>Ga0247840_10002218_pt1 | contig 35154 bp, 28 predicted proteins | sample LaCruzMarch2015__FD_192404 | JGI IMG/M metagenome (GOLD analysis project Ga0247840, IMG submission 192404) | Freshwater microbial communities from meromictic Lake La Cruz, Castile-La Mancha, Spain - LaCruzMarch2015_17m | ecosystem: Environmental > Aquatic > Freshwater > Lake | place: Spain...
TCCGTGCCTGCAAGATCCGGACGCGGCCGATCCTGATTACCGCACTGGCCCTGGTCGCCGGTTCCAGCGTGATCATCACCGATCCGATTTTCCAGGGCATGGCGATCTCGCTGCTGGCCGGTACCGTCGTCTCCACCGTTTTGACCCTGATCGTCATCCCCCTGGGGTGTGTGGCCGCGAGTCGTGACATGTGCGAAGTCGCCGCCGCCTCGGCCACCCACCTCCCGGCGGCCGGACTGCCGTGCCAGAGCGAGACGGCGCAGTCGTCGACCGTCCGCACCGAGGGTCGGTCGGGTGGCGGCTTGGTCGGTGTCCTGGCCAAGGTGTGGGAGGTGTTGACACTGGTCTTCTACGGTCTGCGCGGCATCCTGTTGCTGGTCATCGACCTGGTGAAGAACGCCTTCAAGCCGAAGCCGCCGCCGCGTCCCCGGCCGCCGCGTCAGCCGGCGCCCCAGCCCGCGGGTGGCGGTACGGGCGGCAGCGCGGCCCCGGTACCGGGTGCGGTCCCGGCGGCTGCACCGGCGCCATCCACGCCTGCAGCGATCACTCAGGCGGGGTCGGTCGACGGGTCCGCGCCGCCGCCGGTGCGCTCGGCCTTGGTGATGACCGCCGCGGCCACGCCGACACAACCGCCGGAACCAACCGCGCCCGCGGCGGCACCCCAGGTGACGCCCACACCGCCACCGAAGCCGGTGTCCGGGGCCGCGCCCAAGGCGGCGGGCAGCAAGAAAGCAACGGTGAAGCCGGCCCCAGCCAAGGCGACCCCGGCCAAGACGGCCCCAGCCAAGACCGCCCCGTCGAAGACCGATAATCAGACGCCGCAATCGGTTCAAAAAAAATCGCCGCGACGCGGCATCCGACTGAAGATCGATGACGATCTCGATGGGGAAGGGCATTGACCCGCGGCGGATCGCGAGAACATCCGTGAGGTTCGACCGCAGGGCCGACCGGCTTGGCCCCGCGTGGCAGGCTTCAATGGCGCGCACCGGTGCAAGCGTCAGGCCGCCAACCTGGATCCGGGCCTGGCCGCTCATGATCGCCGGGTTGGCGATCCAATTGGGTGCCGCCGCGGGGAATCCCTGGGGCCTCGGGGATGACGATCCCCGACTGGGCGCGGCGGCGGGAACGGGTGATGTGTCTTATCCTGGTGCGGTGGTTCGGCAGGCCCCGGATTCCGAGTGGACAGACGATCGGTCGGGCACCTGGGACGCTGACGAGTCGTCCATCGACGATGGCCGTCGATATGGTGCGCGGCCACCTGACCAGGCGCCGGCCCGGTTCCGCGATGCGTCGTCCGCCGCGGAATGGGGTTGGGGGGAGCGTCGGCAGCAGGCGGACGACCATGATCCCGGATTGGGGTTTCGTTCGGACTCGTTTCGTTCGGAACCTGGGGACGGGCGCGCCGACGCCGGGCGCCGGGCGGGTCCGGACGATGCGGCGGACGCGCCGGGCGCCGCGGCCGAGGCCGAGGCCGGTTATCGATTCCGCGGGGATCCGCCGAACGCGGGCGGCGGCTGGCGGACCCAGGCCCCTGACGGCCGTTATCAGTTCCGCCCGTTGTCGGAGCAGGAACGGGGGCGCCAGGAGCAGTCTCAGGGTTGGCGTCCGGCTCCCACGGGTCGGGGGCAAGGCCGCTCGCCCGGTCCGGCGCCGGCGGATACGACTCCGGGGTTGGAGCCTCCCTGGCAGTCCCGTTAGGCGCTTGGCGTAACACAACTTATCAGCACACGATAACGCGCAGGAGTCGAGGCATCATGAGATTACACAGACGGATGATTGCGGCGGCATTGCTGGCTGCCGTGGCCACCGGGTCGGCTTGGGCCGACACCGCAGGCGTCCAGTTCTCGGCGGACATGGTACGCCGGGGTCCGGACGGTCAGGTCACCTCGGGCAAGATGTTCGTAGGTGATGGCCGGACCCGGATGGAGATGACTCAGCAGGGTCGTGAAGTCGTGCGGATCAGCGATCAGCAGCGCGGTATGGAATGGATGCTGTTTCCGGCCGACAAGAATTATCTGGAGCGGGGCGCGCCTCCCGCCGGCGCCGACGCCGCGAAGCCGGCGCCCGCGGTGATGCCCAGCGCGGAGACCGATCCCTGTGCCGGCGTGCCGGGTCTGACCTGTCGTCGGATCGGCATCGAGGATGTCAACGGTCGGGCCGCGGTGAAGTGGGAGATGTCCGCGACCGATCAAGGTCAGACGCTGACCGGCGCCCAGTGGCTGGACGTGGAACGCGGCCTGCCGCTGAAGCATCTGATGCCGAATGGCCAGATCGTTGAGCTGAAGCTGATCGGAATCGAGAAAATCGACGGACGGTCGGCGGAGAGATGGGAGATGGTCACCACGGCACCCAAGCAACAGCCGATGGCGACCTTCCAATGGTACGACCCGGAAGTGAAGCTCGCGGTGCGGGAGGAATTCCCCGGCGGCTACGTGAGTGAGCTCAAGAATATCCGCGTGGGTCCGCAGCCGGATGACCTGTTCGCGGTCCCGGCGGGTTTTGTGCGCAAGACCGCGCCGGCGCCTGGTCCGACACCTTAGCGCAGCACGCCGGATTTATTGCTACCATTTCCGACCGTTGTCGTTGTCGTTGTCGTAATCGACTGACTCTCGGCACGGCACCGTAGGACCGAGGCTCGGTCAGTTCGATTACGACAACGACAACGACAACGATAATGACCGACAGGGCCAGCGGCAGCGGAATGCTTGGCGTACTGTAAGAGTCGGCCGGTATTTAAGGTCTCACCCATCGTCGAACGCGGAAGCGGAGTAGCAGGCGCAGTATGATCACGCTGGTCGGCAGTTTGAAAGGGGGCTCTGGTAAGAGCACGGTGACCTTCAACCTCGGGGTCTGGCTGGCCATGGCGAATGTCAAGGTGCAACTGGTGGACATTGACCCCCAGGCGACCCTGACTGACGTGACCGAGGTGCGCCAGGAGGAGCGTTTCGATCCGCCGTTACGGGTGGGCGACCGGCAACTGTTGAGCCGCGAGCAGTTGCGCGGCGCGGACGAGACCCTGATCGACGTCGGCACCGCCGACATGGAGAGTCTGCGGCTCGCCCTGTCGCTATGCGATCGGGTCATTGTCCCGGTGCAGCCGTCTCAGGCGGACATCTGGTCGGTGCAGCGCTTCGTGCATCTGGTGTCTTCGGTGGAACGGGCGCAGCCGCCCGAGGTGTTGGGTTTCATCAACCGCGGGGACACCCATCACGCGGTGCGAGAGACCAACGAGGCCGCCGCCGCGCTGGTGTCCCTGCCCGGCATCCGTTTCATCAAGCCGCGCCTGTCCCAGCGGACGGTCTTCAGGCGGTCGTTCAGCGAGGGGCTCGCGGTCTTCGAGCTCGAGTCGAAGGGGAAAGCGGCGCGGGAATTTCTGGCGCTGGCCGCCGTCCTCTATGCGAATCTGGTGAGCTGATATAGCCTTCTCACCTGATATCCAGACAGACCCTTGGTGGGGCGGGTTTGAAACCCGCCCCGACATCAGGTTATCACGTTCGACGGCTATAGCATCCGCGCGCGGCGCCGCCTCCGGGATGGGCGCGCGTGGCAAGAACGGTCGGCGGGATGCCGGGGAGCGGCCAACGCGGCGGCCTTGTCCAGCGGCCGTTTTCTGTTAAGCTCCAAGAGTAAATCTCCACGAGTGAATCCGATCAATCAAGAGAGCTTTTGGTCATCCAAACATGGCGGCAACTGAGCAACCCCAGAGCGCGTCCACCCCACCAGTCCAGCGAGAAAACGGACCCGCTGCCGGAGCGGGCGTGGGTGGTCCGGAGTCCGATATCACCGATGCGCAGACGAATGCCTTTGCCATCGACCGGCTTTCCCAAGCCTTTGAGACCAGCGCCAAGCGTTGGGAACTGATCGTCTATCCGAGTCTGTTCGCCTTCATCATCCTGGCGGCCTACGGGTTCTATCTGGTGTTCAGTCTCGCCAAAGACGTTCACTATCTGGCGATCAGCGTGGACTCCAACATGACCGTGCTCGCCAGCAACATGCAGTCGATTTCGGACAACATGGGACAGATCAGCGCCAATGTGCGCAGCATGTCGGTGGGGGTCGACTCGATGGCGCGGGACGTGAGCACCCTGGAACCGATGCTCACCAGCATGCAGAACCTCGATCGGGCGGTGCAGCACATGACGTTCAATACGTCCACCATGCGTGACGATATGTCGACCATGAACCGCAGCATCAGTCGGCCCATGCAGTTCATGAACGGATTCCTGCCCTGGTAGGTCGCGGTGGGTCGGCAACCCCGACTGCCGCCGGCGGGCGGCGGCCGATCGACATCTTACCCGAACAGCACCCATGACCGGCGCGCAACCCAAAGCCGTCCGCCTGATCGTCGCCATTTCCTCGCGCGCCCTCTTTGACCTGAGCGAGTCGCATCGGGTGTTCGAGACCGAAGGGGTAGACGCCTACCGCGCCTATCAGGTCGCGCACGAGAACGACATTCTGGAGCCCGGGGTCGCCTTCCCGCTGGTGCGCAAACTCATCAGCCTCAATACGGCACTTGGCGAGCGCGGACGGGTCGAGGTGATCCTGCTCTCGCGTAACAGTTCCGATACCGGGCTGCGGGTGCTGACTTCCGCTCATCGCCACGGTCTCGATATCACCCGTGCCGCCTTTACCGGCGGAGCCAGTCCCTATCGCTACGTCGCGGCCTTCGGCGCGCATCTGTTCCTGTCCGCCGACCCCAACGACGTGCGTCTGGCGCTCAGCGCCGGGTGCGCCGCGGCCACCGTCCGGTCGGCCGCGTCGACCGCCGCGGCCGTGGGTGACCCGCAGGTGCGGATCGCCTTCGACGGGGATGCCGTGCTGTTCTCGGACGATGCCGAGCGGCTGTATCGGGAGGAGGGGCTCGCGGTATTCAACGCCAGCGAGACGGCGTCCGCTTACGAGCCGCTGCCGGGCGGTCCCTTCAAGGGGTTCCTGGTCGCGATCCATCAACTGCAGAATCTCTTTCCCGCTGAGGCCGCGCCCTTGCGCACGGCGCTGGTGACCGCCCGCGGAGCCCCTTCCCACGAGCGGGTGGTGCGCACCCTGCGCGCTTGGGATATCCGTATCGACGAGGCACTGTTCCTCGGCGGGCTTGCCAAGTCCAGCTTCCTCGAAGCCTTCGACGCCGACATCTTTTTCGATGATCAGGAGATCCACTGCGACGAGGCCAGGCGCCATGTCGCGACCGGTCATGTGCCGCACGGGGTCGCCAATGAGGCGGCGAAGTAGCCGCCGGCCGCCGGTGGATGCGCTGCGCTGATCCACCCTACGAAACCGGCTCCGCTGTAGGGTGGATAAGGCGCGCCGCTCGGTGTCAGGGACCCGGCACAGCGCTCGCGCGCGCCGCATCCACCAGGGGTCGCATGCTGCCGCCCACATTTGGAATTGCTGTGCCGCAATTGGGGATTCGGATATCGGGTCCGCAGTCCTTATATAACCGTCGGACGTGATAACCGGACGTAGGGGCGGGTTTCAAACCCGCCCCTACACGAAGGTCTGTCTGGATATCAGGTGCGAACGCTATACTGTCGGGCTGGGCCAGTCGCGACTTTCGGGAATCGCTGTACCTGTCTCACACCCCCTGTCTCACACGAGGAGTACCCATGCATAACGGCACGACGATCACTCAGTTCATCATCGAAGAGCAGCGGCGCATCGCCGGGGCCACCGGTGATTTCACCTCTCTGCTCAATGACATCGTCACGGCCTGCAAGGTCATCAGCAACTATGTCAACCACGGTGCCCTGGTCGGGGTGCTGGGCAGCGCGGGCAGCGAGAATGTGCAGGGTGAGACCCAGAAGAAGATGGACGTCCTCTCCAACGAGGTCTTCATCAAGTCCAACGAGTGGGCCGGACACCTGGCGGCCATGGCGTCCGAGGAGATGGATGAGATCTACCCCATCCCGGCCGGCAAGCCGCGCGGCAAGTACCTGCTGACCTTCGATCCGCTGGATGGCTCATCCAACATCGACGTCAATGTCTCGGTCGGCACCATCTTCTCGATCCTGCGCTGTTCCGGCGGCTGCCAGGAGCCGACCGAGCGCGACTTCCTTCAGGCCGGTGCCCAGCAGGTGGCGGCCGGCTATGCGCTTTACGGCCCCTCGACCATGATGGTGCTGACCACCGGCAACGGCGTCAATGGCTTCACCCTGGATCAGAACATCGGCGAGTTCATTCTCACCCATCCCAAGATGCAGATCCCGGTGGATACCCGCGAGTTCGCGATCAACATGTCGAACATGCGTTTCTGGGAGCCACCGGTGCGCCGCTATGTGCAGGAGTGCCTGGACGGCAAGGAAGGTCCCCGCGGCGACGACTTCAACATGCGCTGGATCGCCTCCATGGTGGCCGAGGTGCATCGCATCCTGACCCGCGGCGGCGTCTTTATGTATCCGATGGATTCCAAGATGACGGCCAAGGCGGCGGGCGGGAAACTGCGCCTGCTCTACGAGGCCAACCCGATGTCTTTCATCGTCGAGCAGGCCGGCGGCGGCTCCATCACCGGAACCCAGCGGATCATGGAGTTGCAGCCCGAGAACCTGCACCAGCGGGTGCCGGTGATCCTGGGCTCGCGTAACGAAGTGGAGCGCATTCTTGCCTATCACCGCGAGGGGTAATAGGGCCTTGATCGTAATCCCGGCCAGCGGCATGCGTAGTCAGGGCTTCCAGCCCTGACGGTGTCAGGCCAGGATGGCCTGACTACGCACCCGGCGAGCCAAAGCGGCCGGAATCTTATCGAGGCCGGTAATAGGTATCCGGCACACGCGAGACACCCTGTGGGAGTGGCCTGCGGCCGCGATGCGGCGTCGCGGTAACCGCGAGGTCCTTTCGTGGCCGGAGGCTCGCTCCCACGTCACGAGTATGACCCGGCTCCGCCCGCCCACGCCATGGCCATCATCGCCATCATCATCCCCATCTTCACGCTCATCCTGCTGGGATGGGCGATCCGCCGCCATGGCGGTCTTTCCGAGGGCTTCCGGCGAGACCTGGAGCGGCTGATCTATTTCATCTTCTTTCCTGCCCTGCTGTTTCATTCACTGGCGCACGCACGCCTCGATCTGTTGGCGGCCTGGCCGATGGTGCTGGTGGGGGTGCTCTTTACCCTGACCGGCATGGGCCTCGGCCGGCTCAGCAAGAACCTCTTTCATGACCCGCTGCCGGTCTATGCCGCGGCCTTTCAGTGCTCTTTCCGCTTCAACAGTTTCGTCGGTCTGGCGGTGGCCGAGGCGCTGCACGGCCAGGCCGGGATCGCCGCCCTCGGGTTGCTCATGGGCGTCCTGGTCCCCATGGCCAATCTGGCCGCGGTCGCCGTGTTGGCCCGTCACGGTGAGGGACGCTGGCTACGCGAACTGATCGGCAACCCGCTCATCCTTGCCACGGCTGCCGGACTCGCGTTCAGCCTGACGGGTCTGGAAGTCCCTGAACTGGCCGGTACCACCCTGGAGCTGTTGTCGAGAGCAGCACTCCCCTTGGGTCTGATCGCCGTGGGCGCGGGTCTGCGCCTGGACGCTTTAGACCACGCCCGTGGTCACCTGTGGTACGGGGTGGCGGTCAAGCTATTGATCCTGCCGGCTGTCGCCTGGGGCCTGTCACTGGCTTTCGGTCTGACCGGCATTTGGTTTCAGACCGCGATCCTCCTGGCCGCGCTGCCGGTCTCCACGGTGGCCTATGTTCTGGCCAATCGCATGGGTGGGGACGGACGGATCATCGCCGCCCAGGTGGCAGTCACTACGCTGCTGTCGATGATCACCTTGCCGCTGTGGCTCAGTCTGAGCCGATAGGCGGCATCAACCGGGAGAACCCCCCAGTGACCGGGTTTCCAGGCTATGATTATGGCACGACGGGATGACCCTAAGGCAATGGCGAGAGCATCATCATGGACCCCGAGAGACGATTACTGCCCAAAACGCCGACCGGGATCGCCGGGCTGGACGAAATCACCGGCGGCGGGCTGCCCAGCGGGCGGCCGACCCTGGTCTGCGGCAGCGCGGGCTGTGGCAAAACACTGCTTGCCATGGAGTTCCTGGTGCGGGGGGCGACCCAATACAATGAACCGGGCGTCTTCATGGCATTCGAGGAAACCGTTCCGGAGTTGACGGCGAACGTCGCATCGCTCGGTTTCGACCTGGAGACATTGATCGCGCAACGCCGGTTGGCCCTGGATTTCGTGTTCATCGAGCGCAGCGAGATCGAGGAGACCGGGGAGTTCGACCTCGAAGGGTTGTTTGTCCGGCTCGGTTATGCCATTGACCGGATCGGTGCCAAGCGGGTGGTGCTCGATACGATTGAAACGCTCTTTGCCGGGTTGCCCAGTCCGATGATCCTGCGCGCGGAGCTGCGCCGTCTCTTTCGGTGGCTGAAAGACAAGGGGATGACCGCGATCATCACCGGCGAGCGCGGCGACGGCCTGTTGACTCGCCAGGGACTCGAGGAGTACGTCTCCGACTGCGTCATCGTGCTCGACCAGCGTGTGACCGACCTGATCTCGACCCGGCGATTGCGCGTGGTCAAGTACCGCGGTTCTGCCCACGGCACCAACGAATATCCCTTTCTCATCGATGAGGACGGCATTTCGGTGCTGCCCATCACCTCGCTGGGCTTGCAGCATCCTGTTTCGGAGGAACGGGTCTCGAGCGGTATCGCCCGGCTCGACGCCATGCTGGGCGGTGCGGGTTATTATTGCGGCAGCAGCGTCCTGGTCTCAGGGACCGCGGGGACCGGCAAGAGTAGCCTCGCCGGCCATTTTGCCGAGGCCGCCTGTCGCCGGGGCGAGCGCGTTCTCTATTTTGCCTTTGAGGAGTCGGCCAGCCAGATCATGCGCAATCTCGGTTCAGTGGGGATCGCTCTGCAGCCATGGGTGGAGCAAGGTCTGCTCCAGTTTCGGGCGGCCCGCCCGACCTTTGCCGGGCTGGAACTGCACTTGACGCTCATGCACAAAGCGATTGAACAATTCAAACCGCGCATCGTCATCGTCGATCCATTGAACAGCTTCATCAGCGCGGGCAATGAGGCCGAGGTCAAGGCCATGCTGATGCGGCTGATGGATTTCCTGAAGCTCAGTCAGATCACCGGATTCTTTACCAATTTGACCGCGGGCGGCAGCGCCGCCGATCATACCGACGCCGCCATTTCATCGCTGATCGACACCTGGCTGCTGCTGTTGGCCGTCGAATCGGGCGGCGAACGCAATCGTGTGCTGAGCATCCTCAAATCGCGCGGCATGGCGCACTCGAATCAGACGCGCGAATTCCTGATTACATCCGATGGTGTGCAGTTGTGCGATGTCTATACCGGTTCGGGCGGCGTCTTGACCGGGTCGGCGCGTCTCGCGCAAGAGGCCGAAGAACGCGCGCAGCAGTTGGCGCTTCGCCAGGAGATCGAGCGCCAGGAACGTGCACTGGAGCGTAAGCGGGTCGTCCTCGACGGACAGATCACCGCCCTGCGCCTTGAGTTCGAGGCCCAGCAGGCCGAGACCCAAGCCTTGGTCGAACGCCAGAAGGCGCGGGAGGCGCAGTTGGCGCGGGAGCGGCTGGGTATGGCCTGGAGCCGCCAGGCAGACGCCCCGACCGGAACCGGAGAGCCATCATGACCACGGAACCCTCCGACTCAGGCGCCGAACCATCGGACGCGATACCGACTGGCACTCCGGCCGACCGTGACGCCCCCGACATCTGGACGCTGCGGCTCTATGTCGCCGGGCAGACGCCGAAATCCATCGCCGCCTTTGCCAACCTCACGCGCATCTGCGAGGAACACCTGGCCGGCTGCTACCAGATCGAGGTGGTCGACCTGCTGGAGCACCCGCAATTGGCGCGCGGCGACCAGATCCTGGCGATCCCGACGCTGGTGCGGCAACTCCCGCCGCCGGTGCGCAAAATTATCGGCGATCTGTCGAACACAGAACGGGTCTTGGTTGGGCTGGATTTGCTGCCGCGAACTTAGGTGATTGGCAGCAATCGCCTCAGTCCGGTGCGCCGACCAAGCCTGTCGGTTTCAAGCCGAACCGCAACCCAGGAGTGATGGCATGGCGACTAAACAAGTACCTGATACGATCCCGCCAGCGAACGCAGCTGTGACCGGTCCGCCCCCGCAAACCTATCTTCTGCGGCTTTACGTGACCGGTGTGACTGCAAAATCGGCGCGCGCGATTGCCAACATCAAGACCATCTGCGAGGAACACCTGGAAGGGCACTACGTCCTGGAAGTGGTTGACATCTACCAACAGCCTGAACTCGCCCAAGGCCAACAGATTATTGCCGCGCCCACGCTCATCAAGGAACTACCGCTCCCCTTGCGGCGGATCATCGGTGATATGTCGAGCACCGAGCGCGTTCTCGTGGGGTTGGATGTGCGCCGAAACGGATAGGGAGCCGTTCGTCATGAACGAATTGATTGCCGAGAACCGAGACCTGAGTGCGCGTCTGGCGGAGGCCGAGGAGACCCTGCGGGCGATCCGCGCCGGCGAGGTCGACGCCCTCGTGGTGTCGGGAGTCAACGGTGAGCAGGTGTTTACCCTCCAGGGCGCCGACTATCCGTACCGGGTGCTGGTCGAAGAGATGAGCGAGGGGGCGCTTACGCTGACCATGGAGGGGGTGATCTTTTACGCGAACCGGCGTTTGGCCGACATGTTGAAGACGCCGCTCGAACAGGTCATCGGCGCGCGGTTCGAACACTGGATCGCCCCCGCTGATCAGGCAATTTTTTGGGCCTTGCTGCACAGCGACGATCCGCGGAGTCACTATCGGGAGCTCAGCCTGGTCGCCGGCGACGGCACCACGGTTCCCTGCTATCTCTCGTTCACGGTCCTGCAGGTCGCCGAGATCCAGGGCTGCTTTTGCCTGGTCGCCACCGACCTGACCGAGCAGAAACGCAGCGAGGCGATGGTTGCCGCTGAACGATTGGCGCGGTCGATTCTTGACCAGGCGGCTGAGGCGATCGTGGTATGCGATAACGCGACCCAGATCATCCGTGCCAGCGAGGTGGCGCATGCCCTGGCCGGTGGGAATCCGCTCGGCCAACCGTTCGCGCGCGTGTTTCCTTTGCATCAAGCCGATGGTACGGCGTTTTCCCTGGATGCGATCGTGCAGGCCGGCGAGCGGTGTCGGTTGGAAGCCCGGCTGATCCGCCCGGAGTCGGTCGCCAATCTCTTGGTCAGTATTGGGCCCTTGATGGGGCACCAAGGCGAGCGACTCGGCAGCGTTGTCACGCTGAACGATATTACCCGGCGGGAACGGGCGGAGGCGGCCGTACGGGAGAACGAACAGCGTTTGAGGTCCATCCTGGAGTTCCTGCCCGTCGGTGTCTGGTTCTTGAATGCACAGGGCGACATCGTCTTCGGTAATGCCGCCGGCCAACGGATCTGGGCGGGGGCGCACTACGTCGGCATCGCGGCGTTCGGGCAGTACAAGGCGTGGTGGTCCAATACGAAACGGCTGCTCTCCCCCACCGAATGGGGCGCGGCTCGGGCGATCGAGCGGGGTGAGACATCGATTGAAGAGGAGGTCGAGATCGAGTGTTTCGATGGCACACACAAGATCATTCTCAACTCGGCCGTGCCCATTCGTGACGGCGACGGCCGGATCGCCGGCGCAGTCGTTGTCAACCAGGATATCACCCAGCGCAAGGCCGCCGAGGACCAGATCCAGCAACTCGCTTTCTACGACCCCCTGACCCGGCTGCCCAATCGACGGTTGTTTCAGGACCGGCTGCGTCAGACCCTGGCGGCCTGCGGGCAAGGACGCCGACAAGGCGCATTGCTGTTCATCGACCTGGACAATTTCAAGGAACTGAACGACAGCCTGGGCCATGACATCGGCGACCTCTTGCTCCAGCAGACCGCGCAACGGCTGCTTGCGTCGGTGCGCGAGGCCGACACCGTGGCCCGCCTGGGCGGTGATGAGTTCGTCGTGATCCTGCAGGATCTCAGCGAGCAGACCGATGCGGCCGCCACCAAGGCGCAGCAGGTGGGCGCGACGATTCAGGCCGCGCTCACCCAGTCCTACGAGGTCGCCGGTCACCACTGCCGCAGTACCCCAAGCATCGGTGCCACCCTGATCAGCGACCAGTGGACGACTGTTGACGATCTGTTGAAGCGGGCCGATCTCGCCATGTACCAGGCAAAGGCGGCGGGCCGCAACACCCTGCGTTTCTTCGACCCGGAGATGCAAGCCGTCCTGGAGGCGCGCACTGCCCTGGAGAGCCAGTTGCGTGTCGCGTTGCGGGATGGCCAGTTCCTGCTTTATTACCAGGCCCAGGTGGATGCCGACGGGAGAATGACCGGGGCCGAGGCGCTGCTGCGTTGGCAACATCCACAACGCGGACTGGTTTCCCCAGCCGAGTTTATCCCGTTGGCCGAGCAGACCGGCTTGATCTTGCCGCTGGGTCAATGGGTACTTGCGACTGCCTGCGCGCAATTGGCCGTTTGGGCACGCGCACCACAGACCGCCCATCTGACCTTGGCCGTCAATGTCAGCGCCCGCCAGTTCCGGGACCCCGGATTTACCGAGCAGGTGCGTGGCGTGCTTGAACAGCAGGGTGCCGATCCGCATCGATTGGAACTGGAGCTGACCGAGAGCCTGCTGTTGGAAGACATCGCCGATACCATCGCGAAAATGACCGCGCTGAAAGACCTGGGTATCGGTTTCGCGCTCGATGACTTCGGCACCGGCTATTCTTCGCTGGCCTATCTCCAGCGCCTGCCCTTGGACCAACTGAAGATCGATCAATCCTTTGTACGGGACGTGCTCAGCAACCCCAATGATGCGGCGATTGCCCGCACCATTGTCGCGCTGGGGAATACCCTGGGCCTGGCGGTCATCGCCGAGGGGGTGGAAACGCAGGAGCAGCGGGAGTTTCTGTACGCGAGCGGCTGCCGCGCTTTTCAGGGCTATGCATTCGGCCGGCCGGGACCGGTTGAAGCGTTGGGCCTCGGTTGATGTGACGTCATTCAGGCGCACATCGCCTGAACATGCCGGCCCTGGGGGTCCGAGCCCAGCCAGTAACTCGAACCCACTCCGCACTTATCGCTCAGCAGTCCACGACGACGTCACGGTGATCACCTGCACACTCATCTCGTGCGCCGCCGCCGTCGAGACGATCGTTTCCCCGCACCCGATCGATGCCGATCAGTACGTCGACACCGGCCCCGCCTTCCATCCGATCCGCACCTGCCCCGCCGTCCAGTCGATCGCGACCGGAGTCACCCGCGAGGGTGTCGTCACCAGTTCCACCCATCAGCACGTCGGCACCGTCGCCGCCGTATAAGATGTCTTTGCCGGGGCCGCCGACGAGCGTGTCATTCCCGGCATCACCGAAGAGCACGTCGTCACCGCCTCGACCGTCGATGACATCGTTGCCTCCCAGACCGCAGATCACGTCGTTTCCGGCTGTGCCAATGAGCCGGTCGCGGCCCTCGGTTCCCGTGATGGTACACACCGGATCGAACGCGACCGCCCAGTCGGCGCTGAAGGCACCGACGGTGCTTGCCAGCGGTGTGGCCACCGCTGCGGCGGCAAGCGTCGGCGCGGCGGCTAGTGAAGCGGACGGAGCGGTTCGGGCGGCATTGATGGTGGGTGCAGCCGCCAACGGGGCTGGCGCCAGGGTCGGTGCCGGCATCGCGTAGAGACCGCGTTCGCCAGTGTCGAACGCGTAGGCGCTGACCAGGATCTGGGTGCCGTCGGGAGAGAATCGGGGGTCGGTGAAGTCGGCCAAGCCCTCGGGTGTGATGTCGACCAGCGCGCTGCCGTCGGCATTGGCGACGATGATCCCCCACGAGCCGCCGGTTTGGCGCAGGTAGGTCAGTCGCGTCCCATCCGGCGACCAGGATGGGCTCTGGAAACTGAATTCCCCGGTCGGGCCTTCCACGTAGGTGATCGGCCCCTCACCGGAGGCGTCGATCAGTGCCATGGCATTGAGTGTCAGTTCAGTCCTTTGAGACGGTTGATTTCCGCGTTGCGCCAGGCGGTAATGGGTGCCCAGGGTCCGTAGAGGATGTCCTGGTCGGTGAAGGGCTCGCCGGGATACGTGCAGCCCACCAGCCAGGATGCGGGTTTGCGCAGGGGGCCGGGGATGCCGTCGGTCTCGGTGTGGCAGAACATCTGGTCGGCCATGCCGGCCGGGCGCGGCTGGTCATTGATGTAGACGGCCATGTCCAGGGCGTCCTGCGCACTCAGGGTCAGCGGGTCTCCCAAGGGCATGTGCTCCTTGATGTAGCCCGCCAGATTCTGGCTGTTGTAAAAGGCGGCCCCGCGGGAGTAACCGTCCTTGCCCCAGAGCGCGGGGACCCGCGGGCGGTTCTCGCCGCGGCGATACTCGCCACGGCCGGGGCCATCCTTGCTGTGACATGTTGCACACTCGGCGTTGAAAAGGCTGCGTCCGGTCAGGGGATCGCCGCTCATGTTGGCTACGTCCGGGTCGACGACCGGGAGTCCGTTGCCCGGCAGATTGACCCAGCCGGGTCCCTGCATATTGGGGTCCGTCACACCGTCGGACAACCACCGGATATAGGCCACCATGTCACGCATGACGGGGTCGGTCTTGGTGGGGGTGCGGTCGGCGTTCATGCAGTTGCGAAAGCAGTCGAGGATCGAGTCCTCCAGGTCGCGCCGGTAGTTGAGCGGCCGGAAGTAGGGCAGCCCGGCGTACTTGGCGGGGGACTGGTACATGGGCGTACCGAAGGGGACATGCCCACCGGTGAAGTGGCAGCTCGAACAGGCGATGGTCGTGGTGGAATAAGGCGTTCCATCGGGGTACTTCTTGTTGCCGTCGGGGCCGAGCGTCTTACTGGTATGGTGAATGTACTCATAGCCGCGGCGTACCGGAGCCGGGGCCGTGCCGATCTTGCGACAATTGAACCAGGCGCCCATGGCGTCGCAGTCGGGCTCGACGATCTTGCCGTCGAAACCCAGGTTGTCGGCCAGCGCCAGGGGTGCCAGCAGTGGCAAAGCGCAGGCGAGCATGACGGTCTTCTTCATCTTAGTCCCCCTTTTCGTTTTTCGTCGATGGGCGGTTGTCGTTGAAACGGGCGTTTCATGGTGGGTAAACACCCAGGCAACGTGCTTATTCCACTGGGACACAATTTTTCTCGACAGCGCGTCAGGCTGACAGGATCGCAGCCCGTCGTGGGCGCTGTCGACTGAAGATAGACACGGAATAATCGACTGGCTGCGCGTGTTGACTCAGTTAAACCGCGCCAGCTCCAGCAATCGTCGAGTCTGCCGGTGCCGATTCCATCCAAAAGCATCGCATAGCGCGCTGGGCGCGGTTTAGTATGCTGACCGGCACAGGCATAACCACGGAATTCATACACGGTGCGGCCGATGACACCTCAATCCATAAGAACATTGACGGGGACGCGATGACCCAGGGAATCGACGGCCGGTTACTCGCCGAGCAGATACCGCGGCTGCGGCGTTACGCTCGCGCCCTGACCCGAAACGTGCAGACGGCGGACGATCTGGTACAGGACTGTCTGGAGCGGGCCTGGCGCAAGGCGCACCACTGGGAAGCCGGGACCGACCTGCGCGCCTGGCTCTTTACCCTGATGCACAACGTCCATATCAATGCAGCACGTCGCAAGCGACCTGAGACCGAGGCCATGGAGCATACCGACTACGCGGACCCCAAGACCTCCGGCGCGGACAACGCCCTGGCGTTGCGGGATCTCGAACAGGGACTGGCACTGCTCTCCCCGGAACAACGCGAGGTGTTGTTGCTGGTGTGTCTGGAGGACATGACCTACGAGCAGGTGGCCGCGGTGACCGGGGTACCCATCGGCACCGTCATGTCGCGCCTGCATCGGGCGCGTGAGCGGATGCGTGGGTTCATGGCGGATGAGCGGCGGCCCGGTTCGACGCCCAACGCGAAGCCTGTTCTGAAGGCGGTGAAATGATGAACGAGCGGCTCTCTCCCGAACTTGAGGACTTGCATGCCTATGTCGACGGTCAGTTGACCACCCAGGCACGTCGGCGGGTGACGGCACGACTCGCCGCTGACCCGCGGGCGCAGCGCCAGGTGGACGACTACACCGCACTGCGGGATGGCCTGCGGGCGCTCTATGGTCCGGTCGCGCAGGAACCCGTGCCGCCGCGGCTGCTGCGCAAACCGCGATTCCGGCAGTGGCAGCGCCCAATGGCGGCAATGGCCGCGAGTCTGATGCTCCTGGCCGCCGGGGGGATCATCGGCGTGCAGTTGGAGCGGGGTCACCTCACGGCGCCGCTGGCGGGCACACCATCGATCGTGCGCGAGGCGGCCATGGCCTACGCCGTTTACACCCCCGAGGTCCGCCACCCGGTGGAAGTCCCCGGCGACCAGGCACAGCACCTGGTGACCTGGCTCAGCAAACGCATGGGCGTGCCGGTCCAGGCGCCGCAACTCGACACCCTGGGCTTCGGCCTGGTCGGCGGGCGTTTGCTCGCGAGCGACGATGGTCCGGGTGCGCTCTTGATGTATGAGAACGCCCAGGGGCAGCGCGTCGTGCTCTACGCTTGCCTGAACGAAGATCACGAGCGGGATAGCGCCTTCCGCTTCGGGCAAGAGGACGGCGTGTCGGTCTTTCATTGGCTGGAAGGGCCACTGTCCTACGCGGTGGCCGGCGAACTCGACCGCGGCGGCCTCCTGGCCCTGGCTGAGGCGATCTACCAGCAGACCGCGATCTGAACGCTGCGGTCAGCGGATGGAATAAAAGGTGCTTGCCGGGTGTTAGCGCAGATGCAGGAACCGCCTGCATCCCTCTGTCCAACGTTGTTCGCTATCGGATACCTCTTATGAAACGCACCTTACTCCTCATCGGCCTCTGTGCTGCCGGTCTCGCTCAAGCCGGGGTTCAAACCGCCTGGGTGAACCTTCCCGGCGGCGTTGCGGTCGCCCGCGACGCGGCCGACAACGTCTTTACCGCGACCTGGGACTACAACCCCGCCGGTGACATCTGGGTGACGAAACGCAGTTCGAGTGGCGTTTTGCAATGGGAGGTGCGTTACGACAACACCGATACCACCAAGCATGAGATGGCCACCTGGGTGGCTGCCGACAGCGCGGGCAACGTCCTGGTCTCAGGCACACTGCGCTCGGGTTATTCAAGTCCGGTGAATGCGAACAGCATCCTGATGAAGTTCAGCCCCACCGGCCAACTGCTGTGGCGGCGGGTCTACGAGGGCTTTTTCGATGGCTCATCGACGAAGCGTGTGCTGGTCGACGCGCAGAATGCTATCTACGTGCTGGGTCTGGGGAGCGGTCCGGCCGGTATTGTCAGCACGGTGAAAAAGTTCGCACCTGACGGCACGGCGCTCTGGTCCTGGTTCGATACCGCCGGCATCGGCGCACCGCTGCTTTTCAAGCTCACGCCCGACGGTCACCTGCTGATCAGCGGCCGCGGCAACAGCATGAACGGCTACGCCAAGATCAACACCGCCGGCCAGCCGATCTGGAGCGCCGCCGGGGTGCGCAGCCTGACCGCGGGCGACGCGGCGGGCGACGCGGACGGCAACAGCTATCTGATCAACGGCAACTACACGGCCGGCACCGGCAGTGTGCTGCGCAAGATCTCGCCGACCGGGGTCCTGCTGTGGGAGCGTACGCACCCGATGTCCGGCTTCTTCGTCGAAATCGGTCCCGACGGCGCCCCGGTCGTCAGCGGGTTCCCCGCGACCGGGCTGGGGGGTGCAGCCTTCATCAAGTACGCGCCGAGCGGTGAGTTGCTCTGGGAGAACCAGGATGCCGATGGTCCCGCCGTGGGATTGCTGGCACATGCACAGTTGCTGATGGACACCAGCGGCAGCGCTTACCTGGCGGCCGGCGCCATGACCGCGATGGGAGTAACCAAGGTGCGCGCCGACGGTGTCGCCGACTGGACCGCGCTGATCTCCGGCAGCGGCTATGCCAACAGCATCGCCTTGGGCAGCGTCGGCCAGGTGTATGTGACCGGCGGTGTCACGGCGCGACTGGACCAGGACCTGCCACCACCGCTGCCGCAGGCCGACCTGGCGCTGACGCTGGTCGATGCGCCGGACCCGGTCAAAGTGCGCGGTGAACTCGTTTACACGGCGACCCTGCGTAACCTGGGTACGGCACGGGCAACCGGCGTCAAGTATCAGCAGGTACTGCCGACTAACGTGACTTGGGTTGGTTCGGCACCATCGCAGGGTAATTGCTACGGCTCCCGCACGGTGAACTGCTACCTTGGCGCGATAGCCCCGGGTGCTGCCGCCACCCTATCTCTCAGGGTGCAGCCGCGTGCCCGCGGCCTGCTCCCGGCCAGTGCCACGGTCACGACCACCGCGGCGGATGCCGATCCGTCCAACAACACGGCCAGTGTGAGTACGACCGTGACGCGCTGAGCGGCAGCGGTTGTGATCGGAACTGATGTGGCTTGTGTGGGCCGCGTCTTTCGGTAGCGGCCGGATGGGCATCGCTCTCGCTCTGCCCATCCTACACGCTGCACTCAGGCGCTCTTCTTCGCCCATAGCTCAACGCCCTCACGGGTGATGGCGCGCAGCAGCGCCGGATTGACGGGTTCCCCCGCCCGAAACAGAAGCGGCCGCAGGTGCGGGAGATCCTCGAGTCCGGCCTGTACCTCAGTAGCCAAATCCGCCAGTTGCCCCAGAGTAGCAGCCGCTGCGGTCGCGGATGCGAAAACCGCCAGGTCGAGGTCGGAGTCGGCATGGCCGCCGCCGCGGGCGCGGCTGCCGAAAACCAGGATACGCTCGATCCCCGCAGTGCCCAGGGTCGCAAGTGTCCGCTCGACGAAGGTTGCCAGCAGGTGTCGTTCGCCGGGAGTGAGGTGGGCGGTCCGCGGTGCCGTATCGGGCGTGCTTGGGGTCATTGCTGAGCGCTGAGAGGATCGGCTTGGCGAACAGTACGCCTTGTGACGCGTGGTGCCAAGGTGCGCAGAAGGGCAGCAGGCGGTCGGTGGAAGTGCTGCGCTGATCCATCGCAGGCGCTATCGTAAGCGGATGGAATGCTTCAGCCCCGCCGCCCGTCTCTGGTTCGCGCAGAACTTTGCCGCACCCACGCAAGCGCAGGCGCGCGGCTGGCCGGTGATCGCCGCCGGGCATCACGCCCTGATCACGGCGCCGACCGGCAGCGGCAAGACGCTGGCCGCCTTCCTCTGGGCCATCGACCGGTTGATGCGGGGGGAGGCGGGTACCGACCCGTGCGCAAGTCCCCCCGGCATTCAAGTGCTCTATCTCTCGCCCCTGAAGGCGCTGGTCTACGACATCGAACGGAATCTGCGAGCGCCGCTGGCCGGAGTCGCCCGGGCGGCGGAGCGGTTGGGGCAGGCGGTCAGGGTGCCGCGGGTGGCGATCCGCACCGGGGATACCCCGGCACCGGAACGGCGGCACCAATTGCTGGAGCCATCCGAGATCCTGGTCACGACCCCGGAGTCGCTTTATCTGCTGCTCGGGTCAGGGGCGGCGGTGCATCTGCACGCGGTGCATACCGTGATCGTCGACGAGGTTCATGCGCTGGCGCCGACCAAGCGCGGGGCCCATCTGGCCTTGTCGCTGGAGCGTCTGGCCGCGGGCTGCGCCCGTGACCCTCAGCGGATCGGGCTGTCGGCCACGGTGCAGCCGCTGGCTGAAGCGGCGCGCTTTCTGGGCGGCGACCGCACGGTCGATATCGTGGACGCCGCTGCCCCACCGCGTCTGGATCTGAAGGTCTGTGTTCCGGTGCCCGAGATGGAGCGTCCGCCGCCGCCGGCCCCGGCGGAACTGCCCAGCGGTTCGATCCTGGGAGCGCTCTATGCCCGTCAGACCGGCCGCCCGGCCGCGGAGACCGGCCTGTGGTCCGCGGTCTATCCGGCCTTGCTGGCGGCCATCCGTGCCCATCGCTCGACCCTGGTGTTCGTCAACAGCCGAGGGCTGTGCGAGCGTTTGTGCCAACGGCTGAACGAACTGGCGGCACTGGATGCCGAGCCGGGTCCGGAGCCGGTCCCGGAGTTGGTGCGGGCGCATCACGGCAGTGTCAGCCATGAGCAGCGCACGCAGATCGAGGAGTCGCTCAAACGCGGCGAGCTCAAGGCCATCGTCGCCACCAGTTCGCTGGAGTTGGGCATCGACATGGGTGCGCTCGATCAGGTGCTGCTGGTGGAGTCGCCGGGCTCGGTGGCTCGCGGTCTGCAGCGGGTAGGGCGTGCCGGGCACGGCGTGGGCGAGGTGAGCATCGGGCGCCTGTACCCCAAGTTCCGCGGCGATCTGCTGGAGTGCGCGGTGATCGCGCAGCGCATGCTCAAGGGCGAACTGGAGCCCTTCCGGATGCCGCGCAACGCGCTGGACGTGCTGGCCCAGCAACTTGCCGCCATGTGTTCGGCGGCGTCCTGCACGGTGGCGCAACTGCATGCCCTGGTGACGCGCGCCGGACCTTATCGGGAGCTGTCGCGGGCGGCCCTGGAGGCGGTGCTCGACATGCTCTCCGGCCGCTATCCATCCAGCGATTTCGCTGAACTCAAGCCGCTGCTTGTCTGGGACCGGGCGACCGACACCCTGAGCGCCCGGCGCGGCACGGCACTCATCACCCGGCTCAACGCCGGCACCATCCCCGACCGGGGCCAGTACGCCGTGCATCTGGGCGCCGACGGCCCGCGGGTGGGCGAACTGGACGAGGAGATGGTGTTCGAGACCAAGGCCGGCGACTGCATTCTGCTTGGCGCCTCCACCTGGCGGGTCGAACAGATTACCCGCGATCGGGTGCAGGTGGCGCCGGCTCCCGGTGAGCCCGGTAAGCTGCCGTTCTGGCGCGGCGACGGTCCCGGTCGGCCGGTCGCCTTGGGGCGGGCGGTCGGTGCCTTTTGCCGCGAATTGGCCGGGCTCAAGGGCGAGCACGTGCTCGCGTGGCTGCGTACACACACCCCCCTGGGCGATTTGGCGGCGACCAATCTGGCGGCCTATCTGCGCGATCAGCGCGAGGCCACCGGCCAGGTCCCGAGCGACCGCACCATCGTCATCGAGCGTTTCCGCGACGAGCTTGGCGATTGGAGAGTCTGCATTCTCAGCCCCTTCGGTGCGCCCATCCATGCCCCCTGGGCCATGGCCCTGCAATGGCGCCTGAGCCGGCGCGAGGGGTTCGAGGTGCAGGTGATGTCGACCGACGACGGGATCGTGCTGCGTCTGGCCGACGGCGAGGACCTGCCGTCACTCACCGATCTGCTGCCCGATCCGGCGGAGGTCGAGGATCAGGTCACCGAACAGCTTGCCGACACCGCGCTCTTCGCCAGCCTGTTCCGCGAGAACGCGAGCCGCGCGCTGCTGCTGCCGCGCCGCCGTGCCGCGGGCCGCCAACCCCTTTGGGCGCAGCGGCTGCGGGCCCAGAGCCTGCTGGCCGCGGTGCGCCGTTACCCGGCTTTTCCCATCGTGATCGAGACCTACCGGCAAGCGCTGGGCGATGTCTTCGACCTGCCCGGCTTGCAGGAGATTCTGACCGCGATCCGCAACCGGACCATCCGCGTCCATGAGGTCGAGACGGCCCAGGCCTCTCCCTTCGCCCGTTCGCTGGTCTTCGCCTATGTCGCGGCCTATCTTTACGAACAGGATGCGCCCCTGGCGGAGCGCCGCGCTCAGGCGCTGACCCTGGATCGCGGGCTGCTGGCCGAATTGCTGGGCCAGGCCGAGCTGCGCGAGCTGATCGACTCCGCCGTGCTCGCCGACCTGGAAGCCGAGTTGCAGCACCTGTCCGCCGGCCGTCAGGCGCGCGACCCCGACGAACTGCACGACCTGCTGCGGCGGCTCGGCGACCTCACCGAGTCCGAGATCGCCCTTCGCTGCGAAGCCCCGCCCCCCGTGGGAGCGGCGTCCCGCCGCGATTCCCTCGCCGCGGCGGAACCAGTCGAGTCCGAAACGCATCCGGCCGGGACTGCCTGGCTCGCCGTCCTCACTCAACAACGCCGCGCCGTCCAAATCCCCGTGGCCGGCGAGCGCCGCTGGATCGCCGCGGACGATGCCGGCTGCTACCGCGATGCCCTGGGCGCGGTGCCGCCCCCCGGCCTGCCCGAAACCTGTCTCGTTGCCGTCGAGGCCCCGCTGGAGTCGCTGTTGCGGCGCTATGCCGCCACTCACGGTCCCTTCCTCACCCGCGAACCCGCCGCCCGACTGGGTCTGCAGCCGGCTCAGGTCGAGCCGGTGCTGCGACTTCTGGAATCGCAAGGCAGTCTGGTGCGCGGCGAAATCCGTCCCGGCGGTGCCGAGCCGGACTGGTGCGACACGGAGGTGCTGCGGCGTCTGCGCCGCCGCACCCTGGCCCAGGCGCGCGACGCCGTGGCCCCGGTGGACGGCGCCGCCCTGGGTCGCTTCCTGCCCGCCTGGCATGGGATCGGCGAGGACCTCCGGGGTCCGGACCGGCTGCTGGAGGCGGTGGCGCAGTTGTCCGGACTGGTGCTGCCCTGGTCGCAACTCGACCGGGTGCTGCTGCCGGCGCGGGTGCCGGGGTATCGCCCGGCCGATCTGGATCTGCTGGCCGCGACCGGTCAGGTGGTGTGGGTGGGGCAGGGCGCCCTAGGGCCGAAAGACGGCAAGGTGGCGCTCTATCCGCGGGCCGGCGGGGCATGGCGGCCGGCGGACGGCGAACCGCCGGTCGCGGCTGAGCAAACCCCGCTGCATCGCTGTCTGCTCGATCATCTGCGCGAACGCGGCGCCTGCTTTCTGATGGAACTCCAGGCAGCGGCCGAGCGCGCCGGGCCGCGGCCGGACCGGGACACCTTCGAGTCCGCGCTCTGGGACCTGGTGTGGGTGGGGCTGATCACCAACGACACCTTCGCCCCGCTGCGGCATCTCGGCGGCGGCGCCCGGACCCGGCGTCATGGGCGGGAAGCGGCCCTGGCCGGCGGGCGCTGGTCACTGGTCGCCGATCTCGCGGGGCGCGCGGCGGCGGCACCGACGCCGACCGAGCGGCTGTTGGCGCAGGCGCGGATGCTGCTCGATCGCTACGGCGTGGTGAGTCGGGAGGCGGTCCAGGCCGAGGGGCTGCCGGGCGGTTTCGGCCCACTGTATCGGGTGTTGAAGCAGATGGAGGAGGGCGGTCAGGTGCGTCGGGGCTACTTCGTTGAGGGGCTTTCCGGTGCTCAGTTCGCCCTGGCCGGCGCGCTCGACCGGCTGCGTGCCGCGCGTCTGGAGGAGCCGCCGATCGACGGCTTCACGGACGCAGATTGCCGGGTGCTGGCCGCGCTGGACCCGGCCAATCCCTATGGCGCCTTGCTACCCTGGCCGGCAACCGGCGCCCTGGACACCGAGTCCATCGCGACGGCACCGCGCCGGGTCAGCGGCGCCTGGGTGTACCTGGTGGCCGGCAAGCCGGTGCTGTACCTGGGGACCAACGGGCGGACCATGACGACTTTCCCCGCGTCGTTCACGTCCGCGGGCAATGAGCTGGATTTGGCTCTGGCCGCCCTGTGCCGCTCGCCGGGCACCGGCCGGCGGCGCCTGCTGATCCAGCGCATCGACGGCCGGCCGGCTCTTGAATCGCCCTTGCGTGAGCGGTTGCTGGCCGCCGGATTCGTGTCCGATTATGATGCGCTGGTGCCCGGCAGGCCATAGGACGTTGGCGGGTATCGATGGCAAGGCGGTTTTCTCGTTCTTCTCGTCTTCTCGTTCCCACGCTCCGGCGTGGGAATGCCGTCCGGCCGCTCCAGCGGCGCGTCACCCAACGCGACGCTGGAGCGTCGGGACTTGCTCCCACGCTGGAGCGTGGGAGCCAGATGACTTCTTCTTTTCTTCTCGTTCCCACGCTCCAGCGTGGGAATGCTGTCCGGCCGCTCCAGCGGCGCGTCACCCGACGCGACGCTGGAGCGTCGGAACTTGCTCCCACGCTGGAGCGTAGGAGCCAGATGAGGGTGGACTGCGCTAGCGCTTGTCCACCCTACGGCCGGAACGATGATCAAGGTCTTGGCCCGCGTTTAGACCTGAAGCCCTTGCGCCAGAATTGGCGGCCGGTTGAACTCACCGCCCACATCGATATGAAACCGTATTTTCTGAGTGCCGCCCATGGCTTCGACGGCGAACAGTTCAAATGGCGTCGCACTCACGATGCGTTGGGCGGTTTCGGCGTGACGGTACGCTGGATCTCTGGCATAGAGATCGCCGATCCTCTGCACGAACGTCGGTGTATCCGGTGGTGATCCGACACTGTGTGCCAACTCATGAAGAATGATGCCGCTCCAGGACTCGTCATCCACGATCGTGTCGAGTGTCGCCCCGAGAAAGACGACTGGGTTATTCAAATAGACACCGCCGGGCGGAGCCTCTGCCAAGTAGCTCGGGTCGGGATGATCCTGCAGCTTATCGACACCAACAAAGTGACCGCGTAATTGCGGTAGTTTGGCCCGCAGCATCACGTTGGCAACGATCAGCGTGTAGATTTGATTGATGCTGCCTTGATGTAATCGTATCGTATTCAGCGGATCGACTTGGCGAGCACTCGCAAAGTGTTTGATGACCAGCGCGATGGCCGTGCGCTTGAGCGGGATATCCGGCCCGCTGCCAAGTGCAACATCGAGCACTCGCCGCGCCGTCAGCGCTTGTCGGCGGATCAGCGGCAAGAGCCGGAACGCTTTATTGGCGCGCACCTGCTCTTTGGTCGTGGCCGCGATCGGTAACGGCAGCGGTGACTTTGCCCAAGGATCCCAGTTCGGATCGTTTGGGGCCGCGCCAATCCGTTGCGACTGCAAAATCGGAGTCGTATCGTCGTCAAGTAATGATGACCCCTGCTTGGCATCGAGTGCGAGCCAGCGAATCGTTGCCCGGCCTGGGTCGATCCGGCCATCGCTGGTGTTGAACCGGGCCTGCTGATAGGCATTGATCGCCGCAATCGTCAGTGCGCCGCAGCGACCATCGACCTTGAGCGATAGCGCACCAAGACCGAGTGGGACAGCCGCGGCGTTCAACATTTTCTGGATCAGGCCGACGTCTTCGCGCCGGTTCTGGCCGCCCGCGCCAACCGACCCCTTGAAGTGTCCGCGCGTCAGATCCGCCAGCTCGCCAAATCGTGAGCCCTGTCTGGTACGTACGGTGAATCTGGGAATGATGAAGCCGCTTGCCATAGTATATCCTCACTGCGTTTTGTCTTCCGCGTCGGGACTTGCTCCCACGGGGGCTGCGTTTGACTGTAAAGGGTAAGATGCCGAAAAGCACTATCAGCGCGCTCGGGCGGTGCTCATGACCAGCGTGACCCTGACGGCCGCCGGGCCGCCCCTGATCGCCGGGGTCGACGAGGCCGGCCGCGGACCGCTGGCCGGGCCGGTGTTCGCCGCGGCGGTGATCCTGGACCCGGACCTGGTCATCCCCGGTATCGGGGACTCCAAGAAGATCAGCCCGTTGCGGCGCGAGGCCCTGGAGGTGGTGATCAAAGCGCAGTGCCTGGCCTGGTCGGTCGCTTACGCGACTGCCGCGGAGATCGATGCGATCAATATCCTGCAGGCGAGTCTGCTGGCCATGCGCCGGGCCGTGGAGGGGCTCGCCTGCCGGCCGGAACTGGTGCTGGTCGATGGGAACCGGCCGCCGGTCTGCGCCTGTCCGGTGCAGACCATCGTGGGTGGGGATGCGAGCGTGCCGGTGATCGGCGCCGCGTCGATCCTCGCGAAAGTCGCGCGGGATCGGCTGATGTGCCAATTGGATCAGACGTATCCGGGCTATGGCTTCGCGCTGCACAAGGGGTATCCGACCCAATTGCATCGGGCGGCCCTGCGACAACTCGGTCCCTGTCCCGAGCATCGCCGGACCTTCGGGCCGGTGCGTGAGTTGCTGTGAGGTTCAGCGATCAGGGAACGCCTTTGGCGTCCCGTTCGTTGTCGTTGTCGTAATCGAAACCCGATCGACAATGGGGTGCTCATGAACAAATTGAAGCGTTTTTTCGATTACGATTACGATTACGACAACGACAACGACGGGCCTGAGTACCCCTCAAAACGCCGGCACGGGCTCCCCGACAGGCCCATGCGTGTCGCGAAAGCGCTCGGCAATGGCGGTGAAAGTCTCGAACCCGGCCGTGAAAGCGTCGACCACGTCCGGATCGAAATGGGTGCCCCGCCCCTGGTCAATGATGGCGCGTGCCTGCGGGTAGGGGATGGCGTCTTTGTAGACGCGCACCGAGACCAGTGCATCGAAGACATCGGCCAGGGCCATGAGGCGGGCGGAGGCCGGAATCTGTTCGCCGCTGAGTCCGTCGGGATAGCCCGTCCCATCCCAGCGTTCGTGGTGCCAGCGGGCGATTTCCCGCGCCAGGGCGAGAAACTCGAGGCGGCGCGGGGTACTGCGTTCGGCCCAGGCGATGGCGTCGCTGCCCAGGGCGGCGTGGGTCTTCATAATTTCCCATTCATCCGGGGTGAGGCGCCCCGGTTTCAGCAGGATCTGGTCGGGGATGCCGACCTTGCCGATGTCGTGCAAAGGCGCGGAGCGGACCAGGACCTCGATATAGCGATCGGTCAGGATTGCAGCGAAACGTGGATGATGGCGCAGGCGGCCGGCCAGGGCGCGCACATAGCCCTGGGTGCGCAGGAGGTGATTGCCGGTCTCCAGATCGCGGATCTCGGCAAGATGGGCCAAGGCCCGGATGCTCACTTCCTGGATCAGGGCGTTCTCTTCCATGCGCCGGTTGACCTCCTGCTCCAGCCAGATATTCTCCTCGCGGAGCCGGTCGCGCGCGCGCTTTAATTCCAACTGGGTCGCGACCCGCGCCAGGACGACCGATGGGAGGAACGGCTTGCTGATGAAGTCGACGGCCCCGGCCTCCAGACCCTGGACCTCGGCCTGCCGGTCGTCCAGTGCGGTGACGAAGATCACCGGGATCTCGCGGGTGGCCGGGTTGGCCCGCAGTCGGTGCAGGACCTCGAAGCCGTCCATCTCGGGCATCATGATGTCCAGCAGGATCAGGTCCGGCCGCGGGGTAGACCCGCTGATCCGCAAGGCCTGGACGCCGGAGCGCGCGGCGCGGATCGGATAGCGTCCGCCCAGCAGATCCGCCAAGACCGCGAGGTTTTCCGGCTGGTCATCGACGATCAGGAGGGTCGCACCCGAGGCCGCGGGCCGGTTCAGGTCGAGGTCGATGGACCGGTCCACTAGAGTCCCCGCTGCTGACGCAAGCGTGATTGCATCCGCTTGACCTGCTTGAACGCCTCTTTCAGCATCAACCGATGGAGCTGGTTGAGGTCGTTGGGGTCCACGCGATTGACGCCGTCCGGGTCCGCGGTGCGCAGTTGCTGCTGGATGCGAAAGCGCTGGATCAGGTGAAAGGCTTCGACCTCGGCGACGAGGTCGGCGTCGGAGCGTTCCTGACACGCCCCCGCGGCGCGCAGCCGCTCGGCGGTATTGGTCGCCCAGATGCCGTACTGGAGTGCCCAGACGCGCGCCACGTCCGTGAAGAGCCGGGCGCCCTGGAGCTTGAGGTCGATGGTGTGAGGGAAGTCGCGGTTGCGGTCGAAACTGAACCGGCCGGCGAAGCCCAGCGGCGGGGTGATCGCGAGTGCCTGTTCCGCCAGGTTATGCAGGAAGCGGCCCTGGGTGCGCGCCGCCCCGATCAGCCAGGCGCGCAACTGATCCGCGGGCTCGAAGGTCCCGTAGAGCGGCCGGAAGTCGAAGAAGATGGTCCCGTGCAGCAAGGCCTTAGGATCGGGTTCCGCCAGCCAGTCGCCGAAGCGCCGCTGCCATTCGTCCGCGCTCAGGCACCAGCTCGGATTGCCGGCCATGATGTTGCCGCGGCAGTGTTCAAACCCGCATTTGTGCAGCGCCTGGTTCACCGCGCGGGCGAAGGGCAGGAAGGCGGCACGCAGGGCATCGGTCGCTGCCGGTTCGGGTGGGACGAAGATCAGCCCGTTGTCCTGGTCGGTGGCGAAGGTCTGTTCCAGTCGGCCGGCCGAGCCGAACACCAGCCAGCACCAGGGAATCGCGGGCAGATCGAACTCGTCCTCCATGAGCTCGATGACCCGCATGGCGATCAGGTCGTCGAGCCCGGACTGCCATTGACAGAGCGCCTCGATCCCCATCCCGGCGTGGAACAGTTCGGCGCCCCGGCGCCGGACCTGATCCGCCGCCAGGATCATGGCCTTCAGGTCGCGCGCGGCGCTGATCGCCGCGATCAGGGTCTCGGCCCCGCCGGCGCGCAGACCGAGCAGATCCGCTTGATCGACCAGCCCGAACAGCCGGCCATCGCCCTCGGTGAGCAGCAGGTGTCGTGCCCCGCGCTTGGCCATCAGCACCTTGGCGCGATGGGTCGGAGCGTCCGCGGCGATGGTGAGCGGGGCGCCGATCATGTGGGCGGCCACCGGATCCTCGAGCCCGCCGCCCTCGAAGCTGATGACATGCAGCAGCTCGCGCAGACTGATGAGTCCCAGCGGGAGACCGCTGGCCGCGTCGGTGATGACCGCCGCGTCTTCCTGGCCCTGGCTGATCTGATAGAGCGTTTCACGCAGGGTCGTATCCGGCGCCACGACCAGTGGTCGGCGGCGGGCCAGGGTGCGCAGGGGCGCTTGTTCGGCCCCGCCGGCTTGCGCCATCAGCCTGGACGAAGCCGCGGCGGAGCCGGTGTCCGCGAGCGGTTCTGGTGCGGTCTCAACCAGGATGGTCTCGCTCAGTGCAGTGGGCTCAGTCGACACGGGTGAGCAACTCCCGCGCCTTGGCAATCAATTCGTGGGTCGAGAATGGCTTGGGCATATAGGCATCGGCCCCGAGGGTCAGCCCTTTCTTCTGTTCGGCTTCCCGTCCTTTGGCAGTGAGCATGAGAATCCGGGTGGCGGCCAGCGTCGGATCCGCGCGCACCGCCTGGAGCACGGCGAACCCGTCGAGCTTGGGCATCATCACGTCCAATACCACCAGCTCCGGACGCAGGTCGCGGATGGCGGCCAGCCCTTCCTCGCCATCGCGCGCGACGCTGACCGCGAACCCTTCGCGCTTCAACAGGAACTCCAGTGAGATGACGATGTTGGGCTCGTCGTCAATGATCAGGACACGGGTGCTCATGGCTTGATTCTCATGCAGTCAGCGTCTCATCCGGGACATCGGGTTGCGCCGCGGGCAGCTCAAAGCAAAGCGTAGCACCTTTGGGCGCTGCGCTCTCGGCCCAAATCCGGCCGCCGAAGCGCTCGACGATCTGGCGGCTGATCGGCAGCCCCAGCCCGGTGCCGATAGGTTTCTCACCGCTGCTGGAGGCTTGGCGGAATTTCTCGAAGACCAGATCCAGCTCAGCCGCCGGGATGCCTGGACCGTTGTCGGCGACACAGACCAGCCAGCGTTGCTCCAGTCGGCTCAGTCGTACCTCTACGACCCCGTTTTCGGTCGGGGCGAATTTGGCGGCGTTGGAGAGCAGATTGACCAGGACCTGCACCAGGCGGTCCCGGTCCGCCAGCACCCAGGCCGGGCACGCGGCCGCCCCCAAGTCGAGTCCGAGCCGCGCTCCGCGCCCCTCGATCAATTGCCCGGTGGCCGCCGCCGACTGGATGATCACCTCGTGCAGGTCGACCTGTTCGATCAGCCAGTCGGCATGTCCGGACTCGATCTTGGCCAGGTCCAGGACCTGATTCACCAGCCGCGAGAGCCGCTCGGTTTCACTCACCAGGATGCCGAGGAAGCGTTTGCGCTCGCCGACCTCGATTTCCGGATCGTCGTAGAGAATCTCCGAGAAGGCGCGGATCGAGGCCAGCGGGGTGCGCAGCTCATGCGTCACCGAGGACATGAAGTCGTCCTTGAGGCGGTCGAGTTCCTGGAGCCGCAGATTGGCGGCGCGCAACTCCGCGGTGGCGGCCTCGAGCTCGCGGGATTTTTGCTCCAGATCGTGGCTGTAGGCGCGGATCTGGGACGCCTCGTCGAGGATGTTCAAGACTTCGTCGAGCCCCAGCGTCTCCTCTTCGGTGACCGAGGCGACCATGACCCGCGCCGAGGCACCGCCGATCGCCCCGGACAGCAGGGTCTCGGCGAAGGCGACGGTCTGCGCGTCCGCCGGGAGACCCTCCGGCGTGGCGCTGCCGCGCGTGCGGGCAAAGTCGGCGAAGGCCCGGCCGGTGCGCTCCTTGCCGAGAAAGCGTTCGGCTAGGGCACGCAACTCGGCCACCTCCACGCTGCCGCGCCACAGGGGCAGGTCGGTCCGCCGGCCGTGGCGCGGCGCGTCGACATAGGCGTTGGCCTGTGCGGCCTCGACCGCGTTGGGCGGGCGCAAGGCGGACACGGCGAGGAAGGCGCCCAGGTTCGCGCTCAGGCTCCAGAACAGACAGTGGGTCACGTCGTTCCAGCCGGTGAGCCCGAACAGTGCCTGGGGCTTCAGGAGATCGATGCCGAAGACGCCGGACTCCTGGAAGATCGGCGGCAGCCAGCCCGAGCGGGCGAAAGAGGGCAGCAGCAGGGTGTAGAGCCACACCAGAAAGCCGACCGAGAGCCCGGCGAGCGCCCCCTCGCGGGTGCCGCCGCGCCAGTACAGGGCGGCGAACACCGCCGGTGCGAACTGGGCGACAGCCGCAAAGCTGATCAGCCCGATGGCGACCAGCGCATAGGCCTCGCCGGCCAGCCGGTAGTAGAGATAGCCGAGCAGCAGGATGATCACGATGGCCAGGCGGCGGATGCGCAGCAGCAGCCGGCCGAGATCGATCCGGCGGTTGTGCCGGCGCCGCAGCACGATCGGCAGGATCAGATCGTTGCTGACCATGGTCGAGAGTGCGATGACCTCCACGATCACCATCCCGGTGGCCGCCGAGAGCCCGCCGATGAACACCATGAGGGCCAGCCAGGGCTGACCGAAGGCCATCGGCAGAGTCAGGACGAAGGTATCCGGGTTCACTTGGCCTTCCGGAAAGGCCAGCAGCCCGGCCAGCGCGATCGGGATCACAAACAGGTTGATCAGCAGCAGATACAACGGGAACAGCCAGATGGCCCGGCGGATCTGGTGTTCGTCGCTGTTCTCGACGACCGCGAGCTGGAACTGGCGCGGCAGCAGCATCACCGCGAGCCCGGCCAGCAGTGAAATGGCGAACCAATCGATCGGCGCACTGAGCGCGGGGTCCAGCAGGGCGGCCGCGCGCGGGTCGGCGCCGACCGGCGGCAGGGCGGGGCCGCCGATGGTCCCGTTCACATCCAGCAGGCCCAGGGTGACCCAGAGCCCCAGGCCCAGGAAGGCGACCAGCTTGACGATGGACTCCAGGGCGACCGCGGCCACCATCCCCTCGTGACGTTCGCTCGCATCCAGGTGACGGGTGCCGAACAGAATGGTGAAGGCCGCCAGCAGCAGGGCGATGATGAAGGCCGTGTCCTGCCAGAAGGGCAGATTCAGCGCCTCCGGCATCCGCACCTCCGGGTAACGCAGCAGGATGGTGAAGCTCCAGGCGACAGCCTTGAGCTGCAGGGCGATATAGGGCACTACCCCGAAGACGGCGATCACCGTCACCAGTCCGCCGAGCAACTGGCTCATGCCGTAGCGCGAGGCGATGAAGTCGGCGATCGACGTAATGCGCTGGGCCTTGCTGATGCGGACCATCTTGACCAGCACTGAGCCCCAGAGTAGGGCCATCAAGGTCGGGCCCACATAGATGGCGAGGAATCCCAGGCCGGTGGCCGCGGCGCGGCCGACGCTGCCGTAGAAGGTCCAGGCGGTGCAGTAGACCGCGAGCGACAGCGCGTAGACGGTGGGGCTGCCGATGACCGAGCGGCCCTGATCGGCGCGCCGGTCGGCCCAGTAGGCGACCGCGAACAGCACCCCGAGATAGGCGCAGGCAACACCGATGATCAGCGGGCCCGAGATCATGGCCGGGTGATCACTCGCGGCTCCGCGAGCAGATCCAGGCGGCCAGCCCGATCACCAGGGCCCAACTGCCGAACAGGTAGAGATAGAGCGCGGGGATGCCGAAGGCGTTCGACACCCCCTCGAAACGGGTCGCAATGGGTGAAAAGAACGCGAACAGGGCGAACAGGAACAGGGCCAGCAGGCGTTGTCGCAGCAGGTTGGCGCGGGGCATGGCTCACCCGGTCTCTGATTGGGACTAGCCGCGAAGTATAGGTGCCGCGCCGGGAGAATGCGCGCGGGGGTTGGATGCAATCTTCATCCACTCGATACTAAACGAACACGAAACCCCCGCGCGTCGTTGCCTGGTCCTTGGCGGGGCACGCGGCGGCGATCAGGCGGCTCATCGCCTTGATCGTTGTTCAGGCCAAGCGCGATCGTAGGGTGGACGAGCGCAGCGCACTCCACCAGGACGACGCGGGATTCGGTGGACTGCGCTAGCGCTTGTCCACCCGGCCGGAACGATGATCAAGGCCCGGCCGAGCGTCAGTTCAGTCCGCACATGCCGCCCTGGCAGCAGTTGCCGCTGGCGCAGGCCGGCAGCGGGGCGGCGCCGCTGCCGCGGCTGGTGCTGGAGATAATGTTGCCGCCGGTGGCCAGGCGATGCACCGGGGCCTCCGCGGGTGTGTCGCCAGTCTCCTGGCCGGTGCGCGCGCACAGCTCGCCCCAGGTGGATAACCGGTCACTCATGCGATGGCTGACTTCCAGTACGCGGCCATTGGTATCGCAACGGTAATCGTAAGTTGGCATTGAATGCTCCAAAGTCTATCGATGTTCTCTTATCCCCTGGGATTATAGGCATCACGCGGCGCCATGCAAACCCAGGGGTTGCAGCCATCTTCCGCCGCGCCGCGAAGTGGCTGTATCACCCCACCGGGTTCAGGGCCGGATGTAGACATAGCCCTGCGATTGCAGTTCGGCAATCTTGGTGACGCCGCCCTCGGGGACCACCGAGAAGCCCGGGAGCAATTCATCCAGGCTGAGCTTGAAGCCTTTGAGCGTGTTGCCGCACATCTCCAGCCCCACCCCTTCGTCCTTGAGCTTCGCCACACCGTCGCGCACCTTCTCGGTGGCCTCGACTTCATTGAAGGCGGTGATGGCGGGGCCGTGGACGACCAGCACGATATGCACCTTGTCCGGTCCGCCGACGCCGTCGATATGGTTCTGGATATTGTTGAGTACGAACGGGACCTTCTCGGCCTCGGAGACGTGGTAGACGACGTTGAGCTTCTGCTTCTCGGCGGCGAACGCCGCGGGCAGTGCGACAAGGGTGGCCAGGAGGGCGGCAATGATCAGCTTGTTCATGGGTGTAGCTCCGGTTAATGATTTGATGGTCTGGCGTCGAAGGCGTCGGCGGCCTTGATCATCCTTCCGGCCGTAGGGTGGACAAGCGCTAGCGCAGTCCACCGAATCCCGCACCGCCACTGGTGGACTGCGCTGCGCTTGTCCACCCTACGATGCCGCGTCAGCCGCGGCGCCCCGTACCAGTTCCAGTCTAAAGTTCCTCTGAGGCGAAGTCCGCCAGGCGCGAGCGCTCGCCGCGCATCAGGGTGATATGACCGCCGTGGGGCCAGTGCTTGAAGCGGTCCACCACATAGGTGAGGCCGGAGGTGGTCTCGGTCAAATAGGGAGTGTCGATCTGACCGATGTTGCCGAGGCAGACCACCTTGGTCCCCGGGCCGGCGCGGGTGATCAGGGTTTTCATCTGCTTGGCAGTGAGGTTCTGGGCCTCGTCCAGGATGATGTATTTGTTGAGAAAAGTGCGCCCGCGCATGAAATTCAGCGAGGAGATGCGGATGCGGCTCTTCATCAGGTCATTGGTGGCGGCGCGGCCCCATTCACCGCCTTCGGGGCGGGTCAGCACTTCCAGATTGTCCATCAGGGCGCCCATCCATGGGGTCATTTTCTCCTCCTCGGTGCCGGGCAGGAAGCCGATGTCTTCGCCGACCGGCACCGTCACCCGGGTCATGATGATCTCTCTATAGAGACTGCGGTCCAGGACCTGGGTCAGACCGGCGGCCAGCGCCAGCAGCGTCTTGCCGGTGCCGGCGGTGCCCAGCAGGGTGACGAAATCCAAATCCGGGTCCATGAGCATGTTCAGGGCGAAGTTCTGCTCGCGGTTGCGGGCGTTGATGCCCCAGACGCTGTGACGGGGCAGGCGGTAGTCCTCCACCACCTCGATGAGGGCCTCGCTCGCGCCGCGCTTCTCCCGCACGATCGCCTCGAAGCCGCTGTCATCGGCGGTATAGAGACACTGGTTGGGGTACCAATCGGCCACGTCCGGACCACTGATGCGGTAGTAAGTGCGGCCCTGCTCCTTCCAGGAGTCCATGGACTTGCTGTGGTGCTCCCAGAAGTCCGCGGGGAGCGGCTCCGCGCCGGTGTAGAGCAGCGCGGCGTCGTCCAGGACCTGATCGTTCGAATAGTCCTCCGCCGGGATGCCGAGCACCGCGGCCTTGATCCGCAGGTTGATGTCTTTGGAAACGATGATGACCTGGCGGTCGGGCCGCCGCTCGCGCAGGGCCTGGGCGGTGCCGAGAATGTTGTTGTCCGGTGAGGTGCCGGGCAGGGACTCGGGCAGTCGCAGTTCCAGCAACTGGGTTTGAAAGTACAGCCGCCCGGAGGCGGGCAGCACGATGCCGCCGCCGTTGGCCGAGGTGGGGCCGATCGGCAGGCCGGCGTCGATCTCGGCCTTGTCCGCGTTGCATAAGAGCTGATCCAGGAAGCGGGTCGCCTGACGGACGTTGCGCGCGACCTCGGACATGCCCTTCTTGCCGTGATCCAGTTCTTCCAGAACCACCATCGGCAGGAAGATGTCGTGTTCCTTGAAGCGGAAGATGCAGGTCGGGTCGTGCATCAGGACGTTGGTGTCGAGGACGAAGAGGCAGGTCTTGTCGTTTTCGCGTTTGATCATCGGGAGTACGTGAGTCCGTCAACACGGGAATCGTTAGGGAGAAGTCGGGAAGCACCTGAACCGGTCGTGCGCGTACTTCCGACGTGGTCAATCGGATGTCGACTGGCTGCTGGACCTTGGGATCAAGCGTTCTCGATCAAGTGCTCCATCAGCGGGAGCACCCGGTCGGGGGATCAAGCGAGGGGCAAGTCCTGGTCAGTCAGGCACGCGCCGCGGCGAGCACCTCGTCGACATGCCCTTTCACCTTGACGCCGCGCCATTCCCGGCGCAGGACGCCCGCGGCGTCGATCAGGAAGGTGCTGCGCTCGATGCCGAGGCTCTCCCTGCCATACAGCTTCTTGAGCTTGATGACGTCGAACGTCCGGCACAGGGCCTCGTCGGTGTCGGCGACCAGATCGAACGGGAAGCCCTGCTTGCTCTTGAAGTTCTCCTGGGCTTTGATCCCGTCCCGCGAGGCCCCGAGAATCACCGTGTCGGCGTCGGCGAAGGCGTCCGCCGCGTCGCGG
>Ga0247840_10002221_pt1 | contig 35143 bp, 35 predicted proteins | sample LaCruzMarch2015__FD_192404 | JGI IMG/M metagenome (GOLD analysis project Ga0247840, IMG submission 192404) | Freshwater microbial communities from meromictic Lake La Cruz, Castile-La Mancha, Spain - LaCruzMarch2015_17m | ecosystem: Environmental > Aquatic > Freshwater > Lake | place: Spain...
GATGAACATTTCGATCGCCTCCACCTCCAACTCCGAAAGCTCTCCGGCTCCCGAATCTGTCACCTTGGGAATAATTTCGACCATCTCGGGCCAGCCTTATCAGGAGCTTCAATCATTTCAAGAAAAAATGAAGCGAAAGAATTTTCGCTGCGAAAAGTCTGTGAGATTCCTTAATCAGCGGGCGGACGATGCTGCGGCGCGGGCCTCACGGAAGGCATGGAGCACGGTGAGGAGCAGACCGAGCGCCTCGTCGGACTTGCCGACGGGATCCCTTGCGCCTGGCAGCCCCACGAGAATTTCCGCAGGCTGAACAGCGGCATCGGGAATGGGCGTAAAAGTGCGCGCATAGCCGGGTCGGATCGGGTTGACCTTCCAGCGAAAGGCCTTGTCCGAATCTGCGAGGGCCCGGAGCGTGGCGCTCACGACCTGGCGCTGATGCTCGTCATGCAGCCAGGCTTCGACCTCGGCCCCCTGCGATCTCGGATTTTCGCGGAGAAGCACGACGGCGTCATAGGGGTAGCGGCGCATTTCATTTTCCATCACGCGAATGTGGCTACACCCCGATTCGGCCCAGCATGTTACCCCCTGGCGGCTCTGCTCACCCGTGAGAAAAACCCCTTCGTTGTGTGCCTCGACATTGGCCAGAGGGTATGCCGTCACCTCAAGACCGGCCGCGAGCGGCGAGCGGGCCTCCACGGCAGCGATCAGCCTCGCAACCGCCAAGGGGGTTGAGGTGTCGGTACCCGTCCAACCTCCCACCACCAGTACCCGCACCCGGCCGAGCTCACACTCGGGTCCAACAATGTGAAAATACGGAATCATCGACTCACGGACGCCAGCCTGCCCGAGGCCGTAGCCGACTGCCAAAGTCGGGGATTCCTCGGCAAGCGCCATGAGGGGCTTGAGGAAATCCTGCAGCTTTGCCCCGTCCTGCGCGAAGGCATGCCGGAGCTGAATATCGGTTGGGTTTTGCATACAATTTGGTTCTATTTCCGGGTTCACGATGGAAGGCCGGTAACCTTGATTATTTCGGTGCGGCAATGGTAAGTTAGCCGCCCGCAGCCACTGCTTCAACCCGTTATTCGGATTGACGGAACGCTCCGGAGCCTTTCAAGTGTTTTTCGTGAATTCCACCGGCATTCCCGACGGTCATCGCACGCTGACTCCCTCGCTCAACCTCAATGGAGCGGCCGAGGCCCTTGAGTTTTACAAAGCCGCACTCAGTGCACAGGAACTGTTCCGGATGCCCGGGGAGAAGGGCACGATCATGCATGGTGAGTTCCAGATCGGAGACTCGATTGTTATGTTTTCCGACGAGGCCCCTGATTGGGGTGCCTTGAGTCCCCGGACGCTTGGCGGGTGCCCGCTCAGCCTCAATCTCTACGTTCCGGATTGTGATGCTCTGACCGCCCAAGCTGTCGCTGCCGGTGCGGAATTGCTCCGCCCGCCAACCACCTATCCATGGGGCGAACGCAGCGCGATGATCAGGGACCCCTACGGCTACCGCTGGGCGATTTGCACCCACGTCGAAGACGTTGCTCCCGAGGAAATCCAACGGCGTCTCGCCAACTGGAACCCTGAGACCGGTGCTTGGTAGGCTCTGAGAAGTTGAATCCCTCGGGCTCCTGGGAGAAACCATTCTGGGAAAACGCCGGTGAATTTGAAATCCAAGTCGGCGTTTCACCTGTCGGGCAAAACACAGCTTCCTCCGCGGCGACATTGAACGTTTCGATCCCGAAGCCACACCCCAATCACCAAGTGGCTCATCATTCAGCCAGACCTCCAATACATCGTCAATCCCGGTGGAACCACCGACTTCGAAAATGCTCTCGTGATCGGTTCATCGTGAGTCCGGGGACCCTGTGAAAAACAATGCCGTGCTGCGCCGGGAGGACGGAGGTTTGCGGGATCGGAGCAGGGCGGCCGCGGCCTCGAAGAGCAGAACCGCTCCAAGGACAACAAGGAGAACAGCAACCCATGGGACCGGACCGGCTGATGTCCAGCGAATGGACCCGTCGGCGGCAACGAAGCCACTCCGAGCGAGGGAAATGAGAGCCCAGACGCTGACAAGATACATCCATGCTGTTGGGAGGCCGACGGCCCACCAGACCCATGCCGCGCGATAGGTGCGATGGAGCCAGACCGTGCAGCCAAGAAGGGTGAGGGCGGCAAGGAGTTGGTTGCTGGCTCCGAAGACAGGCCAAAAGACGCGCCATGCGGGAATGGGGTTTCCGGCGGCATCGGTGGCTTGGTCCATGAGGAAAATGGCCGGCACGCCCACCGTGATGAGTGTTGCCGCGATACGACCCCCAGTGCCCTGCCATGAGAAAAGTTCTTGCAGGATGTAGCGCCCGAGGCGGGTGCAAACGTCGAGGGTATCGTAAACAAACGTCGTGAATGCAAGCAGGCCGAAGGCCACCGCAAAGGTGGGCGGGATGCCAAAGGCTCCGAGAAAACTCCCGAGCCCCTGCGCATAAACAAAGTTGGGTTTGCTGATGAGAGCGGAACCTGCGGAAGGGGTCAAAATCATCACGCAGGCAAGCGCCAACACGGCCACCACGGCCTCAAGGAGCATGGAGCCATAGCCGACCACCCGCGCATCGGTTTCGCGGCGGAGCTGCTTGCAGGTCGTGCCGGAGGCGATGATTGAATGAAACCCCGAGCAGGCTCCGCATGCAATGGTAATAAATAACATGGGCATGAGGGGCGGCAACGCGGGTGTGAGCGCATCGGCTGGCACAATAGCCGGATAGTGGACCGTGTGCCCCCCGAGCATGATCCCAAGGAAAATCCCCCCAATCGCGACATACAGAAAATACCCGCCCAGATGCCCGCGGGGCTGCAGAAGCAACCACATGGGAGCAAGCGAGGCAAGCACGCAGTATATCAAAAGCAAAAACCCCCAGGACCTTTGGGCTTGGGCATCGGACTGACCAAGCATCGCCCCAAGGTCGAATGGCATCTGCGGGCCGACCCAGATGGCCAGACCGACAAGCGGCAAAAAAATCGCAGTGGCCCAACCAAGCGACAGCCGCGTGTAGCGGAGCAACACCCCCATGATCAGTGGCAGGACCAGATACAGCAGCGAGGAGGAGGCAATGGCCGCCCCCGTCGCCATCTCCCCGTTTTCCAGCTTTTGGGAACCCACAAAGGATCCCGCGACAATGTCTGTGAAGGCCACGATAATATAGATGAGTGCGATCCAGACAAAGACGAGGAAGAGGTAATACCCCCGCCGGGAAATATGCGTGCGCACGACTTCCGCAATCGACCTTGCCCGGTGCCGCACCGAGGCCACCAGAGACGCAAAATCGTGGACCCCGCCAATGAAAATGGCACCAACCAAAATCCAAAGAAGTGCCGGCAGCCACCCAAACATCAAGCCCGCCAAAACCGGACCGACAATCGGACCCGCCGCCGCAATCGCGGAAAAATGCTGACTCACCAGAAACTTTGGCTCTATGGGCACATAATCGACATCATCGCGCAATTCTTCGGCGGGGGTCACAGCGTTCGGATCCAGGCGGAACCACCGCGACAACACACCGCCGTAATACCGATAGGCCAACACCAGAGGCACCATCGCACACAAAATTATTGGGAGCAGAGTCATGAAAAACAGATTGGGATATTTTTTGAATCTACCCGCTCCGGCCAGCCACTGACAAGCCTCCCCCGACAACCAAAATCCGCAATTTCTAAATGGAGATATTACCAGCGAGGCACTATCTCAGACCAGGCAAGGCATGCTTTGAAACCTCAGCCTTCCTCCTCGGTGACCTCAATCCCCAGTGCCTCGCTAACAAACTTTTCGCAGCGAAAAGTTATCTTAGGAGGAAAAACCGTGGTTTTACTCGCAAAGTTTCACTTAAACGGGCACCATCCCGCCTTGGTTCGACCTGCCGGAGAACGCTTCATGCCACCCAAACAACCTGCCTGATCTAATACGCCCGGGAGTCCTTTCCCTTCCCCCTGATTCATGGCCCGCAGAGGCATCGCGGAGGCGCTGAGCAATACAATCCCGTCGCCCTCAGTCTGAAGCGCGGAGCCTTCTGGCGACTGAACCCGGCCATTCCCGAGGAGGCGCGGGCAACTCTTCGGAGACTCCGGATCGTTCAAACCGATAGGAGGCTGGACCCATGAGCGAGGAACCATTGCCCCAATCCGAAATCATCCTCTACCAAACGGAGGATGGCCGGACGCGCATCCAATGCCGGTTTGAGAACGAAACCCTGTGGCTGACGCAGAAACTGATGGCGGAGCTTTTCGGTAAGGATGTACGCACGATCAATGAACACATCCAGAACGTCTTTGCGGAGGGAGAACTGGTGGCGGATTTAGTTATCCGGAAATTCCGGATAACTGCCGCCGACGGCAAAAGCTACGAGACCCAGCACAACAATCTGGAGGTGGTCATCGCCGTCGGCTACCGCGTGAAATCGCGGCGCGGCACCCAGTTCCGCCAGTGGGCGACGGCACGGTTGAGTGAGTATTTGCTCAAGGGATTCACGATGGACGACGAGCGGCTGAAGAATCCGCCGGGCAAAGGTCATATTGATTACTTCGATGAGTTGCTGGAACGCATCCGGGACATCCGTTCCAGCGAGCGGCGGGTGTATCTGCGGGTGCGGGAGATTCTCGCACTGGCGGCGGACTACGAGCCCACGGAGCCGGAGACGCAGGTGTTTTTCCAGACGATCCAGAACAAGCTGCACTTCGCGGCCACGGGGAAGACGGCGGCGGAGTTGATTGCGGAACGGAACTCCATTCTTTGCTGGGGCAGGTAAGCCTGGGAAATTTGGGGCGATACCTCCGGAAGAGCGGAAACAGGCGCGCGTTACACCGGACTTTTGCTTACATGAACCTCCCCGGAGGCGGCCCGAGGTATCCGATGGGAGCCTTGGCAGCCTGGCTGGCACTCAATCCGGTGGATTGGTTCATCGCGATTCCGAGGACTTTTCTGAAGGAGAAAATTGCTGAAAAGATTTTTTAAGCTTCTGACCGATCAGCTCCACAAAGGGTTTATGCATTTCGTTCAGAAGACCGACGACGGTCGGATCGGCTGTTGCAGGGCTTCCACCACCGGAAAACGGAGGTTGGGGGTCATATTGAGCGAGCAACTGCATGCCTTTTGCATAGAAGTCGCCACGGAAGTGCCGGACAAGCTCCAGAGCGAGGTCAAGGCCTGCGGTGACGCCTCCGGCGGTGATCCGCGTGCGGTCAAAAACCACGCGTTTGTCAGTGGGTTTAGCACCGACCAGAGGGAGTAAATCGAGCGTTTGCCAGTGACTCGTGGCATCGTATCCATCAAGAAGACCGGCAGCACCCAGCAAGAGGGAGCCTGTACATACACTTCCTACAAGTTCGGATTCCCTTCCCACTTTCGGAATGAACTCCATGGTTTCTTTGTCCTCCAGAGCCTCCAGAATACCGGCTGTTCCCCCCGGAACCAAAAACAAGGTAGGGCTTTCCGGGCATTGTGCAAAAGTGAGCTCCGGAATCACTTCGAAACCGGTCTCGCACTTGATGGGATCCTTGGATTTGGCGATAAATTGCACCGTGGCTCCCATCATGCCGGAGAGAATATACTCGGGGCCGATGGCATCAATGGCTGTGAAGCCTGGATAAATCAGAATGAGAATGGTCTCCGAGCCTCTCTTGATCTGACTATGAGGATCAACCGGGGGCGTCGTGGAGGGATCGGGCGGGGTTTCGCCGGCGCGGAGTATACCGGTCAATAGTGATACGAATCCTGCCCCGCCGAGCACAGTGAGAGCGCGAAGGAACTTTCGACGCGTCGAAGCATCCAACTCCTTCATCGAAACCTCTTACTGAGTCCGACGACGGCGACTCGCCACGACTCCTCCTCCAGCTGCCAAGAGAAGCAGGGCTACAACCGAGGGCTCAGGGATCGCCGTGGCGACCATGGAGAAGGTTCCATAGGAGACAGTTCCATTGAATCCGAAGCCTATCAACCCGCTGTCTGCAAAAAGGTTCCCTGACAAAGTGAACCCCGTGTCCGAGACACTGGTGAGGGATGGGCTTGAAAGAAAGAAGGAAGGGGCCGGAAAAGACACATTGTTTTGAAGCCGCCATGTGCCTGCGGAATAGGTCAGTGCATAGTCTCCCAAAACAAAGACCCCTCCGCCAAAAAGTGGATCGACATCCCATCGGGAGACCCCGCCTAATCCAATTTGACCGGTGGCCGTTAAGGTGAGATTGCTTTCGTCGTAGGAGAATGTCGTCTCCTGAAGATTTCGCCCCGCAGGATCAACCAATGGCGTGGTCGGATTCACTCCGTAGGAAATTCCAGACCATGATATTGATCCGGCATCGGCCAGAAGTTGGGCGCCTGTCATTGAGTTCGCTGTTGCCTGATTGAATGAATTGATATTGGTCAATCCAACCAATGCGAACTGCGTCTCATCGAAACTCAACGTGACGTTTCCTCCCACGACCACGGCAGCGCGTGCCTCATGGATTCCGAAGTAGGCTCCCACCGCGAGGAGCGTCAGAATGGAAAGGAGTGATTTGGCAAATGGTTTTGTCATGACAAAGAGTCCTGAAAGTTGGCTGGGCTTTAGAGATTCAATGACGGAGCAGCCGGGTGTCAATCCCCGGGCCTGCGTCTAATTGACGCAGATCTATCAGTAATAAAAATTTCCAAGAAAATGCTGTATTTGGATGTCGCTCCCGCCGAATTGGATTTGTTTGCCCGCGACCCATTCGGCTGAGCCGTCCGACCATCCGCGGAATTGGCCTTCGACTTCCTCTTTTTTGAATCGAAAGTCCGGGTAGGAAAAGACCGTATTGAAGTGAAAACACTCAAAGCGTCGTGGGTCGGAGGTTTGGAATTCACCGAGGATGGTGGCCCAAAGGACACCGCGGCGCAGGTTTTTCTTGTCCGCAGCGCGATCGGGGTGAGTGAGCGTTGCCATGCCGGATTGAACCATTATGGACTCCTCAACACGACCAACGTAGATATAGCCGGTATAAACGCCGCCTCCAACCGTGAGCCCTTCGGCAAATTTGGAATCCCTTGCGATCGGATCGTTTATCCATGCGGGTTGCTGTTTTCGCCTCGGCCAAGTGGTAACCGGCCCCGGTGGGATTAGCAGATTGCAATATTCCGCAACGATGGAGAGCCTGTTTCGGGAAATGCTGCTTGGGACTATGGTATCCACAGGTGGAAACTCCCCGCGGTCGGCCAAATACAGCATGTCGGCCTGCACAAAGCTTTTTAGATTGTTGAGGCTGCCAACTTTTTTTGCCTGTCGGATCGATTTGACCGCAACTGGAAAGAGCAATGCCGCGAGTATTGCAAAAACGGCAGCCGCAACCAAAATCTCAACAAGCGAAGCGCCTTGCTGATTGTTCAAACATGCCAAATTGCCTCGCCGCTTTTCTACCCGGAAATCGAGATTAGACACCCTGGTGCCGATTTCTTCGCGAACAGGAGGCAAACAACGATGCAATGGAAACCATGGTCGGGGTCGATGGCTTCAGGATAACATTTGATGTCATTGAAAATGTTCCGAGAATATTGAAAGTCCATGTAGCCTCGCCGGCCGCTATCACAGCCGCTTTGAGACCAAACAGAGGCAAGGCGACAGGAGCACCTTTAACACGAAGCGTCTTCATCTCCAAACCATACGAATGAGGGCAAAGTGGGACAATGCGTCAAATTGACGCAGGACGTCAGCCTGAACATCCGCTTCCGTTAGGCAACAAGATGAGGCAGAGTTGGTCGATGAAAGCTGCGACTCATGGATCCTCAGAGCCGAGTGCACTGGGCTTGCAGTGGCTCCTCCGTCTGCGATGGATCGCTGTGATAGGTCAGATCATTGTCTGTGTGGTCTGCATGGCTTTTCTGGGAGTGGACCTGCCAGTTGTTGTGCTTGCCGGCTGCATCGGCCTCACAGCTCTGTCAAATTTCCTGTTTTGGACGAACCATGCCGTGGTGGAGAGGCGTTCAGGGTTTTGGACCCCGGTGATTATTTTTTCGGATATTCTGATTCTGACAGTGATGCTTTTTTTTGCCGGGGGGGCGCACAATCCGTTCACGATGATTTACCTTTTGCACATCACGCTCGCGGTGGTTCTTCTCCCTGGACCGATCGCCTGGCTGGCAGTTCTTTTTTGCGGGCTGTGTTTTGCAACGCTTTTTGCTTCTGATCATAAGTTGACAAGGGATACGGGAGAAACGTGCTGCACGGACATGTCGTCTCATTTGCAAGGCATGTTTGTTGGCATGTTGGCTGCTGGGGCCGGGCTCACCTATTTCGTGAGCCAGCTGAATTCCTCGCTCACCTCGCACCGCAGGGCACTGGAAATAGCCCGGCACTTCAGCGAGCAGCATGAGCGGTTTGCATCTCTTGCCACGCTGGCGGCCGGCGTGGCTCACGAGTTGGCCACCCCGCTTTCAACGATTGCGGTCGTGAGCAAAGATCTTGAACAGCTTTCCTGTGGTGCCCCGCCCGGGGAGACGTGCCGTTCGGATGCCAGGCTGATCCTGCAGGAAGTCGAACGTTGCAAGACCGTGCTCGAAAAGCTCGGGGAAAGGTCTGCAACAAATGCCTCGGAAGAGTGCATGGTTTTTCGGATTGGGGAGATTTCAGCCCTCTTGGCAGGCTACCTTCCGGAGAGGATTGCCAAACGCCTGGAAATGCAAATCGTGCAGGGCGAGGAGGAAGTCGGCCTTCCACTGCCACGGGTATTGCAATGCCTTGCGATCCTCGTAAAAAATGCGGCTGAAGCCTCCGCGCCCGAAGACAACGTGGTGCTGACCGTTTCGACAAACCCGGGAATGATCCGGTTCGGAGTCCGGGACAAGGGCTGTGGAATGTCCGATGAAATCATTGAGCGCCTCGGTGAGCCATTTTTTACGACGAAGGAGACCGGCACCGGCATGGGTCTAGGCTTGTTCCTTGTGAGAACCTTTGTGGAGCAGAGGAAAGGGAACTTTTCGGTGGAGTCGTCTCCGGGAACCGGGACCCTTGTGGAAATTCTTATGCCATTGCAAAAAAGCTGACGATGACCCTGCGGACTCTTTTGATTGTGGATGATGATGAGACGTTCAGGGAGCGGCTTGCTGTCTCCTTCCGGCGGAGGGGTTACTCCGTTTCTACGGCAGCCAATGTGCCGGAGGCGCGCAGTTTGATCCTGCATTGTTTACCCGACCTCGCAGTGGTTGATTTAAAAATGCCCGGAGAAAACGGGCTGCAACTTGTGAAGGAGTTGCGCTCCAAGTCTGCCGACATCCTGGTGCTCGTGCTCACCGGCTATGGAAGTATTGCCACCGCAGTCGAGGCCATGAGGCTCGGTGCGATTGATTACCTCACCAAGCCAGTGGACGCATCCCAGATTGAAGAAAAATTCCCGGGGTTCAGTGCCACAAATTCCCAGGAGCCCCCTGCCGTCCCGAGCCTCGACATGGTGGAATGGGAGCACCTCCAAAGGGTCCTGCATGATTGTCATGGCAATATCAGTGCTGCCGCCCGCACGCTCGGAATCGAACGCCGCACCCTCCAGCGAAAACTCCAAAAGCATCCCCCCTCGACGTGATGCAACAAGTATAATGGCTTCCTTCACCCCCGGCTCAGTCGGGCTACGCCCAACGCTCCGCGTTGTCTGTCTCACTGAGCCCCCTTTCAGAGTTCGGCTCGAGAAGCGCGTGAAGGCGATGGACGGCAAGGCGATGATCGCCTGCATGAGCCGCCGCTTACCCACCGGATTTGCAGCAAGAAGCGGTCAAAACGGTTTTGATGCAGGCAGAGTTGCTCTGCGCCGATTGGAGCCTTGGTTGAATGCGCTTAATTGAGATTCAGTCTCAATTTGTATTGACGGGTTGTAATTTCCCGGGCAGAGGGAAGAGGCGATGAAAAAAACCTTCCGGATGGCGGCCATCACCCTGATGTGCTGTTGCGCAGTTGAATTTCATGGTATAGCGCAAGATCAAGTGGCCGGAGCACCGGATCCGGTTTCCGCCACCTGGTGGACCAGGGACGGGGTGACGGGCGATTGGTTTGGGGCACGTCCTGTCTTGGCGGACCGCGGTGTTGAGATCTTCGGTGGATACACGGTGGAAGTCTGGGGAAATACGAGCGGGGGTCTGAAAACCGGCTCGGTAACCACGGGTCTTTTGGATTTCGGCACCAACGTGGATCTTGAAAAAGTGATCGGTTGGCAGGGGGCAAGTGTGAGCACGACGTGGCTTTGGCTGAGTGGGCGGGACGCCAGCGAGGATCTCGCCGGCAACTTTCTGACGATTTCCAACATCGCCGGGTTCAATACCCTCCGGATGTTTGAGCTGTGGTTTCAGCAAACCCTTCTCGATGACAGGATTTCGCTCCGCATCGGCCAGCTCTCTGCGGATTCGGAGTTCGTGATTTCCGACTATGCGGGGCTCTTCATCAACGGGACGTTTGGCTGGCCGGCCTTTGCTTACATGAACATTCCGGAGGGCGGCCCCGGATATCCAATGGGCACGCCCGGTATGCGGCTGGCACTGAACCCTGTGGACTGGCTGACCTTCATGACCGCTGCTTTCCAAGGCAATGTCTTCGCGCAGGACGTGAATCGTCACGGCTTTCGCTGGAGGCTGGACGCCGAGACCGGATTCACGTTTATGAATGAGGCGCAGGTGCGTTGGAATCACCGCGCTGGAGAGACGGGGTTGCCGGGCCAGCTCAAGCTGGGCACGTGGTTGCAGAGCGGTTCGAGCGCCGATGCTCTCGCCGATTCAACCGCTTCGGGCAACTACGGGTTCTATGCCATCGTCGATCAGATGCTCTACCGTGAACCATCGGATACACCCCACGGCGGCGGGGGAGGCAAGGAGGTTATGGATCCGAAAGGTGGCAAAAATCTGAGAGATCCCATCAGCTATGAAAAATCCGATCAGGGACTCGGCTGGTTCGGCCGCATTGCATTCACGAAAGCAGATCGGAATTTCATCAATTTTTACTTCGATGCAGGTCTTTCCTACAAAGGCCTGATCCCGGGACGGGATGATGACACCCTGGGCCTTGCTTTTGGCTATGCCCAACTGAGCGGTGGTGCCCGCAACCAGGTTTCGGAGTCGGGGATGTCACCGATCGGAGCGGAAATGGTTCTGGAATTCACGTATCAGGCCCAAATTACGAATTGGCTCACCATTCAACCGGACCTGCAATACATCATCAACCCGGGTGGTGCCACAGACCTGCAAAATACCTTGGTCGTTGGCGGGCGTGCCGCGATCGTTTTTTAGCCCTTAATCCGGCGGGAGCCGGTGCCAAGGGCGGGCGTGGGGGGCAAGGTGCCCCGGCGAGAAATAGCCGCCATCGTGGACAGACAGGATGATTCCTGTAACCTTTGCGGATGCCTCGATTTTTTCTGCCGCCTGGCGAGTGGACGAATTCCAGCCCATTACTGGACTCCGGTGAGAGCCGTCATGCCTCGGAGGTTCTGCGGCTATCCGAGGGGTCGAGACTGACAGTCTTTGATGGAGCCGGTTCCGAGGCGATTGCCACCATTGCAGGTACCCAGGGGCGGCAGGTTAGGCTGGTGTTGGGTGCCAAAACGCGGTCCAGCCCCATGAAGTGCACGGTCACGCTGGCCCAGGCAGTCCCGAAGGGGCGTAACATGGACCTCATCGTTCAGAAAGCCGTTGAGCTGGGAGCTTCGCGAATTGCCCCGCTGCTTTCGGAAAGAACCATTGTGCGGCTCGAGGCTGAGGAGTCCGAGCGCAGGGGGTCGAAGTGGAAGGAGACGGCCCTTGAGGCCTGCAAGCAGTGCGGGCAGAACTATTTACCCGAGGTCCTTGCGCCGGTGTCTCCGGCGCGGTTTTTTGAGGCGGGAGAGCGGAGTGAGTTGATGCTTGTGGCCTCGCTTCAGCACGATGCACGCCCAATCAAGGCGGTTTTGGCGTCAGACCGGGAGGAACGGGGGCGGCCGCCGGCCTCAGTCACCATTCTGGTGGGACCGGAGGGAGACTTCACACCCGCCGAGTTGGCCCTTGCCAAGAGCAACGGCTGCCTGCCAGTGACTCTGGGGCCCATCATCCTCCGCACCGAGACCGCCGCACTCTATTGCCTGAGCGTGCTGGCACACGAACTGTTCGGTTGACCCCTAATCCGGCCGGTGCCGGAGCCAAGAGAGGGCTTGCGGGCAAGGGCACCCGGTGAGAAACAGCCGCCATCGCTGCCGGATTAGAAAATTTTGCTTCGCAAAATGAGGGGGCATAAAGACGGAGCCATCAGGGTAGAAAAGCCAACCAGCCCCAAGAAGATGGAACAGGGCCTCACGCAAAGGAGGGAAAGGATGAGAAAGACAAAGCAAAAATTCTCCTGCAAAACGGAAGAGAATTCCGAATAAAGAAACGGATCTCCCCCCTTCCATTCCTTCCCATCCTTCGCGTGAGACACTGCATTGTTTCCGAAAGTCTTGCGCTTTTTGCGCATGATCCAAGCATTGGGGACTAATAGACGAACGATTCCTGCGGAGCATCGGTCGAGGAGACGGTGGCGGCCTCGATGACCGGGACATGGCGTCCGCCTTCCATGGGGAAAGTCGCTTTTCCAATAACCTTGATCCAACTCATGTCGGGAAAGGACTCGGCGGATGATGTGCGAACGGTGATGGCGACCGGCCGCGCGTCGGCGGCGCAGCAGAGCACAAACATCCTGACGAGGGAGAAGCGGTCGCCTGAGGGGTTGTTCTTTTTTGCCGGGAAGAACTGTCCGACGAGTTCGACTTCGCGGTTTTCAAAATCCCGGCGCATGCCGGGTTCCTGGGCGGCGTAGAGCAAGTCAATGGTCGATGCGATGATCTGGCCGCTGTCATTTTTGGCCATGTATTCGGCAATATCCCCGACGGCAGTCTCCTCACCAGGAGAACCGTCAAGCGTAGGCAACGCAGGCTCGGTTAAAGGAGCGCTTGCGCCAGGCAGGTCCTCGATGCTCTCGGCGAGTCCGCGGTTCATGACTGCGACGGCACCAAACTGACTTGGAGAGATGGCGGTCGCTGCGAGCAGCGGCACGATGAGAATCGAACAAACGCCGAGGAGCCCAGCCATGGACCGGGGACCGTGCGATGCACCACAGTTCTCATCGGGGCAGTCCTCCTCTTCTGCAGGAAAGAAGATCACTGAAGCGGCAAGAAAAACGAGGATCAGGCCACTGGCGACGGTCCATGGATGAAAGGCAGGGTGCAGATAAGAACTCACTCTTCCGCTGGCCACGAAAGAGAGGGAAACCGCTCCCCAAACCGCAAGAGTTCCGGAACGCAGCAGATTTTTAAACGAGATGCTCATAGTCCCAGAATCGACATCCGGATGCAAATTAGCCCGACGAGTACGAAGAGTCCAACAGCCAGCCCCGCGACAAAGCGTTTCTTGAAGACTGAACTATAGAGGAAGAGCAGTTTCAGATCGAGCATGGGACCAAAAACAAGGAAGGCCAGTTTCGCGACGGCCGGGAACGCGATGAAGGTCGCCGCGATGAACGCATCGGACGTGCTGCAAAGCGACAGCACAAAGGCCAGCAACATCATGGAGCCCGTGGCAAGCCAGTCATTGAGAGCCAGCGGCAGAATCACTTCCTGGTTCAAGCCCGTGCTCACCGCTGCAGAAACCCCCACCCCAAGCAAAAAGTAAACCATCACATCCAAAAAATCATTCACTGCCACATGAAGTGCGGCACGCACCCGCCTGAGGAAGCCAGCCGGCCGGGCACCGGCTGCGGGATCGATTGTTCCAAGAATCCCCGGCTTCACGACCTGGCGCGAGGGCAGGTTGTGGACGGCCATCGCGACCAGCACCGCCACAACATAAGCAATGCCAAGCCTGAGCGAGACCATCTCTCCGGCAGCCTGCCCGCGGAAGGCCGCGTAGGTGCTCACGGCCACGATCGGGTTTACGACGGGTGCGGCCAGCATATAGGCGAAGGCGTTGGAAAGCGGCAGTCCCTTGTGTAGCAACCGCCGGATCACCGGGACCACCCCGCACTCGCACATCGGAAAAAGCAGACCCATCGCCGCACTCACGCAGGCACCCAGAAACGGATTCCGCGGGATGAATCGCATCATCACCCGCGAGGGGAGAAACTGGTCGAGAAAGCCGGAAAGCAGTGTCCCCGCAAGAATGAAGGGCACCCCCTCCAACAAGACACTCAGAAACGCATACGCGAAATCCGGCAGGCTGAAGGTAAATGCGGGCACGTCCATCGGAATTGAGGATTCAACGCCGGTTCCCCCGGTCTATCAACTCCATAGACGAAGCCGGAACCAAAAGTCTCCTTCCTACTCGACTTCGGCTGTGATCCCTCCGCTCACAGTCTTAAGAGTGATGGTATCCACATTGATCAGGTTGATGTCCTTGAAGCAGACCGCCAGCCCCTCGTCGTCCACGACGTTCAGATCCCAGATCGCGGATTTGTCGGCACGGTCAAATTCGACCTGAACCGTGGCGTTGGGCTCCAACGCAACTCCGTCGGGCAGAAGGTTTCCATTCCAATCCGGATCCCTCGCAGAGCTAATGTAAACGGCTTCAAAACTCCGGCCTGTTTTATTGGTCAGCTTGAAGTTCATGTCCGAGCAAAACGCCCGGCCAACGGCAAACAAGCAAAGACAAACCGCGAATGTTCGGAGTCTCATTTCTTTTTCTTTTTCTTCTGCGAGCTGGTGTCCTGATAAACGATCCGCCCGTATTCGTTGCGAATCGTTGTCGTTTTGTAGACACGTTTTCCCTTCGTTTTTTTGGAGGTGGATTCGTAAAGCACCGGGGCTTGGTACGTCTTGAGTCTGTTATAGCAGGGGTCGTAGAAAACAGGCTCCCGCGCACTGTGGACATAGATCACCGGTCCGGGTTCCGGGTCTGAGAGAAGATCATCGATCGTGATGCAGCCCGAGAGGGCCGTGGCACAAAGAAGAAAAGCGATGCCGAAGCACTTCACAGGTTTTTGCTACCAGTGCGACCTGGATCGGTCAACGGGATAGCTGCGAGAACGCGGTCCTGCTCGATCGCCTCGTCGTAGAAATTGCGATGGAAGCACAGGCGGTTCAGGTAGACACCGATGACCGCGGCCACCATTAATGCGGGGAGCACCTGAAGCTGACGGGTCATCTCGACGACGATAAGGATCGAGGTGATCGGGGCGCGGACGACGGCCGCGAGGCAGGCGGTCATACCGACGAGCCCGAGAAGTGTGGCATCGGCCGGTCCCAGCGCGATGGCAAAGGCTGCGAGCCCGTGAACCGCGAGACCCGCCATGCCGCCAAAAAATATGACCGGCGCAAATATGCCCCCGCAGCCTCCGCTGCCATAGCAGGTGATCGTGGCTAAAAGCTTGGCGACGAGCAGGACCAGTGCCGGCAGCCAGAGGACATTGCCCCTCAAGGCAGCCTGGAGTTGATCCTCGCCCAGACCGAAGGCACCGGGATTCCCGGTGAGTCCGAAGGCTGCCGCGGAGACGAGGCCGGCAGCGGCGGCACCGAGGGCCAGGCGTGCCGGAACCGGAAGCCGTGATTGCCTGCCCGCATTTCGGAGGTTGAGAGTCGCCCATTGAAAAAGGATGCCCGCACCACCCGCACAAAGCGCGACGACGGGCGAGAGCCAGAGAACCTTCCATGGGAGTGGCAGGTCAGGGCCCAGGAAGAGTGAGGGTTTGCCGCTGCCAAAAAACGCGACGACCGCCGCAGCGAGGGCCGCGGCCAACAAGGCCCGCCCGGCGAATTTGGCCTCATCACGGCCGCCGGCTATTTCTTCCAGCACAAGGGTCACACCCGCCAGTGGGCTTCCAAAGGCGGCGGCAAGCCCCGCGGCGGACCCCGCGCAGAGGGCATTCCGTTTGGCAGCAGGATCCTCCCCGAACCACCCGGCGATGCGCGATGCAACCGCCGCGCCGATGTGGATCGTGGGCCCTTCGCGTCCGAGGCTCGAGCCGGTCCCGATACTCAACACTCCTCCGACAAACTTCACCCAGGGCAGGTGAGGCGAAAAGGCATCTCCGCCGTGCGCGTAGGCCACTTTGACCTGCGGAATACCGCTGCCCGGCGCATCCGGCGCGAAGCAGGTCATCAGCCATCCTGTCACAAATGCGCCAGTCGCCATCAGGAGCATTACCAGCGTCAGAAAAAGCGGAAAAGGCCAGCCGGAAGGACCAAGGACCAGCAATTCGAACACCGCCGAAAGTGCCGCATGGAAAAGGCTCGCAACTGCACCCGCCGTGAGACCAACAAGAACCGTCGCGGCCAACTGCCGGAGGAGACTCCCCGAGGGGGCGTTCATTCCCCGCCCGCTACGCGGACCGCGCGGGTCTTATCGAGCTTGAGAACGCCGGGTTCTCCGGTGGGGAAGAGCGCTTTCGGGTCGGCGAATTTTTCGTTCCGCCAGCGGACGCTGCCGCCTTCGACCAGCCTGCGGGCATCGCCACGGGTTTTGGTGATGCCGAAACACCGCGCATAGGCATCCACCACCACGCTAACGATGTCACCGGCCCCGACAGATGGCTGAAAGTCGGGTAGTTCGGAGTTTTCCAGATCCCTCTTCGCAAAGCGGGTTTCAAAGTCCTCCCTTGCGGCAGCGGCCTCCGCTGTTCCGTGGAACCTCGTGGCCACGCGGGCGGCAAGCAATTTCTTGGCCTCCATGGGGTGCAGGTCGCCCGGCAGCGATTCCTTGAGCAGAGCGGGGTAGTAATGGGCCATGACCTCATCGCTAATGCTCATGAGTTTGCCGAACATGTCGCGGGCGCTTTCGTTCAAGGCGACGTAATTGCCAAGACTTTTGCTCATTTTTTGCTTTCCATCGAGCCCGACTAGGATGGGCATGGTCATCGCGACCTGAGCGGCCTGGCCCTCGGCCTGCTGGAGGTCGCGACCGACCAGAATATTGAAAAGCTGGTCGGTGCCCCCCAACTCGACGTCGGCGCGGATCTTGACCGAGTCCCATCCCTGCATGATCGGGTATTGGATTTCGTGAGCCCGCACCGGATGACCGGCATCCATCCGCTCGCGGAAATCCTCGCGCTGCAACATTTGTTGGAGGGTGACCCGGCTGTTGAGACGGATGACTTCCTCGAAGCTCATCGCCTCGAACCACTCGCCGTTGAAGACGATGCGAGAGCGCTCGGTGCTGAGAATTTTGAAGGCCTGTTCCTGGTAGCTGGTTGCATTGGCGAGAACCTGTCCATGATCGAGCTGGGGTCGGGTGACGGAGCGGCCGCTGGGGTCGCCGATCATTGCGGTGAAGTCGCCGATGATGAGAATCGCTTCATGGCCGGCATCCTGAAACTCCCGCAGTTTCTCCAAAACGATGCCATGTCCAAGGTGAATGTCCGGTGCCGTTGGATCGACCCCGAGCTTCACCCGCAGCGGGCAGCCCGCCGCAAGCTTGGCTGCAAGAGCTTCCTCGCTGATCACGGTATCCGCGCGGGCGGCGAGAGCCGTCGCTTCTTCCCGGGCGGCGGAGGGAATGGTGTGTTCTTGCCTGGCTGACATCGCGGTGGTGCTACTCGACTTTCTTATTAAGAATCGCGCGGATGTCATCAACGGTGAGGTCTTTTTTTACGGTATCGCTGACGGAGTCAATCGCGCCTTGGGCTGAGCCGCGGGGGGTGTAGGACCGGAGGGGGACTTCGGCAGAGGTAACAGCCGTCTTGCCGGGGTCATATTTCCGGTCCTCCGCTTTATCCACGGGATATACGGCCTCCGCCTTTGGAATGACGGAAGCTTCCAAACGCGCTTTCCGCGCATCAAAGACCCGGCTTCCGAACCACGGGTTCTTGATTCCAAGAAAAGACCGGGTTTTCAGCGATGAGTCAGCGATGAATGTCTTATCGGCGAAGCTGACCTGCCCGGATACGTTCGCTTTTTTGTCGGGCTGGAGATCCCCGGTGCCCTCGAATGTGCGGGTTTGCATCGGGTTCGCCAGCGTCATGTCAGGTTTTGTCACACGATCGAGCAATTTCTGCTCCTGTTGCTGTGCGCTGGCCAAGGCGGCCGGGGCGCATGCTGCGAAGATGACAATCCAACGGTTCACGACGGGATGATAACCTTCCGGCGGGTATTTTCGCAAGACTGGACCGCCGCTTGCAAGCGGCATTGCCAGACCGCTCCGGAGAGGGTAAGATGTCGGACTAAATCACTCCAGCGAGGCACTTCCTCAGATTTGGAAATCCATGCTCAATAACTTCTGCCCTCTGCTGATTCCGGCTCCAAAAGGAATCTAGTATCCCCTCATGAAGATTTTGCTCATTGAAGACGATCTGGTCACGTCCCGGCTTTTGCAGAGGGTGTTCGAAAAACGAGGCCACACGGTGAGTGCCTTTGCAGATGCGGAAAGCGGGTGGACGGCCCTCCAGAGCGAATGGTTTCCTGCGGCATTCCTCGACCTGAACCTCCCCGGCAAAAGCGGGCTGGATCTCACCCGGCAAATCCGGCTCCTGCCCGAAGGCAATCACTGCTACATCGTGATCGCCACGGCGGAGTCCGGACCCGATGTCCTGGATCGCATTCTGGCCTCCGGTGCGGATGACTACATCGCGAAACCCTTTCAGCCCGGCCAAATGAACGTGCGGCTGGCTGTCTCGGAGAAGCGCGCTGCCGAGATTCAATCTCTGCGCGAAGCCCAGAAGGAACTGACGTTCCTGGCGCGGCACGACCCGCTCACCAGACTTTGGAACCGGAGGGAGCTTTCACCGGCGATCGAGCGTACGGCGGAGGCTTCCGACGTGCTGGAAGGCTCGTGCCTCATGATCGTGGACCTCGACCACTTCAAGGCGATCAACGATTATTCCGGGCACCAGGCCGGTGACCGCATCCTGGTGGATACGGCGGATGCCATGCGTGAAATCCTGCCGCAGAGTGCGACCAATATCCGCTATGGAGGAGACGAGTTTGTCGCGGTGCTTCCCGGCGTCCCGGCGGCGGACGCCGTTCCGCTTGCCGAGCTCCTTGTGACCCGCATCAATGCCCTTGCCGCCTCTCCGGATCCGGATGCAATCCGGCCCGGGGCTTCCATTGGAATCGCAAAGATCACGCAGGGAGTGCTGCCTGAGGAAGTGATCCGTCACGCCGATGCCGCCTGCTACCGGGCAAAATCGCAGGGAAAGAACCGGGCAGAGGTCTTTGTTGAGTTCGATGCAAACTTGCTTCGGTCGCGGAAAAGGAAGGAGGCTCTCCCAAAATCCGAGAATCGGGGAGAAAAATCCCTGAGGCTGCACTTCCAGCCGGTGTGCGATCTGCTCACGGGGCGCATCGTTTTCCAGGAAGCCCTCCTTCGGTTTCTGGGACCTGCGGGGGATGATCCCATTCAGGCGGCGATGTTTCTCTCCCAGATCACGGACCGCGCCTACGTGCGCTCACTCGACCAGTTTGTTGTCGAGGAAATCTCCCAGTATTTGCTGGAGTTTCCCGACCTCACAGCCTCGATCAATGTCTCTGCCTCCTCGCTCGCCGACTGGCATTTCTGCGAAAACCTCGACCACCTTCTGGCCTCGACCGGGCTTCCGGGGGAGCGTCTGGTACTGGAGATCACAGAGACCCAGGAAATCGCGGATTTCAAGATGGCTCATGCCGTCGCGCGCCGGATCCGCTCGCTGGGTGTGCGGATCGCTCTCGACGACTTCGGCACCGGTTTCTCCTCGCTGACCTCGCTCAAGAACCTCCCGGCCGATCTCGTCAAGCTCGACGGCGATCTGACCCGAAGCGTGGAAGAGGAATCATTCAACCAGGTCATGGTGGATGCGGTCACCGTGATGTCGAGGGGGATTGGTTTTGCCACGGTTGCCGAGCGGATCGAGCGTCACTCGGAGCTGAACTTTGCGCGCGAACACGGAATCAACTACGGTCAGGGATACCTGATCGGCAAGCCACGCAAGGCACCCTGGACGCAGGGAGAAATTCCCGCTGATCTTTTTGCAGGCTCCCCTGCGAAAGGATGAGAGGCCTGTCTTCGGGCGAAACAAAGGCCCGTTTTAAACTCATCAATCACCCGAATCCGGCGGGATCGCGGAGGCCATTGGTGCGCGGGCACTGGCTGGCCCGCTTCCTGCCTGATGTCTGCTGACAATGGCAAAGGACGCCAATGATTTTCCGGCCGTAGCACTCGATCCCAAGCGGCCATACGATCGGATCCGCGAACTCTACCTTTATGAGGAGCCGGAGCTCCTCAACTCGATCCGGCGGGGCGACCGGCGGGAAGCAACCCGCATCATCAACCTGATCCTTGTTCATATCTACAGCGCGGGCGAGGAGCGCAGCGAACTGCTTAAAGGGCTGCTCCTCGAACTGGTGGTAATGATGTCCCGGGCGGCCGTGGAGGCAGGAGCGCCCCAGTCGGAGGTCCTGGGACTGGGCTTCCGGCATCTTGCAGAACTTGCCGGGACCGACGACGACGAAAGCCTTGCCGCATGGCTCCGCCAGTCGGTGCTGCGGATTTTCGAGGCCGTGGAAGCGAGGGTTGGCGGTGATCATCCGGGGGTCGTGGGGAAGGCCCTGCAGGCCCTGCGGGGTTCGGACGGGCTTTCCCTCACCCGGGATGAGATTGCGCAGAGGGTGGGAATTTCGCCGGGTCGGCTCGGGCAGTTGTTGAAGGAACGAACGGGACGGACGTTCCATGAGCTGCAACGCGAGGCCCGCGTCGCGAAGGCGTGCCGGTTGCTTGCGGAAACCGACTGGACCCTTGCCACAATCGCTGCGGAATGCGCTTTTTGCGATCAGAGCTATCTGACTCATGTCTTTCAAGAGGATAAAAAGGTCACCCCCGGCCGGTACCGCGAGCAGCTCCGGGGGGGAATGCGGCCTGCACGGAAATCACAATAGAACGATCTCCAAACACAAGACGTGCCCCGGGGTGAACCGGCATGATCAGCCCGCAATGAAAACAATTCTCCCGCTGAAACCATGAGCAAGCTCAACGATCTTTCCCTGGTAATCGAAAAAGGAAAACGCAACGACGCGAAGGCTCTCACGCAGGCCCTTCTCGATGAGGGCCTCAAGCCTCTGGAGATCGTCGAGCAGGGCCTCGTCCCTGGCATGAGTGCGATTGGCGAGAAATTCAAAAACAACGAGGTGTTCGTGCCCGAGATGCTTATTGCCGCGCGGGCGATGAAGGAATGCATGTTGCTGCTCGAGCCCCTGCTCGTCGCCGAGGGTATCAAGCCGAAGTATACCGCGGTGATTGGAACCGTTCAGGGCGATCTCCACGATATCGGAAAGAACCTTGTCGCGATGATGCTCAAAGGCGCGAACATCGGTGTCGTCGACCTCGGAACAAACGTCTCTGCGGAAAAATTCGTCGCGGCTGTGCGCGACCACAATGCCCAGCTCGTTTGCCTTTCCGCGTTGCTCACAACCACCATGCCGGCGATGCGCGAAACGGTGGCTGCCATTCGCGGAGCGGGTCTCCAGAATGTGAAGGTCCTCATTGGAGGAGCACCCATCACCCAGGAGTACTGCGACGAGATCGGGGCCGACGGCTACTCGCCCGACGCAGCAAGTGCCGTGGACAGGGCGCTCGCCGTGATGGATGCATAGGGTTCGGCAAACCCTTCCTTCTTCATGACCCCGTCCAGACAAATTCTGCACGATCTGGCCGCACAGGGCCACCGCGCACCAATCGGCACGCATCTCGTACTGCATGAAAAGCCGGATGTCGCGGGGATCCTCGTGGATGGCACCCGACTCGGGGAAGTCATCGCCGAGACGGCCGGCCGTTTTCGAACTCCGCTTGCAGTGCCGCTGATGGATCTGACGCTGGAGAAAGAGGCTCTGTTGCTGGCTCTGGGAGTGGCTCCGGAAGAGATCGAAAGCTACCATTTCGATGTTCCGCCCGGGTCGTCGCCGCCGTTTACTGCGACCGCCCGAATGGAGGCCGCGTATGACGCGATCCGCCATGTCGCCTCGCAACCCGGGTTGCTTCCGATGGGCATGGGGATCGGTCCATTCTCGCTCATGACAAAATTGGTGGCGGATCCGATCTCTCCCGTTTTTCTGGCAGCAACCGGTGCCACGGCCGATGAGGAGCCCGAGATTGCGGTGGTCGAAGCCGCCATCCGCACGGGAACCGAGCTGATCCTGGCGTATCTCGACGCCCAGATCGATGCCGGTGCCCGCGCATTCATCCTCTGCGAACCGGCGGCCAACAACGTCTATTTCTCGCCCAACCAGCTCGAGGAAAGTTATGAGGTCTTCGAGCGCCTTGTAATGACTCCCCTTCAACGGATCAAAGACCGGATGGCAGCCAGAGGAGTGGAACTGGTTTTCCACGATTGCGGAGAATTGACAGCTGGGATGGTCGGGCGGTTTGCGTCGCTGGATGCGGCGATGATCAGCTTCGGTTCCTCCCGCTGTCTGTGGGAGGATGCGGCCCTTGTGCCGCGGGAGACCGTGCTTTATGGCAACCTGCCGACGAAGCGCTTCTACTCGGCGCAACTCACGATTGCCGAAGTGCAGGCTCTCAGCTCCCGGTTGCTGGAGAAAATGCGGGAGGCCGGCCATCCTTTTATCCTCGGCAGCGAGTGCGATATCCTCAGCGTTCCGGGCTGCGAGCGGGAGATCCTCTCGAAGGTTGAGTCATTTCTCGAGCTTTAGCCTGTGGTTATGTCGCTCCCCGCCACAACACGCGGGCCACATTCACAACAGAACGATCTTCAAACACAAGACGAGCCCGGCTGCGAACGGGCAGGATCGATCCGATGAAATACCAGTCTCTTGCCATTAATAATGCCCGGAATCTTGTCTTCGGTACCGCCCCACACCCGGTGACCACCCGCAGTGGAATGTGCATCGGGGGAGGCACCGTTTACCCGGAACTCAACTTCACCCTCCCGCCGATTCAGATCGAGGAGTCGACACGGCCGGCCATACGAAACAACTACGAACAGATCATCACGGGCGCATTGAAGCGGGCCGCGGAGCTTGATGTCCCCGGCGTTGTCATCGAATTTGAAACCCTTCCGCCGATGACGGAACACCCCGAATGGGGCCTGGAGATCGTCACCATTTTGCTGGAGGGAATGGCGGCCGAGAGGGACCGGAGCGGCCTGAAGAGTGTGCTGAGGGTCACTCCCAACGACAACCGTGAGTTCGAGCGGCCTCCGCTCATGCGGCGCGGGCGGTATTGGGATGCCATGCTCGAGTTGTTCAACCTGAGTGCTGCGGCCGGCGCGGAGTTGCTCAGCATTGAATCGGTGGGTGGCAAGGAACTGCACGATGACGCCCTTCTCAATGGGGATCTGGCGGCGAGCATCTTTTCGCTGTGCATCCTCGGGGCGAGGGACATGAATTTTCTGTGGACCCATCTCGACTCCATCGCGAAAAATCACGGAGTTCTTTGCGCGGGCGACACCGCCTGCGGATTCGGCAACACGGCCATGGTTCTTGCAGAGCAACGGATGATTCCACGCGTGTTTGCTGCCGTCGTGCGTGCAGTGACAGCCGTTCGCTCGCTGGTTGCCTACGAATGTGGAGCCGTGGGACCGGGCAAGGATTGCGGCTATGAAAATCCCATCCTCAAGGCGATCACCGGCTTTCCAATGGCCATGGAGGGCAAGACTTCCGCCTGCGCCCATCTGAGTCCCATGGGCAACCTCGCCGCCGCCTGCTGCGACACCTGGAGCAACGAAAGCGTGCAAAACATCAAGCTTCTCGGGGGGATGGCACCCACATGCTACATGGAGCAACTGGCCTACGATTGCCGTTTGATGAATCAGGCCCGCAGCGAAGGTCCGGATGCAGCGCTCACCCTCCAACGGTGGCTGGTCAACTCAGATGCCGCGCTGGACCCCCAGGCATTCATCATCTCCCCGGAAGCATCGATCGCGATCGCTGCGGAAATTGTCTCATCGGACTCCCATTACCACGCCGGCCTCGCAGCTGCGCGAAAGGCCATCTCGCTCCTCAAAGAGGCCTCCACCTCCGGCGGCCTCAGAATTGCGGAGAACGAAATCGACTGGCTGGATTCCATGCAGGATGCTGTGGATGAACTCCCCGATTCCGAGACGGATTTCGTTGAAAAACAACTGGCACTTGCTGATCCCACCAAGTTCCTCCCCGCCGAATACGGACTTTAGAACCCACCATCAAAACCCCATGACAACCTCCCGTCAACGCGTTCAAGCTGCAATCACCCACTGCCAACCGGACAAGATCCCCGTGGACTTCGGCAGTTCGTTCATTACCGGCATCCACTGCTCGGTGGTTGAAAAACTCCGCGACCACTACGGTCTTGACCGGCATCCGGTCCGAGTGGTTGAGCCTTATCAAATGCTCGGTCTGGTGGAGGACGACTTGAAGGATGCCATGGGCATCGACGTCACAAGCATTTTTCCACGAAAAACCATCTTTGGTTTCCCCAATGAGGAATGGAAGGAATTTGTCACTCCGTGGGGGCAGACGGTCTTGGTCTCCGCACACTTCCATTGCCGGATCGAGTCGAACGGGGACGTTTATATTTTCCCGGCTGGCGATACGTCGGCACCTCCCAGCGGGCACATGCCGGCGAGCAGCTTTTTCTTCGATACGATTGTGCGTCAGCAACCCTATGACGAGGACGCTCTTCAAGTGGATGACAACTTGGAGGAGTTCGGCCTGATGACGCCCGATGACATCGCGTATTGGCGGCGTGAGGCGTTGGCGCTCGAGGGCAGCGAAAGGGCGGTGGTCACGCACCTCGGAGGCACGGGCCTTGGCGACATTGCTTTGGTCCCTGCCCCTTTCCTTCCGCATCCCAAGGGAGTGCGGGGTATCGAGGACTGGTACATGCTTCTGGCCACCCAGCCGGATCACGTGCGGGAAATTTTTGACCGGCAGTCCGCCATTGCCGTCAAAAACCTCGAGACCCTTCATGGCATCGTGGGTGCTCTTTTGGATGTGGTCGTTGTCTGCGGCACGGACTTCGGAACACAGAATTCCCAGTTCTGTTCTCCGCAGACCTTTGACGAAATCTGGTTGCCCTATTACCGGCGCATGAACGACTGGATCCATCAAAATACCGGCTGGAAGACATTCAAGCACTCGTGCGGTGCCGTTGATCCCCTGATTCCCCGTTTTATCGAGGCGGGTTTTGATATTCTCAACCCGGTCCAGTGCTCGGCGGAGGGGATGGATCCCGAGCATCTGAAGAGCGCCTATGGGGACCGGATCACGTTCTGGGGTGGTGGCGTCAATACCCAGAAAAGCCTGCCCTTCGGAACGCCCCGGGAAGTGCGCGAAGAAGTGCTCGAACGGTGCCGGATTTTTTCGCCGGGAGGAGGATTCGTCTTCAATGCGATCCACAACGTTCAGGCACTCACGCCGGTGGAAAACGTTGTCGCGATGATTGATGCGGTGAGGGAAGCCGGGCGATGAATTCTCCGGCTCGGATTTTTCGATGCTTGCCGGGGAGGAGACAACTTATCCGGCCTGAACCCCGGTCGTTATGAGTGCATTGCGGTTGGCTCTCATCGCCTGCGATGTTTTCGAGGAGGAACTGGCCTCCCACCTTCCCGCCGAACCGATTTTTGTGGCGAAAATTCTTTTGGAGATGGGGCTCCATGACCGCCCCGATGTTCTGCGTCAGCGATTGCAGCACGAGATCGATGCCCTCGATGCGCACGACAGCCTCGATGCAATCGTCCTGGCGTATGCCCTCTGTGGACGGGGAACGCACGGGCTCCGCGCGGGACGTCACCGCCTCGTAATTCCGAGAGGTCATGACTGCATCACTGTTTTCCTTGGCAGCAAGGAACGCTTCGCCTGCGAGCAGGCGGCGTGTCCGGACTCCTATTACTTCACCCCCGGCTGGATGCGCGGCGGACGCACGCCTGGCCCCCGGCGGCTGGAAGCCCTGCGGGCTGAGTTTTCCAAGCAGTTCGACCCGGAAGATGTTGAGTTTCTTCTCGAACAGGAGCGCGAAAACTGGGCTCAACACAGCCGTGCGGTTTTCACCGACCTTGGAACCCCAAGTGCTGAAGGAAAGGCTGCAGAAGCTGAGACCACTGCCGGGGAACTGAGCTGGAAGTTTGATCGTCAACGCGGGGATCCAAGCCTGTTTCGCGATCTGCTCTCAGGAAAGTGGGATGTGGATCGCTTCCAAATCGTTGAGCCGGGCGAAACCCTCACCCACGCCGCAGACGAACGGATCTTCCGGTCGCAACCCTAATCCGGCGGGAGCCGGCGCCAAGGGCGGGGGTGAGGGCAAGGAGAGCCGGTGAGAAATAACCCAAGTCGCCGCCGGATTAGTAAAATTTTGGTGCACAAAATGGAGGGAAATGTTTCACCGTTCCCCATCATTGAAGATTGGTCATTAAAGAAAGCTGTAACTATTGCGCTGGAATCAAGCAGCAGAGGCCACAGCCACCCCTCATTGGTGAAAATTCGTTCCATTCGTGGTTAAAGAAAGTCCGGTGGTCTGGATCGGTGAATCTTGCGCTTTTTGCGAAGGATTTTATTGCCAGATGACTGAGCGGTATCAGAAGACCTGTAGCCGCGCCCGTGAGGGCGTGGTGGGAGTGACCCGACCCAGGAGCGGGATGCCACCGTCTCACGACGGCGGCTACGGGATGAATTGAAAAAACCGCTCTAAGGTTCAGGCAGCGAGAGTGCGTCGATGTAGCGGTCCTCAAATCCGGGATCGAGATTCAGCTCGATGGTTTCGACCTGCCCGCGAAGGTCCTCCATTTCGCGCGCGAGATTCCGATCGATCATGGCAAGGTAAGCGCCGCCGAGAGAGCTGTTGCCTACGGCTTCGACTTGCGCGGGGAGGAATTCGGGGAGGAGTCCGCACGCGATGGCGTTGGGAATCGAGAGGTTCAAACCGAACCCGCCGGCGAGGTCAACGCGACCGATTTCTGCTGCAGTTAGACCTTGCCTCTCAAGAAGCGTGCAGACCCCGGCTGCAATTGCCGCCTTGGCTTGGAGAAGGAGCGCTGTATCCACCTCCGTGATCCGCAGTTCGGCGTGTCCGGGCACGGGCAGGAAGGCGAGGTCCTCTCCGTTGTGGAGAAAGTGAGCCGGATTTTTTGCGACGAACTCCTTGTCGAAGCGTCCGTTATTCCGGAGCAGGCCAATGCGGCGGCCCCCCGCCAGAAAATCGACATAGGCCGAGCCCGCGATGCCCGGCACCAGAGATTTTCCTCCGATCGTTTCCACCCGGGCTATGAATGGATCCGTCTCGAAAGCGATGCTCCCGACGACTCCGGCTGCGGCTCGCATTCCGCACGTGAGGCCACACCCTTCGAATGCCGGTCCGGCCGCCGTGGCGCAGGCAAGCTTGCCCTGAGGAGAGGAGAGAATCATTTCGCCATTTGTACCGACATCCACCAGAAGCTGCGGCGATCCGCCATAAATCGTCCCCGAGCAAACAGCCCCGGCTGCGATGTCGGCCCCCACATAGGCTGAGATCCCGGGGAGAAGGATGACCTCGTGCTGCGCTCCGAGTCCCGCGCAGGTGGAATCCAGCCTCCGGCTTTCCAGGAAGGCCGGCCGGAATGGCACGGTTCCCAAAGGGGTCGGATCCTCCCCGGCTGCAAGATGCAGCATGGTCGTGTTGCCTGCGAGAACAACTCCCGCCAGATCTTCCTTGCGCGAACCGGAGCTGCGGAGAACCTCGGCAAGCAGCGGCTGGAAGGTTTCGTTCCAGAATGCGTCATGAAGACGGCGAATCTGCGTCTTGTCGTCCTGGCACAGTTGAATTCTCGTGAGGACGTTGTCACCGCTCGCGATTTGCGAATTCAGTGCGCTGGCTCGCGCAAGAATCCGGCCATCAGCCAGTGAAGCCAGAAGCACGGCAACCGTCGTCGTGCCGATATCCACGGCCAGGCCAAGCGGGAAATCCCTCCATGATTGGAAGATCGGATCACTTCCTGCAGGAACCCCCGTTCGGAAATCGCTGACGATTGACGGTGGGTGGAGGAGGAGGGACTTGTCGGGAATCCGGATTACGATTTCGTCCTCACCATCCGGTTGGCATTGGCAGGAAAGGACTTCCCTCGCCGGCTCCCCTTTCAGAACCCGGATTGGCTCCTGCCCACTCTGAAGGCTCCCCTCCTCCAGAATGACGGCACAACCCCGGCAGAGGCCACGTTTCGCACAGCGGGTATTTAATGCAAGTCCATGGCTTCCAATTATTTCCGCAATGTCTCGTCGGGAGTCGTTGCAATGGAATTGCTTCGTTGTGTCGCGGGAAACCACCCGCATCCTTGGGCTCGAACTCACGGGGTTGACGCAACCTGCCGACTTTGAACCCACTTCTTCAAGGCCTGAGGCCAAGAGCGTTGGCCATGGCTGCAAGGTGGGCCGGGGTTGTGCCGCAGCACCCTCCGATCACCCGCACTCCGGCTGCTTGAAACCGGATCGCCGCCTCAGCCATTTCCACCGGGCTCGCATCGTAAGAGATCTTCCCTTCCTGACCTGTCTTGGGAGCCCCTGCATTGGCCTGCAGTATCACGGGAGTGCCGGCGGCGGCAGCGACCAATTCGTCGGCAAGCAAAGCGTAATCCTCAAGCGAAAGATCAGTTCCGCAGTTCGCTCCCACAAGGGAGGCTCCTGCTTCCAAAACCTCTCCAACTGCTTCCCGCACCGCGTTTCCCATCATTGTGCGAAAGCCACCCGCCGTTTTCTGAAATGCATAAGTCACTGCGACAGGCAGCTTGCATACCTGCCCTGCCGCACGCACCGCGACAGCGGCCTCATGGGGATCACTCATGGTTTCCACAAGAACCGCGTCGATGCCTCCTTCGCTGAGCGCTGCAATCTGTTCGGAAAAAATCCCGGTAAGCTCTTCCGTCGTCACTTCTCCCACGGGTTCAAGAAAATCACCGAAGGGTCCCACATCGCCAAAAACCCAATTGGATGGTCCGGCAGCCTCACGCGCAAGGGCTGCTGCCAATCGATTCCAGTCCGCGACCTTGGAGTCCTGCCCGTGCCGTTCCAGCATGGTTCGCGTGCCGCCGAAAGAATTTGTCGTGATTAGCCGACACCCCGCGGCCGCATAGGCCTCGTGAACCGAGCGGACAGCCTCCGCCTTGTCCTCATTCCATCGCATGCCGCATTCCCCGGCCACAAGACCCCGGTCCATAAGTTGCGTTCCCATGGCTCCATCGCAAAGAACCACATTCCGACCACAGGCTTGAAGGAGGCTCTCGTTCACTGCGCCAGCCTATGGCATCTGCCCGGTTTTGCGCAACTTTTCCAACTTTGGTTCGATGACTGCCCGGTTGTAGGGATGCTGGGGATTCCGGGTGTAAAAATCCTGATGGCTTTTTTCCGCAGGATAAAAAGTCGTGAGAGGAACGATCTCAGTAACGATCGGCGCTTTGCTTTTTGCCTGCGCCGCAGCCTTGGATTCCCCGGCAAACCTCTTCTGCTCGTCGTCGGCGTAGAGGATAATGGAGCGATATTGCGTGCCCACATCGGCTCCCTGACGGTTCAGCGTGGTGGGATCATGCGCGTCCCAGAACAAATCCACCAGTTGGCGCACCGAAACTTTTTCCGGATCATATTCAATTTTTACAACTTCTGCATGGCCGGTCTGACCCGAACACACCGCGTCGTAGTCGGGATTCTCTGTCTTGCCTCCGGCATAACCGCTGGTAACTGACTTCACTCCGGGCACGTTTTGAAAAACAGCCTCCACACACCAAAAGCATCCGCCGCCCAGCACAAGCGAAGAATTGGAAGCGGCGAAGGAAGGGGTCATCGAAAGGAGGAGAGCAAGAAGTACACGCATAAAGAACTGTGCCTCATCCTGTGGCTCAAAGCAAGCTTACCAATCCTCGACCAGCATCGCGAGATCACCCACCACGGAATCCATCTTTTTGAGATCCTTGCGCCGCCCTTTCTCGCTCTTGATCTGATTGTGCCGTAGCAAAGTCAGAATTTCGCGCAGGTCACGTAATCGGGCCGCGGGGATCTTTTCCGCATCGGTGAGACTGCCTATCTTTTTTGAAACAGCGTCCAGCTCAGCATCCAATCGCTGTGTGTAAGCGGACAGGGTCTCATGAAACGTGGCACGTAATCGCTCGACCTCCGCCAAAGCCATCTTCATGGGAGAAGACTCGCTTTCAACATTTTTCACACGGGACTCATAGCATACCCTGGAGAAAAATCGAGAGAAACCTGCGGATCCGGCGGGGTCCGGGGGCGAGAGCAGAGGTGTGGGCAAGGGGACCCGGTGAGAAACAGCTGCCAGCGCCGCCGGATTCAAAATATTTTGCTGCGCAAAATGGGAGGAAAAGCAGGGAAGTTGAATCCGACGTTTCTTGACGGCCGGACTTTTCTATCAATATATTACCAATTGGCAATATGTTGAAAGAACCTCTGGATTCCGCCGCAAAGCAACGCAACTCGGCCAGTCTCTTTTTTGCCCTGTCGGAGTACTCCCGGTTGGTTCTTCTCGAGTGCTTGATCGATGGCCCCTTGACCGTCGGGGCTCTGGTGAAACTCAGCGGATTGCGTCAGGCGAATTGTTCCAAGCAACTCGGCCTCTTGGGGCAGGCAGGCTTGGTCCAACATCAGCGCACAGGAAAAAACGTCTACTACCGACTAAGGGCTCCCAAGCGACTATCCGCTCTCCTCAAAGCCAATTCCCGCTTGCTGGCGCGTATCCACCCCTAATCCGGCAGGGGCCGGTGCCAAGGGTTGGCGTGTGGGCAATGGTACCCGTTGAGAAAGGAGTTCCATCGCCGCCGGATTAGAAAAAATTTGCTGCGCAAAATTTATTATCGGCACAAAGTGCCGATGGCTGCTTGTTCCACGTGGAACAGGGGTTTCTTCACACAGTGAGTACTAAGGGGCTGTTCTGGAAACACCCTTTCTTAATCATAAGGGTGTGAGTAACTCAGCCAAAGTGTGTTCCAGCAGCCCAAACACAGCGTTCCACGGCGAAATTGTGTTGGGCATATCCTGCGAACAAAGGGTCAGGGGTCCAATAAGGGCAGGGATCAAGGGGTGTCATCATCCCCAGCTCAGGCTTCACGGCGCTTCCCTCGCAAAGATACTCACAGGAAAAGCCGCGGCAATGTTCCACGTGGAACAATCCGGGGACGCTCTGCCTCAGGCGAAGGGAGGGAATCCGTTCGGCAAAACTCCCTCCGGGTTAGAATTTATAAGGGCAAAGATATCCTTGGGTTGAAGGCCTTGATGTCTGCATGCTGCGAGCGAAAGGGAATCCGATCTTTTGGAGAGGCGTCTGCCTGAAGCGTCAAGAATGAGTGGCGTATGACAGAAGGAAGGAGGCGGTATTTCCAAGGCCCGGTAAAGGAGAAGCTGGCGAAAGGTTGACATCACCAAATCCTCTCCTCGGACAACTTCGGTGATTCTCATCGCCGCGTCGTCAACAACCACCGCCAACTCGTAGGCAGGAACGTCAGCCCGGTTCCAAACGAGAAAGTCACCGAAATCCGTTCCTGCAGTTTTGGTCATCAACCCGAGACGGGTATCCAAAAAAGAAAGCTGTTCTCCATCCGGCACCCGGAATCTCCAATTCACACCCTCCGGCGAGGCGAAGCGGACGGAGATTTTTGGATTCCCCCGCCATGTCGCAGGAAAGATCCGGTCCTCACAGTGGGGTGCCAGAGGGCAGGTTTCAACGTCCCGCCGTGAACGGTGGCACGGATAAATCAACCCTTGGTCACGAAGGTGCTTCCAGGCTCGAAGAAAAAACTCCCGCCGGTCTCTCTGAAAAAAGGGACCTTCATCCCAATCGATCCCCAACCAGAGGAGATCTTCCTGGCAGGAATCAGCAAATTCCGTTTTGCAGCGGTGGGGATCCAGATCTTCGATGCGAAGAACCAGCGAGCCATTCACTTCGCGGGCCCTTCTCCATGCGTGGTAGAAGGTGGCGGCATGGCCCACATGGAGAAGGCCCGTCGGAGTCGGCGCCAGACGCCCCCGGTAGGGAGTAATCATGTCTCTTCTTCCTTTTTCGGGAGCATTTGCTCAGGGTTCTTCTGCGCAGCAGAAAGTTCTAATCCGGCGGCAAAGGAACCTGTTTCTCACCGGGTCTTCGTGCTCCCAACTCCTCGCTTGGCCCCGGATCACGCCGGATTAGTGTTCCCCGACGAGACTCACAGCCACGGAGCGGAGGTGAGGCATCCGATGGTGTTCGAAAAGGAAAACTCCCTGCCAGACACCAAGGGCGAGCCGTCCTTTCACGATCGGGATCGTCTCACCGGAGCGCGTCAGGGCAACCCGGATATGTGACGTCATGTCGTCCGGCCCTTCAGCCGTGTGAGTGTAGCCTGAACCCGTTTCCGGCACCAATCGCTCAAAAAAGGAGAGAAGATCCACAGCAGCCGAGGGATCGGCATTTTCGAAGATGAGGATTCCGGCGCTGGTGTGTTGAACGAAAATGGCGGCCTGGCCGGAGGTGATCTTTGATTTGCGAACCAGGGATTCGATCCTGGGAGTGATGTCGTAGAGCCCCTTACCGGCGGTACGGATTTCAAAGACGTCTGAGAGCGTTGTCACCCGATCACGTAGTGGGGTTGGACCTTTCCATCACCGTCGAATTCCACCCCCTCTGAAGAAAGAAGGTTTTGTTTACGGGAAAGGCTCTGATTTTCTGTAAGTCCCTGATAACCAGTTAATAGTCGATTTTTTCCGACCACCCGGTGGCACGGAACCCGCGGAGCGAAGGGGTTTCGACGAAGAGCCTGTCCAATAGCCCTTGATGAATTACACCCGAGTTGCCGGGCCAGCCAGCCATAGGTGACAACACGGCCAGCGGGTATTTTTTCCACGAGCTGGTAAACGCGCTGTTGAAACTGTGTGGGCGAAACGCGGGGTTGCTGCACAGACATAGTGGGGTATTATTAGCTGCAAAAATATGAAACGGCAAATCCTCTTGATTCTTCTTCCCCTCTGTCAGGCCTTTGCGCAGGACGTGGCCCCGACCGGACCTTACACCCTCCCCGACCTGCCCTATGGCTTCGACGCGCTCGAACCGCATATCGACACCGAGACGATGCGGATCCATCACAACAAGCACCACAAGGCTTACGTCGACAACGCGAACAAGCTTCTCGCCGATCAGCCTGAGCTTGCAAAGCTCTCTCCCGAGGAACTGATCCTGAACCTCGACAAGGCTCCGGAGGCCATCCGTCAGGGTTTGATCAACAACGTCGGCGGGCATATCAATCACAGCCTCTTCTGGAAAATGATGGCTCCCTCCGCGGGCGGCAAGCCAACCGGTGACATCGCCAAAAAGATTGATGAGACTTTCGGTTCGTTCGACGAGTTCAAGAAGCTGTTTGCAGCGGCTGCGGCAGCCCGTTTCGGGAGCGGTTGGGTTTGGCTGGTTGAGGAAAAGGACGGATCTTTGAAAATCGTTTCGACCGCGAACCAGGACCCTCCGATCCTCAAAGGGCAGATGCCGGTTTTGGGTCTCGATGTCTGGGAGCATGCTTATTATCTCAAGTATCAAAACCGCCGGGCTGACTATGCCACCGCATGGTGGAATGTGGTCAACTGGGACTTTGTCAACGCGCAGCTGAAGAAATAGAACCAGCAGTAATCGGATAGGAGATCCGAAAGAATTACGGCTCGGACAGAGCCTCGCCCTCCCGGCATGAAGACATCGTCCAAGGGTTTCAAGCCCCGGATTCCTGAGGCTCCGCGGGGGATCCAGGCCGGGAAATCACTAAGTGATCTTTTGGGATCCGAAGCGGTTGATTGCCTTGCGCGGAATCTGAAGGGGGTTTATCCGGACTTTGCATCGGCGGCCTTTCGGCAGGCGGCGCACGAGGGGCTTGCCCCGCTAGGCCTGATGGATCGCGGCCGGCACCTTGCCAATGTGTTGCACGACTTTCTGCCTTCGACGTTCAGTGCGGCGGTGGGTATTTTGTTACGCTCGCTGACTCCTCCGGCGGCCCCCGGGGAGACATGCGGTCTCGCAGGGTTTTTCTATTTGCCTCATACCTGCTTCGTGGCCCAACACGGCCTCGATGCGTCAAACAACCGGGGGAGGGATCCCTTTGCCGTTGCGATGAACGCGCAGCGCGAACTCACCCAACGCTTCACCGCGGAGTTCTCGATCCGTCCGTTTCTTGTGCACCGCCGCAAGGAAACACTAAGTCAACTGATCCGGTGGACCAAGGAGGCAAACACCGATGTCCGGCGGCTTTGTTCGGAGGGCACGCGCCCGCGCCTGCCATGGGGGATGCGGCTCCACGAATTTGTCAAAGATCCCACGCCGTCGCTCCCCATCCTGGAAGCGCTCAAAGATGACCCCGAACTCTATGTCCGCCGAAGCGTCGCCAACCACCTCGGCGATATCGGCAAAGACCATCCGGATTTATTGTGCGAGATCTGCCGTTCCTGGCTGAACGGAGCGTCGACGGAACGCCTTTGGCTGATCCGGCATGCTTTGCGCTACCCGGCCAAAAAGGGAAACCAGTTTGCCATCGAGCTGAGGAAACGCGCCGGCGCACGGTGGGGATGAGGGGATAAGAAAATGGGAAATTTGGGACCCACAGGACGGATGGTTTTCAGGTTGCATACGGGCCTCCGCGTTGTGATTGGTCACGCGAGGCGAGGCGGGCGCGGGTCATCCGTTCGCGGAGTCCGCCTTCATTGAGGAAGTCTTTTTCCAGCCTGCGGATCTGCTGGTCGAGCAGGTAGTTTGTTTGGTGGATCAGGCTGATAATGATGTTGGCGACGATGGGACCGGGGCGGGTTTCAAGGAATTCGCGATAGGTCTCGAACGTAGCACCCGGTGAGCGGCCGAGCTTGCGAACGTAGAGCACCTCTTTCGAATCCTTCTTCCAGACGGGCTCGTCGGCGGTGCGAAGATAGTCGCGGTAGTCTTCCAGGAGTTCCTCGAGGCTGGCGCGTGCGACGTTTGTGAGTTTGAGTTCGGTTTCCTTGGAGGTGCCGCTCGCGCGGCTGCCTTCCAGAATGTTCTGCTTGCCGGATCGCGCGGCCTGCACCATCTGGTCATGGGTCCGGCTTCGAAGGTCAACGAAGCGGTCGCAAAAGCGGACCGTGGCATCATAGACGATGCGGGATTTTTGGAATGAGAGCAGGTCTTCGTAGCCGCCGTGCGGCGGGATGAAGCCAGCTTGAGGGGGCGGAGGGGACTCACGGGACCGACTGTGAGCGTCCGTCCTATTTGTCGAGTGAGTCCTGTTTGGCTCGGGAGCCTTCATGCTGCGAGGACCTCCGCCGCGTCAGCGGCCCAGGATCG
>Ga0247840_10002224_pt1 | contig 35107 bp, 31 predicted proteins | sample LaCruzMarch2015__FD_192404 | JGI IMG/M metagenome (GOLD analysis project Ga0247840, IMG submission 192404) | Freshwater microbial communities from meromictic Lake La Cruz, Castile-La Mancha, Spain - LaCruzMarch2015_17m | ecosystem: Environmental > Aquatic > Freshwater > Lake | place: Spain...
CGTAATCTTTTACAATCAACATAGATTACAAGAACAACTAAAAGAGCTGACTCCGATTATGTATCGGAAGTCAGCTCTCACTTAGGTCTTTATTTATCCCCTGTCCGTTTTAAAGGAATAGGTTCAAATGGCCTTCTATTTTTAAGAAATACACATAATATTCTAAAGTTTATATGGTAAAATTATGACAGTTGAAAGAGGTATCTGTATGACCAATTTAGAGTATGTCGAAAGTGTTATTTTAAAAGTGAGTGAGAGAAACAGTCATGAACAAGAGTTCAATGATGCGGTTAAAGAAGTACTACTATCTTTGGTACCGGTTTTAGATCAACATCCTGAATGGGTGGCATCCAATTTATTATCTAGGGTTGTTGAACCTGAACGCATGATTCATTTTAGAATCAGTTGGGTGGATGATCAAGGCCAAGTTCAAGTTAATAGAGGATTTAGAGTTCAATTTAATAATGCCTTAGGCCCGTACAAAGGTGGATTACGTCTACATCCTTCAGTCAATGCGAGTATCGTAAAATTTCTAGGCTTTGAGCAAATCTTTAAGAATGCTTTAACTGGATTACCAATTGGTGGAGCTAAGGGTGGTTCTGATTTTGATCCTAAGGGCAAAACAGACAGTGAAGTTATGCGTTTCTGCCAAGCCTTTATGAGTGAACTATATAAATATATTGGAGCTGATACAGACGTTCCTGCGGGTGATATCGGTGTTGGAGCTCGTGAAATAGGGTACTTATATGGGTATTATAGTAAGATAAAGAGTATCTCTGAGCAAGGTGTACTTACGGGTAAGAGTCTTTCTTACGGTGGTAGTTTAGTCCGCAAAGAAGCCACCGGTTATGGTTTAATTTACTTTGTCGATGCGATGCTTAAAGATCAAAAAATGAGTTTAGAAAATAAGACAGTGATTGTTTCTGGCTCAGGTAATGTCGCGATTTATGCGATTGAGAAACTGATTCAAAGAAAAGCCAAGGTTGTAGCATGCAGTGATTCTAGCGGATATATATATGACCCTAAGGGTATCAATTTAAGTGTAGTTAAAAAGATCAAAGAAGAACAAAGAGGTCGTATCAGTGATTATCTAATCGATGAACCCAAAGCAACTTTCCACCCTGTTTGTAATGACATATGGTCTATACCTTGTGATATCGCATTGCCATGTGCAACCCAGGGTGAAATTAATCTAGACAGCGCCATGCTTTTGGTTAAGAATGGATGTAAACTCGTAGCTGAAGGGGCCAATATGCCTTCAACTCTTGATGCCATAGAATACTTCATTAAGCAAAAAATACTCTTTGGACCTGCTAAAGCAGCCAATGCCGGTGGAGTAGCTTGTTCTGCCTTAGAGATGTCTCAGAACAGTATGCGCTTATCTTGGACCTTCGCTGAAGTCGATGCCAAGCTATTAAGTATCATGCAGAATATCTATGATACCGCAAGTACTACCGCTAAAGCAGCGGGTCATCCTGGAAACCTTGTGCTGGGTGCCAATATTGCCGGCTTTACTAAAGTCGCTAATGCGATGATGATGCACGGTATACTATAAAAGATAAACCACCTATATGGTGGTTTTTTTGTATATAAGATTATTTTATCAACTAAATGACTTGATCCTAACTATTATCCTTTAATGAATAGACTTAGATAGAGCGTATAAAGTTGAAATCCATAAAGATAAGCAAAATAGATACCTAAACATATAAAAGGACCAAAGGCTACCATGGTTTTGCGCCCCTTATGCTTGAATATTAATAAATAGGATGCATATATACCCCCAGATACACTGGCAATGAAAAATGCAACCAGAACTGCTTGATATCCTAAAAGAAGACCACCGACCGCAATCAATTTGATATCACCACCACCCATCGCTCCAGTTATTAGGGCAATGAGTAAAAAAGGTAAACTAATGATGAATAAGCCGATTAGATGGTCTAACCAAGGCAGGGGTGATATGAATAAAGTACATAGGGCTATGATTAACAATAAAATCTGAAGCGTATCACTGATTTCCATCGTGTCAATATCTATAAAGGCAATGATGATAAGTAACGAACTCATGATGATGCCTAATGAAGTATATAAAGAGTATCCGTATCTTAAATAAACTAAAGTAAATAATAGTGCTGTTAATAGTTCGACAAGCGGATATCGCCACGCAATGGTTTGCTTACAATACCGACACTTGCCTTTAAGAAAAATAAAACTAAGTACCGGTATTAAATCAATCGCTTGAATCGTTTTTTCACAATTGGGACAATGAGAAGATCCATATACTATGGATTGATGATTGGGAACGCGGTATATCACAACATTATAAAACGAACCCATAATTAAACCGAATATAAAGACTGTGATTGCATAAAAAATGTTTGGATTAGGCATATCAATTATTATAACAAAAGAGATAAGATAAGACAATCGAGTAGGCTATGAAACATTATTAGATGATTCTATTTAGCTTGGCGTAATGTTAACCACTGTAATGTATAGAAGAAAGCAATGACCATTGTAGGCACGACACTGAAGAAGAGCCCTACAAAGATATTATCAGTTTCTACTGGAGAGGATATAACAAAAATAGCTAAGCCTATGGCGAGTAATATTTGCCCAATGATTCCAATTAGAGGTTTCTTCCAAGCCAACAAATTGATTAAAACCAAAATTATAACTGGTAAATTAAACCAGAGTAAGCCAATTAAGTTTTCGATTAAGCTATTTGAATTGGCATTAAGCACAGAGAAAGCGATGATGAAAGAACACATAATGAGGGTTGCGATACGAGCCATCCAGGCAAAAACACGAGCATTTTTCTTAGCCATATTTTTCCGTCCTGATTGAATAATAAGTCTCAATCTTTTTAAGACTATTTAAACACTATTTAGATATATATACAAGTTGGCGAATTATTTATCGTTTGTATGAACCATTTAGTTAGCAACTCATGTGTCTTTTTGAGTGGTCAAAGGTGGCCTTTTATGTTAGGATAATCGTATGAAATTATCCTTATTACTATTAAACCAAGTTGGCATTATGTTGATTCTAATGAGTATAGGTTATTATACTTATAAAAAAGGTTTCTTCAGTAGTGAGGGAAGCAAAGATTTTGGTTCAATTTTAATGTATGTGGTTACTCCAATGGTGGTGATTAAGTCATTCTCGATCGAATATACCCAAGAGAAAACATGGTTACTGTTTATTTCGTTTCTACTAGCGATTGTTGCTCAAGGATTATCGATCATCGTAGCGTATGTTTTCTTTAAAAAAGATAAGGTACTTAATTTTGCGACTGCGTTTCCATCCACTGGATTTATTGGAATTCCATTGGTCTATAATACTTTAGGCCCATCCGCTGTTTTCTTTATTGTCTCTTATGCCACTCTAACCAGTATTGGTCAGTGGACCTATGGAATATTGACTCTAACGGGTGATCGTAAAATGCTCCATATTTCTAAAATAACTAAGAATCCCATGGTTGTGTTTACGTTGATTGGTTTGTTACTCTATTTCACGCAAGTTCAATTGCCTGGATTGGTTACTCAAACGGTTAATTATATAGCTCCTTTGAATACACCATTAGCGATGTTTGTAATCGGTGGGTTCATTGCCCGAATTCCATTGAAGGAAATCTTTAATAATTTAAAGATCTATTTTAGTTCATTTATTCGTTTGATTTTTATTCCAATATTAACCGCGATTATTCTGCTTCTGATTCCGTCCTCAAGTGAAACATTTGCGACGATGAAGATTGCAGTCTTAATTGTGGCAAGTGCACCAGTTGGAGTCAATATCACCATATTTGCGCAGAAATATGGGCAAGATGCGGGAGAATCGGTTAAGGTAGTATGTCTTTCGGCACTGCTATCCATCATAACCATTCCTATGATATTATATCTATATACGCTTTTTGCTTAGATTGTTACTTATTGAGCGCTTAAGCTCTAAAGGAGAGAATATGAAAGTTAAGACTTCACCGTATTTGAAATCAATTAAACCAGGTTTACAATACTTGGTTAATGAATTATGCGATCAATTTGATTATGCATCCGTATTAGCCACAGATAGTGTGGGTAAGGCCTTTAGTGTTCGTACTCGTAGTATGGATATTCGTGACTTTATGGGTGAAAGGGGTTTTGTCTTTAGAGTCATTCATCAAGGCAGAGTGGCTGAAATCTCAACCAATAATATTGATGTATCAGCGGGCCAAACTCGCATTGAATTGATTCAAGAGTTTAAGCAACTACTCGCTCATCAAGCGCGTTTTAGTTCAGCACTGGTTGATCCTTCAACTGAAGATGACACTCAGATTGAAGACAATAAAGAGTATGGTAAGCCGTTTGACTCTATCAGAAGTGAAGAAAAACTTAAACAACTTAAAGATATCGTAGAGACGGTTGGATCTAAGGATGAAAGAATCGTCAATGTGATGGTCCAGTTTGTTGAAGTGACGGTAGCCAAATTATTCTTATCTAAGAAGAAGGATCTAATGCAGACTTATCCATGGTCAACCGGTTATATCGTGATTGTTGCCAAAGGTGATAAGGGTGTTAAGATGGGCTTTAATTCTGTGAGTGGTATGAAGGGTGTAGAATTAATGGATGATTTAAGGGCAGAAATTAAAACCAGCCTTAAAAATATTGATGATACATTAAAATGCGAAACAATCGAACCTGGTGAATATGATGTCATATGTACTCCAGATATCACCGGTTTAATTGCCCATGAAGCTTTTGGACATGGGGTGGAAATGGATATGTTTGTTAAGAACCGAGCGAAGGCTGTTGAATACATCGATAAACCAGTTGCTTCATCTTTAGTCAATATGCATGATGGGGCTTTAGGTCCACTCAATGTTTCATCTTATGCCTTTGATGATGAAGGTACTTTAGCTCAAGATACCCGTGTAATTGAAGAGGGCATATTAAAAAGAGGCATCAGTGATGCATTAAGTGCCATGCGCTTACACACTCCTGCCAGTGGCAATGGTAAACGTGAATCATTTGAACGCAAAGCCTATACTCGTATGACTACAACGTATTTCACATCTGGTAAAAATACAGTTGAAGAGATGATTTCATCCATCAAGAAAGGTTACTTACTGGATGGTATGGAAAGCGGGATGGAAGATCCTAAAAACTGGGGTATTCAATGCGTACTATCCAGAGCGTATGAGATAGTGGATGGTAAACTCAGTGGTAAAGTGGTTGGACCTGTTATATTAACAGGTTATGTGGTTGACTTACTTAAATCAATTAATATGGTATCCACAGATTTTGAAATCATGGGCTCAGGTTTTTGTGGTAAAGGCCATAAAGAATGGGTAAAGACCGCTGGTGGCGGAGCTTATATTAAGGCGAAAGCGAGGTTAGGTTAATGCGCTCAATTCAAACAATCTTAAATCAATACAGTGAAATCAGTGATTACGTGATTCAAGATCGACATACGGTTAGTTCAGAATGGTTTTTTATTAAAGAAAACTTAGACCAAAATAGAAGAAAAGATGTTCAATATACCAAGGTTAAGATATTTGTTGATGATTTAGATAAGAAGTTTCGTGGTCATGCGGAGATAACACTTTATCCAAGTCACAAGCAATCTGAAATCGAAGATATGATTAAAGAAGCCATTGCCAGTGCTAAACTCATCAAGAATGGCTACTACATCTTACCTAAAGAAGAACCCATTGAATACAATCAATCGATTAAAGAAGATGTGATGTTGAATTCAAGTGAAATCATCGATTTCATCTTTAGAACAGAGAAAGAAAACCAAGGTGAAATCAATAGTTTTGAAGTCTTTGTGAATCATCATACGATTGGTTTATTGAATATGAATGGTTTAGACATCCATTTTACTACTCAAGACTGTATGATTGAAGTAATCGTTAATGCTAAGACCCCAACTGAAGAGATTGAACTTTTTAAAGAATTTAAATTTGAAAAGTTAAACCAAGAAACTTTAGGTAAACAACTCAGGTCGATGTTTCAATTGGCTAAAGATCGGGCTAAAGCTAAGGCCACACCTAAACTAAAGAAATCTGATTTGATCTTATCTTTAGATAATGTCGCAGAACTATTTAAAGTCTATGAGTCTTCAACCAATGTGGCAAGTCTTTATAATCATTCAAGTAATCTTACCTTAGATGGCGCCGTTCAAACTGATAAAGCATTGAATCCTTTGAATATTAGTATGCTGAATTATCTTGAAGGTTCAATGTATAATGCCCCTGTTGATTCAGATGGAGTCATTCTAAAATCCGTTGATATCATTCAAAATGGTGTATTTAAAGAAACATGGGGTGATGCGCGTCACAGTTACTATTTGAGTAAGCCATGTACCGGACAACTTCAAAATATGAAGGTACAATCAGGTAATACTTCAGTTAAAGATCTTGAGGCGGGTGTAGCTCTAGAAGTCATTGATTTCTCTAGCTTTATTGTTGATAGTCAAAGTGGTGATTTCAGTGGTGAAATTCGCTTAGCTTATCATCATAGTAATGGGCAAAGAGTTGCAGTCAGTGGAGGTTCAGTATCAGGTAATCTATTTGAACTTCATGATTCGATGATACTATCAAAAGAGACTCAATCAAATAATAACTTTACAGGTCCTTTAAAGATACGATTAAAAGACGTGTCAATAGCGGGAATTGAATAAACGCATAACTATGATTCTAAAAAAGTGTACATATCGTACACTTTTTATTTGTCTTAATATTCTATGACTAGCGAATCTGGCCAATTCCTCTGATGCAGTATTTATATGAACACAACTCTTTTAGACCAATGGGTCCTCGGGCATGAAGTTTCTGGGTACTGATTCCAAGTTCAGCTCCAAAACCGAATTCAAAACCATCGGTAAAACGGGTGGATGCATTGACATAAACCGCTGCTGCATCAATTTCCTTTAAAAAGCGCTCACTATTTTGTTTTGATTGAGTGATGATGGCTTCAGAATGGTGACTCGTATAGGTTTGAATATGATCTATGGCTTCATCTAAATCAGCCACAATTTTAATTGCAATCTTCAAATCCAAGTATTCAAGGGGCCAGTCAGAGGGTGTTGCCAGAGCATACTCAGGTAATAAGGCGTGGGCATTATCACATAAGCGGATATCTACATGATAGGATTTTAATTCATCCGTGATATCTTTAAGAAATACTGGTGCTACTTTTTCATGAATCAAGAGTTTCTCGATGGCATTACACACACTGGGTCGACTGGTTTTAGCATTGATGACAATCTGTTTAGCCATAGTTAGATCAGCACTTTCATCCACAAAGACATGACAATTTCCAGTCCCAGTGATAAGTATGGGTACCTTGGCTTCTTCAATCACTGTTTGAATCAATTGAGCACTACCTCTAGGGATTAAGACATCGATAAATTGGTGGGCATGCATCAGATCAATCGCAGATTGGCGGGATGGATCTTCAATCAATTGAATACAATTGGGTATAAAGTCGATAGATTTTAGAGCCTTATTCATAATGTCTACCAAGATTTTATTGGTTTCAAGCGCATCAGATGAACCTCTTAGAATAATCGCATTAGAACTCTTTAGACATAATACCGCTGTGTCAACTGTAACATTGGGACGGGCTTCATATATTATCGCAATCAATCCTAAGGGTACTGAAATCTTAGATATATGTAGGTTTTGGGCTGCATCAAACTGATCCAGTATTACCCCAATCGGGTCATTGAGACTGATGACTTGATGAATACCTTCAACCATCGCATCAATGCGCTCAGAGTTTAACGTAAGACGATCAATCATCGTTTGATTCAGTTTATTTTTAGCCTTTAAAACATCACTTTGATTGGCTTTAAGTATGCTTTCTTTATTATTAGATAGAGCTGAAGCGATACTTAAAAGGGCAGTGTTCTTACTATTGGAGTCTACTAAGGCTAGTTTGGATGCTGCTATTTTAGCCTCTTGGGCTTTTTGATTTACTTCATTCATGATGTATTTCACCAAATAGAGATCCTATAAGTTCACCTTGAAGCGCCCGATAGATGATCTCAGGTTTATTGCCATTGAGTAAGAGTAATGGGATATGAGCCTTATTGACGAGTTTAGCCGCATTTAACTTGGTGATCATTCCACCTGTTCCACGATTAGAAACCACTCCTCCAGCCATTTTCTCAATATTTGAATTAACAACATCGATATTAGAAAGAAGCTTAGCTTCTTTATTTAAACTTGGATCTGCATCATAGAATCCATCGATATCAGATAGAATGATGAGTAAATCAGCTTCGATTAAGACGCTCACCATTGCGCTTAGGGTATCATTATCACCAAACTCAATCTCATCCGTTGCGACCGTATCATTCTCATTGACAATCGGAATAATGGATTTAGAAAGCAAAGAACTGAATGTGTTCTTAGCATTGGTTTTTCTTGTGTTATGTTCAATGACATCCTTGGTTAATAGTATCTGGGCAACCATATAACCATATTCAGCAAAAAACTTACTATAGAGATGCATGAGTTCAACTTGACCAACCGCCGCTATGGCTTGTTTTTCTGGGATGGTAATTGGACGAGAAGCGAGCTTTAATTTACCAAGCCCAACCCCAATCGCTCCTGAACTAACCAGAATAATCTCTTTACCTTGATTGGTTAAATCAGCCAATACTTCAGCTAATTTACTCATTCGTTTAAAATTGATTTTCCCCGAAGGATAAGTAAGTGTAGATGTCCCAACTTTAATAACAATTCGCTTACATTTAATCAGTTCATTACGCATAGATGTACCTTCTTGAAGGGTATTATACACTGATTTAACTTAAAGGTGAAGGCCTGGCTTGTGTAAATGGATACTGATGATAGTCATAGAGTAGTTGGCTTTTATCAGGCATTAGGGTGTAAGTTGATTTACTATTGTGCTACACTAATTCTGTTAAAGTTAAGTTACTTAAATAAAATATTATTTATATGAAAGAGGTTATTATGAAGAACAAGACCAGAAGAAGATTAATCATTGTTGGAGTTATTGTAGCAGTGTTATTTGCTGGATTTTTATGGGTCCGTCAAATGCAAGCCACCGCATTTAAAACACTTAAAGAAAGCAGTACTTTAGTTACTGTTAAAAAAGGCGATTTAACCCTTTATAGTTTAGCCAAAGGGTCTATTGTATCAGCCAGTGTAAAAAACGTTAGCTTTAGTGGAAATTTAAAAGAGAATTTAGTATCAATGGGTGATCAAGTTAAAAAGAACCAACTCTTAGGTACCTACACCGATTACTTAAATCAGACCAAGAACATTAGAGCCAGTGTTGCTGGGGTTATCACAATGGTACCAAGTGCGATCAGTCCTGCCTATAGTATCAGTAATCCAAATCTGCTTCAGATGAGTGTTCAAATCAGTGAAAAGGATATCGCTAAAATCAGTTTAAATCAGAGTGCTTTTGTGTATGTGGATGCCTTATCCATCACCATCGATGGAATCGTGAGTGATATCAGCTATATTGGTAATACTACTCAAGACTATACAACCTTTACCGTTACCGTTTCATTTGATAAAGGCGAGAATGCGATTTTCTTAGGGATGATTGGCAGTGCTAAAATTGAAACCTTGAAGAAGGTAGACATTTTAACCATACCGGTTGAAGCACTCATTGAATATAAAGGTTTATATTATGTATTATCAGCCGATTGGTTTAATCATAGCAGTCAGAAACAATCAGACTACTATCTTGAAGTAAAAGTCGGTAATGCCGATATCAATACAGCTGAAGTCAGTGGAACAGACTTAGAAGGCCAAGAAGTCATCATCTTACCAGCTCAAACCAGTTTTGGCTTATTTGCTAGGTTTAGACAATGATCGAATTAAAAGCTGTTTCTAAACACTACGTTATGGGTCAAAACATCGTCAAAGCCTTAGACGAGATCAGTTTTGAAATCCAAGAAGGTGAGTTTATAGCGATTGTAGGACCCAGTGGGAGTGGTAAATCTACCCTTATGAATATCTTAGGATGTCTAGATATTGTCACGAAAGGGACATATCGTTTAAATCAAAAGATGATCCAAGAATATGATGAAGATGATTTAGCAGATATACGCAACCAGTCGATCGGGTTTATCTTTCAACAATTCAATCTTCTACCCAGTTTTACTGCCTTAGAGAATGTGATGATGCCGATGACTTATGCCAAAGTGCCTAAGAAAGTTCGTGAAGAAAAAGCCAAAGTCCTATTAAAACAAGTAGGACTAGAAGATCGTATGGATCATCGTCCAACTGAATTATCTGGTGGTCAGCAACAGCGTGTATCAATCGCTAGAGCCTTAGCCAATAATCCTGCTATTATTCTAGCCGATGAACCAACTGGAGCCTTAGATTCGAAGACTGGACGAGAAGTCTTAAATATTCTTAGCGATTTAAATCGCCAGGGTAAAACAATCATTATCATTACGCATGATGTTGCGATTGCCCAATATGCGAATCGAATCATCACTTTTAAAGATGGTAAGGTTGAAAGTGATGAGTTAAGAGGAGAATCAGATGCTTAAAGAGTACTTCTTAATCGCTTGGCGATCGGTCATTACGCATAAAGTTAGAGCCTTACTGACAACCCTTGGTGTCATAATTGGAGTCAGCAGTGTTATTCTATTAATGTCTTTGGGTAATTCAGCCAAAGCTGAAGCTGAAAAGCAAATCAGAAGTATCGGTAGTAATCTTATCTATGTGACGGTATCTGATCCAATTGGAGTTTTACCCAACATATGGTTGGATGAGATTAAAGATAGTGCTCAAATCGCAGCCTATAGTGAAATGGTTCAAGCCAACACTACTTACCAAGTCTATGGTCAAGATATCAGTATCGCGATCAGTGGTGTCAATCAGTACTACGATCAAGTATCTAGTTTACCAATGTCTTCAGGGCGCTTTCTTTCTACCTTAGACGTTTCAAATAACTTAAATGTGGTTGTCTTAGGCTATGATGTGGCTTCAACTCTAAAACTAAAGAGTGATCCCATTGGTGAGACTTTGGTTATCGCAGGTGTACCTTTTGAAGTGATAGGAGTGGTATCAGAAAGAGGTACCAGCTTTAGTGGTAATAATGATCTGATGGTTTATATATCGATTGATTATGCGAAAAGTATGTTTAATCGTGGGATGTTGGTGAACAGTTACTATATCACTTCTAATTCAGAAGACACCGTCAATCAGACTTTAAACAAAGTCATTGCTTATCTAGATATGACTCTTCCTTCTTCTTCCTTGTATCGGGCTTTCAGTCAATCCCAAATTCTAGGCGTTATGGATACTTTAATGAGTCTATTGACCTCACTGTTAACTGGGATTGCCTCGATTTCTTTGATTGTTGGTGGGATAGGGATTATGAATATTATGTTGGTTACGGTTCGTGAAAGAACTCGAGAAATCGGTATACGTAAAGCTTTAGGTGCTAAACGTTCTCAAATTTTAATCCAGTTCTTAATTGAAGCCATCATTATTACTTTACTTGGTGGAATGCTTGGACTTGGGATAAGTTATATTGGAGCCTTTATCATACAGTTACTCAGTAGCTTTAAAGTTACGATTGGCTTTGATGCTGTTATCTTATCGTTAATCTTCTCTTTCTCGATTGGAATTGTATTTGGAATCTATCCTGCCAACAAGGCCAGTAAGCTTGAACCGGTGGATGCATTACGTTACGAATAAAAGAAAAGCGCGTTCATCTTTGATGAACACGCTTGTTTATAACTTACGAACTTTAACCACGCCTTCGATTTGACTGATGGCTGTTATTACTTCTGGACTGATACTGCCTTCTAAATCAAGTAAGGTATAAGCCCAGTTTTTCTTAGACATATTTAACATATTGGCTATATTGATGGAATGTTGACCCATGACAGCGGTAATCTGACCAACCATATTGGGAATATTGCGATGATTGATGCTTAAGCGTGCTTCACTGTGACAGACACCCATATCACAATCAGGATAATTGACCGAATTCTTAATGTTCCCATTCTCTAGATAATCACTGATTTCATTAACGGCCATGATGGCACAATTGATTTCAGATTCAGCAGTAGATGCCCCAAGATGTGGGATATTGATGGTGTTAGGCATAGCCAGAGTTCTTTCATTTGGGAAGTCAGTGATGTATTTAGCCACCTTATTGGTACTTAAACCAGCTAAGAGTGCTTCCTCATCAATCAGTTCGGCTCTTGCGAAATTGATTAAGCGTACACCTGTCTTCATCTTCTTAATGGCTGCCTTATTGATGATGCCCTTGGTCGCATCAATGAAAGGAACGTGTAAAGTGATATAATCAGCTTCTCCATAGACTTCATCGATGGATAGAGCCCGTTTTACATTACGGGATAAACCCCAAGCTGAATTGACAGATATATAAGGATCATAACCCAATACATTCATTCCTAAAGAGTTGGCTGCATTGGCAATCAATACGCCAACTGCACCTAAGCCAATAACTCCTAAGGTTTTACCTTTGAGTTCAAGCCCAGAGAATTGTGATTTACCCGTTTCAACCAAAGCTGGGATTTTCTCTTTTTCATTGACTAAACCTTTAGCCCAATCAATTGCAGAGACAAGTTCTCTTGAAGAAATGATTAAACTGGCTAAAACCAATTCTTTAACGGCATTGGCATTGGCTCCTGGTGTATTAAAGACCACAATACCTTTTTCAGCACAGAGTTCTAAAGGAATATTATTGACGCCTACTCCAGCTCTCGCAATGGCTTTTAATTCAGCTAGAAAGGCATATTCCAACATATTGGCACTGCGAACTAAGATGGCATCACAGTCATCAAGTTTACCAAGGGTGTAATCTTTACTAAATAGATTAAGTCCTTCATTTGCGATTTCATTGAGTGTTTTTATTTTATACATGGTGTTACCTATTTATTTCTGATTGGCTTCAAAATCTTGGATGGCTTTAACTAAGGCTTTAACTCCTTCTAAACTCATACCATTATAGATACTGGCGCGCATTCCACCAACGGTTCTATATCCTTTGACATTAACCAATCCTAAACTCTCACAGTATTTGATGAACGCTTTATCAAGATCTTCAGTCGTGGCTTTAAAGCACACATTCATCAATGAACGATCATTTCCAGTAACCGTAGTTTTAAATAATTTACTTTGATCAATGGTTTGATAGAGCAGGGCTGCTTTCTCTTCATTCATCTTTTGCATAACCGATAAGCCACCTAAACTCTTTATCCATTGAAATACCAAACCTGCGATATAGATACTGTAGCAAGGAGGGGTATTCAACATCGATTCATTATCTACTTGAAGTTTATAATCCAACATTGAAGAGATATTCTTAGGCGCAAAACCCAATAAATCATCTCGGATAATCACAACCGTTAAACCAGCGATTCCCATATTCTTTTGAGCTCCCGCAAAGATAATCCCATATCTGGATACATCGATCGGTTTAGATAGTATATCAGAACTCATATCACAAACTAAGACCTTATCTTTAACTTCAATGACTGACTTGAATTGAGTCCCATAAATGGTGTTATTACTGACATAATAAACATAATCTACATCGGGTCTAAATTCAGCTGGATTGATGACTGGTAAATGAGAGAAGTTATCTTCTTCACTGCTGGCGACTACTTTAATATCACCTAATTTAGCGGCTTCTTTAATGGCCTTCTTTGACCATTCACCACTGTTGATATAATCAGCTTTAAAAGAATTTCTAAATAGATTTAAAGGTACCATCGTGAATTGAAGGGTACCACCACCTTGTAGAAAGAGAATCTTATAGTTGGCTGGAATATTCATTAAATCACGTAGATCTTTTTCGGCTTGATTATAGATATTTAAAAACATACTTGATCGATGACTCATCTCCATAACTGACATGCCAGTCCCATTGAAATCCAACATCTCCGACGCTGCTTTTTGAAGAACACTTTCAGGTAAAGTGGATGGCCCGGCTGAGAAATTAAAGACACGTTTCATAGTATTGCTCCTTTGTGAATTAGTTATCATATAAATAACTTGATATAACTATAAAGGGTAAGTTGCTTTATGTCAATAAAGTAAAAACTATTTTCTGTATTTAAACCACCAGATGATAAATGTAACCGCTCCCAAAGCCATTGCTATATAGGCAAAAGTGGAATAGGCATCAAAAATATGAACAATCGTCTTCCAATTGGCACCCAACATCGCGCCAAAGTATACGAGGATGGTATTCCAAATGACGGTTCCTAAAGTAGTATAGAGTAAAAAGGGAATGAGCTTCATTTTAGCCATACCCGCTGGAATGGATATTAAACTTCTTAGAACTGGAATCATCCGACAAAAGAAGACTGTAATCATGCCTTTGGTATCAAACCAAGTCATGGCTCTTTCGACATCAGTATATTTTAAGCGAATATATGGACCAAATTTAACAATCGTATTCTTTAGTTTCTCAACACTGAGCATCAAGCCAAGACCATAAAGCATGATGGCACCAACAATCGCCCCAAGACTGGATGAGATGATCATACCAGCGATGGTTAAATCGGTAGTGGTGGTTAAGAAACCTCCAAACGCTAGTATCAGTTCTGATGGAATCGGTGGAAAAAGATTCTCAATTAGAATCAGTAAGAATGTGCCTACATAGCCATAGGTCTGCATGATTTGAAGTATCCAGTTTTCCATAAGTCCTCTTTATATCTTTATTTAAGTTCTAAGACAAAGCGCTCAATTCGATCTAAGGCTTCAGTGATATGCTTGATTGAATAAGAATAGGATATGCGAATAAAGCCATCCCCACAATCTCCAAAGGCATTGCCTGGGATGACAGCCACATGTTGAGAGTATAATAAGCGTTCACAAAACTCTTCGGAACTGAGCTTGGTAGAGCGAATATCAGGAAAGACATAGAAGGCACCTTCTGGCTCAAAGCATTTTAAACCCATCTTATTGAGTCTATCTACGATGTAAGTTCTGCGTGAGTTATATTCTTTCTTCATGATTTGAATATCAGGATCACCGTGATCCATGGCTTCAATGGCCGCAATTTGACTGGGCATCGATGCACACATGACCGCATATTGATGAAGTTTTAAGATGGCAGCAATATAGCTCTGATGAGCGGCAACATAACCAATCCGCCAACCGGTCATCGCATAGGATTTAGAGAATCCATTGACGAAAACGACTTTATCTTTTAGATAAGGAAACTGGGCAATTGAAGCATGACCATGCTCATTATAGGTAAGTTCTGCATAGATTTCATCACTGATGATGATGATATCTTTATCTCTGAGAAACTCAGCGATGGGAAGGAGATCTTCATAAGTCATGATGGCCCCAGTTGGGTTGGAAGGATAAGGCAAAATCAACATCTTGGTTTTATCAGTCCAATTGGCTTTTAGTTGATCAAGGGTTAATTTAAACTTATTCTCAGGACTCGTAGATAAGATGATGGGTTTAGCTAAAGCCATTAGAACCATTGGCTCATAACAGACAAAACTAGGTTGAACAATCATGACTTCATCACCTGGATTAAGCAAGGCTCTAAAAGCCATATCTAAGCCTTCGGATGCCCCAACGGTTACGATGATATCGGTCTTAGGTTCATACATCAAATTAAAACGTCGATCTAGATAATGACTGATTGATTGTCTTAGGGCCATTAGACCAGCAGAAGGTGAATAAAAAGTCTTCCCATTCTCGATGGCTTTAATCGCGGCTTGTTTAATGTGTTCAGGGGTTTGAAAATCAGGTTCACCAATCGATAGAGATATAACACTTTCCATTTCATTGGCGATATCAAAGAACTTTCTTAAACCAGACGGTTTTAACTCTTTTAATATTGTATTAATTTCTTGTTTCATAAGAGTAAAGTTCCTTTCAAAATTACTTTAAGTTTAAAGCATCCATCCTTAATATTCAATGATTACTTGGATTAGCTTTCTCAGTGAGTGAATCACTTTGTTTCTATAAGAGATTGATGTGACGTTTTAAACAGAATGTTTCGGTTTCTAGTGGCCATACTGAAGCTTGAACTTCTCCGATATGGGCTTTACGAAGAAAGAACATACACAATCTAGATTGACCAATGCCTCCTCCAATGGAGTAAGGGAGATCTTGATTGAAGATTGCTTGATGAAATGGAAAGTTTAATCGATCTAGACAATGAGCAAGGGTGAGTTGTTTGACCAAGACTGTTTCATCTACTCGAACGCCCATAGATGATATCTCAAAGGCTCTTTCAAGTAAGGGATTATAGACGAGAATATCCCCATTTAAGCTCCAATCATCATAATCTGGGGCTCTACCATCGTGTTTATCACCACCCTTAAGTTGTCCCCCAATTTGCATTAGAAAGACAGCTTTCTTCTTTAAGCAGATCGCATCTTCTCTTTGTTTAGGATCCAGTTTAGGATAAGCATCCTCAAGTTCCTGAGTAGTCATAAAGAAGATTTCTTCAGGTAAGATGGGCATGATATCAGGATATTTCTGATTGATTAGGATTTCGGTATCTTTCATCGTTTGATATATTTCTCTAACGGTTCTTTGTAGGGTATCTAAAGTACGCTGACTCTTTTCAATACTCACTTCCCAATCCCATTGGTCTACATAAATCGAATGTAAGTTATCGGTTTCTTCATCGCGACGAATCGCATTCATATCAGTATATAAACCTTCATTGATTTTAAACCCATATCTTTTTAAAGCATCCCGTTTCCATTTAGCTAAAGATTGTACCACTTCTACAAATTCCCCATCTAAATCTTTGACATCAAAAGATACAGGTCTTTCAATCCCATTGAGATTATCATTCAATCCAGTGGATGGTTTGACAAATAAGGGTGCACTGACCCGGGTTAAATGTAAGCGATAAGCGAGATCATGCTCAAAGAAATCCTTGATTAGCTTAATAGCTAACTCGGTTTCTCTAATTGATAAGCTACTTTTGTAGCCTTTTGGAATGCTTATTTCGTTTTTGATTGACATAGTATTACCTTTTTCAAATTGATACTATCATACCATTAAGCACTAACTTAATGTGAAGTGAAATGGTTAAATGCAATTTTTGTAATCTTAGATTCATCACATTACATTAGTAATCATTATAGAATTCCTTGTATCTAATCCATAAGCCTTTTATAATGTGAGTATGGAATTAAGCAAAATAGGTGTGAGCCTGAAAGAAGGCTGTAACATAGAAGGGGCAGAACTTGCCATTGGTTTTTTAAAGAGAGACATTGATTTTAATGAGTCGATTGGAATCAACCCTAATCTACTGATTCAAGAGAAACCATATAATTTAAGTGCTGTTTGTGATATCAATCATCGATTACAAGGCATCATTACGCAATGTATCAATCAAGGATCTTTTCCTTTGGTTTATGGGGGAGATCATGCCTTAGCGATTGGGAGTATCAGTCCGTGGATTAAACCGAATTTTGGATTAATATGGATTGATGCCCATGGGGATTGTAATACTGATGTAAGTTCACTGACTCAGAGAATTCATGGGATGCCATTGGCTGTCTTAATGGGTCATGGACATCCAGAACTGGTCAAATTAATCAAACATAAACTCTTAGCATCTCAGATCTTACAGATAGGAATCCGTAGTTTAGATCTTAAAGAAAAAGAATTGATGGATGCTTGGGGGGTAAATTACCTAACAATGGAAGAGATTAGAACCATGAGTATGCCTGAATTGCTTAAGATCGTTTCAACATTTACCCAAACCCATGATCATATTCATATCTCATTTGATTGTGATAGTATGGATCCTAGTATCATCAAAGGGGTCAATACACCTGCTAAAGGTGGTTTTAAACTAGATGAAATCATTCGATTATTAGAAAGTATTTTAGCGAGTCAAAAAGTCGATAGTATGGATATCGTCGAATATAATCCTATAAAGGATGATGGGCAAACCCATGCCTTCATATTAAGATTAAGTCAGATGCTTGAAGCGTATACTCATCATCGCTAGAAGAATGACTGATAGTTGTAAATGTAAAGGAGGACTGTTTAATGGCTATTCCTAACTCTATGATTTTAACGATTAATATTGTTACCTTAAGTATTTTTGCGGCGCTGGTATTGATTGGCTATCTAAGAGGCTTAATTAAACAACTCTTTGACTTGGTTGCGATTATCTTAGGACTGCTAATAGCTTATTTATTTGCAGCCTCATTAGCTTCAGCTTATCCTTTATTACCATCTAATTGGAGTATTTTCCAAGTTCCTTTTATCGGGATATTCGTTTTTAAACAAGCCAATATGGCTGTATGGACAATCATCATATGCATTCTAACTTTAATACTTGTCTTAATTGCTAGACACTTTGTCTTAAAGGTTGTTAAGTCACCACTCAGTAAGCGAGTCAATCATATCTTAGGGGCTGTATATGCGATCATACCCGCGATGGCTTTAATCTTTCTAATCAGTACAATCATCGTCATTCCAGTCTTTAGTAATGGGGTAGATATCGCCAATCAGACGGTATTAAAACCATTGGTTCCTATTTCAAATTCATTGATCAATCAAGTTTATACTGCGGTTGATCCGGATGGAGTATTTGATAAACTAATGAATAATGAAGAGTTAACTGTTGAAGATAAGGATTCGGTTAAAACATTACTGGTAACGATGGGAGTTCCTGAAGACGTCAGTGTAATCGCAGTCAATGCCTTTACTGGGACGGCCCCAACTGAAGCAGATGTTGAAGTGATTAAAACTTGGATTGAAGATAATAATATAACCGAAGATGATATCAGAACTATGTTGGAACAATTGGGATTAAGTGAAGAAGAGATTAATCAAATCCTTGAAGAAAATAAGCCATAAGGCTTATTTTTAGTCGTTATAGTAGGATACATAAGATAGACAATGGTATAATTGAATAAAATTTGGAGGTCTTATGGCAAGTAATACAGAAATACTTAATCGCAGTGATGTGGAAATCAAAGATACATGGAATCTAAACACAATCTTCCCCAATGATGAAGCTTATGAAAAGGCTTATCAAGCCGTTGCTTTGAAGCATGTTAAAGCGGAGCACTTTAAAGGAACTTTAGGCGATAGTGCTCAACAACTTTATACAGCCATTCAGTTTCAAGAAGAAGTCTATAAGGATTTAGAGTTGGTTTATATGTATGCCCATCTCAATTTTGATGTGGATACAACCAACAATAAATACCAAACTTATAATGCTCAAGTTGAAAATCTATATACCCAAGTAATGTCTAGTTTCTCATTCTTTAAAACAGAGTTGATGGGATATGATGAAGCTTTAATCTTAAAATATCTCGATGAGAAAGCTGAACTTAAAATCTATAAACATGATTTTGATGTTTTATTTAGAAAAAGAGATTATATCTTAAGTGATAAGGAAGAGCGTATATTGGCTGAAGCATCTGAAGTTCTATCAGCGCCAACTCGAATCTTTTCTATGTTAAACAATGCGGATATGATCTTTCCGATGGTCAAAGATGAGAGTGGTAATGAGGTTCAATTAACCCATGGTCGCTATGGATTATTTCTAGAGAGCCAAAATCGTGAAGTTCGTAAATCAGCCTTTATGGGGATGTATAAGAACTATTTAGACTATAAGAATACTTTTGCAGAACTCTTATCGACTCAAGTCAAATCACATAACTTCAATGCTCGTATTCGGGGTTATAAGAGTGCCAGACATGCCGCATTGGCTACAAATTCAATAGATGAGAAGGTTTATGATGCGCTGATTGAAGCGGTTCATGACCGCTTTGATTTACTTCATGCGTATGTAGACTTACGCAAGAAAGTCTTAAAACAAGATTCCATCGCCATGTATGATTTGTACACACCATTGGTTGAAGATGTGAATCTAAAGATCAGCTTTGATGAAGCAAAAGACTTGGTCTTAGAAGGCTTGAGTGTATTAGGTGAAGAATATGTTTCCATCGTTAAAAGAGCCTTTGATGAACGTTGGATTGATGTATTAGAGAACAAAGGTAAACGCAGTGGTGCTTATTCTTCAGGATCTTATGCCACCAATCCATTCATATTATTGAACTGGCAAGATAATCTCGATAATGTCTTTACTCTAGCCCATGAATTGGGACACAGTATGCACAGTTTCTATACCCATCAAAGTCAACCCTATGTGTATGGAGATTATTCGATCTTCTTAGCTGAAGTTGCCTCAACCACCAATGAAATTCTGATGACCGATTTCTTATTAAAGAAATATACCGATCCTCAAGTTAGAGCCTACATCATCAATCATTACTTAGATGGCTTTAAGGGCACTGTCTTTAGACAAACCCAGTTTGCGGAGTTTGAGCACCATATTCATACTGCCAATCAAACAGGGGAAGCACTAACGGCTGATTATTTAACCGATTACTATTTCAAACTCAATCAAAGCTATTATGGAAATGCGATTGCCTATGATGCTGAAATTGGTTATGAATGGGCAAGAATTCCTCATTTCTACTATAACTATTATGTCTTTCAATATGCGACAGGATTCAGTGCGGCTTCAACTTTAGCCAATCGAATCTTAAGCGATAAAGCCAATATTGAGCCTTATCTTAACTTCTTAAAAGCGGGATGTTCAGCATACCCAATCGATGTCTTAAAGAAGGCTGGGGTTGATATGACCAGCAATCTAGCGGTTAAAGAGGCACTCAGTGTCTTTGAGATTCGCTTGAATCAACTTAAACAAGTTGTTTAGGGTAAACAGATACACCTCGGTGTATCTGTTTTTAGTTGTTCTATGTTAAAATATAAACGAGGGTACTCTAATGAAAAAAATGCTTCTAGTTGATGGGAATTCGATGTTTTTTAGAGCCTATTATGCCACCGCTTATACCCATTTGAGTGCCAATAGTAAGGGTGTCTTTACCAATGCAGTCTTTGGTTTTGCGACGATGCTTAATAAGGCCATTGAATTGGTTGATCCTCAAGCCATGATCATCGCCTTTGATAGTGGTAAGAAGACCTTTAGACATGATGAATACGCTGAATATAAGGGCACACGTAAAGAACTGCCAACAGAGTTGATTCAACAATTTCCGCTTGTTAGAGAATATTGTGAGCGCTCTGGATACTGTTATTATCAACACGATGGTTTAGAAGCCGATGACATCATCGGTAGTTTGGTTAAACGTTATCCAGATTGGGATATCAATGTTTTAAGTTCAGATAAAGATCTACTTCAATTGATCGATAATACAACCTCAGTTTGGTTGATGAAAAAAGGTTTGACTGAGATTGTTAAGATGGATTCAGGAAGCCTAATGGAAATGTATAAGTTAAGACCGGATCAAATCCCTGATCTAAAAGGTTTAATGGGAGATGCCAGTGATAATATTCCAGGATTACCTGGGGTAGGAGAGAAAACAGCGCTTAAACTGTTAGAAGAGTATGAATCAGTTGAGAATGTGATCGCTAATGTCGATAAACTCAAAGGTAAACTACAAGAAACCGTCAAAGAGTTTAAAGATCAAGCCATGTTTTCTAAATGGTTGGCAACCATAAAAACCGATGCTGAGCTAGATTTAGATCTAGAAGGTGCTCTATATCATCCAAGGATTGAAGGCATGAATGCGTTTCTACAAGATTATGAAATGCGCTCATTGATTAAACAAACCGCTAAAGTATTAACAGTATTAAGTGATACTGGATTTAGTGACTTAGATCAGAAACATCTAGCCATATTCCCGCATTATTCTCTAGAAGACATTTGGCCTCATACCTTAATCGGGATTGCCTTTAGTGATACAAAACAATCCGTCTATATAAAAAGCAATCAGTTTAGTGAAATTAAGGCGTATTTAGCCAGTGATTTATCTAAGATTATTTATGACTTAAAGACCTTTAAACATGCCTTAGAGCCTCTAGAATTGAGTTTAAATGGACTCTGTGATGATTTGATGATCATGATGTATTTAGATGATTCTACGCTAAGTACGTATACTAAAATCCAAACCAAATATGGATGGCCAACTTATCCAATTGCGATAGTCAATGAAGAAACCATCAATCAGTGTCGACATATTGCGAGTAAGATGCGTGAAGATTTCGAACTCATCTATGAGAAGATTAAAATGAAGGATATGGCTGAACTGTATACCAAAATAGAATTGCCTTTATGTGACGTATTATATGAAATGGAAAAGACGGGAATCTTACTGGATGAGGTTATTTTAGATGAAATCGCCGATAAGACTTTAACTAGACTCAATCTTTTAAGTGCTCAAATCATTCAAGATGCGGGTGTGAATTTCAACATCAATTCACCTAAACAATTGGCCGATGTGTTATTTACGACCTTAAAATTACCATCCAATAAGAAACTATCCACATCGATTGATGTCTTAGAGGGATTAAAGGGTCAGCATCCCATCATTGAACAACTGATTGAATATCGTAAGTTTCAAAAGCTTTATTCAACTTATGCATTAGGACTCAAGAAGTATATCCATAAAGATCAACGAATTCATACGGTCTATAGTCAAATCAGTGCTCAAACGGGTCGCTTATCATCTTATGATCCCAATTTACAAAACATCTCGATTCGTGATAATGAAACCCGTGAAATTCGTAAAGCGTTTATTCCAGATCCTGACTGTGTCTTGTTTGCCTGTGACTATTCACAGATTGAACTTAGAGTTTTAGCCCATATGGCATCTGAAACAGCATTGATCTCAGCATTTAAATTAGGTTTAGATATTCATACCAAGACAGCCATGGATGTCTTTCATCTAAAAGCGGATGAAGTAGATGGATTACGTCGTAGACAAGCCAAAGCCATTAACTTTGGGATTGTGTATGGGATCAGTGATTTTGGATTCGCCGCTCAAACGGGAACTGATCGTAAGACAGCGAAGACTTTCATCGATACCTATCTCAATACCTATTCAGGTATTAAGACCTTTATGGATCAAACCATCCTGATGTGTGAAAACCAAGGTTACGTCAATACTTTATTTAAAAGAAGGCGTGAAATACCTGAAATCTATGATAAAACGTATATGGTTAGAGAAGCAGCCAAACGGGCAGCGATGAATGCCCCAGTTCAAGGTACTGCAGCTGATATCATGAAGATCGCGATGATCAATGTCCGCAATGCCTTATTGGATCAGAAATTAAAATCACGTGTGATTCTACAAGTTCATGATGAGTTGGTACTAAACGTACCTAAAGAAGAATTAGAAAGAGTCACTGCCTTGGTGATTAAACAAATGCAAGAAGCAGTTAAACTGGATGTACCACTAGAAGTTTCCTATAGCAGTGGAAAAGATTGGTATGAGGCTAAGTAATGCCTGAATTACCTGAAGTAGAAACCGTTGTATTGGTTTTAAAAGAAACCATTTTAAATCAAACCATTGAAGATGTGAGTGTGTATTGGCCAAGAATCATCTATGAGAATCCTGATTTTAAAGACCAGGTTATCCATCAAAAGATCATGGATATTACTCGTAGAGGTAAATACATCATCATGCATCTTGAAAATGGATTTATACTGATTCATCTTAGAATGGAAGGTCGTTTCTATTATTCAACCCAAAGCAATGACCTTCATAAACACAGTCATTTGGTGTTTCACTTAAGTGAAGGACAACTTGAGTATAATGATACTCGCAAGTTTGGAAGAATTAGATACGTTAAAGATGAAAAGGATATGGCTTTAGATCATTTAGGTTTAGAACCATTTGATGGAATGCTTACAGCTCAGTATTTAAAGAAGCAATCCTTGAGTAAGAAAACACTCTTAAAAGCATTCTTATTAAACCAAAGTCCAATCGTTGGGATTGGGAATATCTATGCCGATGAGATCTGCTTTGATGCGAAACTATCTCCCTTAAAACCAATCGGTTCAATCACATTAAAACAATGGAACCAATTGATCATCAGTATGCGTTTGATTTTGAGTCAAGCGATAGAGAATGGCGGAAGTACGATTCGCTCTTATACCTCATCTTTGGGTGTTTCTGGACGTTTTCAAATGACACTTCAAGTCTATGGTAGAGGCAAAGAGAACTGTTTAGTTTGTCAAAGTCCATTAAAAAAGGTTAAAATAAGTCAAAGAACAACGGTGTATTGCCCACACTGTCAGAGGATTTAAGATGAATATCGCAATTACAGGGAATATGGGAAGTGGAAAATCAACTGTCCTAAGAATCTTAAAGGATTTAGGATACCCTGTTTTTGATGCGGATCTATTAGCTAAAAAACAATATGATAAACCTGAAGTTAAACAAGCCATGCTTGAAATCTTTGGATCTCAGTGTATGCTTAATAATCAGATTGATAAACGTTATATTGCGGATAGGATATTTCATCATTCTAGTGAAAAAGATAAGGTAGAGACGATTCTTTATCCTTTGGTTTTTGAGGAGTTAAAACAGATTAGTTTAGCTCATCTAAATTCCATCTGTTTCACTGAAGTACCACTTCTATATGAAAGTCACTCAGAATCCTATTTTGATAAAGTCTTATTGATTAAAGCGGATGAGAGTTTGGTTAATCAGCGCTTATTAGATCTGCGGCATTATAGCCAAGCCAACATAGATGAGAGATTAAAACACCAATGGCCAATGGATCAAAAGATGGGATTAGCGGATGATATCATCATTAATAATCATGATGAGACACAATTAGTAAAACAAGTCATGGCATATAGTGATAAAATAAAGAGAGAGTATGGAAAGAAATAGTCAAGCCCGTGTCATATTAGAAGGAAGTCCCATCCTGTTAGATACTAACAGTCTTTTTATTGCCTATTTGAATTTATGTGGGAAGAGTGCCATCTTATTGTATGGATATCTGATTAGTGCAGATCATTTAGAAACTCTCACCCATCAGAAGATCGTTGAGCACTGTCAAAGTACACTTGAACAATTGCAGTATGATTTGAGTAATCTAGAACAATATGAATTGATTGAAGCATATTACGCTAAGATTGATCAACAGGATACTTTTACTTACATCTTAAAGTCACCATTACCGATTCAGGCTATTCTAAGCCACGAAGTTTTTGGTAGGGTATTACTACAGAAACTAGGCAGTCATCGCTATGAACGCTTAAGACAGCGTTTTAGTGATAAACCATCGAGTAAAGAAGCTTATACCAATATAAGCACTGCTTTTGATAAAAAAGTATTGCATGCTTATGATGCCTCTAATGAGCAACATTTCAACTCAGACCCTAGTCCTAAAGCCATTCTTGAGAATCGCTTTAATAGTAAGATGTTTCTAATTGAATGTTCATTAACGACATTTCCGCAAAATTTACGTACGAAAACCAATATTCAAGTCATTTCAGATTTGGGCAGTCTATATAATATCCCTATTATAGATATGTGTACCTATGTTGGGAAAGCCTCAACTGTCAATATGGTGAGTAATGAAAGCTCCTTTAGTGTAGAGAAATTAAAAGGCTATGTGATGCATAATAGTGAAGCAGTAGCCTTAGAAAAAGATCCCTATGCCAGTTCTCCCATCCTATTTTTAAAGAGCCTTCAGGATAACCGTGAACCAACCACCACTGAGAAACGGTGGATTAGTGACTTGGTTACTGATCAACGTTTAAACTATGGTGTGATCAATGTCTTACTGGAATATGTCTTAAAAACCCAGAATGGCCAATTAAACCGGGCCTTTGTAGAAACAGTTGCGGCAACTTGGGCCAGACAAAACATTGAGACCAAAGAACAGGCTCTAAAAGCATTGAAAGATTATAATCCCAAGGCTAAATCCCAGAAACAGTCTAAATCTGTTCAATCTGATTTCTCTGGTCAACAAGATAGTTTAAGTGTCGATGAAGTCAAAGATTTAAAAGAACGTTTGAAAAAAATAGGTAAATAAATGGAAAAAGTCACTGTTAGTTTTGAATTAACTGAACAACAAAAAAGTCAAAGAAGAGCCCTAACCCTCGAAGTTTTAAAAGACTTAAGGATTAAATCTTTACTTCAAGCCAATCATATGGATGAATCGATAGTCCATGATAAGGTTCAATTCTTTGCGGACTATCTTGCTACCTTAGATTTATGTAAAGGATGCAAGGGTTTAGAAATGTGTCGCCAGAATGAGACGGGTTATGTCTTAGATATCGAGTTCAATCCATTACTTCAGAATGTCTTAAAACCATGTGCTTACTATATAGAAGATCTAATGGCTAAAGCCCATAGTCATAAGTATCTCTTAAGAGATGGGGGAGATGCCTTATTGTTGGCTGATGTCTCAGCTCTATTATTAGGTAAATATGAGAGTGCTTATCCAGTTTGTGTTAAGACGATGCTGACTTGGTTGGATCATCCCACCTCAAAAGGCTTTTATCTTTGTGGACCCAGTGGGGTAGGGAAGACTTATTTAGCTGCGGCTGTGTGCAACCATTTCGCTAAACAAGGTCAAACCGTTGCCTTGGTTCATGTGCCTAATTTGAGTCTGAATCTAAAAGCCAATATGCACGATGATGATTTTGTCGATGATATGATGGGTAAAATGAAACGAGCTAAACTCTTGGTCTTAGATGATCTGGGTGCTGAGTCATTGAGTTCATGGTTTAGAGATGAAATTCTCTTACCTTTATTAAACTATCGGATGGAACATGCTAAAATGACTTGGTTTACTTCTAATCTAAAACTGGATGATTTGAAAGAACATCTCCGCTTTAATCAAAAAGGTCAAGACGATGAACTCAAAGCCACTCGTTTGATGGAGCGCATTAAGAGTCTATCGGTTCCATTGATTGTTGCGGGTCATAATCGTAGATTGGATTAAACATTATGAATAGTCAACGTTTAAAAGCTGGGAGGCTTATATGATAAAAAGATTGGGTATCTTAACTTCAGGTGGTGATTCACCAGGTATGAATGCAGCAATACGAGCGATTACCCGTTCAGCTTTAGCCCGTGGGATTGCCGTAACTGGCATTGAAGATGGCTATATGGGCATGTGTGAAGGTCGTATGGCTGATTTGAATACTAAGTCAGTTAGTGATATTATGGTCCGTGGTGGAACCATGCTTGGGACTGCCCGATATGAAGCCTTCAAAGAATATGAGACCCGTTTAATAGCCATTGAACAATTGAAACGTCAAGGTGTTGAAGCCGTTGTGGTGATTGGAGGCGATGGATCTTATCGAGGAGCGAAAGCTCTAACGGATATGGGTATCAACTGTATAGGGCTACCTGGTACGATTGATAATGATGTTCCATCCACTGATTATACGATTGGTTTTGATACAGCTTTAAATACGATTATTCAAAACATCGATAAGCTAAGAGATACCAGTTCTTCTCATCATCGTTGTTCAGTTGTTGAAGTGATGGGTAATAAGTGTGGAGATTTGGCTCTACTTTCAGGTTTAAGTTGTGGGGCTGAAATCATCATTACCAAGAATACAGGTTATGATGAGGATGCCATCATTTCTCAACTTTGTCAGTTTGATACAATTAGACATAAGAAACACGCCATCATCGTAATCAGTGAAAAGATTACCGATGCGAATAAGTTGGCTGAAAGAATCAGTCGTGAGACGGGTTTTTCAGGAAGAGCCACGGTCTTAGGACATATTCAAAGAGGGGGTTCACCAACCGCCTTCGATCGAGTATTAGCTACTCGAATGGGTGATAAAGCGGTTGAATTATTAGCCAATGGGATTGGTGGACATTGTGTTGGAATGGTTAAAAATGAAATCATCTCGATGCCAATTGAAGAAGCATTGGCACTACCACAGGATACAAAGAAAGAACTCTATGCGTTACATAGACGCTTAGTGTAGAGGATAAGAAATGTTAAATATACGTAAGACTAAGATTATATGTACGGTTGGTCCATCCAGTGAGTCACCTGAAATGTTGGAGAAGTTGGCAATCGCCGGAATGAACATTGTGCGATTGAATTTTTCCCATGGTGATCACTTAACCCATGGGAATCGAATGGATTTAATCCGTAAACTCAGTAAAGAAAAAGGCTTTAATCTGGCTATCATGCTGGATACCAAGGGCCCTGAAATTCGCTGTGGTGAGATGGAAAATGATTGCTTGAACTTTGTCACGGGTGATATCGTTAAAGTAGTTAGAGAGGTTGTTATAGGCAATAATGAGCGTTTCCACATCGATTGTGCTGAAATGTACAATGATGTCAAACCAGGCAATATTATTTTAATTGATGATGGCAAGATGAAACTAAGCATTCTAGAAGTCAATCCAGGTGTATTGACCTGTCGAGTCGAAAATTCCGGAGTGATTAAAACTAAAAAGGGTGTGAATGTACCCAATGTAACCTTATCAATGCCTTTTATCTCAGATAAAGATGACAGTGATTTACGCTTTGGATGCAAAATGGATGTGGACTTTATTGCGGCTAGTTTTGTGCGTAGAGCCCATGATGTCACTGCCATTAAAAAGATCCTAAAAGAAGAAGGCAAACCTAAGATTCAAGTCATTGCTAAAATAGAAAATCAAGAAGGTTATGATAACCTAAACAGTATCTTAGAAGTAGCCGATGGTGTTATGGTAGCCCGTGGTGATTTAGGGGTTGAAGTCAGTACCCAATTGGTCCCAATCTATCAAAAGAAGATTATAAAAAGAGCCAATGAAGTGGGTAAGCCAGTAATAACCGCGACCCATATGCTTGAAAGTATGACCGCCAATCCTAGACCAACCAGAGCTGAAGCCAGTGATGTGGCGAATGCGGTATTGGATGGCAGTGATGCGATCATGTTGAGTGGTGAAACAGCGGCTGGTGAATATCCAATTGAAGCAGTTAAAACGATGGATATCATCGCAAGAGCCACTGAAGAAATATTGCCTTATCGTGAAAGATTAGATGCTGCGATTAAAACATCAAGAACCACCATCCAAGATGCGATTGGGATATCGGTTGCTGATAGTGTGCTCCAACTGGACATCATTAAAGCGATTGTGGCCTTTACTCAAGGTGGATCGACGGCTCGCCGAATATCTAAGTTTAGACCTAAAGTACCTATATTAGCAGTCACCTTTACAACTTCTGTTCAAAGAAAACTGGAAGCGTATTGGGGAGTTATACCAATCCTATCTACAATTCAAAATGAGATGACCAATGATGATGAACTTGCCAGTACAATTGCGAAAGAGAAGGGTTGTGTTGCTGGTGATTATATCATCATTACAGCGGGTTATCCTACTGGAGAAGGCACCGCCAATATGATGAAAATCATCGAAGTGAAATAGGAGAACTTATGAAGACAACGATTGGGATAGATTTAGGTGGAACCAATGTTAGAGTAGCGATGGTTGATTTAGATGGAAATATCCTTCAAGAAGTCAAAGGTCCATCCTTTGGTCAAGAAGGTCCGGATAAAGTCATGGCTAACTTAATCAGTTTAATCCATCAACTCAAAAACATTGATGAGTGTATTGGAATTGGGATTGGGGTTCCAGGCCCAGTTGATTCGATTACGAATACAATGACGATGTCGACAAATTTACCTGGCTTTACAGGATATCAAATCGAACCCATCTTAATGAAAGAGTTTGGTTTACCAAGTTATTTGGATAATGATGCCAATGTAGCAGGTTTAGCTGAAGCCCGCTTTGGGGCAGGCAAAGGCAAGCAAGTCGTTTATTATATCACCCATTCTACAGGGATTGGGGGAGCCTTGGTAATTGACGGTAAAGTCGTCAGTGGACGTCAAGGTTATGCAGGAGAGATTGGTAATATCATCGTCAGTGACCATGGTGAAAAGATCAATGATCTCAATATTGGAGCGGTTGAGAATCTAGCTAGTGGAACAGCCTTGATTAGAATTGCCCAAACTAAGATCGATCCTAAAATTAATAGTGCGTTTACTTTATTTGATTTGGCTCAAAAGGGCAACCCAATCGCCATTGAAATCATTGATCAGATGGCTTATGATTTTGCTAGGATGTGTTCAGCCATCGCCCATGTGGTGGATCCCCATGTATTCGTAATCGGGGGAGGTGTAAGTAAATCTCATCAATTCTATTTCGATAAAGTAGTGAATCATTACAATCAGTTGGTGCATGTGGGAATGCGCAATCCCGAGTTTAAATTAGCACAATTGGATGAACCTGGCATTATTGGTGCCGCTAGTCTTCCAATCTCGCGCGGAAAGTAGGCTATTATGCCAAATGTAGAATTACTCAGAAAGTATGCTCGTTTAGCCGTTAGAATTGGAGCCAATGTTCAAAAAGGTCAACCCTTACTCATCAATACCAACCTAGAACTCAAAGATTTTGTTCGGATTTGTGTTGAAGAAGCTTATAAGGCGGGAGCCAGTGTTGTTAGTGTTCGCTATAATGATGAGATCAATAATCACCTTAATTTTGAATACCAAAGTGATGCTGATTTAGGGACTATACCTAACTATATCGTTGAACAATTTAAATATTATATCGAAAAAGGTTTTGCCTTGATGAGTATCTATGCCGAAACACCCGGTTTAATGGCTGACATTGATCCCAATAAACTTCAAATCGCTGGAATTGCCACAAACACTGCTTTAAAACCATGGCGTGAACATACGATGGGTAATCGTACTCAATGGTGTGTTATATCAGCTCCAACCCTTGGTTGGGCTCAAAAAGTCTTTCCTAAACTCAACCCTAGTGAAGCTGTTGAAAAACTATGGGATGCGATCTTAAGCGCTGTTAGAGTTAGAGAAGACAATGATCCTGTGGCTGAATGGGAAAAGCATAATCAAATCCTACGCAAACACAATCAGTTATTAAATGACTATAACTTTAAACATCTGCATTTTACCAATGCCTTAGGTACTGACTTAACCGTTGAATTGGTTAAGAACCATGTCTGGGCAGGAGGAAATGAAAAGAATACCCAAGGAATCCTATTTAATCCCAATATGCCTACTGAAGAAAACTTCTCTATGCCGTATAAATTTGGGGTGAATGGTAAAGTTGTCGCAACTAAACCTTTAAACTTCCATGGAAAATTAATTGAAGACTTTGTCTTAACTTTTAAAGAAGGTAAGGTGGTTGAATATCATGCTAAAAAAGAAGAAGCAGCTCTAAAGGATTTACTTGAATTTGATCCAGGTTCATCTTATCTAGGAGAAGTGGCTTTGATTTCATATAACACCCCAATTTCAAAATCAAATATTCTATTCTTTAATACACTCTTTGATGAAAATGCATCCTGTCATTTGGCTCTAGGTAAAGCTTATCCAATGAATGTTAAGGGTGGTAATTCGATGAGTCAAGCTGAGTTAACAGCTCTAGGATCCAATGATTCGATGGAACATGAAGACTTTATGTTTGGTAGTGTAGACATGAAGATTGTTGGCTTAACCCAAGATAATAAAGAAGTATTGGTCTTTAAAGATGGTAATTTTGTCTTTTAATTGACAATAATCTTGTCTTGTTTTAAACTATCCCTATAACCTTACAGAGGACAATGAAACTTAGAGTATTTCATAGAGAGAAAGTGCTTGGTGTAAACTTTCAATACCTAAGTCAACTACCCCCTTTGCGGTGAACTTTTGAAAAAGTTCCGTAACTCTGCGTTAAAGATTTAAGTGCACTCTGTGAACTAAGGTGGTACCGCGAGACTCTCGTCCTTATGATGAGGGTCTTTTTATTTGAAAGGAGCATTATGATTAACATTAAAGAAGATGAAAGATTAAGTGTATTGAATCACTCAGCCGCCCATATGATGGCTCAAGCCATTAAGCGCTTGTATCCTCAAGCTCTATTTTGGGTAGGACCAGTCATCACCGATGGCTTTTACTACGATATTGATTTAGGCGATGCGATCATCAGTGAAGAAGATCTAGTTAAGATTGAAGCTGAGATGAAAAAGATAGCCAAAGATGGCAAGCGCATCAGTAAAGAAGAACTCACTAAAGAAGAAGCCTTGGTGATGTTTAAAGATGATATGTATAAACTTGATCTCATTTCTAATATGGGTGATGATCAGATTACTGCGTATCGTCAAGGTGAATTCATCGATTTATGTCGAGGTCCTCATGTTGAGTCGGTTAAAGAACTCAAACATTTTAAGTTACTCAAAGTATCCGGTGCGTATTGGAAAGGTGATGCTAAAAACAAGATGTTACAGAGAGTCTATGGCATCTGTTTTGAGACTCCAGAAGCTTTAGCTGAACATTTATATATGCTTGAAGAGGCTAAGAAACGCGATCATAAGAAACTTGGTAAAGAGTTGGATCTATTTATGATGAGCGAATTTGGGCCAGGTTTTCCATTCTGGCTACCCAATGGAATGATTCTTCGTAATATCTTAGAAAACTTCTGGTATGAGGAACATACCAAAGAAGGGTATCAGTTTATTAAAACACCAATTATGTTGAACCAAGAGTTATGGGAAACTTCAGGTCACTGGTTTAACTATAAAGAAAACATGTATACATCAGAAATCGATGATAAGCAGTTTGCGATTAAACCGATGAATTGTCCAGGTGGAATGTTGGTGTATAAGAATGAACTGCATTCATATAAAGATCTACCCCAAAGAGTGGGTGAATTGGGTTTAGTCCATCGCCATGAAGCCAGTGGAGCACTAAATGGTTTATTTAGAGTTAGAACTTTTACTCAAGATGATGCCCATATCTATATGCGTCCTGATCAAATTGAAAGTGAAATCGTACGTTTGATTCATTTCTTTGATCGAATCTATAAACTATTCAATCTATCTTATAAGATTGAATTATCAACCCGTCCTTTGGCTAAATATATTGGAACCATTGAGATTTGGGATGCATCCGAAAAGGTCCTACAGGAAGCCTGTGATAAAGCGGGTCATAAAGTTAAGATTAATCCAGGTGATGGGGCATTCTATGGTCCGAAACTTGATTTCCATCTTCAAGATTCTCTTGGCAGAAGTTGGCAATGTGGAACGATACAGCTGGATATGAACTTACCTGAACGATTTGATTTAACATATGTCGATAGTGATGGTCAAAAGAAACGTCCTGTAATGTTACATCGCGTTATCTTTGGTTCAGTTGAACGCTTCATTGGGATTTTGATTGAACACTATGCAGGGGCATTTCCAGTATGGTTGGCTCCAGTTCAAGTTATGATTCTTCCAGTCAATGCTGAGTTTCATCATGAAGCCAGTTTGGCATTAAAAGAAAAATTAGAAGCACTTAACTTTAGAGTTAAATTAGATGAAAGAAATGAGAAACTAGGCTTTAGATTGCGTGAAGCTCAAATGCTTAAGATCCCAGTTCAATTGGTAATAGGGGATGGTGAAATTGAAAATCAAAGTGTCAATATTAGACGCTATGGTAGTCAAGAATCCCAGAGTTTATCGATCGATGACTTTATCAAGGCTTTAGTGATTGAGGAGACAAATAAGCAATGAAACGCATTGGATTATTGATTATACTGCTTGTATTAACCGCGTGTTCACCTAAGCCTACCTATACGGGTATCTCTGTGATGGCTCCTAAAGGGGCTCCAGCGATTGCCTTAATCCCTTTAATTAAGGGTGATTTAGACCAAGTCGAATTGATCGATGGAACTGATTTATTATCAGCTGAATTGATCAATGGGGATGCGGACATGGTTATAGCTCCCATTAATCTAGGTGCTTTACTGATCAAAAACAACAATACCAAGTATCGCTTATATGGCATCGTCACTTGGGGTAATTTGTTTGTGGTGGCTGAAAAGGATATGATTATTACAGCGAATCATCCAATGGCTATCTTTGGTTTACAGTCTGTTCCAGGTTTAATCTTTAATAAAGTAAAGAGTACATTGGATTATACGGTAAGTTTGAATAATTTCAATTCGGTGGCAGATGTGTTAGGCCAGTTAATGGCGAAGAACTATCGCATTGGTTTATTGGCTGAACCTTTGGTTAGTGCAGCCATAGCAGGAGCTAAAGACAATGGACTCAATTTAGAAGTAATCAGCGATCTACAAGTTCAATATAAAGCGGTTACGGGTTATGATAATTATCCCCAAGCAGCGATATTTGTGAAGAGTGATGCCGATGAAGCAACGCTTAAACAAGTCAAGTATCGAATTGAAGATATGAAGAAATATACATCGGATGCCTCAAAATCGATTACGAATCTGTTGGCTGATATTGATGCAATAACACCAGAAAGATTGGGTATCCCTAGTAGTACCATCATAGCCTTGGCTTGGCATCAAATGCATGTCGATGTTCAATTGGCTAAAGACTATAAAACAGAAATTGAAGCTTTTCTAGCTTTGATTAACTTAAGTAATATTGAAGGGTTATACCAAGAATAGTTATCTTAAGAAGTCTATTCTTTGGTATAATACTTTTGTGAAGAAGACTCAAACAATCTTGATTTGGATATTGTATCTAACAGCTTGGCAAGTTTTAGCGATGATGGTTCATCGTTCAATCATTCTGCCAAGCTTTTTTGAAGTTCTAAACCTAATGCTTCATCAAGCCACTCAAGCCAGTTTATATCTGGGTATCTTCGCCAGTTTAAGTAGAGTGATCATTGGTTTATTGATTGCCTTAGTATTAGCCATGAGTTTAGCTCTACTAAGCAGTGAATACCCCAAAACTAAACCTTATTTTAAACCTTTAGTATTCATAGCGAAAACGATTCCTAATATCACCTACATTCTACTCATACTGGTTTGGTTCTCACGAGAGATTAGTGTCAGTATTATTACTTTATTCATTCTCTTTCCAGTTCTATACAGTCATTTATCAGTATCACTTGAGGCTATTTATCCGCGATTTAAGGATGTATGGGCTCTATATCCAGAAAGCTTTATCCATAAGTTTACTAAAGTATTATTACCCTTAATTAAGAGTCATTTGATTGAAGCCATCACGAATGCCTTATCATTGGGATTTAAAGTTGGGATCATGGCTGAGCTCTTGGGTCAGGTATCACCCGGATTGGGTTATTTATTATATACAGCCAAAGTCAATGTTGATACGATAGCCTTGTTTGCGTATACAGCTTGGTTGATTATGACGGTCTTGATTGTTGAATTGGGATTTAAACAGATATTTAAAAAAGAGTGATTTGAAGCAGTAAACTAAAAGTAGACACGTCAAATAAAAAATATTTGAACACTGTCTACTTTTTTCATATGCTTAAAGAAAGGAGAAACCAATGGGAAGAAACAAAGGAGGAAAGAATAGGAAGTACAG
>Ga0247840_10002226_pt1 | contig 35073 bp, 37 predicted proteins | sample LaCruzMarch2015__FD_192404 | JGI IMG/M metagenome (GOLD analysis project Ga0247840, IMG submission 192404) | Freshwater microbial communities from meromictic Lake La Cruz, Castile-La Mancha, Spain - LaCruzMarch2015_17m | ecosystem: Environmental > Aquatic > Freshwater > Lake | place: Spain...
AGGGCGTATTTACAGTTCATTTGCTATAAAATCGCTAAATTGTCGGTTATTATCTTCGGAGTAATGAAAATGAGCAACTCCTCATTATTATTTTTTACTTGAACCATACTAAATAAATGACCGACATAAGGCAATTCTCCAAAAAATGGGACTCTAGTTACACTATTAGCTTTATTCTCCGCATATATCCCACCTAAAACTAACGTTTGACCATTGTTTACCAACACAGATGTAGTAATAGCCTTAGTTAAAATTATTGGCACTCCTTGAACTTCTTGCCCTGAATTAACATCTTGATGCAGATCTAACTCCAAAAATATCTTACCATCAGGCGTAATTTGTGGTGTTACTTTCAAGCTCAAAACCGCCTGCTTAAAGGCAACTGCTGTAGCACCACTTGATGTAGACTGCTGATATGGAATATCTTCTCCTTGTGAGATAGTAGCCGGTTGCTGATTTAGAGTCATTAACTTTGGGCTTGCTATTATCTCTGCTTTCCCTTCACTTTCTAAAGCTGACAATTCAAGATCAAGTAAAATTCCATCACCAAGCTTTGCTAAAGCAAGACCAATGCTCGCGGCTTGACCCATAGTAGGTATTGCTGCCAAATCAACATTTAATCTATCCGATAAAGGTGTTACATTTGCAGCTTCCTGACTTTGTGCTAACTGATTAGCTCCCGCAAGTGTACCAGATAAATGTTTTGCTTTGGTAATTCCCCATCTAATTCCAAGATCTTCTTCACAATTTTTCGTGAAGTCAACTATTCGTGCCTCAATAACCACCTGCTTTGCAGGAATATCGAGCTTCTTCAGTAAAGATCTTATTTTTTTTATTTTATCATCAGTTTCTTGTAACCAAATATTATTTGTTCTCTTATCAACAATTAAAGATCCACGTGCTGATAATAAAGAATTTGTCTTATCCTTTAACATTATTGCAATATCAGCAGCCTTTGCATAATTTAACTGTAATAAAACAGAATGTAGAGCAATAAATTCTTGAGATGCAATTTGTTGCTTTAGTATAGCATTTTCTCGTGCAATAAACGATGATGCAAGATCAACTAAAATAACTTTACCAATTTTACGCTTAGCCAAATTCTGAGTAGTTAAAATAATATCTAACGCCTCATTCCAAGGAACATCATTTAGATTTAAGCTGATGTTTCCCTTAACTGCATCAGAGACTACAATATTGATACCTGTAAAATCTGCTAATAATTGTAAGACTGATCGTACTTTAATATCCTGAAAATTCAAGGAAATAAGCTTACCATCAAAAATTTTATTTTCCAATTTAACAGATTTTAGAGCTTCATCATTTACAACTAAATTAGAGCTTGCATTTAATAAAGTACTATACATCATCACCAATGAGCATAAAACAAATAATTTCCGCAATATAATCTCCCATTTCCATAAGGGTTGTTGGACTTATTAAAATAGAGTGCTAATATAACTTACTCTTTTTTTCCATTTATTAGATATTTTTACAGTTTCTTCTAACTTAACCATCTTTTCTTTAATATCAATAATCTTGCCATAATTTTGGCCGATATAATTTCCAATATGAACTCTAGAAATAAAGCCATTAGGTTGTTGAATTAACGCCCAGGTTATTTGTCCTTCTTTTAAGACGCCAACAAATTTTAAAGCATCCAATGGATAAGATTCTAACGGTTCTTTTACGCGTTTATTATTTGGGATAAAAGTTAGTTCTTTAGGAACAAAGGGATTACGTCGACTATCATTTTCTGGGTATCTAAATTTTTCTGGTGACTTAAATTCTGGTAAATCTGCAATAGTTTGCAAAGGCATTGATTTAATTTTTTTAATTTTTGCATTAAGATCTAAGTCTTTTGCTGAGTAACAAGTATTAAACATCAATAACAATAAGATAATATTCAATAGTCCTACCTTAAATGATGCTGTATTTGCACACAGGGTGATTTTATCAATCATTTTGGCTTGACCTGTAAATTTTAGCGGTTAATTCCATACGTTGTTGATATCCTTTAGTTTTAGATTCTATTAAGTCCGTGTTAACGATTTTAAAATCATGTAACGTTATAATTCTGCTCATAGATGCGACTCTACTTATAAAAATTGCTAATTGATGATAATTACTAATTACCGTCATTTTTATTGGTAATTCACTATAAAAACCATGTTTAATTTCAGCTAATGGCAAGAATTGTACGAATTTCAGCCCAGCCGTAATTCCAGTTTTTGAAATTTCTTCTAATAGCCCTGGCATTTCATTTTCAGTTGGCAACTGACTTAAGGTTTGACTTAAACGCTCTTTCATAATCTTAATTTGGTTTCGATAGGAATCTAGGTTAGCTAATTGCTTATGTTTTAATTCAAATTGCTGAAGTAAATTATTTTCTTTTGCTTTTAAATTATCGTATTTTTTGAAATTATCTTTTAATATTAATAAATAACTTAGCGTAATAATAATTATTGATAAAATTATTACTATCAAAGTCTTAACAGGTTTAGGCCACTGACATATATTATCTAAATTTAATTCATTTAAATCGAAGTTATTCATAGTTTATGCCTATCTAGGTTAAAACTTAACTTAAAATTATTTTCCTCATGATTGGTTGAATGTATTTCACTTTGTTTTTTATTATCTATTTTTTTTATTTCAATTAACTGAGGATTTTCAAGCCAAGAACTACCATATATATTTCGCATTAATAGCGAAATATTTGAATTAGAATTAGCAAAACCAAGTAAGGTAACCTTATCACCTACTCGCTCAATTTCTTGCAAATAAATTCCATCTGGCAAAATTTTAATTAGCTCATCAAACAAATGAGCTGTATGTGTGCGAGATACCAATAAATTATAAATAATTTTCATTCTAGAAATTAATTGCTGCCGTAATCTTTTATGCTCATTAACTTCTTTAATTTTATTAGATATAATATTAATTTCAGCTTGTAATTGCTGATTATGGTTAGACTCAATTTTAATTTTGCTTAAAACATAAAAATTTATTGTTAAAATAAAAGTTGCAGCAATTATTACGCCGAAGATTAATAAAATAATAAATTGCTTTTTTTCCTGTAATCTCTTTGTTTCACGCCAAGGAAGTAAATTAATTTCTATCATTTACAAGTCCTTAGCGCTAAACCACATGCAACCATTAATTTTGGTGCATCATGTTCGAACATTATGCGGTTAATTTTATTATTAATACTCATATGAGCAAAAGGATTTGCAATTACTGTTGGGATATTAATAGATTCTTGCAAATCAGAATCTATTCCTCTTATTTTGGCAACAAATCCTGCCAATATAATTTTATCAACCAAATTATGATTAAATGCTGAATAAAATAATTGTAAAGCTCGCTTAATATGCAATAACACTAGCTCTTTAAAAGGCCGCAAAATTTCTACTGTATAATCTTCTGGGAGTCTATCCTGCTCTAAAGCAAAAATTGCTTCTTCAGGTTTGATATTATATTTATGCACAATAGTATCAATTAAATTTTTAAGGCCAATTTCTTCTTGGCGTGAATAAATATTTTTCAACTTATTTAAAATAAATAAATTAATATAATTATTACCAATATTAATAATTGCAATATTTTTATTATTTCCCCCACTGCTTACATCTGGCATTAATAATTGTGCTGCCCGTTCAATAGCATAAGGTTCTAAATCAACCACCTCTAATACAAGTCCTGCAGAAGCCATTAGATCTACCAGACTATTAATATTTTCTTTTCTTGTGGCAACAATCAAAACATCAAGCTTATCTGAGTTTTTCGTAGATTTTCCTAAAATATTAAAATCGATATTTATTTCATCAACTGGGTAAGGAATATATTTATCAGCTTCGCTAAAAATATACTCTTCAATTTCTTTATTAGTTAATTGATAATCAAGTTGAATAACTTTAGTAATAGTCAAAACTTCAGGAACTGCGCATGCTACTTGCTTTGTTTTAATATTTGCTTTTGCATGAAGTGATTTAATAGATTGCGCTAATGCATCGATATTTTTAATAGAAATCCCATCAAAAACTGATTCTTTCAATCTACCTTTTGCATAATTTTCAACGGTATATTGGCCTTCATTTTTTGAAAGTTCTAAAATTTTAACTGAAGATGAACTAATATCTATACCAAGTATAGAACTAACATGTGAGTTGGACATTGACATTTCCTTTGTCAAAATTTAATCCGCAATAATAACTTAAACTTTATCAAATTGGAATTTACAAATTATAAAAAATCAGGAAGATTGCATTGTTAGAATCTTTATCAGATAATCTTTATTTAAATATTTTTAAGATTTATTTTAATGACAGCATCAATACTCGATGGAAAACTAGTTGCATCTAAATTAAAAATAACTCTTAAAGAATCAATAGCAAATAGATCTATAGAAGGTTTAAGGCCTCCGTGTCTTGCTGTAATTCTTATTGGGAATGATGAAGCGTCAAAAATTTATGTTAATCATAAGCGTAATTTTTGTAAAGAAGTCGGTATTAAGTCTTTAGCTTATGACTTTTCTGAAAAAACCTCTGAAAATGAACTTATAGATTTAATCAATCAACTTAATAATGATGAGGAAGTTGATGGTATTCTTGTGCAACTCCCACTTCCTGCACACATATCTAGTTTAAATATTTTAGAACATATTTCGCCTAAAAAAGATGTTGATGGTTTTCATCCATTTAATTTAGGCCGTCTTGCCCAAGGTAATCCTCTACTTAGACCTTGTACGCCATTTGGTATTATTCAATTATTAAATCATTATGATATCAATATACTAGGTAAACACGCTGTAGTAATTGGCGCTTCTAATATAGTTGGACGCCCAATGGCATTAGAATTTTTACTTAATAAAGCCACAGTTACCATCTGCCATTCTGCTACTAAAAATTTAAAAGAGCATATTAACACTGCTGATATTATAGTAGTAGCTGCAGGCTCGTATAATGTTGTTAAACCTAACTGGCTTAAATGCGAGCAAGTTTTAATTGATGTAGGGATCCATCGTCATCAAAATGGTGGGATTCATGGCGATATTGATTTTAATGAAGCGATTAAAAAAGTTAAGTGGATAACACCTGTGCCTGGTGGTATTGGGCCGATGACTATTGTCACCCTATTACAAAACACCATGTATGCCGCAAATCATAAATAATGTTGAATATTATTTGGTTATAACTTGGCCTAACCTACAATATTTAAATACAATTTCCTATTATTAGAAGTTTTTTTATAAATGTTTAAAATGTAAATTTATGCGCGAAGCATCAAAAAACAAACCAACAGGTAATTGTTGCGTTCATTTGAGCATCGTTTTCTTGTTTTTAAGGTTATTTGTAATAGAGCGATCATAAATAAAAACATAGTGTTATTAATAAACATTATTGCGTAATAAATGACACAACTATATAATTAATTTTACTTTTTAATCTAATTATATATAAACATTAGAGGAAATGAGATGCAGTTATCATCATTAGCAAAAAATCTTTTAAACGAAAATAAAATTGAAGAGTTGCAAGCATTGCCTTTATCTTATCTTATAGTCACCAGTCAATATGATAAAATAATAAATTCAATTAAAAATCCTAAGGCAGCATTATTAGAGGATGGTGAATTTTATTCTGTTCCTCGAGAGCTTCGTGATCATATTAATTTAGATAGTTTAGAATATCCTGTAGTTATTTCTAGTGGTCAAATTTATTCAAGATCATCAGTTGTTGATATTCTTAGCGTGGCTGATAGAGAAGTAGTAGTTTGTCCAGAGACTCGTGAGCCAATAAGACGAGATTGCTTTGGTCCAGAAGATGAAAAACAATCATTTGTTCGTTTACCACAGATTGATGCTGCTGTAGCTAATTTTAAACAAGCATTGAAAATTGATAGAGCTATTGATGCATTATCATTTTGTCCAACAACTTTAAAATTAAACTTTAGAGTTTCTCGTAATATACTAAGAGTCGAAATAGAGCCCGAAGCCGGAAGTAACCCTGAAATTCTAAGAGCATTTTTGCAAGAATGTTTTCCTGATGCAAGATCTGAGATTATTATTACTGAGGCACAACAAAGAGCAGGAATGGGATATATTGTTTATGGTTTTGGTCGATGTTGGCGAGCTAAAGAATCACATGCAATTATTGACTTTTGGTATCCTCAAGATACCATATTGGATGAAGATGTTAATTTTGCAATGACTGCTTTACTAAAGCCTTTAAATTTACCAGAATCATTCATTCCACCTGGATCTGTTTTTGGTTCACTTAGTACTTTAGGTTTAGCAGAATATAAAGATGCTTTCCCTGGTATAAATCTACGTACAGGAGATGTAGCAAAATGTTGTAAGAGTTTTATCGAGTTTTCTAAAAATTTTGCGGCTAGTCGTGATGTTCTTAATGATGTAGTTACAGTAAGTGAAGGAGCATATCCGTCAAATTACACTGGCATGATGTTATTTGGTCGACCTCAATCCTCAGGAATGTCTTTTGCAGATCGTAGTTATGCTGGGATGTCATCTTCAACTAGTTTTTCATCTTATAGATGATAAGTAATTAAATTTAGTAGGTTGGGACTTAGCTCATATGATTAGGCAAAGTAACTCAATTTTGTTGAGCTAAGACCCAACATAATGTTATCTTCTAATAGTCGACATTGTCGCACCTATAGAAGATTAATCCAAATTATCCCACTCGAACTCACCATCAAGTTCATCATCTAATTCTTCTTTTAGACGACGGCGTTCAAGACGATCTTCAAGCATTCTTCGCACTTGTTTTTTATGTTTTAACTCTTCTTTATCTTCTTCATAATCAAAATCATAAAAACTATTATTATTGTCATAATCTTTATGTAAGCTCATTACTATCCCCACGATTTAACCCTTACAAAGAAAGTATAGTTCAAAATAAAAATAATGCCGTAACATTTGTAATCTTAATGTTTAAAAATAAACAAACCTTAATATTGGCTTAAGGTAAATATATTAAAATCTGTATTCATTAACTGGTAAAAAACAATAACTTTTAGTTCAATTTAAGGATTAATAATCATGGCTTATATAACTTTTTCTCTTGATTTCGACGGTTGCAGTTGTATTTTATTTGATTCAACAAGACAAACAATATTACGAGGTATTGAATTAGCTGGTTACGAAGCTTTTGGACCTACATTTATTAACATTGCTGATGCTGCTAAAGAAGTTTTTTCAGAAACTTTAGATAGACTTAGTGCTAGCAAACCTCTCGCCCCCGAAGTTTTTTGTGGTTCTAACCGCCAGTCACGTTGGTTAGACAATATAACCAGAAGACAAGGAGGTTCAGATGACAGCGCCTTTGATGAATTACGTGGTTTTTGCAGAGAAAAAGGCTGGAGATTTAACCCATTTCTTTTAGCTGACAAATACCTAAGACAACATGATGGTTATTCAATAGATAATCCAGAAGCAACATCACATAGATCTATTAGTAATAATGTAAAATGGAAATTGAATGAATGGGATCCTACTAAAATTGATATAATAAGCGAACAAATTAAAAGAGCTAGTATAAATGCAGGTAGAGATTTTGTAGATTTTTATTTTATTGATGATGATCATAAAAATACAATAATTCCTGGACTAAAATCATATTTTCTAACATGTGCTGCTTCTTTACCATCTAATGTTCGCTTACATTTTATTAAATATGATTGGTATACATTAATAGAAGAATTTAATAGCGATCCTCGGGAAAGAAGCAAGGAAGAACTTAAAATAAGAGCTAATATTTTAATGCAACCACAAGGCTATGTTCAGCGATGTGATATCCCTGGTGGGGTGGAACTAACAGAGAGCTTAGCATTTGAACTGCCACTAACGGAAGAAGCATTACCAGCATTAGCTGCAAGTGAGGCCACACCTGTAGTAGCTGCAAGTGAAGCTACACCTGTAGTAGCTACAAGTGAAGCCACACCTGTAGTAGCTGCAAGTGAAGCCACACCAGCAGTAGCTGCATGTCAATCAGCACAAAAAGCTGTTACTGCTGCACCAGCGGATGAGCATGAAACTGCACGAGATAATCCGCGATTTGAAGAAGGCGATAGTGATGAATCTGAGCCATATGAAGAAGGTGATGAAATAGCGCAAGAACTTGAATTTAGTTTTGGATCGCATAGTCATTTTACTCTATTCCCCAAAGCTTCTAGAGAGTTAGATAATCCTTACAAAAAAGTTAGGTTATCAACACCTCCGACTTTATAATAACAGATTCAAAAGATGCCATATATAGAAGGAATTAACCGAGAACTGATTCAAACCACTATGGAGCGCGCTCATATATCTGGACTAAGCGTAGCTTTTGGCAAAAAAGATTCTATTTCAACAACAAATATTGGCAAAACCGATATAGATACTACTTCAGCTGCGAGCGGAGTGGTGCCTAATACCGTTTTTGGAGCTGCCTCTTTAAGCAAGCCTGTTTTTGCATATTTGGTATTAAAACTCATAGAAAATGGAGTTTTAAGTAGGCCTGGAGAAGATGCTGATAAAGGCTTAGATAGACCTTTACATGAAATACTCCCTTTAGAAAGTTTTTTTCGTGTGCATGGGAAAGAATTAAGCGCTGATGATATTGAAAGAGCAAAAGCAATTACGCCTAGAATGATTTTATCACATTCATCTGGTATACCTATGAATGGTGAAGCTGCATTAAATTTTGAACCTGGCAAAGAATATGAATACTCAGGTATTGGCCTTGAGTATTTGCAAAGAACTATTAATAATCAAACTGGAAAGTCACTGGAAGTCCTAGCTCAAGAATATGTATTTGGTAAATCAGCTTTAGATATGGAGCATAGTAGCTTTGTTCCACCAGGAGCCTCCGAAGATGCGGCTAATTCTGCTAATAGTCTCTTCACAACCTCCAGTGATTATGCAAAGTTGATGACTGCGTGGATGAATGACAGTAATCCTATTATGCAACAAGCGTTCGTAAGCCAAATCAGCTTAACCCAAGATAAACAGAAGCTACCAAGAGAAACAATTCCTGCCGCTGAACATGTAGACATGGCGGTTAAAAGCCATCTTGCATGGGGCTTAGGTCTGGGATTGGAGCTTGATGATGAAGGTAAAACCGTTAAGGCATTTCATACTGGAGATATGAGTCAATTTCGTGCACAAATGGCGCTAGATTTAAAAGAAAAATCATGTATTACTTATTTATCTAAAGGTGATAGTGACTTGCACGCAAATGGGCACATTTTAGCCCCACTTATAATTACTCCCAAAATTCCCATAAATTATGCTCACACATGGTTTTACTCAAAATTTCCATTTGCATTTAATGTTGAAAAGCTTCCTGTTAAACCTTTTTATGGCTTAAGAGAGAGAGACCCTGCTAAAATAGCAGAAGACAGCAAGGCCGTTAGGGAAGAATTTTTATCAGAGAAGCGCCCAATTCCTGATTCAACAGATTTAAGTTGGTTGCGAGATTTGCCAAAAGGTACAAGAGATATTATTTATACTGTTCCTGCTGGTGAAATTGAAGATCCGACCGTTATCGCAAGAATTCAATTGGGAGTAGAAACACTAGGGTATGGTTTTAAAATAACACCTTCCGCAAGGTTATTAGAAGATGTGCCTACATTAGCTGATGCTTCACAAATGGCCCCATTGGCCAAACCAACAGAAGAAGTCCCGGATCCCACGAATAGTAGACCACATTAGGCCATATAGTAGATAACAAAATCACATTAACCAGGTGTATATTTTAAAACATATTTGTAAAACTTGTAATACATGCTATACTTCTAATACTTAATCATATTAAGGGGTATTTTATGTTAGCAGTGCGCTTACCAGAACAACTTGATCACAGACTTTCTGATCTTGCTCATGAAACTAATCGTTCAAAAAGTTATTACGTAAAAAAAGCAATACAAGATTTTTTAGATGATCATGAAGATCACTTACTGGCTTTATCTCGTTTGGAGAAAAAAAATCCAAGAATAACTATTGAAGAAATGGAAGGTCGCCTTGGCTTGGAAGATTGAGTTTGATATTGATGTAGAAAAAGATCTAAAAAAACTTGGGTCTACAGCACAGAAGCGGATTATTAATTACCTTAAAGAAAAAATTAAGCCAGCTGAAGATCCTCGTTTATTTGGTAAACCACTCTCAGGTGATTTAAATGGTGTATGGCGATACCGCGTTGGTGACTATAGAATTCTTGCAACAATTGAAGATAAAAATTTCATTATCCTGATCATCCATGTTGGTCATCGCAAAAATGTTTACGATTAAGGTATATTTATCCTGGCTATCATTAACTAATTGTTTTAATGAGTTTAATATTTTGATTTAAAGATAATTTTTTAACACCACTTATACCTTTTCATACCATTAACTTTATCTACTATTAAAAAACGGTGAGGCCTGCTGTAAAAAAAATGATAACCCTTTACACATTTTGTAGAAAATGATCTAATTACGCTAATTTTTATTTACATAGCAAGAGACTGATGCAAGGAAGAGTTATTGATAAAACAATGGATGCTGACTATTTGGTCTTGGATAAGCTAATTCCAAATAATCATTTATTAAGGAAGATTAATAAATGCGTTAATTTTTCCTTTGTAAGCACGCTTACTGAATTTTGTTATAGCCCTAACAATGGTAGGCCTTCTATACCACCTGAGTTATACTTTAAAATTATGTTAATTAGTTATTTGTATGGGATTAGATCTACCAGACGCCTTGTTTAAGATATTCAGTACAATATAAGCTTTCGCTGGTTTTGTGGCCTTACATTAAAATATTCCATACCTAGTCATGCAAGCTTAAGTCGAATTAAAAAACGATATTCTGTAGCTAAATTTGAAGAATTTTTTATTGAGATTTTAAATCAATGTCGAGAAGCTGGGCTATTAGATAGTCATGGAATGATGACTGATAGCACTCTGTTTCAAGCTAATGCTTCATTAAATTCAATGCAACCTTTAATTATGGAAGATGGTAATGGGAGCATTCCCGCACAGCAGCCGGGTATTTCGCCACCACCAAAACGAAGTATTTCAAATAAAACTCATCTCAGCAAAACTGATCCTGATGCAACACTTGCAATTAAATCAGGAACATTACGCACTTTAAAATATAAGGCTCATCTATGCTGTGATAGTAAAAGTCGTATAATTCTGGCATTAAAAATAACTACTGGTGCTGTACATGATTCTCAACCATATCTTGAGTTACTAGATTATTTAAAATCAAAATTACACCTTACTATAGATGAAGTTATTGCTGACAGAGCCTATGGTTCTGGAAATATTATTTCAATACTTCAAGATAAAGGAATCAGGCATTTTATTCCTTTATTTAGTACGCGCAGCGGTTCATCTGCTAACTCTATAACAGAAGGATTCAAAGATGATGCAGAAAAAAAAATCTACACATGCCCTGCACAATATGAACTTAAACCTGGGAAAATAAGTCCTAATGACTATGTGATCCATCATTCTAGTGTAATAAATTGTCGAAACTGCTCTATAAAAGCTAATTGTGCTGCGCCTAAAAAGAAAAATAGTGAGATAAGAGTAATTTCAAGACATATTCACTTTGACCTATTTAAAGAAGTTACGAAAAGGATGGAAACATCTGAATTTAAAAAAAGACTAACCGAACGACTTTGGAAAATAGAAGGTATTATGAATGAATTAAAAAATTATCATGGATTATTCAAGGCAAAGTACCGTGGGTTGAATAATGTTCAAATCCAAGCTTACATGGCTGCTATGGCTATCAACATTAAGAGAATGGTTTTTTTGTTGATTATTTTATATAGATATTATCATTTTTTGCGCCAATTTTTAAACAGGTTTTACAACAGGCCGTATAGTAGTTATTAACTCACATATTGGCAGAAAAAGAGTGTAGGTTGGGCCAAGGCCCAACTTAATAAAACTATTTATCTATATCAAACTAAACATCTCTATGATTATAATTTGTAGATAAAGCATAATATCTTTATACTCTACAAATTATAAAATTATAGTTAATCAAAATGCTAAGTTATCAACACGGTTATCACGCAGGAAATTTTGCTGATGTAGTAAAGCACTTTACTTTAACTCGTCTTATAAATTATATGATTGGCAAAGATAAGCCATTATTTTACCTAGAAACTCATTCTGGCCGCGGTATTTATGACTTAAAAGATACAAAGGCACTTAAAACAGGTGAAGCCGAACAAGGTATAGAGCTTATATTTAACCAAAAAGAAAAATTACCTGAATTATTTAATTTATATCTTAAAGAAATTGCAGAATTAAATAATGAAGGAAAATTACGCTATTACCCAGGCTCGCCTGCTATTGCTATATCTAGCCTACGCCTTCAAGATAGATTATTTTTTGCAGAATTACATCCCCAAGAATTTTTAAATTTAAATAAATTAAGACGAAAATCTAAATATACAACTTTTAGTAATATTAATGGATTAGATTTACTAAAATCTATGCTTCCCCCGCCTGAACGGCGTGGCTTAATTTTTATTGATCCTTCTTTTGAAATTAAGTCTGAATATAAAGAATTACCTATTTTAATTAAAAATGCGTATGATCGCTTTCCCACAGGAATTTATTGTCTTTGGTATCCAATTGTTGCAAATAATTTATACCTACAATTACGCCGTGGTTTAGATAAGATTGCGCCATCTAATAAATTATTAATTGAATTTTATCTAAATGATCCTGCCATAAAAGGTATGACTGGCTGTGGATTATATATAATTAACCCACCTTATTTACTTAAAAATGAAGTTAAATTAGCATTAGAAACATTAGTTAAAATCATAAATAAATCATCTTTTCTCATAGAGAGCTAGGGGTATTTATGCCTATCTTTGCCATTAAAGCTTTTAAAGATAATTACATATGGACTATAACTAATGAAAAAAACCGCAGTTTTACTTGCGTTGATCCAGGGGATGCGGCACCTATTATTGCTTATGCAAAAGCTAATTCATTAAAACTTGACCATATTCTTATTACCCATCATCATGCTGATCATACTGATGGAATTGCTGAATTAATAAAACTATATCCAAAAATTAAGGTATTCGGTCCAATTGATCAAAGGATCCCACTAATTAATGTTCCTGTTCGCAATGAAGATATAATTCATATTGATAATTTAAGCTTTCGTATATTAAGTACACCTGGACACACTAGCACTCATATATCTTATCAAGAACACACAAAAGCTTGGCTATTTACTGGAGACACTCTATTTTCAGCAGGATGCGGAAGAGTATTTGATGGAACAATAGAACAATTATATCATTCAATAAATCTTTTTAAAAATATGCCCAAAGATACTAAAATATTCTGTGGTCATGAATATACACGCGCAAATTTAAAATTCGCAGCAACTATTGAACCTAATAATAAAACCATTTTATCCTATAGCCAACATTTAACAGAAAATGAAATCGAATGCTCTCTGCCATCAACTATTGAACTTGAACGAAAAATTAATCCATTTATGCGGACTGATTCATTAGAACTAATTCAGTATGCGGAAAATCATGGCATAAACGCATCAGATCCACTTGAAATATTTAAATTTTTACGTGAAAAGAAAAATTTGTTTTCTTAAATAATGGTTGCGAGCAACTAATAATGCAAATTAATAATGTTACAATCCAATAGCTAATGCACAAACACATATCCATTTGTGCGTTAGTGAGCCTAACAGGTATATTTTTTTTGATTTTTTTAGTAAACTACACAACAAATGATTAAAACCAGGTTGCAAGCTTGAAGTTTAAGTCACTGTTCATATCATATTTTTTCTATATTCTATCTGGTTTATGCATATTTATACCTGTAGTAAAAGCACAAGCAGCGCCTAACGTTTGGGAAGTTTTACGTAGACAATTTTCACTCAACCACGAAGTCACCCAACCTGAAGTAATAAACCAAATTCATTGGATTGCCGCCCATCCGAGTTACTTACAAAAAATAGCACTTAAATCAGAACCATATATTTATCATATAGTTACTGAAATAAAAAAAAGAAAATTACCAGGAGAGCTTGCCTTAATCCCAATGATAGAAAGCTCATATGATCCTTTCGCATATTCAGGAGTAGGAGCAGCAGGACTTTGGCAACTAATGCCTGGAACAGGAACTGACCTAGGCTTAAAACAAGATTGGTGGTATGACGGCAGAAGATCTATTGGTCCATCAACTAATGCTGCACTTAACTATTTAGCTTATTTAAATAATTATTTCAATGGAGATTGGTTACTTTCCTTTGCAGCCTATGATTCAGGCGAAGGAACTATGTCTAGAATTATAAAAAACAGCGGAATAAAAAATAAAAATCCGAGTTTCTGGTCGTTAAATGTACCTCAAGAAACTAAAGCCTATATCCCAAGATTGCTAGCTCTCGCTGAAATAATCCAAAACCCTACACGCTATAAAATTCAATTACCAGACATTCCTCACGCTCCATATTTTGAAGAAGTTAATATCGGTAGCCAGATTGATCTTAATCATGCGGCAAAATTAGCAGGGATTTCTTATAAAGATCTTATAAAACTAAACCCAGGCTTTAACCGCTGGGCTACGGCTCCATACCATCCGTTTAAGCTCTTAATTCCTGCTAATAAAGTAGAAAGTTTTAGCCGCAATTTAGCAAATGTACCTGAAGATAAACGTGTAAGTTGGACTAGGCACCTAGTTAGTGATAGTGATAATTTAGCCATAATCGCGCAAAAATATCATACTACTGTAAATTTAATTAAAGAGTTGAATCAATTAAAAACCAACTCGATTAAAAAAGGGCAGTTTGTTCTCATTCCAAGCTCTAAAAACACTACCATCTTAACAAATAATAAATCTATTGAACCAACTAAAACACAACATTTTATTACAGAACAACAATATAAAGTACTACATATTGTCCAACCAAATGAAACTTATCAAGACTTAGAAAAAATTTATGCAGTTTCGCTAATAGATATAAAAAAATGGAATAATCTAGCTGATAATTCTCCTATAAAAACTGGGCAGCAGCTTATTATTTGGAAGTTGTCAAAACCTACCGGTGTATATACTGTTAAAGCTGGAGATACTTTAAGCATTATTGCCATAAACAATCACACTAAAACATCGTCTCTTATTCAGTTAAATCCAGGAATTAATAATAAACCACTTCATCCAGGACAAAAGATCACACTAGGATAGATGATTACTATGAATAATTTCATACCGTATATAATCATGTGTTATACTTAAATTACAATTTTTAATTTATATTATTTATGAAAATACTATTTGATTTTTTCCCCATATTACTTTTTTTTGTATGCTATAAATTTTATGACATATATGCTGCCACTGCAGTTGCTATGGCATCCTCATTATTGCAAGTTATTGTACACCGCTTAAAAAATCAAAAATATGAAAAAATGCATTTGATTAGCATGGGTATTATAATGGTTTTAGGCGGGGCTACTTTATTTTTTCATAATCCCTGGTTTATTAAATGGAAACCAACTGGTATTTATTGGATTTCAGCGCTTGTATTTTTAAGCTCAGAATTTTTTGGTAAAACTAATTTAATCCAAAAAATGATGTCAGGTAATATTAATTTACCATTAAAAATATGGGTAAGATTAAATATAGCATGGGCCATTTTTTTTATATTAATGGGCGCTATAAATATATACGTGGCTTATAATTTTGATACTGATGTTTGGGTTAATTTTAAATTATTTGGTGGTGCTGGGTTAACCTTACTATTTGTTTTTTTACAATCGATTTATTTAACTCGACATATTATAGAAGATAAATTAGATAAAATACCTAATAAACTAAATTCTTAAGGTAGCAACCTATAGCACCTTTAAAGGAGCAATAATGCGATTACTACTTGTTGAAGATGATGAGTTACTTGGAGACGCTGTTAAAACTGGACTAACTCAATTTGACTATATAGTCGACTGGCTGAAAGATGGTGAGTCTGCAAAAAACGCTATAAAAACCGAATCATTTGAGCTTATTATTTTGGATTTAGGTCTACCTAAGCTATCAGGACTTAGTTTATTACAAACTTTAAGAAATAATGGAAATACTACACCAGTTATAATTTTAACCGCTAGAGAATCAGTTGACAGCCGAGTTAAAGGTTTAGATTGTGGTGCTGATGATTATATTATCAAGCCATTTGATTTAAATGAATTATCTGCACGTATCCGAGCCTTAGTTAGACGCTCTCAAGGAAGAGCTGATACAACCATTCAATTTCGCAACGTAACTTTAGATCCTGCAGCTCACTCAGTTATGGTTGACAACGTTGTTATCAATGTTCCAAGACGTGAGTTCTCTTTATTACAAAAATTATTAGAAAACTCAGGCCAAGTATTATCACGTGAACAATTAATGCAATCAGTTTATGGTTGGGATGAGGATGTTGACTCTAATACACTTGAAGTTCACATTCACAATTTACGCAAAAAACTAAATGCTGACTACATTCGAACTATACGCGGCATAGGTTACATGATAGACAAGAATGAAGATAATAAATAGGCAATATATATTGTGAAAACATCCATAAGAAAATTTTTATTAATTAATTTATTGCTAGCTATAACTATTACCACTTCTCTTACGGCTATTGGTAACTATTATCTTGATCAAAATGATATTCAAGAACATTTAGATACACTAATGGCGATTTCTGCTTTATCTTATCAATCTTTATTAGTGGGCGATATATATCAAAATCATCGTTCAGAAATTCAAAAAAACCTTGATAATATCCCCAAAAAAATAGAAAGCTATTATAAAAAATTTGAAATGAAAAAAAACCAATCATCTCAATTTGCTGATAAATTCAATTTTCAAGTTTGGACTTATGATGGAAAAATTTTATTACACACAAATGATGTATCTAAAACCCCTCTAACTACTAATACCAATGGTTTTAGTGATCAATTTATAAATAATAATAAATGGCGAGTATTTACTATATCCAATGATAAAACAAAAATAAGAACTGTATTAGCTGAACGTTACGGCTCTCGTAATGAATTAGGTCATCTTATCGCCCAAGATGATTTTTATATTATGCTGCTTACATTCCCTTTATCAGGACTACTTATATGGATCATTATTAGTCGTGGATTAGATAGTTTAGATAAAGTTGCAGAAGAAGTTTCAAATAGAGCTCCAACTTACTTAGAGCCTGTTAATATTGCTATTATTCCTGAAGAAATAAAGCCATTAATCGATGAGCTAAATAAACTTTTCTTTCGCCTAAAAGAAGGCTTTGAGCGTGAAAAGCGTTTTACAGCTGATGCTGCTCATGAACTACGTACACCACTTGCCGGGATAAAAACTCAAGCTCAAATCGCCCTAAATACTAAAGATCTTGATGAAAAAAATAATGCCATATATAAATTACTAGCATCTGTTAACCGTGCTACCCATATTATCCAACAATTATTAACTATGAGTAGATTAGTATCTGATGCTGAAGGAATGAATGAACTTATAGATATTAATTTACCTAAAATTACTCGTGAGGTTCTTGCCAATCTTGCAACCTCCGCAATAGAAAAAAACATAGAGCTTGAACTTCAAGCTGATGAATTTATTCCTACATTTACAGGTAACCCAACTTCTATAAGTATTATTGTACAAAATTTAGTTGATAATGCCATTCGCTACTCTAATGAAAACAGTGAAGTTATAGTTAAAATTTATCATAAAGAAAATGATATAATCCTTGAAGTACATGATAATGGCCCCGGAATACCAAAAGAATTAAGAACTCGAGTTTTTGAAAGATTCTTTCGTATATTAGGTAACAAAAGCCCAGGTTCAGGCCTTGGCCTTGCCATATCAAAACAAATAGCTAATATGCATCATGGTCAGGTTAAACTTGAGTCTAATCCCAAAGGAACTGGATTGATTGCTATAGTTAATTTTCCAATTATTCTTAATAATAAATAGCTAAATTATTTTGCTAAAATTTGCAATGCTTGACGAATTAATTGTTCACAGGTTTTATTACCATCATCAATTTTATTAATAGCCCTGATAGCTTCTTGTGATTTATATCCCAAAGATTCTAAAGCTTTAATTGCCTCATCTTGCTCACGGATAAAAGATACTTTTATATCCTGATTATTACTCATCTTTGGAATTAATAATAAAGAATCCTTCATTTCAACCACGAGCCGTTCTGCTGTCTTTTTACCGATTCCAGGCAATTTAGTAAGCAATGCGGTATCTTTTTGTTGAATACACCGTATAAAATCATCGGGACTAATGGATGATAAAATAGCAATTGCCATTTTCGGGCCCACGCCATTTACCTTAATTAGCGCCCTAAATAATGCTCTCTCATCTTTATCAAGAAATCCATATAACAATAAAGCATCTTCACGCACAATAGTATGAATATGTAATCCTATTGAGCCCTCTTTAGATTCTACTTGAAAAAAAGTTGGCAATGATGTTTCTACGTCATAGCCAACACCATTAACGTCAACCACTAATTTTCCAGGATTATGCTTATCAACTACTTGTCCACTTAGCCAGCCAATCATCGTCTTCTTCTCCTTGCATATAGTCCATTTTTCATATGGCTATGACAAATAGCCACTGCCAGAGCATCTGCGGCATCAGCTTGTGGTGAGCCTTCTAACATCAATAATTTAACTACCATATGTTTTACTTGATCTTTTTCCGCAGCACCATATCCTGCAACAGATTGTTTAACTTCTCGCGCTGAATATTCACTAACATTTAAGCGATGAGAGGCGCAAGCCACCATTGCTACTCCGCGTGCATGGCCTAACTTTAATGCAGAGCTCGGATTTTGATACATAAATACCTGCTCAATAGCCACTTCATCAGGTGAAAACTTTTCCATTAATTGGCAAATTCCGTTAAAAATTTCCAATAGTTTTTGGCTTAATTCACCTTCAGATGTCCTAATACAGCCGCTGTCGATATACGATAATTGCTGCCTATTCTCATTTATTATTCCGTATCCGGTTATGCGAGAGCCTGGATCAATACCTAAAATTATGGTCATTTATTCTCCGCTTGGTGGGCACGCAAGCTTTGCCCACCCTACATTAAATTAGATATGCCTTGCCTCAAAACTGCGCGTTAGTATGGACTTCCTGAACATCATCAAGATCTTCTAACATATCAATTAATTTTTCTAATGATTCAGCAGTTTCTGTATCTAGTGGGACTACAATATCTGCCCGCATTGTTATATGAGAATGCTCAACTTCAAAATTAGCGGCTTGCATAGATGCTAAAATCGCGTGATATTTATCAGAAGCAGTAACTACCTCTATCTGCCCCTCTTCAACCAAGACATCAATAGCGCCGGCATCGATAGCTACATCCATAGCTTTTTCTTCATCTGGCGTTGGTGCTAATAATATTTCACCTTGCTCTTTAAATAAATAAGCAACTGAACCATCAGTACCTAAATTACCACCATGTTTGGTAAATGCGTGTCTTACTTCAGAAACTGTACGATTTTTATTATCAGATAAACAATCAACTAAAACTGCAGCGCCACCTGGACCATAACCTTCATAACGCATATGGATCATGTTAGCGCCATCTAAGCCACCAACACCTCTTTTAATCGCATTATCAATTGTATCGCGCTTCATATTAGCTTTAAGTGCTTTAGTTATAGCATCTCTTAATCTTGAATTTGCACTTTCATCCCCTCCACCCATCCTTGCGGCAACTGATATTTCTCGTATTAACTTGGTAAATATTTTTCCTCGCTTAGCATCTTGTAAACCTTTACGAAATTTAATATTTGCCCATTTACTATGCCCTGCCATTATACACCTCTTAGTTATTTACTTAGTTTTAAGCGATACTAATATAATATTCTCTTTCTTAACCTAAAAAAAGTGATAATTGACTATAATCTAAGTGAATGTAATTATAATCTTAATAAATTTTTCAGGAGAAAAAGATGTATCTTCATGGGTTTGGAAACCATCATGAATCTGAAGCAATTAAAGGAGCGCTACCATTAAGACAAAATTCCCCCCAAAAATGCGCATTTAACCTATATGCTGAACAGATAAATGGTACAGCTTTTACAAGAAAAAAAAATACAAATCTTAATAGCTGGTTATACCGTTTAGTTCCGTCTACCGTTCATCAGGACTTTAAACCTTATAAACATCATATTGATTTTAAATTTGCACCACTATTAGCACCCAACCCATTACGCTGGAATCCTAAACCAAAATCTAATAGCAATCATGATTTTGTTGAAGGGTTAGAACTTATTGCTGGAAATAGTTTATTAAATACATATTTATATAATTGTAACAAATCTATGACCACAAGCTATTTTAATAATAATGACGGTGAAATGTTATTTGTACCATACGATGGCGCAATTAAATTACATACTGAATTTGGATTATTAGAAATATCTCCTGGAATGATTGCAGTAATTCCTCGAGGGGTAAAATTTAAAGTTGAATTACAAGATACCTTTGCCAGAGGTTATATTTGCGAAAATAAAGCCACTCCTTTAACTTTACCTGAACATGGGCTTATAGGTGCAAATAGTCTTGCTAATCCTCGCCATTTTCAATATCCAGTGGCCGCTTTTGAAGAAAATCAAAAAAACGTAACTTTAATTTGTAAAGCACAAGATAATTGGTGGATAGCAAAAGCTCAAGATTCGCCACTTAATGTGGTTGCATGGCATGGAAACTATGCTCCATATTGTTATGATTTATCTCTTTTTAATACGATTAATACTGTAAGTTTTGATCATCCAGATCCTTCAATTTTTACCGTTTTGACCTCACCAAGCGATACAGAAGGTGTTGCCAATCTTGATTTTGTAATTTTTCCATCACGTTGGATGGTAGCTGAGCATACATTCAGACCACCATATTTTCACCGCAATTTTATGAGTGAATTAATGGGGCTAATAAAAGGAAAATATGATGCAAAGGAAGAAGGATTTTCTATCGGTGGTGTTAGCATTCATAATTCTATGGTAGCTCATGGTCCTGATGCAGAAACCTATCAAAGAGAGGCAAATTGCCAACTTCACCCAACTCATTATGATGATACCTTAGCATTTATGTTTGAATCACGTAAGGTTTGGCAAGTTACTGAATGTTATTTGAAAGCTCCTTCGAGGCAAAAAAAATATACTGATTGCTGGCAAGGATTAAAACAAGAAAGATCTTGATAATTGTAATTATTAATTTCATAACATAATAAAGCCTGGTTGCTTGCAACTGTGGTTTTGATGAGTTCTAATAAGGAAAATCCTGGTTGCGAGCAACCAGGCTACACTGTAACTAATTATTTCTTAAATTATAAATTTGTTACAATTACCTTTCCAAAATCTTCATAGCCTCTATAGCATCAGGCTGGCCGGCACTTGCGGCGCGGCTTATCCAATACCAGGCTTTTTTTCTATTTTCGACTACCCCTTGGCCATAATAATACATATATCCTACGGCATATTGTGCATCGACTTGGCCTTGCATGGCAGCAGGTTTTAATTTAATAAACGCTTCGCGATAATTTTGTAATTGAAAGCTATTTATACCTTCACTAAGATTTAAGCTATTATTAGCACAGCTAAAAAGTAATGCTGATATGAAAATTATTAAAAATATATTAAATCTTTTGTGCATTAAGACTTTCCTCAATCAGCGGTTCGAAGCGGTTTTATAGGCGCATCGAAGATTAATACATCCTTAGCTAAATTAATGCGCTCAAGCGCGCCCTTCCATTCTATAAGTATACCATCTTTAGTGATTTTTTTAATTAAAGCTCCATTAGATATGGTATCCCCTACTCCTAAAATTTGATCTTTTTTATCAGGGGTATTAATAATAACCTGTGAAAATTTATCGTCATTTGCAAATAATATACCTACTATTTTAATATTAAGTGTTGATTGCTTTATATCCAAATCATTAATATTTTTAGGAACATAAATACCAAAAAAACTTACACCTAAATTATCAGATAGCGATTTCTGATTTATTATTTTTTTTTCATCTTTTTTAGCTTGATCTTCATTCATGAAGTTATCAAGGGATCTTAAATTTCCAAGGCTTAATGAAATTTGAAATATTAGTAAAAATGTCAAAAAAATAAATATAGATTTAACTACGATTGGGCGATAGAAGATAAGCTTAAAATCTACATGCACGCATTAATTCCTTAATTTTTTTGATAGGTATTTAAGTTACAACTATCAAAGCTCTGAGTCAAAGAAAAATAACATAAGTATATATATCACCTATCTAGAATGTAAAACATAAGCTATGTAGAATAGTATTAATAATTATTCGCAATATTGAACAAAAGCGCAAAATTTCACCAAAAAATCATAATAACAGGGGTGATGATGAAAAATAAACACTTTGACACACGGGCAATACATGAAGGTCAAGCACCCGATCCTACTACTGGTGCGGTTATGACTCCAATTTATGCCACGTCTACATTTAGACAAACATCACCTGGCGTTCACTTAGGCTTTGAGTATTCTCGGACTAAAAACCCTACTCGCTCGGCTTATGAAGCTTGTATTGCAAGTCTTGAATCAGGAAAATATGGTTTCGCTTTTGCCTCAGGAATGGCCGCTATCAATACGGTAATTGATATTTTAGATGCCAATGATCATGTCATTGCCATGGATGATCTCTATGGTGGTACATACCGCTTATTTGATAAAGTAAAAACTCGCGCCGCTAATCTTTCATTTTCTTTTGTTGATGTATCCAATCTAGATAACATAACTGCAGCAATTCGCCCAAATACGCGGATGATTTGGTTAGAATCACCATCAAACCCACTGCTTAAATTAGCTGATATGCGAAAAATTGCAGCCTTAGCTAAACAACATGGCATAATAACAGTTATGGATAATACCTTTGCCACGCCTTGGATCCAGCGTCCGCTTGAGCTTGGCATTGACATTGTCATTCATTCAGCAACGAAATATTTAAATGGTCATTCTGATGTAATTGGTGGAGTAGCTGTTGTTGGGGATAATTTAGCTTTAGCTGAAAGAATTGAGTTTTTGCAAAATTCTTGTGGAGCAATAGCAGGTCCTTTTGACAGCTTTTTAGTATTAAGAAGCCTCAAAACTTTATCATTAAGAATGCAACGCCACTGTGAAAATGCGAGTTTATTAGCTCATTGGCTTGAAAAACATCCAAAAGTTAAGCATGTAATATATCCTGGATTAAAGTCTCATCCACAACATAAACTTGCAAAAGATCAAATGCATGAATTTGGTGGAATGATTTCACTAATTATTAAAGGTGGCATAGAAGAAGCTACACGCTTATTAGAACGATGCAATATATTTACCTTAGCAGAAAGTTTAGGTGGTGTTGAGAGTTTAATTGAACACCCAGCTACGATGACACACGCGGCCGTACCTCCTGAAAACCGTAAACTCTTAGGCATTGAAGATGGTTTCATTCGCCTCTCTGTTGGCATTGAAAATATCGAGGATCTAAAAGAAGATCTTAAATTCGCTTTAAATTAATGGGTAATATTCATGTCTATTATTAAAAAAATGTCAGCAAATTTGCATGCAATAATCGCAGTTATCATACTAATTATTTCAACATCAGTATTTTTTATTCCTATTCTATTATTTGGGTTAGTAAAATTAATTCCAAATACACGTATCAAAGTCTTCTCTACAAAAATTATTGATAAATTCGCTACATTTTGGTGCTCTTTAAATAATACTTATATAGATAAATTTAGTGCTACACGATTTGAAATAACTGGTTTATCAAATTTTGATATAGATGGATGGTATTTAGTTATCGCCAATCATCTTAGCTCATTAGATATTGTTATATTACAACGGCTATTTAATCGTAAAATCCCGGTGCTCAAATTCTTTATTAAAGATCAACTTAAATGGGTGCCATTATTAGGATTTGCATGGTGGGCAATGGGCTGCCCTTTCATGAAGCGTTACTCTAAAGAATATTTAGCAAAGAACCCAGATAATAAAGGAAAAGATTTAGCGGCTACTAAAAAAGCCATGAAACTCTTTAAAGAAACCCCTTCTACTATTATTAGCTTCGTTGAAGGTACGCGTTTCACTAACGAAAAAAAAACAAAACTAAATAGCCAGTATGTAAATTTACTTAACCCCAAAGCTGGAGGCATTGGTTTTGTTATTGATATAATGAACGATCAAATAACTAAACTAATAGATGTAACTATTGCCTATCCTTCAACTAATACAACGTTATGGAATTTTTTATGTAGACGGGTTGATACTATAAAAATCCATATTCGTGAACTGACAATACCTAAACAATTTATGAATTCAAATATTTCAGAAGATGATAAAATTCAAAATGAATTTAGACTTTGGCTTAATCAACAATGGGCTTTAAAAGATGAATTAATTAGTTCAATGACAAATCCGTCTTTGCGAGATTAATTTAAGTAATACTATTTTTTATATTATTTAGGCGTATCAACTATGACAAATTTACAAACTATTATTGAAGATAATTTTACCAACAGACAAAATATAACTAAAGACAATGTCTCATCTGAACTTTTATCAGCCCTAGAAGAAGTTATATCAGGCCTAGATAATGGCCATTTTCGTGTAGCTGAAAAGATTGAAAACACTTGGGTTGTCAATCAATGGCTTAAAAAAGCTATACTTCTAACTTTTAAAGCTTATCCAAATGAAATTATCGAAGCCGGATTTTGTCAATTTTATGATAAATTAGGACTTAAATTTACCAACCTTGATAATGAAAAATATAACCAAATGGGAGTAAGAGTAGTACCCCATGCTATTGTAAGACGCGGGGCTTTTATTGGAAAATCTAGCATACTTATGCCATCTTACGTAAATATCGGTGCATATATTGATGAAGGGGTCATGGTTGATACCTGGGCCACCGTAGGATCTTGCGCTCAAATTGGTAAAAACGTTCATATTTCTGGAGGAGCAGGTATTGGTGGAGTGCTTGAGCCATTACAAGCGAATCCTACTATTATTGAAGATAATTGCTTTATTGGTGCCCGTTCAGAAGTTGTTGAAGGTGTTATTGTAGAAAGGGATTCAGTTATTTCTATGGGGGTATTTTTAGGACAAAGCACTAAAATATATAATCGCATAACTGGTAAAATAACTTATGGCCGAATTCCAGCGGGCTCTGTAGTAGTAGCAGGTAATTTACCTAGCTCTGACGGTAGCCATAGCCTATATTGCGCTGTAATCGTAAAACAAGTAGATGAAAAAACGCGTGCCAAGGTTAGCATTAATGAACTCTTGAGAGATATTAATTAATGGAAGAAATTAAATCTATATTAGCAAGTCTTATCAGTTATCAATCAATTACCCCTCTCGATGAAGGGTGTCAAAATTTTATGATTGAATACTTAGAAAACCTTGGGTTTAAATGTATAATTTTTGATAATCATCCAGTTGCTAATTTCTTTGCTCATATCGGTGATATTAATGAGCTTTTAATATTTGCAGGGCATACTGATGTAGTGCCAGTTGGCGATAAGTCTAAATGGCATACTGATCCTTTCGTTATGCATGAAAAAGACGGAATGTTATACGGGCGCGGAACTGCTGATATGAAAGGTAGTCTTGCTGCAATGCTAGTTGCTGCCAATAGATTTATTAATGAATATCCACAATTTAAAGGTGGTTTAGGCTTTCTGATTACCAGTGGTGAGGAAGGCAATGAATTTGATTTAGGGACACCTTATGTTATGGAGCAATTAAAATTACAAGGGATAACGCCACGTTTTTGTATTGTAGGTGAACCATCATCAGATAAATCTGTTGGTGATGTAATTAAAATTGGCCGTCGTGGATCACTCACGGCAACGGTTGAATTACACGGGAAACAAGGACATGTTGCCTATCCACATTTAGCTGAAAATCCCATTCATAAAATAGCACCAGTCCTTGCTGAATTAACCTCAAAAATATGGGACGAAGGCAATGATCATTTTCCTCCTACATCGTTACAGGTTACCTCGATCAAATCTGGAGGAGAGGCATCTAATGTAATCCCTGGTGATCTTAGCTTACAATTTAATTTTCGTTATTCAACTGAAAATACTGATGAAACTTTAAAAGAACAAGTTGAATCTTGTTTTGCAAAACACAAATTATCACCTTTAATTAAATGGCGTTTAAATGGAAAGCCCTTTTTAACCTCTAAAGGAAATTTATTAAATAGCTGTATTAAAGTGATTAAAGAAGAAACCAATATGGCTCCATTGCTTTCTACCAGCGGTGGGACTTCCGATGGACGATTTATAGCGCCTTTTAGCGTTGAGGTAATTGAGCTAGGTCCTGTTAATGCTACTATTCATCAAGTAAATGAATGTGTTTCGTTAAAAGATTTAGAGAAATTAAGTAAAATTTATTATTCTATTTGCGTGGCGCTGTTAACCTAAAAATTAGAAGTAGCCTGGTTGCTTGCAACCAGGACTCCAGGAATAAATTTAGCTCAATTAAGTGGTTTGCAATGCATCGTTTTCACCTAATTGCACTTCTGCCATCTTTACCTTTTCATCGACCACCTTCACTACACAAGAATCAGACCATACATTTAGTGCAGTTTCCAACATATCAATCAAACTATAAAAAGGTAAAATAATTCCCATCAGCGTAATTGGTACATTCATGCTAGCGAGTAAGCTTGCACTTAAGAAGAAACAACCCATAGGAACACCAGCGTTTCCAATGGCAGCTACTGTAGATACAATTACCCATAATCCCATAGTTAGCAAGGTTATTTCAGAGCCATGATTTTGCATAAGGTAAATTACAGTTGCAAAAATAAATGCCGCACAACCATTCATGTTGATACTTGTGCAAAGCGGCAATACAAAACGACTAACTTCAGGTTTTACATTTAGATTTTTCTCAACTGTATCCATGGTAACTGGCAAAGTTCCAACGGAAGACTTAGAAAAGAAAGCAAGTGACAATGCTGGTAACATGCCTCTCATCGCGGCAAAAGGTTTAATTCCATTTAAACGTAACCATAATGGTAGAATAATAAACCCTTGCACCAAGTTAGCTAATACAATAATTAGTAAATATTCAACAATACCTTTGATAGAAGTCCCATGGCGTAACTCAACTACAGTTGAAGTAATAAACCCGAATAACCCAAGTGGAATAAAGGTAATAACCCAACGAGTTATCACCATAAATAACCCATGCGCCCCTTTAAAAAATTGCGTAATTGTTTGTCTTGCCTCAACATCAGGAATAAAACGTATAGCCACACCGATGATAATTCCAAGGAAAAGTACCGATATCACTTGTTGCTGAATAAATGGGGAAAAAATTGTATCTGGAATCAACTTGGCAATATATTGCAAATAGCCAAAATTTTCTGCATTTATCTCTTTAACCGCAGTTTTTGCAACATTGACCATGCTAGGTTGAATTAATAAATACAATAGTGCACTAATGCCTGCGGCTATTAGAGTAGTTCCAAGCGTATAACACATGGTGCGCCGCCAAATAGATTTCATTGACCCATCTGAGCGATAATTTGAAAGGGTTACAATTATAGATAAAGCAATTATCGGCAAACTAATGCACTTAAAAATTCTAATAAAAACATCTGATACAAATAAACCAATAGCTTTAAGAAAAGCTATATCTGACATACCGCTTAAAATACCTAATAAAATCATCACGGTATATAATACTGGTGGACTTAACCAAAAATTAGATCTTTTATTCTCATGATGTGCGCACATATTAAAGCCCTTTTAAATATTAGTATTGATTAAAAAATAGATAACGTATTGCAATAATTAGCAGCAACAGCAGCGGGAAGATGAGGAAATAAAAAGGAAATTTTTTCGATTAAAACTTATCATTTAATAATCCTTTGCAACAATTAATGGTATTAAATTTATACATTAAGGATATATTTTAACATTTTAAAATCTTTAGTCAAGTTTATTTGCAATTTTAAAAGCAAAATATAGACAGCTCTTCAATTTTATTCTTTAAAATCATTTAAAAAATCTATTAGGATAATCCATGTCTTAAATTTTCAATCTCACTCTCAATATTTCTTTTTTCATGAATTTTCCTAAGTGCTGCGGAAAATCTTCTTAATTGAGCTATACTGGCCTTATCGTCCTCAGCAGGACGAGGCCTAATGGTTTGATTTGACATATCCTTTTGCAATGCAACAATATCATATCTTAATCTAGCATGTTTAGATTGTAACTCAACCAACATATCTTCTGTTAAAGCAGGTGTTAAATCAAAACAAGGCTTTTCCAAACGATAATGAGGATCCTCCATTGACCGCCTTATATTTGAACAATATTGTTTGGTAATTTCAATACGAACAGATGGCTTTAGTTTTTCTAAATCAGATTGTATATAAGAACGAACTAAGCTACTCCATTCTAATAATTTAGGAATGATCGCCATTAGTTTATCTAGTAAGAGAGTACCTTTCACTTCGTGAGTGTAACTTGTCCATAGAAATCTTAATCGGCCTAAGACAAAGTGATCATTATGCTTATGTTTATCACTTAGCAAACCTACAGACCACTGAAGTAAAAATTCATAAGCATCGAAAGAATCTAATATTTCTACATGTTTTACTTTATCTTTTAATTCATCGCAAAATTGCTTTAATTGTAGTTTTTGATGAAAGGACAAATCTACAAAAAAATAAATGTGGCGGGAACAAGTTTCAGGTGAAAAATTAGGTGATATAGATCTAATGCTAGTTAAAAGCGAGTCTACTTTAATAGAATCATCTAATTTACAATGAACTATCGTCAGTTTATTAATCATAATTAACACTTATTATAGTTGGAGAAAAAAAACATTGTTTGATTAAGGGAATAACACAAAATTCAACTGAAAAGATAATTAATTTAAAAATATTAATATTCTTTAACATATTAAATTATATACTCTAAATTTATTTTATTAAACTGTTCTCATTAAATGTATACAACTTATATAGTAGTAGGTTGGGGCTTGGCCCAACCTACTACTATAAATAATTTTCTCTCAATAATTATATTTTAAACAAATTTCCAGCTAATACTTCCGCTTGATATTATTTTAGCTTCGTCTAATAAACATTCAGAAAGAGTGGATGGTTTTGCTACACGCAATTGCAATAAATATTGTTTAGGAGGTTCTGGTATTACAGAAATTAGCCAATGATGACTACTATATTTATTTTCTAAAATTTTAATTTGTAAACATGAATATATTCCTAAATCAGCGATTAAATAATAATAATTTTTTTTATTATATTTAAATAAACATCCATGATTTTGTAATAATAAAGATGCCAATATATTGGGATCTTGTTCATTCACAATGCATTCTGGCTTAGCGTTTAAATCAATTAGCTGATTAGCTAATGCCTCTAATTCATACAAATTTTTATGATTAGCTATTTGATTATTACTAGCTTTAAGATATAAAAATACTGCCTGCATAAGTGACAAGACAATTAAGGTTAAAATAATAATCATTATTATCGTAATAGGCAGAACCATACCACGCTGCTTTGATATCATGGTGTTCTAACCATTGTATCTATAGTTAAAGATTTATCATTATCTAATTTTAAAACTACGGATAATAGTTTACGACCATTTTGGGTTGTAATTTTTGCGTTTAATTTTTTAACTACATCGGTTAACTCTTCAGCATGATTAACATCATAATATAGAGATTTTTGATTTAAAGTATAAAATTTTTCTTCTATCCATTCGCCAATATAAATAGGATCTTTATATCTAAAGTTTAAAGGCGTAGTTAATGTTAATAATTGCATATTACCTATATGCTTTGCAGCGAGTATAGATTTTACTTCGGCATGATAACAATCTGAGATTATCAAAATGTTATTAGAGTTTAATATTTTATTAGCTGTAGTTAATACGGTTTCAGGAGATTTTATATCTTTAACCATATCAAAATTAGTACTCATACGATTAAGTTGTAATACTGAATTAGCACCTTCTGTTATATTTAAAGCTCTAAGAGCTTTATTATTACGAGCATCAATGGTACTTAAATTTTCAACGCCTAAACATGGAGTAAAACCTGATTCTCTTATACTTTTTCTTATTAGATCAGTTGCTAGTTTAACTTCCATATTTCGTTCTAAAGCTGATTTAATATAAATATATTGTTGTCTTACACTTAGATAATGGCGTTGCAATAAAATAATAATAAAACATGACAAAGTTAATGAAATTAATATTTCAACAATTCCTACCCCCTTGTTGTTCATTTAATTTACAACCAACAGTGAGCGCTCGGTTTTATTTTCAAATTCGCTAAACTTATTAGATCTAATAGATACTTGATTAAATAATTGACTAACCTGCCATTGTTGTTTAAATAGTGCCAAAGAAGTAGTTGTCACTAATAATAAAGATACGAGTACTTCGGTAAGGGAAAATCCTTCTGCCACGATGCAATTCCATTTGTAGGTTGGTAAGTATAAGGATACCGATTTATTTGGTTAATTTAAAGATTCCCTTTTAAATTAAGCTTCGATAATATGATACATATTATTCTTAAAGGATAAATAAAATGGCGATAAATTATAATCTGCTTCCTCATGCTGGTATTAAATCTTTATCACCATATATCCCGGGAAAAACTGCTGAAGAAGTAGCGGCTTTGCATGGTATATCTGACATTATCAAACTTGCTAGTAATGAAAACCCTCTAGGCTGTAGCGCGGCCGTCAAAGAAGCTCTATCTAAATTAACCCTTAATGAACTTGCAACTTACCCAGTTGGATCTAAACTTCCATTGCGACAAAAACTAGCTCAAAAACTAGGGTTAGAAACAGAAATGATCACTCTAGTAAATGGTTCAGATGCTCTTATTCCGCTATTACAAACTTGTTTTGCCCTAGATCTTAAAAAACATGTTTTAACCCATGATTATGCATTTTTACCATATAAAATTCAGGCTCAAAATTTAAATATACCTGTAGTTAGCACCCCTCTTTTATCAAATTGGGAAATAGATCTTGATGCAATGATTAATGCATGTAATGAAAATACCGGTTTAATTTTTTTAGCTACTCCTAATAATCCCACTGGAGTTTTATTTACTCAAAATCAACTAATAAAACTTTTAAATTCGATCCCATTAACTACGATTTTAGTGATTGATGAAGCCTATTATGAGTTTGTTAATGAAAATGATAAATTAAATACTATAGATTTATTAGCAAAACACCCAAATTTAGTAATTACTCGTACATTTTCCAAAGCTTATGGACTTGCTGGATTACGCCTTGGGTTTGCTATTGCAAGTACTGAAATTACTGAGATTTTGCAGCGCGTACTACTAACATTTACTGTAAACATAGCTGCAGCAACTGCTGCAAGTGCTGCTATTGATGATTTAGATTTCATAAAGATGACAGTTAAGGCTAATTTTGCAGGACTAAATCAAATGAAAAGAGGTTTAAGCAAACTAAAGCTAAATTTTCTTCCAACAACTGGTAATTTTATAACCTTTGATTGCAAAGAAGACGGGATGCGCATCTTCCAAGGATTGCTTCAACATGGGATAATCATTAGGCCGTTACATCAATATGAGATGAATAATTTTTTACGTGTAACTATAGGCACCGAAGCACAAAATACAAGATTTCTTGAAGCCTTAAGGATTATATTATGAAAAGCGATTTAAGTAGCCGCCACTGTGAATCATGTGAAGGCATAGGAGAAGCTCTAACTCCTGAACAAGTTAATAATTTAATGCCACAATTAGCTGATGGTTGGCAAATTGCTAATGATAATAAAGAAATAAAGAGGTCTTATAACTTCAAAAATTTTTACGAAACCATGGCTTTTGTTAATGCTATAGCTTGGATTGCTAATATTGAAAATCATCATCCTGATCTTGAGATAGGGTATAATTACTGCCGAGTTCGTTTCTTTACTCACGCACTAAATGGTTTGTCACATAATGATTTTATATTAGCGGCAAAGGTTGATAAGCTTTTTTTATAAAAATCAAAGTGCATATGCATCGAGACAGCTATCTTAGCCTGGATGGAGCATAGCGTAATGCTGGATGTTTTTTGCGTAAATATTACCAGCAATCCCGGATTACGCTACGCTCCATCCGGGCATTATTAAATTAAGGTCGATCACCAATCTCTTTAGGCTGATTAGTTTGTAGCCTGGTTGCTAGCAACCAGTCTACATTATTATGGTCTATCATCAATCTCTTTACGCTGATTAGGAAGAAAATCTTTTCTATCTAAGCCCATAACTACTGCTAATGCTCCAGCTACATATATTGATGAATAAGTTCCAATTAAAATTCCTATTATCAAAGCTAGTGAGAATCCATGGATAGTTTCCCCGCCGTAGATAAATAACGAAACTACAACGCATAATGTAAGCACTGATGTCATTATTGTTCTTGATAATGTTTGATTAATTGAAATATTCATAAGTTCTATTGGATTTGTCCTTCGAATTTTAATGAAATTTTCCCTTACCCTATCAAAAACTACGATAGTATCGTTCAAGGAATATCCAATTACCGCAAGAAGACCTGCTAATGCTTTTAAATCAAATTCTATCCCAAATAAAGAAAAAACCCCTAAGATTAAAACAGGATCATGAATAAGGGCGATTGCTGAACTAAAAGCTAGTCGATATTCAAACCTCATCGCGATATAAATCATAGTTGCTAATAATGAAACAACAATTGCTAGAATACCTTTGGTTGCTAATTCTTGCCCTACCTGGGGCCCAACATATTCAACTCGTTGTTTAGTAGCACCTGGGAGAGCCTTTAATACTTTATCTACTAATGAAACTTGCTCAAGATCAACCCGTGGTGCGATGCTAATTAATACATCTTTAGAAGTACCATAGCTCACTACTTGGGCTTCTTTAAATCCTACATTATATAAACTCTCACGAATTAACGCTAAGTCAGCAGGCTTTTTATAAGCTACCTCAATTTGTGTGCCACCAGTAAAATCTAAGCCCCAGATTAATCCATTAATACATAAGGCACCAATAGAGACTACAAAAATCATTATAGAAAATACAGCAGCCCACTTACGCGCCCCCATAAAATCTACTTTTGAATTTGGATTAAAAAATTCCATCAAAACTCCTCTTAGATCAAATGCCTATCGATAATTTTTTCACGTTACGATTACCATAAATTAAATTAACAATAGCACGCGTATAAGTAACACCTGTTAACATCGATGTTAATAACCCAAGTGATAAAGTAATAGCAAATCCACGTACAGGGCCTGTTCCTACTGAAAACAATACAACAGCCACAATAAAAGTAGTAATATTTGCATCAAGAATAGTTGCAAAAGCGCGATCATAACCTGCATAAATCGCCGCTTGAGGCGATAACCCAAGCCTTAACTCCTCACGAATACGCTCATAGATAAGTACGTTGGCATCTACTGCCATCCCAACTGTAAGTACTATACCTGCAATACCTGGAAGTGTAAGTGTGGCTCCAATTATTGATAACAATGCACATAGCAAAATTAGGTTAAGTAATAAAGCTATATTAGCGACCAAACCGAAAAGCCGATAATAAACAAGCATCAAAATTAAAATCAAACCCATACCAACTTCTAAAGATATTATGCCTCTCTTTATATTTTCTTTACCCAAACTAGGTCCTACTGTGCGCTCCTCTACTGGGTATATTGCCGCAGGCAAGGCCCCTGCTCTTAATAGTAATGATAAATTGCTCGCTTCCTTAGAATCGGATAACCCGGTTATTTGAAAATTATTACCTAATGCATTTTGAATAACTGGCGCTGAAATAACCCGCTCTTCATGATGAGTAATTCTTTTTAAATTATCACCGGTTCCAGTTGTATCGGTCTTTGTTTCAACAAATACTATTGCCATACGTTTACCAATATTATCGCGCGTAACTGTAGTAAAATATGACTCACCCCCGCCACCCAATTGAATTTGTACCGCAGGTGTAGCTGTTTGTTGATCAAAACTTGAAACAGCAGATGTAATAGAATCACCACTTAAAACTACTTGGCGTTTGAGTAAAATTGGTCGAGAATCCATCATATATAACTTAGAACCAACAGGAACAGCCCCAGTTTGTTTAGCAATATCTGGATCATTTTCTTGATCGACTAAATGAAATTGTAAAGTAGCGGTTCCGCCTAAAATTTCCTTAGCGCGGGCGGCATCTTGAATACCAGGTAAATCAACTGCTACTCTTGTAGACCCTTGCTGTTGCACTACAGCTTCACCAACACCTAACTCATTAACACGATTCCTTAAAATACCCATCGTTTGTTCAATAGTATTTTGCCGAATATTAGATAACTCAGTAGGTGTTAAAGAAACCGTTAGCTCTAAGCCATCATTTGACTGTGAAATTTCATAATTAGCTGATTTTTGATTCATTAGAGATACAGCTTGGCTCAATAACTCAGGTTCACGAAACTTTATATTAATACCTTTATTAACAACATAACGAAGGCCTGCATAACGAATACCTTCTTCGCGGAGATCTTGCCCAATTGTTTTTACGATACCTTCATAGCGGCGATTGATAACAGATTCAATATCCACTTCAAGAAGAAAATGGACCCCTCCGCGAAGATCTAATCCCTGCTTCATAGGCTCTGCATGAATTTTAGTTAACCATGAAGGTGTAGATGGAGCTAGATTTAAAGCAACAGTGTATTGCGAACCTAAGCTTGTCTTTATAACATCTTGTGCAAGCAATTGCGTATCGGTAGAATTAAACCTAACTTCTAAACTATCTTCATTCGCAGATAAATTTAAAAATTTAATTTTTGCTTTATCCAACGCAGATTTTATTTGTTTCTCTAATTTCTGAGGCTCAATATTTGCTTGCGATGAAACTTGTACAACCGGATATTCTGGATACAAATTAGGGATAACATAAATCAACCCAATGATGGTGATAAACACCAACATCAG
>Ga0247840_10002227_pt1 | contig 35068 bp, 3 predicted proteins | sample LaCruzMarch2015__FD_192404 | JGI IMG/M metagenome (GOLD analysis project Ga0247840, IMG submission 192404) | Freshwater microbial communities from meromictic Lake La Cruz, Castile-La Mancha, Spain - LaCruzMarch2015_17m | ecosystem: Environmental > Aquatic > Freshwater > Lake | place: Spain...
ACTGCGCTTGATCTTGCCGGAAATGCATCGACCTGCCATTTTACTGTCACAGTCACGGACAACACCCCACCCATCATCAGCTGTAACCCCAATATCAGCACTGTTGCCAACCCGGGAGCAAATAATGCAACAGTAAACTACATTTGTACGGCCACCGACAATTGCGCAACACCTGAGATGACGCGACTTTCAGGTCTTGCATCCGGTTCTTCGTTCCCGCTGGGAACGACTACCGTAAGCTGGCAAGCCACAGATCTGGCAGGGAATACGGCAGTCTGTTCATTTACAGTCACGGTTAGTGGACTGAAGGGATATTGTACTGTTGGTGCAGGTGGGACATTCCCGACACTAACAGGTGTTAATGGCTTGTTTCAGACGATCAACACCTATGGATTGAGTGGGTCCTTAACTGCAAGAATCCTCAGCAACATCACCGAACCCGGAATATACGCCCTCAATCAGTGGGTTGAATACGGACAAGGGAATTACAATCTGTCTATACGCCCGGCCTCAGCTTCTGAGAAGACATTGCAGGGCAATTTCAGCCTGGCACTGATCAGAATTAATGGGGCTGACAGAGTTCTGATCGACGGTAGTTATTCCGGGGGCAGATATCTGAAATTCAGGAATAACAGTACCCTGGCACCTACATTGAGCATTGCCAATGGATCCTCCATTGTAGGCGTTACGGATTGCACCATAGAGGGCAGTAACAATACGGCAAACAGTGGTGTTATGACCATCGGAACAGCCAGCCAAGGCGCTCCCAATGAGTATCTTGCGTTTATCCGCAATGTATTTCAACCAGCCACATCTCCTCCGGCCAATTACTTCTATGCTGCAGGAACGCCAGCCCGTCCCAATATTCAGGTTTGGCTGTATAGCAATGAATTCAAAAACTTCAAATCAAACGGAATTTATGTTACTCCTACAGGAAATGGGAACTACTGGACGATAGGATCCAATAAATTCTACAACAATGTCACTGCAACAACAGCACAAACTGCCATTAACTTTATTCCCGGACTTACTTCTTCAAACAACGACATCAACAACAATATCATTGGCGGCAATAACAGTTCAAACACCGGCATCTGGACCAACAGCGGCGCAGTATGTTTCGAAGGAATCTCTGTCAATTCCAGCAATATCGATATCAATGCCAACATCATTCAGAACGTGAATCTGAGTAACACAGGCCAGATCAACTTTATCGGCATTGAATTAATGGGTGGTAATGCCGAAATCAGGAATAATGTAGTTGGCAGTGCGCTTACAGAAAACTCAATCTCAATGGCCGGCCTTGCCAATTTTTTCGGAATCAGATCGGTTTCCACCTCCATCAGCGTGGTTATTTTCGGTAACCTCATTGCCAACATTACCAATACCTGTGTTGCAGGATACCCCAACTTTTATGGCTTTTATGTAAAAGGTGGTTTTATCAGAGAAAACAGGGCATTTAACATAGGTACGACTTCCACCACTGCATATCCAGCAATATTTGGTATTGAGCTGCTAGGCATCAACGGATCGACTGCCTATTGCGCGAACAACATGCTGGCACTAAAGGGTGGGAATGCCCTGAATCCCAAGATTTTCGGAATCCAGGACAATGGCTATTCTGCAACAGCCAGCCTTCCTACAGGAAAATATGCACACAACAGCGTGGAAATCTCAGGCAATGCTACCACTTGTAGCAAAACCTTTGCTTTCCAGCGCAATTACAACAGCGTAATTCTGCTTTCCAACAACATTTTTTCCAACAAACGCAGCAACAGTCCTGTGGGGCATTATGCCATTGCTTCTGCCAACACCACAGCCTGGACTTCCAACAACAACGATTTATTTGTCAGCTCCAGCAAGCTCGGTGTTTGGGGAACTACTGATCAAAACAACCTCGCTGCCTGGCAGCTTGCTAGCGGACAGGATGCTGCAAGTCTCTCTGTAGCACCGGTATTTGTCTCGGCCACAGATCTCCACCTAACACTTGACAATGCACTCCCCTGCCCTCAGTTGATCTGGGTAACTTATGATTATGACAACCAGACCAGGGCCTTGGTCACGACCATGGGAGCGGATGAAAACAACAACGACCCTCCAAAACTGAATGCTACTCCTGCAGTTGCAAGTCTTGCTGTGATGCCCAACCCTTTCAGGTCGGACCTGCAAATGATTGTCAGCGTATCTGAGAACAGCAATACCAGCCTGAGCATTTACAACATGCTGGGTGCCAAAGTTGCGGGTGTTGCAGAAGAGAACATCCCGGCCGGTTCACAGACCTATACTTTCGACGCTTCTGCCCTGCCTGCAGGCATGTATTTATGCCGGATGGTGGTGAATTGCGGTGGAAAGACGGAAGTTGTGGTGAAGCGGGTGGTGAAGGATTAGGTAAATACAAATAGTTCATAATGACTAAAAGTTTGTAAAAGAGGGGGCGGCTCAATACTGAGTCGCCCCCTCTTTCGAACACGATGGAACAAATAGCCTGGGGAACAAGATCAAAAAGTACCTGAGGTCGCCCCTCTGCTTCTGGGGGCTTAAGCCAGTTGTGCGAAATATCGCACATATGTTTGATAACGCGTACCAAAGAAACTCAATTACAAACAATTACATATTTATCGTATGTATTTGTTAATAAAAAAAACACTGTAAGTACCTGACTGCATAACATTAACAGAATCTTAAGACCAACTATTAAAAAAACATAGTTACACAGGCACAAGTTTTGCTTCTGTGAAAAACACTCAGCAATATCGGTTCATTGCATTTTTATAAACAATACACAAAATAAAAAATCTCTTACTCATAAACCCTATGCCCCCTGGTTTTGCCATGTTTAATGATGGGCAAGGCTTAGTTTGCATAAGTGCTGCAAATCTTTGTGCAGGGCTATGTAATACCATTGAATCCAATTCAAATATTGAAATTTAAAAGGCAGCTCATGGGCTGCCTTGTTGTTTTTACCCAAAAAGAAATTGTTACACTCACATCACTAAAAGGACTGGTTATGAAAAAATCTTACGCAATTTTAGCTTTACTCTTTGTCTTTGCATGGGCACACGCAATGGGCAATCCAGCACCAAATCGTACTTTATTGGTTTCAGCACTCATTGACTTTAGTACTGCAACAGTCAATACCACGGTGGGTCCAAGAACATTCACCATCACCGGTATTAATTTGACAGCTGATAATGTAAGCGTGGGTGCCGTATCCGGATTCTCGTACTCAACAGACATTGCAGGGACTTACACCAGTTCACTTACTTTAACCCAGGCAGGAGGAGCCTATTTGCAAGTTATTTATGTAAAATTCTCACCTACCACGATCGCATCCTACAATGGAAATATTACAGTAAGTGGCGGAGGGGCAGTCTCTAAGGTGGTAGCTGCCATCGGTAGAGGAATTAGCAGTACGCCAACACTCTGGGGTATGACCAGTGTCGGTGGTGCAAATAATAACGGGGTGATGTTTAAATATATCGCTTCAAGCAATACTTACACAAAAGTTTATGACATGGTTGCCGGAAATGGGTTTTCCCCAATGGGGGGGCTAACAATGGCCAATGACGGGAATTTCTATGGCATGACAAAAGAGGGTGGTGCAGACAATTCAGGTACAATTTTTCAATATAATCCAAATACAAACGTCTACACTAAAAAGATTGACCTGACAGAATTGGGAGGCAGTCAACCATATGGCTCACTGACACAGGCCATAGATGGAAACCTTTATGGGATGACAAAACTTGGAGGCCAAAACTTTGTCGGTGTAATTTTCCAATATAATCCCACTACAAATACATATACTAAAAAAATTGATTTAGAGGCTATTAACGGATCCTCTCCCAATGGCTCCCTGTTGCAGGCCAGTGATGGCAACCTTTATGGAATGACAGCTTATGGAGGTGCGCTCAACCTCGGGGTTATTTTTCAATATAATCCTGTGACAAATACCTACATGATAAAACATGAATTTAATGGTCTGGAAGGAAGTTCTCCAATGGGTTCTCTCATACAGGCAAGTGATGGTTATCTTTATGGGATGACTTCGATGGGAGGAGAAAACGATTTAGGTGTTATTTTTCAATATAATTTCGCTACCAATACCTTCGCTAAGAAAAAATATCTAAACGGTAATGAGGGAAGCGAACCAAATGGCGCCCTTTTAGAGGCAACAGATGGATTTTTATATGGGATGGGGCTCACAGGCGGAATATGGAACATGGGCACGATTTTTCAATACGATCCATCTTATAATGATCTTTTTTTGAAAGAAGGTTTTGGGCCATTTGGGTATTGGCCAAAGGGAGATCTTATGCTGGCAGGCGATGGCCATCTATATGGAATGACACAATTAGGAGGAGTTGCTGATGAAGGTGTGATTTTTAAATACAACATAGCAGATTTCTCCTATACCAGTTTGTATGGTTTCACAGGAACTACTGGTGGGACACCAATGTACGGCAGTTTATTACAATATGATGGTATTGAAGAGGTTAGTGCAGTAACTATTACCGCCACAGCAGGAACGCCTGGTCCGAGCGGCTATCCCACACTCAAAGATGCCTTCGATAAAATCAATGACGGGACACACAAGGGCGCAATTACGGTTAAAATAAACAGCAATACCACGGAAACTGCAAGTGCAGTGCTTAACCCAAGCCTAAGTGGAACCTTGCCTAACCAATCAAATTACACCAAAGTTAACATTTTCCCCACAGTGACTGGCCTCAGCATCAGCGGGAACCTTGACGCCCCACTTATTGATTTGAATGGAGCGGATCATGTTACCATTGACGGACGAGTTAATGCAACAGGTTCTGCCAAAGATCTTGCTATTACAAATACCAGTGTATCAACTACATTGGGGACATCTACACTACGATTTTTCCACGATGCATCATACAATACTGTTAAATATTGTACCATTAAAGGCTCTTCAACAGCAACGACAGGGGGTGTGTTGTTCTTTTATCAATCTGAGACAGGAACAACAGGAAACAGCGGCAACTCGATTGATAGCAATAACATTACGAATGCAGGCTCAGGAAACAGACCTAGATATGCTCTTTTTTCTGAGGCGCTTGCAATCAACAACAGCCTGGATACAATCAGCAACAATAATTTCTATGACTTCCTTAATCCTGATTTGGATTCAAAAGGGATTTTTCTCTCTAATAATACTACTGCATGGACGATTACGGGGAACAGCTTTTATGAAACAACAACGATTGCCCCGACAGCAGCAAATTACTATTCCGTTATAAACATTGACAATACAGACGGAAATGACTTCAATGTTATTAATAACATTATCGGAGGAAATGCCGAAGGCAACGAAGGCACCTTCACGATAGATTCGGATCAGGGGTACTCTTTTAAGGGTATCTACATTTCTGCAGGCTCCACTACTGTTACAAATATTCAAGGCAATACCATTAAAAACATAGCTATAACAAGTGCAGCACCTACAACCTTTGTAGGCATCAATATTCTCAATGGCAACGTAAATGTTGGAACACAAATAGCGAACACCATTGGTTCAACTACCGGAACAGGGTCTATTGTAAGTACAAATTCAACTGTGAATGCTTTTACTCATGGTATTTATAGCGGCAGTAGCGGAATTGTTAATATTGAGAAAAACAAAATTGGGTCTATTACTACTATTGGTTCAGCAACTATATCTCATCATTTAAATGGTATAATAACAAATAACAACACCGGGACCACCACGATCAGGAACAATGCCATTGGCGGTACTGATGTGGCAAACAGCATGAATGCAAGTTCAGCAACCACAGGATTTTGGCAAGGTGTTTCTGGCATATCCTGCATTGGAGGCGCGACCACAATCATTTCAGACAATACCATTGCAAATATGACCAACAATACCACTGTTGCCTATGGAACCGTCATTGGTATTAACACTTCAGGAGGGATATTTACGATAAGCAACAATACAATTAAAAATTTATCAATAGGCAGCGCAACCAGTTTTTCGTCTTATGGGGCTTCAGTTATCGGGATATATCAGGCTAGTACTGCAGCAAATCAAAGCATTACAGGCAACACGATCTATAATTTATCGAATACGAATGAGGCATGTGAGGGCGGGTTGGCAGGAATTATTTACAATGGCGGCAACACCGGTATCAACATGGTTGAAAAAAACTTTATTTATGACTTATCGGTAAACGGATCCAGTTCAAGTGCAGGCCTGTATGGTATTAAAATTATGCAGGGGACTACAAGCTATTCCAACAACATTATTAGTCTTAACGGCAACAACAGGTCTTTTTTATATGGGATTTATGATGGCGGAGGAACAAACAATATTCATTTTAATACCGTTTACTTTTACGGCAGCACACCAGTTGGAACGGACAGAAATTCCTTTTGCTTATACAGCTTCAGCAACAATGTTCGCAACTACAAGAATAATATTTTTGTAAATAACCGAATCAGTGGGGCCGCCAATTCATGCGTTTTTATTAGTAATCTTACGAATCTTACAATAGATTATAATGATTATTATTGTACTGGTGGAGGGACTCAGGGTGTGGGGATGTCGGCATCTCAAATTTACACCTCTCTCGCAGATTTTAAAGATTATACCCGTCAGCAAGTAAACAGCAAAAATGCAGACCCACATTTTGCAATTGCGGGAGACACATTGGCGACAAGTTATATGCCATCAGATTCAAGTTTGGTTGCTGCAACCGGCACCGGCATTATAACAGATTTTGGTGGAGCTGACCGTAGCCTGTTATCCCCTGCAATGGGAGCCTGGGAACATACAGTTAGTAATTGTTTCAGTCCATCGATTAGCAGTCATCCTTCAACAAATATCCAACTCATCGGTATTAACGGAACAGCGACAGCATTATCGGTAACTGCATCGGCAGGAAGCGGCACGATCAGCAATTATCAGTGGTATAGCAATGTCATTGCAGATACAATTGGTGGAACAATTGTAGGAACAAACAGCGCGAGCTACACACCCTTAACAAATACAGTCGGAACCTTATACTACTACTGTATAGTAAGCAATTCATCCGGCTGTAGTACCATCAGTAATGTTTCAGGTGGCATTACCATTCTCGTTTCCACAAGTTTTGTATCATTTTGGACATTGCCAACCAATTATTCCTCTACTACTGCCGCCAGCATTCCAAGCAATAGGGACCGTTATCAACGCGCTACCTATCTCATTACGGCAGCTGAAATGCTGGCAGGCGGATTTTTATCAGGCTTTGATATTAATTCAATCAGTTACTTAATATCCGAAGCAGGCGATGCAAGTCAAAATGGAGCATTTAAAATCTATCTAATGAATACCACCGATTTGACTTATTCAATTAACACAAATTGGAATGTCTCCGGGTTTACCAAGGTAAGTGATATTGCAAACTGGGCAGTTCCGATTGCAGAAGGACCATACGAAGTCCCATTTTCAGGAGGTTCTGCATTTACCTATACAGGAGGTGGAGTTTATGTTGCCTGGGAGTTCAGAAACCCGAGCGGAAGCACTGGTATTGATCCTTTAATGGGCTATTGTAATACGACAATCGATGCACAATTATATGGTTATCATAGTTCAACTTCAATGAGTAGCCACATGGACGTTTCAGATTTTAGACCAGCTACGAAATTTGGCACTAGTTTTTACACCGATATCATTGAGCTTAATAATATATATACCCTTGCCCATAATCCTATTCCTTATGGTGCGCCAACGCATGTAGAAGTCAACCTAAAGAACATCTCCGAACTACCGTACACTTTTGATGTAACCCTGACTGTAAAGGATCCAACCAATATAATCACACGTTATACAACGACCCAAACAGTAACCAACCTGGCTGCACATGATTCAATTGTGCTCGATTTTCCTGCTTGGAATCCGAGCATTCAGGAAGAAGTAAATATAACTGCCACTGCGAGTGGTGCTGAATTTGAAACCTGGACTGCCAACAATACGCTGACAACTCCTTGTTCTGTAAATGATAACCTTTATTCTTATCAATATACGAATGACCCACAAACCTGCTACGGATTTTCACCAATAGAGTCAGGCATTTTTGCTGCGAAATTCAGCATGAATGGCCGTGGAAAAATCAGCGGCGCTAAGCTTTTTATTTACAACTATCCCACAAATCTTGGAAAAACCATTTACGCAGTGGCCATAAACAGTGCCGGAGTCGTTGTTGACAGATCTGCTGATTATACAATCACAGCCGAGGACTTAGGCACGAACAAAAGCTTTAGCTTTCCATCTCCGCCCATATTTACGGATGAGATTTTCTACGTTGGGCTTGCCCAATTGCAAGCATCCGAGGCGTATTACCCGATGGGTGTATCTTTTGAATCTCCTCCACGCAGTAATACATTTTACGTTTTCGATATTACAGGAGGCTCTCCCTTTCCGGTAGATTTTATGCCTTGTATTGAAGCCATCGTTACTTCAGCCCCATGTTCAAACCCATTGGTGGCTGGCATCATTGCCGGAGCACAAACAATCTGTTTTGGGGATATACCCGAAGAAATTACCAGCACCAGCCTGCCCACAGGACATAGCGGTGATTTAGAATACAAATGGCAATACTCCACAACAAATTCTATCAGTAACTTTTTTGATATAATACCTGCAGAAACCAATGCTACTTATGCCCCAGCGGCTATCACTGTTACAACCTGGTATAAACGTCTGTCAAGGGTTGCTTGTAAAACCGACTGGACAAATGCTCCAGTATCCAATGTTGAAGAAGTGACTGTGCAGTTTCCTTCAAAGCGATATGTAACCCAAAGCGGGGCAGGTATCAAAAACGGAAAAAGCTGGAGCACGGCTTATGATAAGGGTCAGCTTCAATCTGCCATCAACGAATTGTGTGTAAATGAAGTATGGGTAGCCGCCGGCACATATTATCCTACAACCGGATTAAATCGAAGTATTTCCTTCAGCTTGAAGGACGGCGTGGCTGTTTATGGCGGATTTGCCGGCACTGAAACTTTGCTGAGCGAAAGGAATGTTGCGACAAATGTGACGACCCTCAGTGGCGATATTGGAAACATCGCATATGCCAATGACAATGTACTACATGTGTTTTACCATCCGGCTACCCTGGCCTTAACGAATACGGCCGTATTGGATGGCTTTACCATCACAGGCGGTTATGCTGACGGTAGCGGGACACAAGGAAACGGAGCAGGTATGTTTAACGAAGGTTGTAGCCCAAGTCTGTTGAATTGTAAGTTTAGCGGGAATACCGCGAAAAATGGCGGCGCACTCTTTGCCACGGCCAACAGCAATGTAAGCCTTATCAATTGCTATGCTTCTCAGAACCAGGCTACCGAATTAGGTGGTGGCGCTTTCTGGATCAATGATGGCTGTAGTTTTACACTCATCAATTCCCTGGTCTACGACAACACATCCCCGGTTTGGGGTGGCGGAATTCTCTTGCTGAGTAATGCGACAGCAACACTCACCAATTGTACATTCTCACAGAATGCATCTTCTCTGGGCGGTGGTTTGTATAATGCCGGTGGAACTTTCCTTATCAACAACTCAATTTTATGGGGGAATACCGCATCGCAATGGGGCAACCAGATTGAGACCTCAGGAGGCATCTCCACAACCCTAAACAACAGCTGTTTTTCCAATACCTATGTTGAACCCATATGGGATGTGGAAGGCCTTGTCATCGCCAATGCCTGTATCAACACCATCCCACGATTTGTGAATACTGCCCTGAACGACTTCCGCATCACAGGAAATTCAGCCTGCCTGGATGCCGGGAACAATGCATTCAACGCACAAACCACAGACATCCGTGGCAATATCCGCATTCAGAGTTCGAACATCGATATGGGCGCTTATGAGTATACACAGGGAACTGATCCTGCCTACACAGATGTTTTTGTTAAACAGAATGCCAGTGGCAGCAACAACGGACACAGCTGGGCAGATGCCTTTACTTCATTACAGTCGGCCCTGGATCTACCTTTGGCTGCCGGCGACAAAATCTGGGTGGCTGCCGGATTCTATTATCCGGAATCCTCCTATGACCTGGACCCCGGTAAATCAAACCCCAGGTTACAACACTTCCGTATGTTGCCGGGCGTTGCCATTTATGGCAGTCTTGCCGGTGATGAGAATGTTAACACCTATAACCTGAGTCTCAGAAACTTTGCCTCATATCAATCTGTCCTGTCAGGGAATATTGGTGCGGAAGGTGATTCAACAGACAATTGTTATCACGTTTTCTATCATCCTGAGGGCCTGAATTTAAGCGCTTCTGCCCTCCTGGATGGATTTGAAATCAGGGCTGGACTTGCCGATGGCGAGGGTGAGATGAAAGACGGAGGTGGTATGTTTAACAATTACAATAGCCCGTCTTTGCAAAACTGCATTTTCTCAAGAAATTCAGCTTCCGACAGAGGCGGTGCAATCTACAACACCAACAGCAACCCGGTAGTTCGTCGTGTTCACTTTCAACAAAACAGGGCTGAGATCGATGGTGGTGGCGTTTTTAACAACAACAGCAGCAGTCCTTCATTCACTTCCTGTGGATTTTCCCAAAACTACGCAGGTTTAAGCGGAGGCGCCATTTACACCAAAGAGAATTCCTTTCCAACGCTGACAAACTGCCTTTTGGTTTATAACATTGCTACTTATGGTGGAGCATCTTTATCACAGTCAGCTGTAAGTTATACCAATTGTACTTTCTCCAAAAACACTGCTTACCAGGGTGGTGGTCTTCACAACGAAAGCGATGCCAGCCTGAACAATTGCATCCTATGGGCGAATGAGGCTGTTGACGGAAAACAACTTTTCATTAAAGCCGGGACTACGACCACCATCAACAAATCAAACTATTCTGCCCTCTCTTATGACATCAGTAATTTCGGAACCATGACCGGCTTAAACAACATTTTTACTAACCCGGCGATGGTCAATGTCCAGCTAGGTGATTTCCGCCTGGGTGGAAATTCTCCCTGCGCCGATGCCGGTGACAACAGTGCATGCATTGAACCCTATGACATCAGAGACCTTGGATTTGGAAGGAAGTTGAATAAAACAACAGGTCTCGGTGGTGGTATCATCGACATGGGTGCTTATGAATACCTTTTTGATAACGATCCAGAATATGGATGCACCAACCCACTGCTTGGCGGAAGCATATCCCAGCCTCAGAACATTTGCTACAATGCTACACCCCAGTCGCTTACAAGTTTCACACTTCCCTCAGGACAACATGGCTTTTTAAATTACAAATGGCAAAAATCAACAACCAACAGCACGACAGGCTTTGATGACATTACAAACTCAAACTCGGGGAACTACAGCCCCGGATCACTCACAGTGACAACATGGTACAAACGCATTGCCCGTGTTAATTGCATGAGTGATTGGGTTGGGGCAGCAGAATCCAATGTCATCCAAATTACGGTGTATCCCACACTGACCTCCGCCATCAGCCCAGAGCTTACCCCTCTTTGTTATAACGAGGCCGCAGCTTCCTATACAGCCAGTGGAACAGGAGGAACAGGATCATACACCTATCTTTGGTATAAAAACAATGTCTCCACCGGCATTACCACTGATACCTATTCCCCCGGAGATACCAATGCAAACGCTACTTTCTATTGTGCTGTCACAAGCGGTTCCTGTGGAACGGTGAATACGCCTGTCATCACGATAATTGAAGATATTACTGCGCCTGTTATCAGTGATTGTCCATCAGATATTACTGTCTCGACCGGCGCAGGAAACCCAGGCTGCACACAAACTGCAACATGGCCTGTCCCCTCTGCCACAGATGTTTGCACTGGGGTGACCGGCTTTACTTCCAGCCGTGCACGTGGTTCTGCTTTTACAGTGGGCACAACGACCGTTGTTTATACTGCGCTTGATCTTGCCGGAAACGCATCTACCTGCCATTTTACAGTCACAGTTACGGACAACACCCTACCCATCATCAGCTGTAACCCCAATATCACCACAGGTACAGACCCTGGAGCAAATTATGCAACAGTAAACTACATTTGTACGGCCACCGACAATTGTTCAACACCGGAAATGAAACTTCTTTCTGGTCTTGCATCCGGGGCTTTGTTCCCACTGGGAACGACTACCGTAAGCTGGCAAGCTACAGACCTTGCAGGGAATACAGCAGTATGTTCATTTACAGTCACAGTCAGTGGACTGAACGGAAATTGTACTGTGGGCGTGGGTGGGACATTCCCAACCTTAACAGGTGTTAATGGCTTATTCCAAACCATCAATACCTACGGCATATGCGGTGATGTCACAGCCAGCATTATCAGCAACATCACCGAACCCGGCATTTTTGCCCTCAATCAGTGGGGTGAAACCGGAGAAGGTGATTATCATCTGATTATTCGTCCGGCATCCGCTTCTGAAAAAACATTGCAAGGTAATTTCAGCCTTGCCTTAATCAGAATGAATGGCGCCGACAGAGTACAGTTCGACGGGAGCTATGCTGGTGGTCGATATTTGAAGTTCAGGAATAACAGTACCCTTGCTCCAACTTTCAGCTTTGCCAACGGATCTACCTTCCTTAGCCTGGAGAACTGCACCATCGAGGGAAGTAACAATACTGCCACTAGCGGTGTTGTTGCCATCGGAGCAGCCAGCTCAAGCATGGCCAATATGAATCTTGCGTTTGTGAATAACGTTTTCCAACCGGCAACAATACCTCCAGCCAATTATATTTATGCTGCAGGAACTGCGGCCCGTCCAAATAACAGTATCATGATCAGTAGCAATGAATTCAAAAACTTCAAATCAAACGGAGTTTATGTTACTGCTACAGGAAATGGTAACAACTGGACAATGGTTTACAATACAATCTACAACAATGTCACTGCAACTGCAGCACAAACTGCCATTAACTTCATTCCCGGACTTACTTCATCAGATAACAACATCGCCCATAACAACATAGGCGGTAGTAGTAATTCAAACACAGGGACCTGGACCAACAGCGCTGCAGTAACTTTTAAGGGGATCTCTGTCAATGCTGCCTATACCGACATCAATGCTAACAGGATACAGAACGTGAACCTGAGCAATTCTGGCCAGCTCAATTTCATGGGCATTGAGTTGATTGGTGGTGCCGCCATGATCAGGAGCAATGTTGTTGGTAGTGAGCTTACTGAGAATTCGATCTCATTGGCCGGCCTTGCCAATTTCTTCGGGATCAGATCCGTTTCAACCTCCACCAATGTGGGCATATCCGGCAACCTCATTGCCAACATTACCAATACCTGTATCGCAGGATATCCCAATTTTTATGGCCTGTATGCTAAGGGTGGTGCAATCACTGAAAACGAGATATTTAACTTTGGCACCTCGACCACCACTGCAAATCCTGCCGTCTTCGGCATTGAAGTGCTCGGCATCAACGGGTCTATTGCATATTGTGTAAACAACATGGTCGCGCTGAAGGGCGGGAATGCATTGAATCCCAAGATTTTTGGAATCCAGGACAATGGCTATTCTGCCACAGCCAACCTCCCTATCGGTCACTATGCCCACAACAGCGTGGAAATTTCAGGCAATGCTACCACTTGTAGCAAAACCTTTGCTTTCCAACGCAATTACAACAGCGTGATTCTGCTTGCCAACAACATCTTTTCCAACAAACGCAGCAACAGTCCTGTCGGGCATTATGCCATCGGTTCTGCCAATACCACTGCATGGACCTCCAACAACAACGACTTGTTTGTCAGCTCCAGCAAGCTCGGTGCTTGGGGTAATAGTGATAAAGCCAACCTGGCTACCTGGAAGCTTGCCACAGGACAAGATGCAGCAAGTCTTTCAGTTGCGCCGGTACTTGTATCTGCCACCAACCTCCACCTTACACTTGACAATGCACTCCCCTGCCCTCAGTTAGGATGGGTATTGTATGATTTTGACAACCAGCCCAGGGCCTTTGTAACAACGATGGGGGCGCATGAAATTAACAACACAGCAGGAAAACTGAATCCAACTCCTGCAGGCGCAAGTCTTGCTGTGATACCCAACCCTTTCAGGTCAGATCTGCAAATGATTGTCAGCGTGTCTGATAACAGTAAAACCAGCCTGAGCATTTACAACATGCTGGGTGCCAAAGTTGCGGATGTTGCAGAAGAGAACATCCCTGCCGGCTCACAAACTTATACTTTCGATGCTTCTGCCCTGCCTGCTGGCATGTATTTGTGCAGGATGGTGGTGCATTGCGGCGGGAAGACGGAGGTTGTGGTGAAACGGATTGTGAAGGATGAGTGACGGTAAATGATGAATTAATAATTTTTTAAAAAGGGGGCGGCTCAATACTGAGTTGCCCCTTTTCTATTCTGATGAATAAGCTCTTGAGCAAGAACCGCTGCATTGGCCAATTGAATTCAACTTTAACCCTGATTCACTGCAAAAACCCGATGCAATTTTTACCAAAGTCAGTCTAATGTCAAAAACCATTTCCATAATGGGATGAATTCAATTTCACCTTCAAAACCGAACCAGGAGTGTTTTTCAATTCGTTCAAAATCATTGGTAATAACCTGAAGTTTTTCGCATTTTAATTCCGCACTTGCCTTAAGCAGCGATCGTATCTCTCTATCCATGACCTTTGGTTCTGCAATAGCATAACAAACCTGGATAAGTTTTGTAATCTGGCGTTTCTCCTGAATAACAAAATCTACCTCTTCCTGCTTTTGATTCTTGTAATAGAAAAGTCGCAAGTTACCTGCCATTTCTTCCTTTTTTAGTGCAATGGCAACAGCATTTTCAAATAGTTTCCCAATATTTTTACTGAAGGAGAATGCCTTTGCCTGAAAATATCCGGTATCATAACAATAGATTTTTTTAGAGGCACTTTTTTGGGCTGATATTTTAAACGAAAATCGGGGTAGCGAGAAAATAAGAAATGCCTCCTCAAGGTAGCTGAGGTATTTCTCAACGGTATGGATGCTGTTGAAATTGGCAAGCTTCTGAATGGATGTATTTGAAAATTCGCCGGCAATATTGGTGATCAGGATTTGGGCAAGATCAATCAGTGCATTAGGAAAGCGTACCCTGTATCGTTTCACAATATCTTTAAGAATAATTGAATCGAAAAGCGTGGAAAGGTATTCAGATGGATCATAATTTTTAACCCATAGCTCAGGAAATCCACCTTTCATCACATAGTCCAGACATCGTTGCTGTTTCTCGATGGCAGTGACACTTTGAGGGAATAAATCCATCACCTCCTTAAAGGAAAAAGGGAACAAGGCTGTGGCGTAATGACGGCCTGTCAGATGTGTTGCCAGGTCACTGCTAAGTAAATGTGAGTTACTACCTGTAAGTATTACCTTAAACCCTTCCCGGTATAGACGGTTAGCAATAATCTCCCATTGATCCACATTTTGGATTTCATCGAAAAAAAGGATGTGCGGATCAGAATAAACTGCCTTGACGGCAGCAATGATCTCATCAAAATTGTCAACTTTTAATAATCTTTCTTCATCGAAATTAACATATCCGACTCCCCTTGCAAATTTAATTGTGTGCATCGAAAAGAAGGACTTACCGGCTCTTCTGGGGCCTATTACCACATTGATAAGATCTGTATCAAATCCTTTAAGGGTAGTTTCACGGGAAAGATAATGCTCCTTTTGTTTCCGTTCCAGTTCAGCTTTTTGTCCGGAAATAATATCTTGTAACATAACGCAATGTTTAACTCATACTGCGCAAATATACACAAAAACATAGCATTATGGATTAAATTACATCAGACCGGAGCAATTTTCTTTGAATAATTCCTCTTAATTGACATTCAATCCATAGCGCCTATAGTAGCAAGGCAGTATACAGAATCTAATCAAAAATTGCTTCGCACCTTTGCCAATATCCTGTAATACTGCGACGACCTCTGCTCCAATTTCCATAAGCTGATCAGCTTCGGCACTATAGTCCCAATTTGACTTCTAAAAAATGAAAAATTAAACTAACTTAGTGATTTAAGCTTTCTGAATACCTGTTTTGCTTCATTTTGGTATTCTTTGGGGGTGAGCCCGGTGTACATTTTGAAGGAACGATAAAAGGAAACTGCAGCGTTAAAACCGGCCTGCACGAAAATTTCTGACATTTCAATCTGCGAAGATGACAAGATCTTTTCTTCTATGATTCTTTTGGCTTCATCGACACGGTAGCGGTTGAGGATTCCCCTGAAATTATCTTTGGAATGCAGGCTGATGGCCTGATAGAGGTATTTTTTATTGGTTCCAAGCGACCTGATTATCAATTGTGTATGAAGATCGGGATTGAGATAAAGTTTCTGATCCTCCAGCAAATCCAAAAAACGAAGGTATAAAGTGTGGTGCGGAATATCTGCCGTAAGCTCTTCATTAATTTCTTCATCTGAAGCAATCAAATCTTCTTCTTCGACTGCTTCTATGTTTGCATGAGCGTTTCCCGGATAATCATCCATCAGCCCAACATCAATCCTTGTTGGCAGATTCTCCTCACCTTTCATCATACCATAACGAAGTGTCATTAAGGCAACCTGGCTGTCAAGATATCTCTCCTTTTGGTATAAGTTTCTCCTGAATAGTTTGGTTTTATAGAGATAATTGGCAACAAAGGATAAAAATATCACAATCAGGAGCAACAGGCTAATTACCAGGCGCAATTGGATTTTTTTATTCCTGATTTCTTTTTGTTGCTCGCTGATGATCAGATTTTTCTCCTTGACTCCAAAATCAATCATCATTTTATTCAGCAGGTTGGTTTGCCTTTCGTTAACCAATGCCTCTTTCTTTTCCATGAAGGAAGTGAACCATCTGAGGGCTTCAGCGGGAGAGCCGGACTCTTTGTAGGCTACTGAAATCATGCTATCCACAATGATTTCAAGTGCAGGGAATGGATTTCTTACCAAAAGAGAATCGGCTTTGATTCCGTATTTAATGGCCGTTGCATAATCCTTATCCTTCAAGGCGGTTTCCGCAAGGTTGGAATACCCCATCGCGACGGAAAGCAGATCCCCTATTCTGTAGGCAATTTCATTCGCCTTAATAAGAAATTCTTTACCTTTTTTATGATCTCCGATAAAGAGATAGCTGTCGGAAATACTTCCATAAGTCAGTAAAAGCAGATCGGGCTGCTTTTGTTTGTCAGCAAGGCGGGCTGCATTTTTTAACCAGAGCAGGCTGGAATCTATCTTTTTGAGGTTGTAATATGCTAAACCGATGTTGTACCACCCTGTAGTGAAGTAATTAGAATCTTTTAAAATTCGATTAACCTGATTAACTTCCATGAAATACTTCAATGCCTCTTGTGGTCGCTTATTCTGCATCAGTATGCTGCCCAGGGAACTGAGTGCACTTCTTAATTGGAGCATATCATTGGCCCTGCGGGCATAGGCAAGTAATTTATTGGTATAAATCAGGGCAGAATCCAGCTGACCACAACGGTTGTAGGCATATGCCATGACTTTCCAGGCTTTGCTGATCAGCATTGAATCTCGTGAAACAGGAACCAGCTTCAGCGATCTTAAGGCATAATACTTCGCCGAATCAAACTCATTCAACCTAAAAAATGAGAGGCTTAATGAAGATAAATAATACAGCTTCTGGTCATCATTCATTACAGATGATGACTTTTTTAGTTTACTAATTATCAAACCATTAGCTTGCTTAAATTCTGATTTTACAAATAACTTCTCCAGGGTGCTATCCACAACAGTATGTACTACAGATGCAGAATAAGCCTCCAGTCGAAAACAGATTGTAAAAAGGAAAAGCAAGGTTAAAGCCAGGTTCTGTTTTCTCATGTATGCAATTAACATTTCAGCATTAGTTCAACTGCTGTAGCCATTCCAACAAAAAAAATAATGACAATATTTCTTTTGTAAGTAAAACCGGATGATCAAACTTTTATAAGCCATTTGTGAAAAATCAAAAATCCAAAATAAAGATAAAAAAAACAGAGGTCGTAATTGAAATTACAAAAAAAGAGTTGCTAAAAAAGGTATTTTTTTGACAATCAGAGAAATATCACATTTATCCTCTCTAAGAGGTTCGTTTTTGGTATTCGCTTTTCGCCTTTTTGAAATACTTTCTTCATAAATCCGTCCATAAAAAGTTCCATTTTGAAAAAACAAAGTCGGATTTTAAGATGCTAAAGGCAGCCTATAGATATAGGTTTGCACAATAAAAGCATCTGCTAAATATCAATTAGTCCCCCCTAATTCATCACATTTTATGAAAAATCCAATTTACAAGAAAGTCGCTCTTCTTACTATGTTTCCTTTGTTTGTATTGTTGGCAAGCTTTGTCACCTTAAGTGCAGAAAACAGCACGATTAAGGGAAGCAATCCGAAAAGCCTTAAGGATATTGATCAGATCCTTCAATACCGCATTTCTGAAGATCTCGGAAAAGACAATCCGGATTACTTTTTTCATAAAACTGCTGCTGGCTATACGGCACATAAGTACACAGCCTCATTGCGTGCTTTCATAGATGGACGAACAATGACTTTTCAGTCCGGCCAATACAAGGCTGGCATTACCCTCAAAGGCATTGTATTGCCCACTGATAAACTGACACTTGCTTCGATTACGAATGCCCCACTGCTAAATAGCAACCGCATCGAATTTAAGCATGGAAATCAAGTCAGTGAATACTTTGTTAATGGACCTAACGGGCTTCAGCAAGGCTGGATTCTTAATCAGAAGATTGGGAATACCGGCAAGCCGCTTAGTCTTGTACTAGGGCTGAGCAGTTTACTAAAAACTCAGCTAATGGATAATAAAACCCGCGTGTCTTTTATGGATAGCGATGGCAACCAGGTATTTAACTATGGTGGACTGCTGGCTTTCGATGCCAATCACAAAACTTTGACATCCTGGTTTGAGTTAAAAGGCAATGATCTTGTAATTCGTGTTGATGATCGTAATGCCGTTTACCCGGTAACCATTGACCCCTGGGTACAGGAGGCTAAATTAACAGCTTCTGATGCAGTTGGCGGAGAGAAATTCGGACAATCCATTGCCATCAGTGCCGATGGATCAACAATCGCAGTGGGTGCTTACCTGGCAAATGTTGATTATACACAAGCACCCAACTATACTACGATTTGGCCCAATTACCTGAAAACCAACATCTCGCAGGCGGGTGCCATTTATGTATATATGAAAGGCTCAACATGGGGAGACCTTACCCAAACGGCAAAATTAGCACTCGCTGTCCCAAAAAACCAGGGATGGCTGGGTTACAGCCTTGCAATTAGCAGCGATGGTTCTACTATTGTGGCAGGTGCTCCAAAAACAACTGATCCCATTACTGAGGAAGGAAGAGCTTATGTCTTTTACAGACCTGCAATTGGATGGTATAATGATGGATATACTGGAACAGTGATCAGACCAATCAATGAATCTGCTGTGCTGGCATTTTCTTCGGGATATAGTAATAATAATTACAACTTCGGTTCTTCTGTTGCCATAAGTGGTGATGGAAATACGATTGCTGTTGGAGCGCCAGGCTTTGTTTATGCTCAACCACCATATCACCTAAGTCCATTAAATAACGTTGGTGCGGCCTGTATTTTTGCAAAAGCAGGTAGTACCTGGTCAAGTACTTCTGCATCTCCCCTATACTCAAATTACATTATGCTGGCCTCCGACAAAGCAGCCGACGATAAACTTGGCAGCAGCATTGCAGTGAATAATTCAGGCGATGTTGTGGTTGCCGGTGCACCTTTTACAAACGGAGGTGGAACTGATGTAGGAACAATATATGTATACGCAAAAACAGGAGCCAGTTGGAGTGGTTTAACAGAAACTGCAAAACTATACACATCGGATGCTGCTGCAAATCAGAACCTTGGAAACTCAGTTTCTGTTGATCTGAATGGAACCGTGATTGTTGCCGGGGCTCCGGGAGCCACTGTTTCTGCCAATGCAGGGGCAGGTGCTGCCTATGTTTTCGTGCAAGGAAGTTCGTGGACAACAGCAACCCAGACAGCCAAACTGGCGGCTTCGGGTGGTGCAGCTTCCGATCACCTGGGTTATGCAGTAGCCATCAGCAGCGATGGCTCTGTGATTTCCTGCGGTGCGCCGGATCGCAATAGTGGCACAGGTGCCGTATATAATTATAACAAACCTGTTGGTGGCTGGGCAGGGTCAACAGCAAGTCCTGCTTTTGAAGATGCTATGCTGGTTGCAGCAGATGGGAGTACCGGAGATAATTTTGGACATAGTGTAGCACTGAATAGCACGGGTGTCTATACAGCTGCAGGTTCATTCAATGCCACAGTGAGGACATTTGCATCAGCAGGTACAGCCTATGTTTATGGGCCCGATGTTAACGCTCCTGTGTTTACAACGGAGGCTGTAAGTGGAATCAATGCGACAACTGCAACGGCCAATGCCACCATTACTTCTGTTAATGGCAGCAATGCCACGGTACGCGGTGTAATTGTATATCCTTATACTGACAGAGATTTAACTTCAGCAAGTACTGGCGTATTGAATTTCAGCGAAAGTGGAAGCTATGGAACGGGAGCATTTACTATATCCGTAACAGGCTTAACACCAAATACACGATACAATGTCCGTTCCTATGCAACAAATGCTACAGGCACAAGGTATGGAACAAGGATAGACTTCAAGTCCCTGGCCAGTATACCCGGAGCTCCTGTGTTGGATAAAATTACTACCTCAAGCATGAGCCTGATTATCAATGCAAACAACAATCCATGTTATACAGAATTCTGTATCCATGAAACCACAACAGGACTTTATTTCCAGGCCAATGGAACCTTAGGTGCAACGGCAGTATGGCAAACCAAAGGCGTATGGGAAACCCATAAAATAAGTGGCCTGATGGGAGCTACAAGCTATACCTTTGAGGTAAAAGCCAGGAATACCGAACTGGCTGAAACCGACTATGGCACAGGCGGCAGTGGCACAACAGCTGATGGTGCAGCACCAGAGGGAGCAACAAATCCGCCTCCTGTAGTTACTACTTTTGCACCTTCAGGCTGGATTGAATCACAACCTGCTGGAAATGTGGATGGTACCTGGGCTTGTCTTGCCATGTCGGCAGATGCTTCAGTAATCCTCGCCGGAAACATGGGCGGTCTTTCAGACTGGGGCAGTGGTTATTTGTATCTTTATAAAGGAGGCCAGTGGAATACGATATCCCCTTCAGGGACTGGAGAAAAGAAAGCATGGACAAGCGCCTCCATGTCGGCCGATGGGACAAAAATGTTGGTGAATGCGAACGGGTACATGTATATGTCGCAGGATGCCGGTATTACCTGGACATACGTAACTGCAGCCGGTCAAAATATGCAGTGGAAGGACTGCAGGGTATCAGCCGATGGTTCTACAATGGTTGCTGCCAATGGCACCACAGGTATCTGGGTGTATAACAATGGAGTATGGACTTTAAGTAAGCCTATAGGGGTTTGGTCCGACTACTTCTACTTAGTGGCCAACAATACAAACTGGAACTTTTGTGCATTATCCGCAGATGGAAGCACCATTATCGGCGGAACAGGCAACAATGACGGACGTTTATATATTTCAAGAAACCGAGGATTTTCCTGGGATGAGGTCCAACCTGTAGGCAATATTGGTAAAATCTGGGAAGGCGCAGCTATTTCTGCAGATGGTAAAAAGATCCTCTGTGGCAGCATGGCAGGATTCCCTTATTCATCAACAGATAACGGGATTACCTGGAATCCGGAATTCCCGGATGGAGTGCCTAACGCATCATACAAAAATCACACATGGAATTTTATCGATGAGGCTATCAGTTCTGACGGATCAACATGGATGACGGGTGAACATTGGTGGCCGGCCGGAAATACTGATGGGAAACTGGCATCCTACACAAATGGGGTATGGACTATTGAGACTCCATCAGGAAACACAACCCGTGCCTGGGTTGGCGTTGCTCTTTCAGCAGACGGAACACAGAAGATGGCAGGAAACAATATTTATCGTCTTTGGTCAAAGTTAAACCAAAGTATCACCAACATCACCACAACTTCGGCTGTAGGCCATGGTGGTATTAATGAAACAAACTCATCTCCTGTCAATCCAAGAGGATTTATCTGGTATCCTTATACCAATACAGATAAAGTTATTGGTGAACCAGATGTAACAAATGTTCCTGAGGCCGGAAGTTTCGGCACAGGAGTTTATACATCCTCACTGAGCGGTTTATCGGTGAACACGCATTATAATGCAAGGGCTTATGCCACCAATGCCAACGGCACAGGATATGGCGAAAGAGCTGATTTCTGGACCCTTGCCAATGTGCCGGGTGCGCCTACAGTAAACAATCCAACAGCCTCATCACTAAATGTAACAGTAGTGGTAAATGGGAATCCTGTATATACAGAGTTCTGTATCTACGAAACTACAGCTTCCAAATACATCCAGGCCAATGGAACGCTGGCTACCACTGCAGTCTGGCAAACAGCCACCAATTGGGGCACTATCACTGTTCCAGGGCTTACCCGTGGAAACACTTATACTTTTAAGGTGAAAGCCCGCAACGGGAACAACTTTGAAACGGCTTATAGTACAACAACATCCGGCATCCCACAGGGAGGACCGGAGGTAACAACAAATGCTGTAAGCGTAATTGAAACAAACACAGCAACAGGAAATGGAAACATTACTACACTCAACGACAACAATGCAACAAACAGGGGCTTTATTGTTTATCCTTATACAAACACAGATCTTATTATTGGTGGCACAAACGTTACAAATTTCAGTGCCACGGGAACATTCAATACAGGTGTTTATACCCAGGCTTTATCCGCACTTAACCCCGGAACACATTACAACATCAGGGCCCATGCCACCAATACCTATGGTACTGCTTATGGCATCAGGACAGATTTTTACACCTTATTGAACACACCTTTAGCACCAACCTTATCAAATCCGACACCATCATCAATGAATGCTGTTGTAAATGGGAACAGTAATGCTGCTGATGTAGAATATTGCATACAAGAGACTGGTTCAGAGCTATTTATACAGTCAGATGGCACTTTGGGTGCAACTGCAGTATGGCAGTCAATCAGTACATGGGGTACGATCAATGTCACAGGTTTATCGTCAGGAACACCCTATACTTTCAGAACCAAAGGCAGGACTGCAGATCTTGTTGAGAGCAGTTATGGCCCTACAGCTACTTTGTACACAACAGGGGCACCTGCGGTGGTTTCATATATAGCCTCTCCAACGTGGGTGGATCAGCAGCCAGCCGGTGGCATTAACCAGACCTGGCAATCGGTTGCTGTTTCAAACAACGGCTCAAAGATGCTGGCATCGGTATATGGAGGAAGGCTATTTGCTTACATCAGCGGAGCATGGACTGAAATACAGCCAGCCGGGAATGTAAACAAAGACTGGAAGTCAATTTCTTTATCCTCCGATGGATCAAAAATGCTTGCGAGTGTCTATTATGGTTATAATTATTATAACAATGGCAGTGCATGGGTGTCATCAGGCCAGCAATGGGACTGGACTTCATCCTCATTGAGCGCTGATGGGACAAAGGGAATCCTTGCATCATGGGGAAATCGGGTTTACTTGTTAAATGCTGGTACATGGACAGAGACACAACCAGCCGGCAACGTAGGAAAGGCGTGGAATGCAACTGCCATATCGGCCGATGGAAGTAAGATTATGGCTGCTGTAAATAGTGGTAATATCTACGAATCCTCGAATGGGGGCTCGACCTGGACTAATACATATCCAGCGGGAGCAACAACTCCTGCCTGGCAATCACTGGCCATGTCGGCTGATGGTAGTAAACGACTGGCTGCGGCAAATGGTGGAAGGATATATTATTACAGTGGAGGTAGCTGGTCGGAGATCTATCCGAATAACAGCAACATGAACCAGCAATGGGTATCTGTATCAATGAGTGCCGATGGATCAACCATGCTGGCAGCAGTCAATAATGGACGAATTTTTCTCTACAGCGGAGGAAGCTGGGCAGAAGTGCAGCCGGCAGGCAATACAACCAAATATTGGAAGTCGGTAGCCGTTTCAGGCGATGGTGTTACCCTGCTTGCAGCTGCAAATAATGACCGGCTGTACTGTAAAGGTACTCAATCCATTACCAGTATCACCACCAATACTGCGACCGGAAACGCGAATATTCTGGCTACCAACGGTGCCAACGCAACGAACAGGGGCTATATAGTCTATCCCTATACAAACACAGACAAACTTATCGGAGAAACTGGGGTGAGCCAATTTGATGAAACGGGGGATTTCACACCCGGACAATTTACATCATCCTTCACGGCATTGTCTGTTAATACGCATTACAATGCCAGGGCATATGCAATCAATTCTTTTGGCACACGTTATGGTGCCAGCGTGGAATTTTATACGCTCGCAAATACACCGGATGCACCCACGGTTGACTCACCAGCAGCCAGTACAATGAATGTTACTGTCAATCCTAACGGAAATCCTGAAACAACGGAATTCTGCATCTATGAAACATCAACCCTGAAATATGTTCAGGCCAATGGTAGCCTGGGAAATACTGCTGTTTGGCAGACCATAGCAAACTGGGGTACAAAAACAGTCACAGGTTTGACTCTTGGATTAACCTACACGTATAAAGTAAAAGCCAGGAATGGCAACAATGTTGTTACGGCTTTCAGTCCGGAAGCATCTTCAACCACTGTAGGTCCACCTACGATGTCAACATATGGAAACCTGAGCTGGAGCGAGACGCAGCCTGCCGGAGATGTTAACAAAAACTGGTCGGCTGTGGCTACCAATGCTGATGGGACAAGGATGCTTGCTGCAACCAGTACTCCCGGCCGCATTTACTATTCGACGAACTCAGGAAAAACATGGACGGAAGTTTTTCCTACCGGAGTTGCGGAAAATAAAGAGTGGAGTGCGCTTGCCATCTCGGGAAATAGTTGGACGATGATCGCAGCTGTAAATGGTGGAAAAGTATACCAATCCAATGACCTTGGCAGTACATGGGCCGAAATCATGCCGGCAGGCTCCAGTGTCAATAAAAGCTGGTATGTAGCCTCCCTTTCCAATGATGGAATGACAGGACTGATAGGAGTACTTGGTGGCCGCGTTTATTACCAGAGATATGGTGGCTGGTCTGAAGTGTCCCCTGCAGGTATTGGACAGGACAAAAGCTGGCAGGTGGTAAAGGTATCATATGATGGCTCAACCTTACTGGCAGCACATAGTACACGTATGTATACTGCTCCTGGCAGCTCCTCATCCTCCTGGACAGAAATACAGCCTGCCGGAAATGTCGACAAAGACTGGAGATCAGTTTCATTGTCGGGCAATGGTCAGAAAATGATTGCTGCTGCCAATGGTAGCAGGCTGTATACCTTTGATGGAAGCTCCTGGGCAGAAACCCAACCAGCTGGAAACCTTGACAAGGCATGGTATCATACCGGAATTTCCTCTGATGGAACAACGATGATGGCCGGTGTATACGGCGGACGGCTATATTATTATTCAGGATCCTGGAGCGAAACCCAGCCTGCAGGGAACGCAGACAAAAGCTGGTTTACGGCTACAATGTCGCCCAATGGTTCTGCTATACTTGCAGGCGTATTTGGGGGAAGATTCTATCGTGGCTATTTCCCCTTTGCTGGCAATATTACATCGAATTCAGCAACATTGTTCGGCAGGATCACTGCCGTGAATGGTAGCAATGCCACCACACGTGGGGTTATTTATTATAATTATACCGGAAGCATGCTGGTAATAACAGATCCCGGAGTATTAAACGTAAGCGAAAGCGGAGACTACAACACCGGTGCTTACGCGCTGCCGGTTACAGGCCTCAGTCCCAATGAGTATTACAATACCAGGGCCATGGGAACCAATTTGTATGGTACTGCTTATGGTAACCTGGGCGATTTTTACACCCTTGCTGCAGTACCTGCAGCTCCGACTGTAAACAATCCTACCACTACCACACTAAATGTAAGCCTTAATTATGATGGTAACAGTTCAAGTACGGAATACTGTATTCATGAAACTACGACCAATAAGTTTGTTCAGGCTGACGGTACACTGGGAGCCTCTGCTGTATGGCAAATGCCAGGCCTCTGGGGAATAAAGACTGTTACCAGTCTTACAACAGGCGCAACTTATACATTTGAAGTTAAAGCACGTAACACCGATCTAGTTGAAACAGTTTACAGTGAACCTGCATCAGGAATGCCTGTAGGCCCACCATTGGTTACCACCGGAGCTCAAATATGGGCAGAAACACAACCGGCCGGCGATGTGAACAAACAATGGTCTACTCATGCGATTTCTACCGATGGAAGTAAACGTTTGGTCGCATATACAAACGGAAGGGTTTATCTTACTACAAATAGCGGCCAAACCTGGACAGAAACCATGCCGGGAGGTGATGCCAATTATTACTGGAACTCACTGGCAATTTCTGGAGATGGTACAAAAATGCTGGCAGGAGTTGCTGGCGGAAACCTATATATGTCTGCAAACAGCGGTACCAGCTGGACAGTGGCAGCCACACCGGTTTCAGCTCAATCGCTGAACTGGTCGGGTGCAGCCATCTCCTCCGATGGCACGGTAATGCTGGCCTGTGTATACGGAGGCCGGGTCTACAAATATTCAGGTTCCAGCTGGGCTGAAGTCTATCCTGCCGGATCAGCGATCAATAAAAATTGGAAGGCTATATCCATATCCTCAAACGGAAGTACAATGATGGCCGCCATTTACCCGGGATATCTTTATACTTCTGGTAATTCAGGCTCCACCTGGACTGCCCAGACACCTCCCGGCACATCATCCGGGAACTGGTACTCTGTTGGCGTGTCGGGTGATGGCAGCAAAATGATAGTAGGATGCCTTGGTGGCTCACTGTATTCACTTTCGGCTGGCACCTGGACAGAGCAAACACCTGCCGGAGCAGGAACTATTTACTGGCAATCAGTTGCCATCACAGCCGATGGCTCCAAAATGATGGCAGCAGTAACAGGTGGGAGAATGTATGAATATGCATCAGGTTCATGGGGAGAACTACAACCCTTGGGAAATACAGACCAGAGCTGGCAGGCCATACGATATGCCGGTGATGGCTCCAATAAAATGGTTTCTGTAAGCAACAGCAGGATGTATCATCTTATTAATCAATCTATAAGCACAATTACAACCACTACAGCTATTGGCATGGGCTCAATTATTACCACTGGTGGCTCGAATGCAACAAGCCGTGGATACATCCATTACCCATATAGCAATACAGACAAGTTGATTGGTGCCAGTGGGGTGGTTCAGGTAAGTGAAAGCGGGGATTTTGGTGTAGGTACATTCACCTCATCCTTTATTGGTTTGGACGTAAACACCCGTTACAATGCAAGGGCATACGCCATTAATACCTATGGCACAACCTACGGAAGCCGCGTTGATTTCTGGACGCTGGCCAATGTGCCGGGCACACCTACGGTGAATACTCCGACGCTTTCCACGCTCAATGTGACCATTGCTGTCAATAGTAATCCTTCAATAACCGAATATTGTATCCAGGAGACGAACACCTCGAATTATATACAGGCTAACGGAACTTTGGGAGTTACTGCTGTTTGGCAGACAAATAGCAACTGGGGAACAATAACAGTAACCGGCCTAAGCCTGGGTACAACCTATACTTTTAAAGTGAAAGCCCGTAATGGGGCATTGTCAGAAACGGCTTATGGAGGACCAGCGAGCGGATCGCCTTCTGGTCCACCTACTGTGTTAACTCAGGGCATTTCTGACTGGACAGAAACGCAACCGGCCGGCAGCATGAACAAGAGCTGGTATGCCGGAGCCATTGCTGGAGATGGAACGAAAGTACTTGCAGGTATCAGTGGAGGACGCTTATACCTGAATTCAAATGGCAGCTGGGCAGAAACCCAACCAGCAGGCAATACTAACCAGGGATGGATTTCCTGTGCAATTTCGACAGATGGCAGCAAGATGTTAGCAGCTGCACAAAACGGAAGACTGTACCTCTACAGTGGGGGCACCTGGGCAGAAACTCAACCTGCAGGAGCTTCCGATTATAATTGGCGTTCAGTGGCTATGTCGGCAGATGGGAGTACCATGCTTGCAGCTGTGTCGGGAGGCTTGATATACAAATACAGCAGTGGTGTCTGGGCAGAAACCTTCCCGGCAGGTTCATCACTTAATAAAGGCTGGTCGAGCGTGGCAGTCTCTGCAAATGGAACCAAGATGCTCGCAAGTGTTTATTTTGGCAGAGTATACGCTTACGTTTCCGGAGCCTGGGCAGAAACCTCCCCTTCTGGAATCGGCACTGACCTACCTTGGGGTGCAGTTAGTGTTTCGGCCGACGGGTCGAAAATGCTCGCCGGAGCTACCGGAGGAAGACTATACCTGAATAGTGGCGGCACCTGGGCTGAAACTCAGCCTGCCGGTAATGTTGACAAAAACTGGCAAAGTGCAGTGCTATCAGCTGATGGATCGAAAATGCTGGCAGGTATCTACAACGGGCTGCTATATTATTACAGCAATTCGGCCTGGGCGGAGGCCACACCGGCGGGAACCGGAATCAACCAATATTGGCAAGTCATTCAAATGTCGTCGGATGCTTCAAAGATGCTGGCATTATCTTATAATGGAAGGGCCTATCTTTCAGAAGCTGCTGTGATTACGAATATCACAAATACATCGGCCACAGGAAATGGGACGATCTCTTCAACCAATGGGGATACACCAACAGCAAGAGGTTATATTTACTACCCATATAACAATACTGATCAGGTAATCGGTGATGCAGCTGCAATAACCATAAGTGAGTCAGGTAGTTTTTCAGCCGAAGCCTTCACTTCCTCTTTAACACTTTTGACGGTTAACACCCATTACAATGCCAGGGCTTTTGCCACCAATACTTATGGCACAGGCTATGGAGCCCGTAAGGATTTCTGGACACTCGCCTATACGCCTGCCGCACCAACAGTAAACAATATCACAAGCACTACCCTGGATGTTACGGTCGATGGCAACAGCAATAACAGCAGCACGGAGTTCGCCATTTATGACAACACCTCTGCAAAATATGTGCAGGCTGATGGCACCCTCGGTGTTGCCACAGTATGGCAAACAATCGATGTCTGGAGTACAAAAACGATTACCGGCCTTACCACAGGAACAACTTATGTGTTTAAGGTGAAGGCCCGTAATGGAGGAGGTGTAGAAACTGCTTACAGCCCCGAAACAACAGGAACACCCCTTGGGCTTCCTACTGTTACAACAGGCGTTTTACAGTGGGCCGAAACATCGCCTGACGGGTTTTACGCTACCGTAAATTGGGCTGTTTCTGCCATGTCGAGTAATGGAAAGAAAATTCTTGCCGGTATAACCAATGGCAAGCTATATCTATACAATAACGGTACCTGGGCAGAAACAATGCCAACAGGAGTTGCTGAAAACAAAAACTGGCAGTCTGTCTCATCGTCTGATGATGGAAGTATAATGCTGGTAGCAGTAAATGGTGGACGTATATATAAATCTGTAGATGGTGGAACCAACTGGAGTGAAACAACACCAACAGGAACAGCTGAAAACAAAAACTGGAAGTCAGTTTCTGTTTCTGCAGATGGGAGCACAATGCTTGCAGCAGTTTCTGGTGGACGCACATATAAATATAGCAGTGTTGCAAATAGCTGGACAGAAACAACACCCACGGGAACTGCTATAAATATGTCCTGGCAATCTGTTGCATTATCCGGAAACGGCAACATTATGCTGGCAGCCGTATATGGCGGACGTATTTACAAATCTTTAAATGGTGGAACAAGCTGGAGCGAAACCCAAGCTGCCGGAAATGTTGCCAAATACTGGAATACTGTTTCTGTGTCTGAAGACGGTTCCAAAATGCTGGCAGGTGTTAATGGAGGCAGGCTCTATCTATACAGCAGTGGATTGTGGAGTGAGACTATGCCAGCTGGTGCGGTAGATAAATCCTGGTACAAAGCTGTAATATCGAACGATGGAGCTAAAATGATTGCCGGGGTATATGGCGGCCGTTTGTATTCTTATTCAGGAGGTGTCTGGACTGAAGAAAGACCCGCCGGTGATGCAGATAAATACTGGCAAATTTCCGAACTATCAGGAGATGGGGCTATTCTGTTGGCAGGTGCCTATTTTGGCAAACTTTATTTAATGATTCCGAAATATTGCACCAATGTAACGAACACAGAAGCCACTGCCTGGGGCACAATTAACTCGGTAATGGGCTCCAATGTGACTACAAGAGGCTTGATTTATTATCCTTATTCGGATACCGAAAAAATAATCGGAGATGTTGATGTTACCAATATGAGCGAAAATGGCAGCTTTACCGCTGGTACGTTCAGTGCTGAATTTACAGGCTTATTAGTAAACGCGAGATATAATTTCAAAGCCCATGCCACAAATGGCGTAGGAATCACCTATGGCTCAAGGGTCGATTTCTGGACCCTTGCCAATGTCCCACTGTCTCCAACAATCAACAATGCAACTGCCACCACGCTTGATGTAACCATCAATGCGAACAGCAATCCTGATTCAACAAAATTCTGCATCCAGGATTCTGTGAACAATAAATTCGTACAAGCCGACGGAAGCTTAGATACAACGATCGTATGGCAAACTGTTGCCAGCTGGGGAACGAAAACCTTGACTGGTTTAACAACAGGAACAACCTATTATTTCCGTGTTAAGTCTCGTAATGGTGGTTTAACAGAATCTGCTTATGGCGTTTCAGCTGCTGGTGTACCGGTTTCTATGCCTACAGTAGCATGGCAGCCTTCAGACAACTGGAGTGAAACCCAGCCTGCCGGAAATGTAAATAAAGGTTGGACAATCGTTTCGCAATCTGGTAATGGCTTGATTAAACTCGCAGGAATTTTCAACGGCCGTCTTTACATGTCGGTCAACGGGGGAACCACTTGGAACGAAACACAACCAGCCGGAAATGCTGATAAATCATGGTATTCCGTTTCCGTCTCAGGTGATGGATTGACAATGGTAGCGGTCGTGTTAGGCGGTCGTGTTTATAAATCAAGCAACAGCGGTGGAAGCTGGACCGAAACCCAACCAGTAGGAAATGCAAATAACTGGTGGAAATCCATTGCTATTTCCAACAATGGATCTACTATACTGGCAGCTGCTAATCCTGGCCGTTTGTTTGTGTCAGTCAATGGAGGAGGAGCCTGGGCAGAAACTCAACCTGCGGGAAATGTTGATCAATATTGGGATCCTATTTCGGTTTCAAGTGACGGATTGACTATGATAGCAGGAGGCAATGCAGGCAGACTATACATATCAACAAACAACGGTGTAACATGGAATGAAACTCAGCCCGGAGGAAACGGAGATAAAGCTTGGTCTTCTATTTCCATTTCTGACAATGGATCTATCATGCTGGCAGCTATATCCTATGGCCGTATGTATAAGTCAGTCAATGGAGGAGCAACCTGGGCAGAAACCCAACCTGCAGGAAATAGTAATAAAAATTGGAAATCCGTTTCGATTTCAGGAGATGGTCTGACTATGCTGGCAGTCCCCCAATATGGCCGTGTGTACAAATCGAACAATGGAGGCACAAGCTGGAGTGAAACAATCCCAACGGGAACTCCTGAGGATACGTGGTGGAGTTCTGTTTCGGTATCAGGCAATGGTTCGTATATGCTGGCATGTGTGAACGGTGGAAGACTCTATAGCGCAACATCGGTTATTGAAACTGATATTACCAACACTTTAGCATCAGCCACCGGCAATATCACCTCCACCAACGGTGCCAATGCCAGCAACCGTGGAGCCATCTGGTATGCCTATACTGATACCGATAAAATCATCGGCGATGCCGGCGTTACCAATATAAGCAATACCGGCGATTTTAGTACTGGAGCATATCCTGTTTCATTCACTGGTCTAACAGCCAACACACGCTACAATGCCCGTGCCCATGCCACCAATCCTTACGGCACAGGCTACAGCGATCGTACCGATTTCTGGACCCTTGCCAATGTCCCACTGTCTCCAACAATCAACAATGCAACTGCCACCACGCTTGATGTAACCATCAATGCGAACAGCAATCCTGATTCAACAAAATTCTGCATCCAGGATTCTGTGAACAATAAATTCGTACAAGCCGACGGAAGCTTAGATACAACGATCGTATGGCAAACTGTTGCCAGCTGGGGGACGAAGACTGTGACCGGTTTAACAACAGGAACAACCTATTACTTCCGCGTTAAAGCACGCAATGGGAATGAAGTAGAAACTGCCTATGGCCCTTCTGCCAGCGGTATCCCTGTGGATCATCCTTATGTGGAATGGCAGCCCAACACCTGGCAAGAAACCCGGCCCGCCGGAGATATAAACAAAAGTTGGTACGCCGGCCTTAATTCTGATGGATCCATTATGTTTGCAGGCGCTCTGGGAGGCCGCTTGTACAAATCTACTGATGCAGGAGTTAATTGGAGTGAGACACAGCCAATAGGTAATAGCAACCAGTATTGGTCATGCGTTTCTTTATCTGGTAATGGAAACACGATCCTGGCAGCGGCTGCCAATGTGGCTTTATTGCTTTCGACCAACGGAGGCAGCACATGGAACACTGCAGGTATCGCACAGTTAGCCACCTCCTGCGCTGCTGTCTCTACTGACGGTAGCACCATGCTGGCAGCAAGGAGTAATGGACGTATTTTCAAATCCACCAATAGTGGAGTTAGTTTTGTTGAAACGACTCCCACTGGAACAGCTGAAGATAAATCATGGATTTATGTCTCTCTTTCTGCTACAGGAGATACCATGCTGGCAGCAGTAATGAATGGACGAATGTATGTCTCGACCAACAGCGGAAACAACTGGATCGAAACGCAACCTGCCGGGAATTTAGATAATGACTGGCGATCTGCTTCTGTAAGCTCAAATGGCCTTACCATGCTGGCAGCAGCTAATAATGGGAGGATTTACATTTCGACCAATGGCGGAAATACCTGGGGCGAAACACAACCAGCCGGAAATAATAATAAGACATGGAAAACAACTTCGGTTTCATCTGATGGAAATACAATGCTTGCGACTGTATATAATGGTCGTATGTATAAATCCGTTAATGCAGGAGCCAGTTGGTATGAAATAGCTCCAACCGGCACATTTGAAGATAAAATCTGGACCTCAACTGCCTTGTCATCTGATGGACTATCTATGCTTACAGGTATAAGTGGTGAAAGAATTTATCGTTCAACACCGACCACTCCGCCAGTCATTTTTGCCAATATTACCAGTTCGTCTGCTTCGGCTACCGCTAATATCACTGCCACCAACGGCGCTAATGCAAGCAACCGTGGTGCCATCCTGTACGAATATACAGGTACTAACAAGATAATCGGCGACGCAGGCGTTACCAATGTAAGCAATAACGGTAGTTTTGGCACAGGAACTTATCCTGTTTCGCTCAGCGGTCTTATGCCTAACACCCATTACAGTGCACGCGCCCATGCCACCAATCCTTACGGTACAGGCTACAGCGACCGTGCCGAATTCTGGACCCTGGCCAATGTTGCCCTGCCTCCAACTGTTAACAATGCAACTGCCACCACGCTGGATGTAACCATCAATGCGAACAGCAATCCTGACTCAACAAAATTCTGCATCCAGGATTCTGTGAACAATAAATTCGTACAAGCCGACGGAAGCCTTAATACTACTGCCGTTTGGCAAACTGTTGCCAGCTGGGGAACGAAAACTGTGACCAGTTTAACAACAGGTGCAACCTATTACTTCCGTGTTAAGTCTTGTAATGGAGGATTAACAGAATCTGCCTATGGTATTTCTGCCTCAGGTGTACCGGTTTCCAGCCCAACAGTTACAACTCAGGCTTCTTCAGGTATTACGACAACAATCGCCTTATCCAATGGAAATATCACAGCAACAAACGGAGCAAATGCAAGCTCACACGGTGCTATCTGGTATGCCTATACCAATACGGATAAAATTATCGGTGATGCCGGTATTACCAATGTAAATAAAACCGGAAGTTTTGGAACTGTAGCCTTCCAGGATTCACTAACTGGATTGTCGGTCAACGCACATTACAATACCCGTGCTTACGCCATTAATCCTTATGGAACAGGCTACGGTGTAAGGGTAGCTTTCTGGACCCTTGCCAATGTGCCTTCAGCTCCAACTGTTGACAATGCAACAGCCACCACACTGGATGTTACCGTAGTTGTAAATGGAAATCCCTCAATTACAGAGTTCTGCATCAATGAAACCAGTACAGGAAAGTACATTCAAGCCAACGGAACGCTTGGGAATACCCCTGTATGGCAGACTGCTTTAATTTGGGGAACAACAACGGCCAACGGTCTGGGAACAGGCATTACCTATACCTTTAAAGTAAAAGCCCGTAACGGCGAAAATACGGAAACAGTATACGGAGGAACCACCTCAGGAACTACCTGTACCAACCCAACCGCCGGCGGAACTATCGGAACAGCCCAGACCATTTGTTACAGTGCTACTCCAAATGCCTTCGCAAGTAGTGCAGCTGCCACAGGACACGGAGGAACACTGGAATACAAATGGCAATCTTCGGTTACCAGCGGTGTCAGCGGATTCTCTGACCTTGCCTCAAGCAATTCTGCTACTTATGCCCCGGGCTCCCTCACTGCTACCACCTGGTTTAAGCGTGTGGCAAGAGTTACCTGCAAAGCCGACTGGACTGCTGCCGCAGAATCGAATGTCATCCAGATTAGCGTTTATGCCCCACTCACCGCTGCCATCAGCCCAACCTCCAGCCCCGTCTGCTATACCCAGGCTGCCGCTACCTATACAGCCAGTGGTTCAGGTGGGACAGGATCCTACAGCTATCTTTGGTACAAAAACTCCATCTCCACCGGCATCACCACCAGTACTTATGCCCCGGGCAACACCAATGCAAACAGTACCTTCTATTGTGCTGTGACCAGCGGCTCTTGCGGAACGGTGAATACTTCCACCATTACGATCATCGGCG
>Ga0247840_10002230_pt1 | contig 35020 bp, 14 predicted proteins | sample LaCruzMarch2015__FD_192404 | JGI IMG/M metagenome (GOLD analysis project Ga0247840, IMG submission 192404) | Freshwater microbial communities from meromictic Lake La Cruz, Castile-La Mancha, Spain - LaCruzMarch2015_17m | ecosystem: Environmental > Aquatic > Freshwater > Lake | place: Spain...
CTGCGCCCCCCCCCGTAGGTCCCCCCCCATTTATACACGGATTTTGAAACAAAAAACCTGGCATAGCCGTATTTACATATTGGATTCAAAAACATAACAATGGGACACAGTCACACAATTAAGTATGATGGAAAGCTTTTAAAAGTGAAAGCTTCCGGAAAAGACTACACTGCAGAGGATGTTCTTGCCTATGGGAAAGCCATTATAGAGGCTTCTATTACCTACAGCTGTACAGCAGCTCTACTCGACGAATATGATGTCGAATATGCTTTAGGTACAATAGATCTATATGAATCTGCTGTTTTTATTTCGGAAATGGCACCCAAAATTGGACGGGTTGCTGTGGTCTGCAAACCCCAGAATCATCATGATGCTGATTTCTGGGGGACAGTAGCTGTGAATCGCGGCCTGACTGTCAGGGTCTTCAAAAGCCTGAATGAGGCAGAAGCCTGGCTTCAGCAAGTAACACCTTAAACAGTTTTCTTGCTGTCATTACAGAAGTCTACACCCCTTTTCTTTCCCGTTTGTGGTACTTTCAGCTACCAATATTAACGAATCGTGCCCGTATTTGTTAATAATGTGTTAATTAAACACACAAAACCCGAACTAAAAAAAGAATCTATCGTATCTTTATTGATAAACTGAATCTGATGGTTTTGTCAGATTAAAAGTGTAATTCGCTAATTTTGTGGATTCTATTGAATATATTTTCGGGGGTATCATTCATAGATTATTAAGTTTTTTAACATACGTGGCAACCAAAGTTTTCCATCCTGTGTCTTTTTTACCCCCGAACGGAATGTAATCCAATGAAGAATTTTTACCTATTAATATTCGCTTTCCTATTATTCTCAAGTGTTTCAGCCCAGCCTATGCTTGCGCACTACCCTTTCTGGGTGGATGCCGGCGACGTAAGCGGCCACGGCAACAATGGTACACTGAATGGTGGAGCAGCAGTCAACACATGTTTGCTGGATTTGAATGGAAGCTCAGCTTATGTCAGTGTTCCGAACAACATCTCGCTACTTCCTTCGAATCAAATCAGCATGTATGCCAGGATAAAACCTTTTTCTACTACGGGCAGTGACATGATCCTGCAAAAGTTTTCGTCAGGAACAAACAAAGGCTATCAACTCAGACTTATAAATGGCAAAGTGGATGCCAACTTTGGCGGCACAGCTACAACAGTGACTTCTTCTGGAACGCTGACTGCAAACCAATGGCATAATGTCTTTGTGACATACAATGGAGCGCAATACAAAATTTATATCGATGGTGTGCTGGACATCAGCGGAAGCGCACCCAATGACCTTGCCTCCACAACAGCATTGTTTATCGGCTCATCTTCAGGTAGTTCTGATTGGTTTCATGGCCAGATCGATGACATCAGGGTTTATAATTACGAATTAAGCCTGGCTGAAATGAGTCTTATCTCCGGTGATCTGGCCGCAGTCCCCAGCCTTACGATCAGCATCACCTTAAACCCTGTCTGTGTCGGCAATACTGTAGCATTCTTTGCCACCCCTGTCAATGGAGGTACTAATCCCATCTTCGAATGGCATGTAAATGGCACAGTGGTCGGAGGAAATGCTTCTGTATTTTCCTATCTTCCCGACAGTGGGGATGTTGTCAGCTGCTGGATGACCTCCTCGCTTCCCTGCTCGAATGGCACTACTGCAGTATCAAATTCTTTTACTGTTCTTGTTTACCCATTGCTGGTTGCCACAGCGAATATACCGAATCCGGCGCCTGTTTGTAATGGCAATGGGGTAACCTTGTTTGTCAATCCAACCAATGGCGGATTAACGCCTACTTTTCAATGGTATAAGAATGGCGCCCTGATTCCATTGGCAACGCAACAGAGTTATACCTATGTCCCTATCAATGGCGACTTCCTCTATTGTGCTGTAACTTCAAGTTTTAATTGCGCAATCCCCTTCGGGACTCCTGTCAACTCAAACACAGTTACGATAAGTGTAACAGAAAACTTGACTGCCTCTGTTTCTATCCTCGCCTCGGCTAATCCCATCTGTGCAGGAACTCCTGTCACCTTTACGGCATCTGCCGTCAATGGCGGAACAAGCCCAAGCTATCAGTGGAAGGTCAACAATGTCAGTGTCGGGCCCAACAGCCCATCCTATACCTATGCTCCCGCCACGGGCGACATCGTTAAATGCGAACTCCTCAAAGATCCCTCCTGGACATGCGTCATTGGAGGAAATCCGGCTACTTCGAATTTTATCACCATGAATGTCAGCCCTTTGAGTCCTGTTTCTGTGTCCATTAGTACACCCTCCACAACGATCTGCAGCAGTAGTCCTGTAACTTTCACCGCCAATGCTGTAAACCCCGGAGCCTCTCCAGTTTATACCTGGAAAGTGAATGGCATCACTGTGGGAGGAAACCAGGCCACCTATTCTTATACACCTGCAAACAACGACCAGGTGCAGTGCTTTCTGACCAACAACACAGCCTGCGCAACAGGCAGCCCTGCTGCTTCTAACGTGATCTTCATGACAGTGACCGGAGCCGCAGGAGCTGTAGGCATTAGCATTGTAGCCAATTCGGCATCAATTTGCCTGGGCAGTAGCATCACCTATACAGCAACCCCCGCCACTCCCGGAGCTAGCCCCTCCTATGTCTGGAATATCAATGGAAATCCAACAGCGCCAAGCAATAGCAATACCTATACCTACACCCCGGGTGTAGCTGCAAATGTGGTGGTATTCTGCACTTTAACGTCCAGCCTGGGATGTGCAAGCAACAACCCGGCTACCTCAAACTCTGTCACTGTCACTGTCAGCAACAGTGTTGCTGTTGGCGTATCCATCAGCACACCTACAAATCCTGTTTGTGCCGGAACATCGGTGACTTTCACTGCAAATCCAAGCAATCCGGGGCCGCTGCCATTGTATTCATGGACAGTTAACAACATCGCAGTGGGAAGCGGGACAAGCTATACTTATGTGCCACTCAATGGTGACCAGGTGCGTTGCATCCTGACATCATTGCAAAGTTGCGCCACCAACAACCCGGCGACATCCAATGTCGTCACCATGAACGTAACGACACAACAGACTGTTTCTGTAAGCATTACAACACCTTCTACCAGTCTTTGCACAGGCAGTTCGGCAAGCTTTACTGCCATACCCGGCCAGGTCATTGCGAGCCCGGTTTACCAATGGTATAAAAATGGTTCGCCTGTGGGTACCAATTCCACAACTTACACCTACACTCCTGTGCTGAATGGAGATGCTGTATACTGTGTATTGAGTTCAGTATCAAGTTGTAGTGTAGGAAGTCCGGCCACTTCCAGTACCATTACCATGTCTGTTAGTGCCAGTTCTCTGGCTGCAATCAGCATTTCGGCCTCAGCCTTGAACATTTGCCAGGGAACCACAGTGACTTTTACTGCTGTTGCAGCAAACGGAGGTAGTAGTCCTTTGTATAACTGGACAGTTGACAACAATGCAACAGGTACCAACAGCACAACGCTCTCGATTACCCCATCCAATGGGCAAACCATCCGTTGTATCCTGACCTCCAACAGCAGCTGTGCCACAGGTTCTCCGGTCACCTCCAATGCCATTGTCATCGGCGTGAATCCAACCAACAATGTCTCTCTCAGCATTACGGCATCCGCGAACAACATTTGCCAGGGAATCCCGGTGACTTTCACTGCTTTTCCGGTCAATCAGGGTTCAAGCCCACAATACCAATGGACGGTTAACGGTGTCCTCGTTGGGGGAAATACTACTACCTATACTTATTTGCCGACCAATGCTGATGTCATCAGTTGTTCACTCATCTCCAGCACTCTTTGCTCGAATCCGATACCTGCTACATCGAATCCATTAACGATGAACATCACCAGTGGTACGCCTGTCAGTGTTTCGATTTCAGCATCTACCAACAACGTTTGTCCCGGGACACCGATCACCTTCACCGCAACTGCCATAGGCGGCGGCACGCCATCATACCAATGGAAAGTAAATGGAATTAATGCAGGAATCAACAGTCCCAGCTATACTTACAACCCGGCTAATAATGACCAGGTAAGCTGTATTGTCACTTCCAATGCCAGCTGTGCACTTGGAAACCCCGCAACTTCCAATACCATTGTGATGTCGGTGAACACTGCACTTCCTGTTTCTGTTGCCATCACAGCAAATCCAGGCACCATCGTATGTGCCGGAACTGCAATTAATTTTACTGCGACGGTTGTGAATGGAGGTGGATCCCCCAATTACCAGTGGAAAATCAATGGAAGTCCTGCCGGATCCAACAGCCCTGTCTTTAACTATGCCAACCCGACCAATTATGCGGTGATTACCTGCACAGTAACTTCCAGTTTAGGCTGTGTCACCAACAATCCGGCCATTTCGAATTCGCTTACCATGGATGTAAGTTCCTTTGCACCTGTGAATGTCTATACCGCAGCATCAGGAAATAGTGTTTGTGCAGGGACAACAGTGAACTTTACGGCAACTCCTTCCAATGGTGGGGCCAGTCCTGTTTACCAATGGAAAGTCAATGGGGTTGTACAAGTATCCACTTCAGCCCTATTGTCCTATATACCTGCCAATGGAGACATTGTGACCTGCAGGCTTACCTCCAGTTTACTCTGTACAACAGGAAACCCGGCAACATCTTCACCGATCACCATGATCGTTAACCCGGGTGGTGTGGTAGCTTCAGTCAACATCACTGCTTCCTCCACCAGCGTTTGTGCGGGAACGGCAGTGAACTTCACGGCTACACCTGCCAATGGTGGCGCAACACCATCTTATCAATGGAAGAAAAACGGCAGTAATGTTGGGAGCAATACCCCAATTTACAGTTATACACCTTTGGCTTCCGGTGACATTATTACCTGTGTGATGACCTCAACGGCTTCCTGTGCAACGGGAAGCCCAGCCACCTCCAATGCTGTCACCATCACGGTAAACCCTGCCACTCCTGTTACACTGTCTATCAGTACTTCTGCTACCAATGTCTGCCCGGGCAGTACGGTTACTTTTACAGCCACAACTGCCAATGGCGGCACAAGTCCGGTATTCCAGTGGAAGGTGAATGGCGTTAATATGGGTTCAAATAGTCCTAGCTTCTCCTACATCGCCTCTAACAATGACGTGGTGAGCTGTGTTCTTACCTCCAATGCACCCTGTGCCACCGGTAGCCCGGTCACTTCAAATTCAATCACGATTTCAGTAATGTCTAACCTGCCGGTCTCTGTCACTGTTTCTGCTACATCTACAGTAGTTTGCCAGGGCACTTCGGTTACGTTTACGGCAAATCCCACCAATGGCGGACCGGGTGCGAGTTACCAGTGGAAAGTCAATGGTGTAAATGCCGGGATTAACAACCAAACGTATACTTATCAACCTGCTCCCGGGGATGTCGTATCCTGCCAGCTTACCTCAAGTTTTACCTGTGTCACAGGCAATCCTGCGCTCTCAGCCGGTTTGCCTATTACAGTTAACTCAAATGTACCTGTTTCAGTAGGAATCTCAACTTCTGCCACCAACATTTGCCCGGCTACCCTGGTCACCCTGACAGCCATCCCGGTAAACCCGGGCACTTTGCCTGTTTATCAATGGAAGGTAAATGGCGTGAATGTGGGATCCAACAGTGCCACACACCAGTATTATCCCAGCAATGGCGATCACATTGTCTGTGTGCTGACTTCCAATTCCAGCTGTGCCTCAGGTAGCCCTGCAATCTCCAACGCAATTGATATCGTTGTTGTGCCCTTTGCACCTGTTTCTGTGACGGTTACACCAAATACAAACAGTGTTTGTCCGGGGACCAATGTCACATTTACCGCCAATGTCACCAACCCCGGTACAGCGCCTACGTATGTCTGGAGGGTTGGCAGCACTGTGGTTGGCGGCAATACCCCAACTTACAGCTATACACCCTTAAATGCAGATTTGGTAAGTTGTACTGTAACCTCAAATCTAGCCTGTGCCAGCAGCAACCCCGCTTCGAATAGTGTCACGATGATCGTGGTGAGTAGCTCCCCGGTATCTGTCGCAATCACCCCCTCCGCTAACCCCCTCTGTGCAGGATCTCCGGTTACGTTTACTGCAAATCCGGCCAATGGAGGAGCAAGCCCTTCTTATCAGTGGAAACTCAATGGCTCCAATGCTGGAACTAACAGTGCAACATATACTTATACACCATTAAATAACGATGTCATCACCTGTGTGGCAACCTCCAGCCTTACTTGTGTAACCGGCAATCCGGCCACTTCTGCTCCAGTCAGCATGACAGTGAACCCGATTTTACCAACTTCCATCAGTATTACGACTGCTGCCACCAGCCTTTGTGTTGGCGAATCTGCAACATTCACAGCGAATCCCCTTAACGGTGGAAGTAACCCACAGTACCAGTGGAAGGTGAACGGCACCAACTACAGCACAACTTCCAGCCTGTTCTACACCCCTGTCAACGGGGATCAGGTTCAGTGCTTTCTAACCTCCAATGCGAGCTGTCCCGCAACGAATCCAACTGCATCCAACCTCATCACAATGACGGTGAATCCGATGTTGCCTGCGGCATTGGCAATCTCCCCTTCCCTCAACAACGTCTGTAGTGGTACAGCAGTTACCTATACCGCAAGTCCAAGCAATGGGGGCAGTAACCCAGTTTATAATTGGTCTGTCAATGGAGCTGCAGCAGGCACTTCATCCCCTACCTTAACCCTGACACCGAACAATGGAGATTATATTAGTTGTATGCTTACCTCCAATGCTACCTGCGTCACGGGGAGCCCGACCAATTCAAATACAGTGGTTATGGTTGTAAATCAATCACTCACGGTCGCCTTGAACATCACTGCAACACTTACCTCTATTTGCCAGGGAACCCCGGTAACATTTAACGCATTCCCAACCAATGGCGGAGCAGCTCCGGTTTACCAATGGAAAGTAAATGGTGTCAACAACGGGACAAACAGTGCAAGCTTTACTTTTGCGCCCAACAACAACGATGTAATCAGCTGTGTATTAAACTCTAATGCCTTGTGTGCTACCGGAAATCCGGCAGTTTCCAATTCGATTACCATTTCTGTCGGCAACAGCCTTCCTGTCAGCGTAAGTATTTCAGCCTCAGCCAGTGTCGTTTGTTCAGGAATATCTGTCACTTACACAGCTAACCCTGTAAATGGCGGGACTTCAGCTTTTTATCAATGGAAAGTGAATGGAACCAATGCAGGGATTAACAACCCTGTCTTTGTTTACACCCCACAACCTGGAGAAACCATCAGTTGTGTGCTGACATCGAGTAATAGCTGTACAAGCGGTAACCCTGCCACCTCCAATGGACTTACTGTCACGGTGAATCAAAACGTTTGGGCAGCGGTAACGATATCTGCCTCAGCCAATACTGTCTGTGCCGGCACAGCTGTAACATTTGTTGCCACACCAACAGATGCAGGAGCAAGTCCTACCTACCTGTGGAAAGTGAATGGCATACCAACAGGTTCTACCGGGTCTACCTTTGTATACACGCCTACAAACGGCCAAAGCATCACGTGTCTGATGACCCCCAACGGGACCTGTACCAACAACAGTACTGCCAACTCCAATACACAGACAATCACTGTCACCCCATCAGTACCTGTAAGTGTAAGTATTTCGCCCAGTGCAAATCCTGTTTGTACAGGGACATCTGTAACATTCTCAGCCAGCCCGACCAATGGCGGAAGCAATCCTGTCTATCAATGGTTTAAAAACAGTGTCGCTGTCGGTTCCGGCCCCGGCTACACCTATAGCCCGCTCAACGGAGATCAGGTGTATGTGACAATGACCTCGAATGTCAACTGTGCTTCAGGAAGCCCGGCAAGTTCTTCTGCAGTCACCATGACGGTGAACGCCTCTCAAACTGCCAGCGTGAGCATCGCTGCCAGTGCAAACCCGGTTTGTTCCGGCACCACAGTAACCTTTACTGCAACACCTGTACAAGGGGGTAGCAGTCCCGTATATCAATGGTACAAAAACACGACACCGGTTGGCAGCGGTGCGACTTATAGCTATATCCCTGCAAACAATGACCAGGTTTACGTTGTCCTGACTTCAAATGCACAATGTGTCAATGGTAGTCCGGCCACTTCTTCGACAATCAACATGACAGTAAATGCCTCTGTTCCTGCCAGTGTAAGCATAGCACCAAGTGCTAACCCGGTTTGTGCAGGCACTGGTGTTACTTTCACGGCGACTCCTGTCAATGGTGGAAGTCTCCCTACCTACCAATGGTTCAAAAACGGGGCTTCTGTTTCCGGTGCTACAAGTGTCAGCTATTCATTAACTCCAGCAAATGGCGATCAGGTATATGTGGTGATGACCTCTAACACATTTTGTGCTGCCGGCAACCCTGCCACTTCAGCTACAACAACGATGACAGTGAATCCCTTGCTTACTGCCAGTGTTACGATTACAGCCAATGCAAATCCTGTTTGTGCAGGGACCACAGTTGGCTTTACTGCCACACCCACAAACGGTGGCGCAAACCCACTTTATCAATGGTATAAAAACAGCATCGCAATTCCGGGAGCCAATGCTGCCAGCTATTCCTTTGTCCCTGACAATTGGGATCTTGTTTATGTCATCATGAACTCAAATGCCGCTTGTGTTACAGGTAGCCCAGCCATATCGCCCACCATTGTCATGACTGTAAACCCCTTACTGCCCGCCAGTGTTACAATCAATGCCAGTGCAAATCCGGTGTGTGCAGGAACCAGTGTTACTTTTACAGCTTCCACTGTAAACGGAGGCTTAAGCCCAACATATCAATGGTATAAAAACAGTAGTCTTATCACTGGAGCTAACAGTGCAAGTTATTCCTATATCCCTTCAAATGGTGATCTGGTCTATGTGCTATTGACCTCCAATGCGCTTTGTGTTTCCGGTTCTCCGGCTACTTCTGCCAACATAAGCATGATTGTAAATCCTTCATTGGCTGTTTCTACCACCATTGCAGCAAACCCAAACCCTGTCTGTGCAGGGACTATTGTAACATTGTCCACCAGCTCCACCAATGGCGGTTCGAATCCTGTTTATCAATGGTATAAAAACAATGTCGCAGTGACGGGTGCCACTACGGCTACCTTTAACTTTACTCCAGTCAATGGAGACCAGATCTATGTCAGCCTGACATCCAATGCCAATTGTGCTACCGGCAATCCAGCGAATTCTTCTCCCATCAGCATGCAGGTAAACCCTTTACAGCCTGTCTCTGTTGTGGCTGTTGCTGACGCGAACCCGGTCTGTTCCGGAACTTCGGTAACCTTCAACGCCAACCCTGGCAATGGCGGCAGCACACCGGTTTATCAATGGTATAAAAATGGTGTGGCCGTTTCTGGTGCCATCAACAATAGCTTTACCTACACCCCTGCAAGCGGAGACCAGGTATATGTCGTCCTGACTTCCAATGCTCTTTGTGCATCAACCAACCCTGCTTCGTCTTCTGTAATTACGATGGGTGTAAATCCTGCACTTCCGGTTAGTGTTAGTCTTGCACCCAGTGCAAACGCTGTCTGTAGCGGAACATCAGTAAATTATACAGCAACACCGATTAATGGAGGGTCATCTCCTGTTTATCAATGGTATAAAAACAATGTTCTTATCGTCGGAGCGAACAACGCCACCTATTCCTATGTCCCTGCAAATGGAGACCAGATCTATGTTGTCCTGACATCCAATGCAAGTTGTGCCGGTGGCAGCCCTGCGACATCAGCTACGGTCAACATGACTGTGAATGCTGCTTTGGCTGTAAGTGTAGGATTGAATGTGAATGCAAATCCTGTCTGCCCCGGAACGGCTGTGAATTTTACTGCAAGCCCTGTCAATGGCGGCACCTCACCCTCCTTCCAATGGTATAAAAATGGAGCTTTAATCCTTGCGGCCAACAGCGCGAGCTACAGCTACACACCGGGCAACAACGACCAGATCTATGTCGTAATGGCCTCCAATGCAGTTTGCGCTTCAGGCAGTCCGGCAAGTTCTGCAACCATCGTGATGTCTGTCAGCACAAGCCAGGTAGCCAGTGTTGCCAATGCCGTTAACACAAATCCTGTCTGTTCAGGCACATCCGTGAATTTCACTGCAACACCTACAAATGGAGGTACAACTCCCACTTACCAATGGTATAAAAATACAGCTCCTGTCACAGGTGCCAACAGTGCCACTTACACCTACACTCCGGCTAACGGGGATCAGGTTTATGTAAAAATGACCTCCAATGCCGGTTGTGCCAGCGGAAGCCCGGCAAATTCCCTGGTCATCACCATGACTGTCAATCCTGCTGTCCCGGCTAGTGTAAGCATCGCTCCCAATGCAAACCCTGTCTGTGCCGGGACTACAGTCATGTTTACGGCCACACCCACGAATGGTGGTCCAACACCCGGCTACCAATGGTACAAAAACAGTATAGCTGTAACAGGGGCCAATTCCAGCAGCTATTCTTTCATCCCGGTCAATGGAGACCAGGTATATACCGTGATGACCTCCAGCGCAAACTGTGCCTCTGGCAGCCCTGCCACTTCTGCAGGCTTTGTCCTTACTGTCAACCCTGCTCAACCCGCCGCTGTTTCTGCCACAGTCAATGCCAATCCTGTATGTACCGGAACTTCAGTAAGTTTCACGGCAACACCCACCAATGGCGGAACATCTCCTGTTTACCAATGGTACAAAAACAGTAGCGCAATTACAGGCGCTAATGGTGCAACTTACAGTTATACTCCTATCAATGGGGATCAAGTATATGTGACTATGACTTCCAATGCAGCCTGTGCTTCCGGGAATCCGGCTTCTGCCACAGCAATCACGATGACGGTCAATACTTCCCTTCCTGCTGCTGTTAGCGTGGTGGTGAGCGCGAATCCGGTATGTTCTGGAACAACGGTGAGCTTTACAGCGACGCCTGCGAATGGCGGTTCTGCTCCTGTTTATCAATGGTTTAAAAATGGCTCTCTGATTGCAGGGGCCAATGGAACGACCTATGCTTACACCCCGGTCAATGGCGACATTGTTCATGTGATGATGACATCCAATGCCGGCTGTGCTTCGGGAAGTCCTGCTTCATCGACAGGCATCACCATGACAGTCAACGCCTTACTCCCTGTCTCAATAAGTGCTGCCGCCAGTGCAAACCCGCTTTGTGCAGGAAGTAGTGTTACGTTTACAGCCACACCAACAAATGGAGGCACAACGCCTGTATACCAATGGTTTAAAAATGGTGTTTTGATACCAGGTGCCAATCTGGCAAGCTACAGCTATATTCCAATCAATGGAGACCAGGTATACATCTCACTGACATCTAATGCTTTATGCACTTCAACCAGCCCGGTGAATTCGGCAACCATCAACATGACCGTCAACCCTGCCCTGGCTGTTAGTGTGCTTGCTACGGCCAGTTCAAACCCGGTATGTACCGGTACCGCTGTCACCTATACTGCAACACCTTCCAATGGAGGCACTTCACCGGCTTATCAATGGTATAAAAATGGTGTCGCACTTACAGGAGAAAACAACGCTACCTATACTTATATACCTGCAAACGGAAATCAGATTTATGTCAGCATGACATCCAATGCAAACTGTGTTACCGGCAATCCGGCCAGTTCTTCAGCAATTGTCATGGTTGTCAATTCATCCTTGCCTGCCAGTGTCAGCATCGCAGCAAACGCAAACCCTGTATGTTCAGGAACAGCTGTAATCTTCACAGCAAGTCCGGTGAATGGCGGAACAACACCATCCTATCAATGGTATAAAAACACTTTACTCGTAAGCGGCGCTACCAGTGCTACTTACAGCTATACCCCCGGCAATGGAGACCAGGTTTACGTAAAAATGACCTCAAACTCCAGCTGTGCCACCGGAAGCCCGGCCTCCTCAGCAGTCACTACTGTCATTGTAAATGCGGCTGTCACTCTGAGTGTTCAGACATTAACGAACATCTGTCTGGATACAGTGCCGTTTACGCTGAATACTGTCAGCCCTGCCGGCGGAACCTATACCGGAACAGGCATTGCTAACAATGTCTTCTCTCCGGCAATTGCAGGCAGTGGGACAACAACATACACCTATGCCTATGCCAGTCCGGCCGGTTGCCAGGCCAGCACTTCCGGATCCTTGGGTGTTTCCCTGAAATCCAAAATCCAGGGCTATGTGCATTACGACAATGTTCAGAGCTCGGTGGTCGACAGCGTCAAAATCGTCCTAAAAACCTTGAGTAATGTATTGCTTGACAGCGTCAACAACAATACCGCCGGCTTCTATGGCTTTGAATGTCTGAACAATGCAACGTACAAACTAGATCCGAACGGCGCTAAGAAATGGGGTGGTGCCAACGCTTCGGATGCACTGCTGATTGCGAAATTCTCTGTCGGATTGCAATCTTTAACTCCCTTCAGACAGAAGGTCGGCGATGTGAACCTTTCAGGCTTTGTCAATGCCCTGGATGCCCACCTGATCACGAAACGATTTATAGGCCTGCTGACTTCCTTTCCGGCGGATGACTGGATTTTCCAAAGCACTTCCCCGCTACTTGTCAATCCAACAGCAACCTATACCCAGAACCTGCTTACCTGTTGCGCCGGAGATGTTGACGCTTCTTATTATTTCCCGTCGAAGAAGAGCACCATAGACCCTAATGATGACATCATCACAGGTTCAAATTTCTCCCAACAAACAATTCCTGTGTATGTGAGCAGCCCGGAAGCCATACATGCCATCTCCATGGCAATTCCTATCCCTGAAAATATAGTGATCAAATCATTTGTCAGTGCCATTCCCGGAGCAGAAGCAGGCATTTACAATGGGGAACTAAGGTTTGCCTGGTTCAGTATTGACGGGATCACTGCCGTCAACCCTACTGAAATCCTGAGCCTTGTCGTAGAAGTGAGAGATTTGTCATCCGGCGACAAACAGCTCATTACCTGGCCGGCAACTTTCGAGATTGCCAACGAGAACGGCATTGCAGTCGAAGAGGCCCGTCTTAACATTCCAGGCATCAGCATAGATCAGACATTCCAGCTCTCGATGGAATATGCCAATCCCATTTCAGACAGAATCGACATTTTTGCCTCGACACCTGCCGATGGTTATCTTGAGATGAAGCTCATCAACGAAATTGGTCAGGAGGTTGCCATCCTTTACAGCAGTCAGATCACCGACAGGCAAATCCGCATCGCGCGACAAATCTCAGATGTGCCACAAGGCCTATACTTCATCACAGCCGTTTTCACTTCTCCTAATGCGGTGCTTAGGGAAAGAAAGAAAGTGATTATTATACAGTAAATAAGGGATCGAAACCGGAACTACCTAGAAAGGCAGGTCATCACCACTGGGTTCTGAATCCGGAACTCCTGAAACATAAGGTGGGATGCTGCTGTTCCCCGGATCTGCTGAGGCAGGAGATTCTCCGGAAATTTTCCAGGCCCTGGCTTCAGTAAACCAGCGGCCGTTGTATTCACGGCTCTCAATATCGAAGGATAAGGTCACCATGTCCCCTACATTGTATTTTAACTGGTCGATTTTGTCGCCCCAAAGTGAAATGCATGCCTTTTTGGGGTATTGTGACTGCGTTTCGATTACGATTTCCTGTTTGCGCCATTCGCCATTCTTTCCCTGGCCCGTAACCATAGGGAGTATGCTGAATATCTTGCCTGTAATTTCCATAGTATGATAACAATTGTTGCAGCTGCAAAGATAATATTAACTTTGTACGCCTAACGGGAGTTTAGCTCAGCTGGTTTAGAGCGTCTGGGTCACAACCAGAAGGTCACTGGTTCGAATCCAGTAACTCCCACTTTTTCAATGCAGCTGTTTTGAGAGCGTCCCGTCCGCCAGGACGGGAAGGTCACTGTCTCGAATCCTTAACTCCCACATATACAATGCATCTGCTGTGAGAGCGTCCCGTCCGCCAGGACGGGAAGGTCACTGTCTCGAATCCTTAACTCCCACTTTTTTCAATGCAGCTGTTCTGAGAAACTTATTTTTCTGAGCCGATTAATTTCAGCAACTGATCCAATTTGGGCGTAAGGATAATCTCTGTTCTGCGGTTTTTGGCCCGTGCTTCCATGGTATTGGCCGGATCCACAGGGAAATATTCACCCCTGCCTGCAGCCGTAATGCGAAGTGGCTTGATGTCGCCATTCTGTAACAAAAGCTTGGTCACCGAAGTTGCCCGCATCACACTCAGATCCCAGTTGTCGCGAACCTGCCCCGGACCATTAAAGGTTACATTGTCTGTGTGACCCTCCACCAAAACATTGATATCTGTTTGCTTTTCGAGTACTTTGGCCAGTTTTTTCAAAGCCTCTGTACCATTCGCGCTAAGCTGCCAGCTGGCCGTTTTAAACAAAAGGCTTTCCTCCATAGACACATAAACCTGTCCATCTTTTACATTGACACTCAGGCCATTTCCAACGAAACCAACCAAAGCATCATTGACGGTTTTGCGCAGGGCTTTCACTACTGAATCACGCTCATTCAGCACAGACTCTAATTCCTTGACTCTTCTTTCCTGATCTTTCAGATTGACCTGGGCAAAAAACAGGGTCTTTTGCTTTTCATTGAGGGCCTCGATCAGTTTGTTAACTGAATCCTGCTTCTGAAACAAAGCTTCCTGGTTACGCTGAATTTCAGCCAGCAGGCTTTTCATCTCTTTGTCGGTCAACTGGCTCTTCTTCTCAGACTTATCCTTGAGGTCGCGCATTTTCTGAGACATCTCATTGTAATTGCTGGCCATCTGACGTTGTGCTTCACCCATTTGGGTGGTATCCAACTTCAATTGCTGGACATCCTTTTTCAGGCTGTTCACGGCTGATCCATATTGGTTTGCCATATCCGTAAGCTCTTTCACCTGCTTATCCAGACTTCCCCGCAATGTCTTGCATTGCTCGAGCTCTGCAGACATTTTTTTGTATTTCTTCTGACTCACACAGGAGCCAAGCAACAGCATCGCTGCCAGCGTAAGGATAGATAAATATTTCATGAGCTTATAATTTCGACTTGATGTAAATTGCGTACGAAAGTAAGGCAATTAAATGCCATTCGCATGACACTGCCAAGGCAGATATCCACAAAGCATTGTTAATGAAGACTTGAGCAGAATGGCAGTCTAGGGTGTAGAAAAATCCATTTCAAGTAAAACCGGGCAATGGTCTGAATGCACTGCCGAAGGAATGATGTAGGAATTCCGGAGCTTGGCATCCAGGCTGGCTGTCGTCATGTGATAGTCGATACGCCAGCCCAGGTTCTTGCCCCTGGACCCGGCCCTGAAGCTCCACCAGGTATATTGTTTGATTTCTTCCGGATGAAAACGACGAAAGCTATCTACCATGCCGGTTTCCAGGAATTCTGTGACCCAGGCCCTTTCTTCCGGCAGGAAACCTGAGCTGTTGGCATTGCGGATCGGGTCATGAATGTCAATAGGCTTATGACAAATGTTGTAATCACCGGAGATGACAAGGTTTGGCCTTTCTTTTCGGAGTTCATTGATGTATTCAAGAAAATCCTTAAGCCAGATCATTTTAAAATCCTGTCTTTCTTCTCCACTGGACCCGGAAGGATGATAAACGCTAATCACGCTGATTTCACCATAATCAGCACGGATAAAACGCCCTTCATTGTCGTATTTGTGATTGCCCATCCCCATGACCACACGATCCGGTTCTGTCTTGCTCAGGATGCCAACACCACTATAGCCCTTTTTCTGGGCCGAATGCCAATAATGTTTATACCCCGCTGCTTCAAATTCGAGTACCGGGATCTGATCCGGCTGCGCCTTGGTTTCCTGGAAACACACAATATCCGGATCTGTTTCTTTGATCCATTCGAGCAGGCCTTTGCTCATGGCCGACCTGATGCCATTGACATTATAGGTAATGATTTTCTTTGCTGACATATTTCTTTCGCTGAGGTAGAAGTAAGACAAATGTAAGGAATGATTGTTCACAGCAGGCTTGAAAATCTTGGGTTGGGAATTTCAGCTATCTTTGCGCCCATGATCAGAACCTGGTTTGATTCTTTTTTGGACTGGCGTGCACGGAATATCCCGCATCGTCATTTCATCCTGTTACTGGCCGCATTCATCGGGATGATAAGTGGGTTGGCGGCTGTGTTATTGAAAAACACTGCCTATTACACACATTATTACCTTACCAGTGGTTTTGAGCAGAATCATGAGAATTTCTGGTATCTCCTTTACCCGCTTTTTGGAATCGGGCTCACTGTGGCATTCGTATATTTCTTTGTGAAAGAAGACATCGCCCATGGCATCAGCCGTGTTTTGCAGGCGATCTCCCAGAAAGAAGGAAAGATGGAACCGCACGACAATTACTCCTCCCTGGTTGCCAGCACCATCACAGTTAGTTTTGGAGGATCTGTAGGTCTTGAAGCTCCTGTCGTTGCTACAGGTTCGGCTTTGGGCTCCACCATTGGGCAGCTTTTCCGGATGGAATCGCGGGTATTGGTGCTGTGCATCGGCTGCGGCACAGCAGGGGCTGTGTCGGCGATCTTTAAAGCCCCGATCGCCGGTGTTGTTTTTGCACTGGAAGTGCTGATGCTCGACCTCACTATGGGCTCCCTCCTGCCCTTGTTGATTTCCGCCATCACGGGTGCTGTCGTTGCTGCCGTGCTAATGGGGAAGACTGTACTTTTCAACTTCGACCTGACTGAACCTTTTCAGCTCTGGACGCTACCTTTCTTTCTCATCCTTGGTGGTTTGTGCGGGCTCTTTTCTCTGTACTTCACCAAAACGAATACCTATATCGAAAATCTTTTCGGACGCATCACGAGTCCGTGGAAACGCTTTATGATTGGGGGTTTACTCGTTAGTTTGCTGGTTTTTCTTTTTCCACCGCTTTTTGGTGAAGGCTATGAGTCTCTGAAGGTAATCCTCGCCGGCAAAGGGAATGAACTCCTGAATTCTTCTATGTTTTATGGCATCCCGATGGGCTGGGTATTTGTCGGCTTTGTGCTTGGATTACTATTGCTGAAAGTTCTTGCCATGGCCATCACCACCGGCAGTGGCGGCGTTGGAGGTGTCTTTGCGCCTTCCCTCTTTGTTGGCGGCCTGGGAGGTTTTTTCCTGGCGAGGGCCTTGAATCTTACAGGGCTCGTCAATGTGCCGGAAAGCCATTTCGCTTTGGCAGGGATGGCAGGACTGATGGCCGGAGTGATGCACACTCCCCTCACTGCGATATTTTTAATTGCGGAAATATCAGGCGGTTATGAACTACTGCTACCACTGGCGGTTACTTCTTCAGGGGCATACCTGACCCACGCTTTCTGGGAACCCCATTCTGTGTATACCAAAAGACTGGCCGAAAAAGGACAGCTATTGTCGCGCAACAAAGACAAAGTGGTATTGCAACAAATGAAAATCGATGACATGATTGAAAAGAATTTCCTTCATGTGCATTCGAATGACTACCTCGGTGACCTGGTTCGTCAGGTAGCAAGATCAGAAAGAAATATCTTTCCGGTGATCGACAGGGAACAGAATTTCTATGGCATGATTTTCATTAATGATGTCAGGCATATCATGTTTAAGCAGGAGCTGTATGGCAAGACTTTGGTAAAGGACCTGATGTATATGCCCGAGACCACCATTGAAATCGGGGAAAGCATGGAAGAAGTTGCACGCAAATTCAATGACACCGACAAATACAACATCGTCGTTCTGGACAAAGGAAAATATGTAGGCTTTATTTCGCGGGCGAATTTTTTCTCGACCTACAGGCAGATCCTGAAAGAATCCTCAGAAGAATAAGTGCTCTTCTCAGCCTTTTCCAACCGTCTCCCCTAACAACACCAAAGCTTCAGCAACATTTTCTGTTGGGAGAAGGCAGCCATTTTCATGACAGACATGAATCACGGTCTTGTCGGCCTCATGGCGGTTTTGCAGCAAAGGCAAAAAACAATCTACAGTACTTGCAACCTTCAGACTAAAGGGAAGATAATGCTGATTCAGGGCATGTTTGATTGTTTCAGCCTCCGGGCCTGCGATGGCAATGGTATAAAAAGGCATGAGGTTTTCGAGTAAAGCGATTCCCCAATTCGAAAAAGAGGCAGGATGCTGTAGCGTTTTCTCCTGCATCAGGCCCAGCATCGATTTTGCAGTCTTCAAAAATGAATCCTCATGAAAGATAAGCCCCAGGCGGAATAGCGACCGGCAAACAGAAGCATTGGAGGATGGGATCACATTGTCGATGAGTTCCATCTTGCGGGCAAACAATTTCTCATCCTCAGCAGCAGTAAAAAAGCACAATCCCTGTTCTACATCATAGAATTGATCCAGGCTGATATGCATCAGGGTTTTGGCCTGGTAAAGATAGCGGTTGTCGATGCCGGCCGGGAAGGCAAGCAGCGCCTCCATCAAGAAGGCATAATCCTCCAGAAAGCCCGGAATCCCTGCAATTCCTGCTTTGTAGCGATGCCAAAGACCGCCATCATTCCGGCGGCACTTCTCCATGAGGAAATCAAGATTTGCTTTTCCAAGCTGCAGGAATTTCTTTTCTCCGAAAACCTCGTAAGCCTCGAAGCAAGCCTTAGACATCAGGGCATTCCAGGAACACAGGCTCTTGTCGTCAAGGGCCGGCCTGATTCTTCCGCCCCGCGCTGCCAGCAACTGCCCGCGGGCGATGGCAAATTTCGCTTCCAGGACAGCGGGATCAAGACCCTTAATTTGGGCATATTCTGCAAGACCTAGCTTGACAAACAAAACATCCCGAGCTTCTGCCTGATTGAAATAATAATCACAGAACAAAGCCGCATCCTCCTTTACATTTGCAAAGATTTCCGCAGCGGTCCAGGTATAAAACAATCCCTCTTCACCCTCGCTATCGGCATCTAAGGCAGAATAAAAGCAAGCCTCCGGAGAAGTTAATTCACGCTCCACAAAGGCGATGGTTTCATATACGACATTTCTGAACTCTTCGAGCCGGCTTAGCTGAAAGGCTTCTGTATAAAGACTTACAAGCTGGGCATTGTCATACAACATCTTCTCAAAATGCGGAATCTTCCATTCGGCATCTGTGGAATACCGGGCAAAACCTCCGCCCAATTGGTCATAAATGCCTCCCCTGCCCATCTTTTGTAAACTTAGGATGACGAAATCAAGAATTTCCTTTTTTCCGCTGGCCTTGTAATACCGCAGCAGGTAAAGAAAATTAACCGGCACAGGGAACTTCGGGGCACCGGACTGCCCACCCCAATTGTGATCGAAAGCCCGTGACCAGGATGTTATGGAATTGTCGATAGCAGCAAGATCCAAATCCCGGGCTACGGCTTCAGCAAAGACATTCACTCGCACGCCGGCAGCAATTTCTTCTGCCTGCTTCTCGAGTTCCAGAGGTTTGTTGGTTGACACCGCCACAATTTGCTGCAACAGCTGTCGCCATTGGTCCGGAGGATAATAGGTTCCGCCAAAAAAAGGTCGCCCATCGGCTAAGGCAAAGGCATGCAATGGCCAGCCACCTCGTCCCTGAATCATCTGAACAGCAGACATATAGACCTGATCAATATCCGGGCGCTCCTCACGGTCAACTTTGATGCACACAAAATTCTCATTCATGAACCTGGCAATGGCCTCATCTTCGAAGGACTCCCGCTCCATCACATGGCACCAATGACAGGAGGCATAGCCTATGGAAATCAGCAAGAGTTTGCCCTCAGCGGCAGCCTTAGCGCTTGCCGCTTCCCCCCAGGGATACCAATCGACAGGATTGTAGGCATGCTGTAGTAAATATGGCGACAATTCCCTGATAAGGTGATTCGGCAATGGCATGGGATTTATGATTTCGGATGCTGCGAATGTAAGGAATGCTGATGAATCTTTGAACTTTACACATAGCGTTCTTAACTAAGAAATATGTCTTACCTTTAAGCTTAAATCTATTCCATGGACCTAAGTTCCTTTTTCAGCCTCAGCTATGGCATGTATGTTGTCACTTCCAAACATGATGGCCAATCCAGCGGTTATGTTGCCAATACTGTCTTTCAGGTAAGTGCTGACCCTCCGCAAATCGCAATTTCCTGTCATAAGGACAACCTGAGTTTTGAAACCATCCGCAGGTCCAAAGCTTTCAACATTTCCGTACTGCAACAGGAGGCTTCTGCCGAAATGATTCAGAAATTCGGATACCAGTCGGGGCGTGATGTCGACAAATTCTCCCGCTTCCTTTTTGGTGAAGGGAAAAACGGGATACCCATACTGCAGGAAGATACTGTTGCATCTTTTGAAACAGAAGTTGTACAAGCCTGGGATGTTGGTACACATGTCGTTTTTGTTGCGAAAGTTGTTGAAGCGGAATGGGTAAACAAAGAAATGTCACCGCTTACCTATGCACATTATCACGAGAGCAAACGTGCCTTTTCTCCCAAGAACTCTCCTACCTATATTGCTGCCAAGGATTTACCACAAAGCATCACCCATGGCACAGAATACAATGGCACAGGAAGTTGGAAGCTCTATGTCTGCCCTGCCTGCGGGTATGTGTACGACCCCGAAATCGGAGATGAAGACAGCGGAATCCCCCCAGGGACATCCTTTGACGACATTCCTGAGGACTGGGAATGCCCGGTTTGCGGGGTGATGAAGTCGGGGTTCATTCCACTGGACTAATGAAATTTGCAAACATCAGGGGAAGCCTGGTTTTCTTTTTATAAAAAATAGTTTATTTTTTTAAAACAAACTATGAACATAACTATACTTGGTTTGTTAGATAAATGATTGACAACAATGAACCCATTTTTTGGTAAAAGAACCCTCCCCCAAGCATGGATCCCGAAGCTGCTCCTAGCAGTTTTCGGGGTCCTGCTATTCCCACCTGAATTCTATCATGCCCTGGAGGATCATACTGATACCGATTGTCATCAACACTCCGGAATCCTATTCGAAAAACAACATCAGCATTGTGCTATTCTGGGATTTGAATGCTCTGCCTTTGTTGCAGAAAACCCTCCCAATAAGAGGTTCTTGCCATTTGTAGACCCCCCTCCTTCCTCCCCCCTGGGCCAGGGAATTGTTGCTACTTCCCCCGAGCTTCCCCAATTGCGGGCTCCTCCTTTGGTGTAAATATTCGCCCAAATATGCCCATAACATCGATACCGATGCACATGGGTATGCTCATATTTACATTCAAAACACATACACATGAAAAATATTTATGGTGTGTTGCTTTTGCTGCTTTCCCTTACAGGACAAATGCAGGCGCAACATACATTTAGTGGCATTGTCCTCGACAAGGCGAACAATGAAGCCCTGACAGGAGCCATTGTCTATATCCCTGACTTAAAAATCGGAGTTGCGGCAGGACCGAAAGGGGATTTCATGATGACTGACCTGCCCGCCAGGAGTTTCCTGGTTGAAGTAAAATTCATGGGCTACGAAAGCCAGCAGCTGATGGTAGATTTCAACAACAATCCTGTCATCAACTTCCACCTCAGGCTTGCGACAATTGAAGCCAAAGGTGTCGTCATCACCGGCAGTGCCTTTTCAACAGACACACGCAGCTCCAGCTTCCAGGTAGTCCCTGTCGACAAGCGGGAACTGATGACGAGTGCTGCCACGACCATCATCAATGAATTGACGCATATTCCGGGAATTTCTGCGATCTCAACAGGAGGCGCCATTGCCAAACCTGTGATCCGTGGACTCGGCTATAACCGCGTTGTTACCCTGTATGAAGGAATCCGCCAGGAAGGCAATCAATGGGGTGATGAACATGGCATTGAGATAGACCAGTTCTCGGCCGACCGTATCGAAATCCTTAAGGGACCAGCCAGCCTGTTCTATGGCTCTGATGCCATGGGTGGGGTCATCAACATCCTGGAGCCCCTGCCGCCTCCCCCGGGAATCCGCCGGGGAGAATTCGCTAACCGCTTTTCGGGCAATAACAAACTCCTTGCAAGTTCCCTCATGACCGAAGGAAATGCAAAAGGTTTTATCTGGCGCGCCAGGGCATCGTATAAAAATGCGGCAGCCTATAAAACTCCTTCCGAATATGTCTATAACTCCGGCTATGATGAAACAGACCTGAATGCCATGCTGGGATTAAACAAAAAATGGGGATATACGCATTTTCATTATAGTCATTTTAATACCCACATTGGCCTGGTTGAAGGCGAACGCGACAGCATTACCCGGCAATTCACAGACCAGGATGGAAAAATAGTGCCGGATGATGTCCTCAAAGGAAGAAAACTGGAATTGCCACTCCAACACATAAGCCATGACAAATTCAGTACCGTCAACAACATCATTCTGGGAAAAAGCCAGGTCAAAATCAACCTGGGATATCAGCAAAACAACAGAAAAGAACATGCTGAAAGCCGATCAGATCCCAATTTATTCTTCCAGTTACAAACACTAAGTTATGATGCGAAACTCCAGCTTCCGCTGGGAAATGGGTTTGAAAGTGTTTACGGCATTGCAGGCATGACACAGACCAACACCAACAAGGGCATTGAATTCCTGATTCCTGATTATACCCTGCAAGACGCAGGTGGTTTTGTGTATCTGAAGAAAAACTTCAGGCAGCTATCCCTGAATGGTGGTATCCGCTATGATCACAGAGATGTTGAAGGGAAATCACTGTATTTGCAGGATGGTGCAGCCATTGATACCATTTTCAATCACTTCTCGACAGATTTTTCAGCCCTGTCCGGATCCCTTGGCCTGGCCTGGAAAGTAAATCAGGCAACCGACATAAAATTCAATATAGGCAGGGCTTTCAGGGCACCGAATATCGCAGAGCTGGGGGCAAATGGGATACATGAAGGGACATTCCGTTATGAGATTGGCAATGCAAACCTCAAGCCCGAAACCAGTTTGCAATTCGATGCAGGATTCGACTACAACAGGGATTACTTCAGCCTGGAGATTTCGGCTTATTACAACCTCATCAACAACTTTATTTACCTGAGAAACATCGACAATGAGGAAATCACATACCAGGGGGAGTCATATCCTGCTTACCGATATGTTCAGGGGAATAGCCTGATCCGCGGATTTGAAGCCAGTTTAGACATCCATCCATGGGATCATATACATTTTGAAAATTCCCTGGCGCTTGTCCGTGGAACCAACCAATCAAAGGGCACTGAGCTCCCACTCATTCCTGCCACCCGGCAATCACATACGATTCGTTGGAATATCGAGATTCCCAAAAAATCTTCCTTTAAAAATCCTTATGTATACCTGGGCTACACATATACATGGCAACAAAATCATTATGATGAATTTGAAACAAAGACAAATGCTTATGGTTTGTGGAAAGCCGGCCTTGGGACTGATGTCAAAATCTCAAAACAACTAATGACAATTTTTGTTGAAGTAGAAAACCTGGGGAATACGCATTATGCTGACCACCTCAGCCGGCTAAAATATGCAGGCATAGAGGCCATGGGTAGCAATGTCACGCTTGGGCTCAATGTCCCCTTCGGATTAAATAAAGGTCGGTGATTTTACACCACTTTGCACGGCAGAAAAGCTAATAACAACCTGTGTTCCCTCCATCGGTTCGCTGAATATTTCAATGGCTCCATCCATCTCCTTAATGATTTGGTAGCAGATTGAAAGCCCCAGCCCTGTACCCTTACCTTCAACCTTGGTTGTGTAAAAAGGAAGAAAGACATTCTGAATGTGCTCAGTGGTAATGCCAAGGCCATTGTCACTTACCGCAACATAAACATACTGATCTTTCTGATATGATTGAATTTTAATATCCATATCAAAGAAATACTCAAGCTTTAATTGTTTCTCTAATACAGCATCTCTGGCATTGGCCAACAAATTAATTAAGACCTGTTCAAACTTGTAATTATTCCCATTGATCATGGGTAGTTTCTGATTCAGTAGGAGTGACAAGGATATCCCATGTTGTTTTAGCTGCACATCCATCATAAAGGCTGCATTCTCAACACTGAGATTGACATTAAAAAGGGCGACAATATTATCGTCATGACTTCTGGAAAAAGCCCGGATATGATCCGTAATATGCTTCATCCTGTTAATGTTCTCAAATATCTTGTTTGTCTTTGTTTTGAATGCTTCCAGGTCGATTGACTGTGTTTTTTCAGATTCAAACAGCAGGTTATCCAGGGCCATGGAAATGTTATTCAAGGGCTGGTTTATCTCATGTGCAATCCCTGATGCCATTTCACCGAGGTTTGCCATACGGTCGGCATGAATCTGTTTTGTTTCAGTATTTTTACGCTTAGTAATATCCCTGATGATAATCATAAACGAAACCGGTTCATGATCCTGGCCTGAAATTAAGGTTGCATTCGCCTCTGCCGTAAATAAGGATTGATTTTTTTTCCTGATTTTCAATTCAGTATTTTGCGAAAGGCCATCCCGCATGGTTTTCCTGATTATTTCTCTTGAAACATTTTTCCACTCAGTCGGAATAAAACGGAAAAAATGCTTTCCGATGAGATCCTCATTGGCTCCTGCGTTGAACAATGTTAGTGCCAATTCCGAAATTTCCGTAATGATCCCTTTCATGTTAATCACGATGATTCCATCGGGAGAAACATTTAACATGGTCCTATACTTTTCTTCACTGACCACCAGGGCTTCATTGGCATATTTCCTGTCAGACACGTCATAAATAATGCCATGCCACATGGTTCCCCCATCATCCATGCGTTCAGGTCTGGCTGCAGAATACCGCCAACGTAAGCCCTGTCGTGGCAGCAGTACCCTGAATTCACAAAAGAAATAATCAAGGGTACGGCTCGATTGCAGAATCAGATCACTCACCCTTTGGTAATCATCCGGATGCAATCTCCCGAAAACTGGTGTTGCATCTTCCCTTACATCCTCCGGGCTCACTTCATAGATTTCATTCATGCCGGAACTTGCATAAGGGAAGCATGACCTTCCGTCAGGGTATAGACGATACTGATAAATTACGCCAGGTACTTGCTCAGACAGCCTGTATAGCAGGTCATGACTTTTCTCCAGGGCTTCTTCTGCCTGCTTGCGCATCAGGGCCACACCGATAATCTCACAGATCCCTTCGTAGAACTGAACAAGTTCAAGTGTAAAATACCCCTTCTTATGGTCATTGAGTTGCAACAAGCCTACAATCTCACCTTTTGCTCGTATGGGGATGAGGGCCATGGATTGATAGCCTGCATGTATACAGCGGTTTCTGGGGCGTATCCTGGGGTCATCACCGGCTGCAAGTTCAAGCAATACTTCGGAGTTGTTGGTCCAGAAACTCCCTCCTACGGTAAACATGGAACTCCCGGGATCTGTTTTCCCGGCGATCACAAGACCACAAGTACATTCAAGCTTTAGCTGCCCGTTCGCATCTTTCAAATTCCATCCTTCCAGAGAAGAACAGACTATAGAATTCTCGGCCTGCAGAAAGCTTGCATCAAAGCCATTCTGGATGAAATACGGGAAATCATTATCGCTGCTTAGACGTATCCCAACAGCATCACAAGCGGTTTCTTCCTGAATCAGCTTGAAGGCCAATTGAATGGTTTCAGCAAGTGGGGTCGTACTATTCAGCAGGTTCAGAATCTTTGACGACAGCAACATTCTGTTTTCTGTCAACTTGCGCTCGGTGATATCAGTAACAAAATCCATTACTGCAGGATGGCCCTCCCACTCAATTTTGACACCACCCAATTCGAACCATCGAATAACATTATTTTTAAGGATCCCCCTAAACTGATATTTTGGGCTGACTTCAGCGCCATTAATCCGTGCTAAGTAATTTGACTTCACCATGGCTCTGTCATCAGGATGAATCAAATCCAGAAAGGGAATTGCTTTCAACTCTTCTTCTGTATATCCTGTCAGGCTTAACAGCATTTTGTTAAAAAACACCAGTCTGCCGGCTTGTGCCACCAGTATCCCTTCGTGTGCTGTTTCAATTAAAAGCCGGTAACGTTGTTCACTAACCCTTAGCCTTGCTTCAACTCGTTGACGGTCACTGATATCTACAATGATCCCTCTTAAACCTATAACTTTTTCATTTTTCACAATTTGGTTTGAGAAAACCAGAGCCTGGAAGGTAGACCCATCTTTGCGAAGCATGCTATACTCCTGACTATCTAACATTTGACCCGAAAGCCTGCGTTGAATATTCTCTACAACACGCTTGTGCTCATGTGGGGCATGGAACTTTAGGGAATCTCTTCCTATTACTGATTCAGACAATGGGTACCCAAAAATCTCATAGGCTTTGTGGTTGACATACGTAAATTTCCCCAATATATCTGTTTCAAACACTACCTGGGGCAACATATTTGTCATTTCCCTGAAATTCTCATCGGCATTCTTTACCTCTTGTTCAACAAGCTTGCGTTTGCTAATGTCCCTGCTGCTGGTACGAAAACCTATTGAACTGCCTTTTGTATCATAAATGGGTCGCCAGGAAATAGAAAGCCATATGCTGCTCCCGGATCTGTGCAATGCCCTCAGTTCAAAATCATTCCCACTAATTCCCTGCATTGCCCGCTCAAAATTCTCCTGTGCCAGGGCCAGATCCTCAGGAACAAAAATCATGGCCAGCACATCAGTCGCTGCTAAATATTCCTCTGCTGTATAGCCTGTTAATTCATATGCATATGAATTCATCCAGATCAATTGTCCCTGCGGATTAAACCAGGCTTCCCAACTGGCTGAATAATTGGCTATTGCCTTAAACTTCTCCTCGTTCGTCCGCAAGGCATTTTCCATGCGTTTGCGGTCGGAAATATCACTAACACTTGAAAGCAAAAAAGACTCATTGTTTAACTTGATAATCCTGGCCGAAAACAAACAGGTAATCACACTTCCGCTTTTAATCCGGACAAGGATTTCTTTAGCACTGACATTGGTGCCTTCGTTTAAGGAAGAGATTATCTGTTTTCTATCATTAATATTGGCCCAAAGATCCAGCTCTACGGTTGTTCTGTTGCAGGCTTCTGCGGCAGTATATCCTGTCATCTGGACGAATGCCTCATTGACATCTATAATCATTCCATCACTTAATTTTGTGATGAGAATGGCATAAGGAGAGGTTAAAAAGGCTGTGGAATAACGATCTTCACTTTCTTTCAACTTATCTTCCGCCTCTTTACGTTCGGTGACATCCATGACCATACCATGCCACAAAGTATCTCCACCTTCCAGAAATTCAGGACTTGACTCAATGTGTATCCAACGCAAATCACCTTTGATATAGGTACGTCCAAGCCAGCTAAATGGCAGCTTTCGCTGAATACAATCCTGGTTCATCTGAACAAATCCCTCTATATCCTCGGGATGTAACATATGAAATAAATCACGGCTGTCTTTTATGGTCCGGCCAGGTTTTACATTCAGCACCTCTGCGATCATTGGATTGACATAGTCATAAGAAATCAATCCCTTTGGTGTACTCCGCATGATAAAAATCCCGATGGGTAGTCTTGAAACCAGGTTGTCATATTGCATTTTACTCTGATGCAAGGTGGCTTCCGATTTCTTACGGGATTCATTCTCTTTTTTTAAATCATCAAGCAGTTTTAGTGTCGTATTGTGACTTTCCTTCAACTGCTCTGTGCGTTCAGTGACTAAGGCTTCCAGCCTTTCCTTTTCATTGTGCTTTTCGTCGTTGGCAGCCTTGATCTTGATCATGGCCCGAACCTGTGCCGTGAGTTCAGTCTCATCAATCGGCTTGCTTAGAAATGCCTCTGCACCACACTCCAATGCCCTGATGCGACTGACTTTGTCGGCCTTCATCGCAGTCACAAAAACAACAGGGATCTCTTTTAATTTTTTATCTGCCTTCAGCTTCTCACAAACCTGAAATCCATCCATGCCAGGCATGAGAATATCCAGCAGGATGACATCGGGGAATTCCTTTTCTGCTATTTCTAAACAGGCATAGCCTTCGGCAGCACTGAAAATAAATGCATCAGGGAATGCATCACCCAATAAGGCCTTGATGGTTATCAGGTTGTCTGGATTGTCGTCAACAGCAAGTATTTTTATACCACTATTTTTCATGCAGCATGTTCATCCTGATATTATACAAATATAAATAAAATTTGATTACGTGCGATTTGTAGAAGATTTCTCTTTTAAGTCTGTATAACAAAATACTACAAAAGCCTGAAAGCACAACAAAAACGTATAAAATCATATACTATATATCAAAAACTAGATTAACTGTAGTTCCAAGGGAAGGCTTGCTGCTGACAGAAATCGTCCCTTTCATTTCTTTTATGATCTGATAGCAAATAGACAAACCAAGGCCGGTGCCTTTGCCTTCTTCCTTGGTTGTATAAAACGGCAACATAATGTTGGGGAGAAGTTCTTCCTCGATTCCCACACCATTGTCAGTAATTTCAACATTCATTTTCTGTGCATCTGAGAAGGTTCTGATTCCGATGCTCATTTCATAATCCTCGCCCGGCTTTTTACTCTCCTCAACAACCGCATCCCTGGCATTCACGAGCAGATTAATAATCACCTGCTCAAATTTAAAGGTATTCCCCAATATCTCAGGCACTTCCCTGTTAAGTTCAAGATTCAGATTAATCCCCATGTGCTTGAATTGTTCAGATAGCATAGAGACTGCGTTTACGATTGCTGTATTGACAAGAAATGAGGCAGAGATGTTATCGTCCTGGCTTCTTGAAAAGGCCCGGATATGATCAATGATTTTCTTCATCCGGCTTATGTTTTCAAAGATCCTCTCGGATTTTCTCTCAAGTGCTTCGAAATCAACAAGCGGCGATTGCGAAAACCCGAACAAAAGGTTATCCATCGCCATAGAAATGTTATTTAAGGGCTGGTTGATTTCATGTGCGATTCCGGATGCCATCTCGCCCAAAGTGGCCATGCGGTCGGCATGGATTTGTTTGGTTTCCATTGCCCTTCTTTCTGTCACATCACGCAGGATAATCATAAAGGAAAGGGGATTCAGGTCAGGCCCTTCAATCAGGCTGACACTAACCTCTGCTGTAAATTGTGTTTTGCTTTTCCTGCGGATTTTAATTTCAATATTCTGAGTCAGTCCGTCATTGTAGGTACGCTCAACAATTTCCAATACCTTAATACGGAACATCGAAGGTATGAATTGAAGGAACCTTCGTCCGATTAGCTCATCACGGGTATCGAAGCCAAACATATCGAGTGCGAGTTCGGAAACTTCGGTAATGACGCCGTTCAGGTCTGTCAGGATGATCCCATCCGGAGAGACGTTCACCATTGTTTTAAACTTATCTTCACTGACTTTCAAGGCTTCTTGTGCTTGTTTGCGAATGGACACATCCCTGATTACAATAATCAATTTCTCCGGATTCCCATCAGCATCAGGAACAAATTCGGCATTTGCTTCGATGTCAAACCTGCTCCCGTCTGCTTTGATCGCACGGTATTCTTCAACCCCGGGAAACAAGCCCTGAAACATCCCGCCAATATTTGCGAAAGCCCTTTCTTTGTCTTCGGGTACAAGGAAATCTAAGAGTGTTTTTCCAAGAATATCCTTTTCTGAACTGAACCCAAACATCTTTATCCCAACAGGTGAAATCATTTCTATTCGGCCGTTAAGATCAGCAATGGTGACAATATCAGGTAAGGCAAGTAAAATTGATCGGTAGCGGGATTCACTTTCTTTGCGGATAACATTCTCCCTTTTCAACTCCTCCAGAAGCAAAATACTGGCAGCATGGGACTCATTTAACAAGCGCGTTCTTTCTGAAACCAATCTTTCAAGACGCGTATTCTCGTTCATCCTTTCAGTGTTGGCCTGTTTGATTCTCACCATGGCCCGTATCTGAGCTGAAAGCTCACTTTCATCGATAGGTTTGGAAAGAAATGCCTCTGCACCACATTCCAGTGCTTTGATTCTGTCTGCTTTACTGCCTTTGGTAGCCGTCACAAAAACAACGGGAATATCCCGGGTGACCGGATTTGACTTCAATCTCTTACACACCTCGAAACCATCCATTACAGGCATAAAGATATCGAGCAGGATAACATCAGGGGAAGCACTGTTCGCCAACTCAATTCCTTCAGGTCCCGAATGTGCCGTTAGCATTTCACATGCAGGAAAAGCATCAAAGATCTGGGCACTGACACTGATCAGGTTGTCCCGGTTGTCATCGATGGCCAATATTACCATTCTGTTATTTTCCATACAATACTGCATTCATCGTCTTGAAGAACTGGACCTCATCTATTGGCTTCGCAATGTAAGCATCCATTCCATATGTCAGAAACCTGTCTCTGTCGGTTGTCATTGCACTGGCTGTGAGCGCTATGACCGGAATATGCTGCAGTTCAGGGACTTTGCGCAGGTGCTTAAAGGTTTGAATGCCATCCAATCCGGGCAGGGCAATGTCCATTAAAATGACATTGGGTTTGTATTTTATTGCCATTTCTATCGCGGAATATCCATCAACCGCCTCAATAACAACATATTCATCACTCAAAATGGCCTTCACTGTAGTCATGTTGTCAGGATCGTCTTCAACAACAAGTACGACCACTTTCCCCTTAAGCTCACCGATCTGCTGTTTTGCAGCCGCTACCGGCACAGGCGCTCTTAAAACCATGGTATTCACGGCATACAGAAGATCCTCCCTGTTTACATCACCTTTTTGAATCAATTGATGAATGTTGTTTTTTGTCAACATTTTCAGCTCGTCTTTTGTGATGTGCCTGGCAGAAAGTATCAATACGGGAATGTGGGCAGTTGCCTGAACTTCCCTTAATGACTTTAGCACTTCAAATCCGTCAATCCCGGGCATCATCAAATCAAGAATCATCGCATCGGGTATGGTCTGCCCGATTATCTCCAGGGCTTTTTCTCCGTCCCTGGCCAGCAAAATTCTATACCCACTTTCTTCCAGGAAGTCTTTCATCTGAATGATCGCAGGCTCACTGTCTTCTACCAGTAAGATCGTCTTTCCGGCAATTTTTTCATGAATTACTGCAACATCAGGCTTGTTCAGGAATTCTGCTTGTTTGCCGGTGGGTAGTGTGCCCCCGGAAGACTCGCCCTTGTGTAACAATGGCAAAACCAAGGTAAACATGGATCCTTTTCCTATGGTACTTTCAACACTGATCGAGCCATTCAGGAGCTGGGCATACTTACTGGCGATGGCAAGGCCTAAACCCGTTCCCCCAAACCTTCTGGAGGTACTGCCATCGGCCTGACGAAACTCGTCGAAGATGTGTGGGATGTGATCCTCGGCAATGCCAATACCGGTATCTGATACCATGATTGACATCTCATTACCGGATTTTTTGCATGAAATCTCCACTTTTCCTATCTCTGTAAATTTCACAGCATTTCCAATCAGGTTCTGCAAAATATGGTGACATTTCTCATGGTCACTTTCAATTACAAAATCAGTACAATTGTCTTCATAAACCAAACCGACGTTTTTTACAAGTGCCAGTGGCTCAATCATCGTTACTACCTTGGAAATCAAAGAACCTGCATGAAACCTGGAGATCTCAATTTCCTCATGACCCGATTCTATCCTGGAAATATCCAGAATATCATTAATCAGTGAAAGCAAATGCTGTCCGTTTCTGGCAATGACTTCCAGGTAGCTATATTCTTCTTCGGGGATTTTACTCGCTAAACGCCGGCTTAACACACCCGAAAGTGCAATCACAGAATTTAAGGGAGTTCGCAACTCATGACTCATATTCGACAGGAAAGTGGTCTTTAAACGACTTCCTTCGTTCAATTGTCTTTTCTGAATCTCAAGTTCAATATTCTGTTCGGTCAGGGCTGCTGATTTGGCAGACAATTCTTCCTTTTGAAGCTCCAGTTCGAGGTTCTGATGTTCCAGTTTCTCCGAAAACTTCTTCATCTTCTGATAAGCCAAAATACCTTCAACACGGGCACTCAGCGTATCCAGCGTACTTTCTATAAGCCGCATGGCAAGTGCATCATAAGTACCAATTGTTGCCAAAGAAACAATTGCATTGAAGTTGTTTCCTGTTAAAATGGGAATGGTGATGATTTCCCTGGCGATGAATTTCCCTCCTGCAGCCTCAAAAATATAATTAGACTCTTTGGCAATAGATTTGATGTGATGAATTTTGCGGTCGGACAAAACAGCACCGAATTCTCCTTCAAAACTACCTGCATCAAAAGAAAGCTTAGCATCCGGGTTCATCCCAATCGACTCAAAATGCTCAAACGTCTTTTTATCATCGCTCAACAAATACACTGCAGCCATTTGTGAACCGGTATGATTCGCCAGCGCACTGAGTGTGGCATTAAAAAACTTCCTTGCATCCTCATTGCTCAGCATCAAGGCAGAAAGGTCTGTTCCTTTTTTGCTTAATTCATGATTAATCTGGACAGTATTGGCCAATTCATTAAAAGAGCGCGACAAAAGGCCCAACTCATTCACAGAAGAATAATTATACCTTGCATTCATATCCCCTGCATGGAAGCGGTTTGCTACTACTGTAAGTTCATTGATTGGCTTGCGGATATTTCTAAGCAGGATGAAATTTATCAGTACGGAAAGCAAAAGTATGACTGCAACAAGCACAAAAAGCTGACTGTTCAGACTCTTATTCAGGGTCACTGCATTTAAAAATATATCATCCCCCTTTTTTACCGCAAAATCTTCAATTAGTTTAATCTTTACTAAGAGTTTCTCCTTTAATTTCTTCACAGGAGCTTCATTTCTCAGACTCTCACTGAAATGCTCGGGGTCACCAGACAAGGCCAATTTGTAATTCTCCTCATTGGCAGTTTTCCATGTTATATAGGCATTGAAGGCCTCATCCAGGTCTTTTCTTGGCCCCAGGTATTGTTCATTCATGATGTAGAACTGCTGCAAAGCATTGGCTGACGCAAGCTGGATCAGGTGGGTGGCCTCAAAACTCTCCTGGTTATTTTTGGCAAGGAGCAGGTCTTTGGTTCCCAATCCAATGTTGGCAACCTCAGCCTCAAGCTGCCTGATGGCAGCTCTGACCTGCATCGGGTGATTGTAAATCGACTCTGTCTGCTTATAAATCTTGTCTGTTTGCCAATACGACACAACACCCAAAATGATCACAAACAACAACATTGTAGCGAAACTAAGGCCCAACTGCGTTCCTATTTTAAAATTTCTCATCCCTGGAATTTTTCTGGAAAATCGACGAAAAGGGTATTACCTCATGATAGTTATGCTTTAACAAAATACCCCTTTCTGCTTCTCCTGTAACTAAATAACCTTGATCCAACATGCCTTTACCCACCTTTTGAATAATCTGATCCTGAAATTCCGGCTTATAATAAAACAGGAGATTGGCACAAATCACGATGTCGAAACCGCCAAAAATGCTGGAGGGCGGACTACTATACTGCCCGTTGAACAAATCAAAAGTTGTAAATTCTATCTTATCTTTCAGCTTCTGTTTAACCTGATAAACTTTATCAAGCCTGGTAAAATACTGATTCAGTCTTTTCAGATTCAGACCATTTAAAGCACTTCCGGAATACATACCCTTCCTGGCTTCCTCAATGTTGGCCTCATTTTGATCGGTAGCAAAAATGCGATAATTGAATGTTTTTGATCGGCCCGCTTTCAGCTCTTCCAGGAGGATTGCCAGGCTATAGGCTTCCTGGCCTGAAGCACAGGCGGCAGACCAAATCCTGATCTCTTTTTGTCTCTCCCCGGGATTCACAGATGTCATTTGCGGCAAAAGTATGTTCTCAAGGACCGCAAAAGTGAGTGAATTACGAAAGAATTCACTGTAGTTGATCTGCAGAAAATCAAGGAAAACAGAGGCTTCTGCTACATCATGCTGCAAAAGATCTGCATAGGCTGCAACAGAATCACAGGATGTTTCTGCCGTTCTTTTTCTCAGGATGTCTTCAAGAAAAGGATCGGCAAATTTAGAAAAGTCAAAATCATGATTACGTGCAAGGAAGTCTGCAATTATTCTTTTTTCTTTTTTCATCTATCCTCCGAAAAAATTGCATACCAATACATTCCCTGAAAACTGATCTCCCCCATTGTTGATCAAATTTTTGGTTATTTCAATTTCAACCCGAAGACAAATATAGCAAATTTCACGACATCTTTAAATGTCGAAAGAAACCAACAGTGGGCGCAATCTGTGAAGTCCTATTTATGAACTCTTCGGATAAATTCTTCCACTTCAGGTACGCCGCCCTGGTAGATCAGGTATCCGTTGTAGGGCTCACGTTTTGTAATTTCATCATTGATAGGGGTCAGCATCAGGCGGCGCACTTCAGCAGGATCTTCGGTCTGTCCCAAGACCCAACCCAGTTTAATATAGGCTGCTTCAGGCAACATATTCTCTGCCGGGATGATCCCTTTGGCCATCAGGTCGCGTCCTGTGTCATACACAAACATATGAACATATCCCCACAGTGTCTGCACTGTCATATACATGTGAACACCTTTTTTTGCTGCTCTTTCAATAGCAGGATAGATGGGCTTGTTGACATGCCCCAATCCTGTGCCGGCAATTACGATTCCTTTGTAGCCATTGTCGACCAGGGAGTCGATGATGTCGGGCATCATGTTGGGATAATAATATACGATGGCCACTTTCTCCTCAAAATATGGAAGGATTTTCACCTGGTTGTCCTGGCGGCGGTGGTTGTATTCGAGTTTAATGGGTTTCACGCCGGCCCGTGTCACTGTAGCCAATGGCGTATCACCCAGGGTTCTGAAGGTGGAACGATAAGAGCTGTGCATCTTCCTGACCCTGGTGCCACGGTGTAACAAACCATATTCGTCAGAAGTCGGGCCGAACATACAAACCATCACTTCGGCAATGTCGCCATGCCCTGCAGCAGTACAGGCGTGCATGAGGTTGATGGCTGCATCGGAACTGGGACGGTCGGAAGAGCGTTGTGAGCCGACCAGTACGATGGGTACCGGAGGATTCTGCACCATGTAAGTAAGGGCAGCAGCCGTATGATGCAAAGTATCGGTACCATGTCCTACTACGATTCCTTTCACTCCTTTTTCAATTTCCTGACCAATGACAATGGCGAGTTTTTTGTACTGCTCAGGCCCCA
>Ga0247840_10002232_pt1 | contig 35008 bp, 29 predicted proteins | sample LaCruzMarch2015__FD_192404 | JGI IMG/M metagenome (GOLD analysis project Ga0247840, IMG submission 192404) | Freshwater microbial communities from meromictic Lake La Cruz, Castile-La Mancha, Spain - LaCruzMarch2015_17m | ecosystem: Environmental > Aquatic > Freshwater > Lake | place: Spain...
ATAAAATATTCTGTTCTTGCTGTTTGAACTTGGTTTGGTTGATTTTTTCTAAATTGCGCTGATAACTACTATTTAGGGACGCCGCCTGATTTTTCAAGGCGATAATTTTATTGGCTAATTCATCAATCGCGGCTTGCACGCTTTGCATTTGCTCGGCAATTTTACCGATATGTTGTTGTAATTGAATAATTTCTTGCGCTTGATCGTTGCTATTAAAACTCGCGCGCTCGGAAGATAATTCACTCAATTTTTGCCGCGCGGCGCTTAATTGCAAGCGTTTTTCTTCCAACAAATTCAAACTATTTTGGCGTTGCTGCTGCAGTAATTGATTATCCATAATCAATTTATTGGCTTGCGTATCCATTTCATGGAGTTTATTTTTGGCTAATTGCCACGAAGTTTCACGCTCCAATTTCTCTAATTCGACATCCTGACTAGCTACGTGCAAATCCTCAAGCTGCATTTGTTGATCTTCATGTTGAATCGCTAAACTTTCAATATCGCCACTTAAATGGGTTAATTCTTGTTGCAGTAAATTCGACTCTTCTGTCACGCGCTGTTGATGACGCTGATTTTGCAAATAAATTTGCTCTTGCTTGGTAAACTCTACTTGCAACTCATGTTGCTTATTTAGCAGGCGCTTATATTTAGCCGCCAAGCTGCTTAAATCATTGCGTAAGCCCTGCTGAGCATGTTGTTGCGTGGCTAATTGCTGCTCCAAACGCGCGCTAGTTAGCTCTAATTCAGCTTGTTGTGCTAACTCCTGCTGCAGTTTTTGCTGATGTTGCAACAAATTATTTCCGCCACTCGTCGCATGATAAATCACATAGTCATGACTGGCTAAATGCCCATCCAAAGTCACCCCAAATTCACCCGCGTTTAATTGCAAATGCTCCCCTGGTGAACTAATTATCCGATAAGCATTTAAATGCTGATACAAACCAGTTAAACCAGGATGTTTTATTTGCACCAGCTCACTTAAACTACCAGCTTTAGCCATAGTTGGCGCGCTAGTGGTAATCCACAAGGCTAATTCTGCACGTGGAATTTGCTGCAATTGAGCTAATTCATCAATTAATTTCGCATTTAACAAATTAGCCAACGCCACTTCCAGAGCTAATTCATAACCAGCCTCAACTTGCAAATGCTGCCAAACTTCACTTAAATCAGTTGCACCCAAGCACGACTCCACCGTACCATCACTGGCTGAATTTGCCAATAATTGCTCAAGGGTCTGAATCGTCGCAGTACTTACCGCAATTTGCTGATGACTCAGATTAACTTCTTGTTGTAATTGCGTAACAGTGCTGCTCAAGTTCTCTAGCGCCGTAGTTTTATCTTCATGGGCTAAATCGGTTGCCATCAATTCATCGCCGACTAATTCAATCTCATCTTTAATAAAATGATAATTTTGATCAAAATCTAAACTCTGCGCTTCTTGCGCCAATTTTGCTAAACGAGTGCTGAGATTATTTTGCTGTTGACGCTTATGATTCAAGCTGTTTTGCAATAATGCCAATTCATGTTTAGAGCTACTTAAAACATCTTGGCGACTAGCTAATAAGCTGGCAATTTCCGCGTAAGCTTGCTGTTTGTCTTCAACTTGAAACTGCAATTCTTCGCGCACCAAAGCTTGTTCACTTAAATTAAACTGATTATCTTCAATTTGCTCGGCAATAGTTTCGCCCTGCAAATTCAATTCGCCAATATCTTGTTCTAATTCACGTTCTTTAGTTGCCAAATCGACTGATTCGCTTTCAAAGCGCTTTAATAAATCGCTGTAATGTTTAAAGCGTTCTTCGACCCGTGCCAAATTCGTACGATACTCATTGAATTGCTGCATTAAATCCTGTAAAACTTGCTCGCGTTCGGCTTTTTTGTCTTGTTCAGCGGTTAAACTCAGGCTAACTTCTTCTAATTGATAGCCCAAAACACGCAGTTCTTCTTCACAATGTGCAATAAATTGATTGGCTTCATTGAGTAATTTATTGGCATCGCTGACTTTAATCGCTAAACTTAAGGTCTGTTGATGTTTTAGCTCACTAGTTAAACGTTGATGTAATTCGGCAACTTGCGCTTGCTCATGCAGCGTGCCCAATTGTTTGACTAATTCGCCATGAATATCTTCCAAGCGTTGTAAATTCTCATGGGTATCACTTAAACGTTGCAGAGTTTCTTTACGCCGCTCACGATATTTCGACACCCCAGCCGCTTCTTCAACGAATAAACGCATATCTTCAGGTTTTGATTCAATAATTTTAGAAATCATCCCCTGCTCGATCACCGCATAGCCCTTGGTGCCAACCCCAGTACCTAAGAATAATTCGGTAATATCTTTGCGCCGCACTTGCTGATTATTAATGTAGTAGTTAGATTCGCCTTGCCGAGAGATCAGGCGCTTAATTGAAATTTCATTATAGTTATTCCACAGCCCATAAAATGACTTGCTACTATTATCAAAAACTAATTCAACCGTCGCCCGTGAAATTGGCTTACGTTTAATCGAGCCATTAAAAATCACATCCGCCATTGATTCGCCACGCAGTTGTTTCGCTGAGGATTCCCCAAGCACCCAACGCACCGCATCAATTACATTTGATTTACCACAACCATTTGGCCCAACAATCCCAACTAATTGACCATGCACCTCGATCTGAGTATTATCGACAAACGACTTAAATCCGGCTAATTTAATTTGCTGTAACTTCATCTAGCTGTATATACCTTAATAAAATAGGCAATTATTGTAACATGTCAGCCTACTCCAGATTAAATTTGCTCAGTTTCACGACCTAAAACAGAACCTTAGCACACAGACTCAAACAAAAAGTACCTTGATAACTAGCCAACCAAGCTTAATTCGCGCTACAATAACTGCTAATTTATTTTCAACCTTTTACCGTAAAGATTTAATCATGACCGCCGTATTAAAGACTACACCACTAATTAATAAAATTTTAGATATTATCACCGATGGAATGTTGCTATTGCAAAGTGATGAAATCAGCATGGATTACTCACTGCTTTACGGTTTTGAGCTCAAATTAATTTTACATACGGGAGAAAATGGCAAACCAACCATCCCAGCTCCTATTGAAAATTGTAGCAAGATTCAAGAGCAAATTGATGAATTGATGTTGGTTTTAGCCGAGGAAATTTTTGAGCAAAATCAAGCCATGAATGCAAACCTCGTCTCAATTGATTTAGAGCTTAGTTTAGTTCCTGAGATGCTGGCGAATTTTGAGAATACCACCATACATTAACGCGTTATTCGTGGATAAAATTTGCGACGATAAAACGAAGCTTAATTTAAGTTATTTTTAAACACCAGATGTTCATTTTCATCAATTAATTTAAAACCTAAATAGGTAAAACCCCTCAACTAAAATAGTTAAGTGGATTTCATTCTAAATTCATTCCAAGCAGAATCAATCATCGTTATAATCGTAATCATCATCATTTTGATCTTTAGCAAACAAAAATGGCACGTTAATAAAGTAACGCGACGCTTGCTCATCAATATACTTCATATCTAAATTACCATTACAAAACTCTTGATAGGTATATTCTTCAAAACATTTACTACGGCTATTCACACTCATGACAAAACTATTTTTAGCTAGATTAGTCGTAATCGTCGCAACACAACCATTACCAACTGTGTAATTATAAGCATTCGGTTTTTTAAGTGATTTTTTAAATAACAAATACTCATTAATTGGGCATTCTAAACCTGTTGTGCTAAACAACACGCTTAGCCCCATATCATAACCAACCGCAATCAGTTTGATACTCGTAACATCTTTTTTATGCGTGTACCAACCAGGCGTAAAGCCCAATTTAAACAGGTTGCCCGCGGATTCGTTAACATTGCTCATTTGCGGATTCGTCGCATAACGCGTATTTATTCCACTATTGCTTGAACCACTTGAGGTATATTGAGGAGGCGTATCGGCATAGCAATTCACCACAGTTGAGATTAACAACGCACTAAGTAAACACGAAATCTTCATAACATCCAACCTAATAAATAATAAAATAAATTAGCTAATTAAACTAACACTTAATCCAACTCACGCGCCGTAATATCCTCTATACACAATATTTATCTCATTAATTCAGCGAGTAAATTTACCCAATGTTTCCAAATACCACAAATTAAGCTTCAACACCTAATCTATGCAGCATAATTATACCGCGTCTCACCAGCAAAATATTTTAAATTCCAGATTAATCGCATAACAACCCGATTAATCTGGAATTAACCCCAAATAAATTTTGCAGCAATCTGCACTAAGGAAAACTTGCGCCGAAAATATTCAGCGAGTCAATAATGCTGTTCTTAGGCTTATCCAAAACGCATGTGTTAAGCTGTCAGATCTCTCAGCTTCTAGCTCAAAGCATCCTACTGTAAATCTTGCCTCTCTCGAACAAAATGCTCGGCGTATGCTGGATAGCATGGAGTCCAATATTCCACTTAAGGAGTACGCTAAAACATTTAAAACTTTGGGATTCAATCTTCAGGCAACCCACATCACAAATCCAGAGCGATTGTCTGCAATTATGTTGCTAATCTGGATCGCATACACGGCTTGCTGCATGATTGGTGAGTTCTTCAATAGTCACATCAAGCCCATTAACTAAATCCTTAATCAGCAATGATGGAATCACCAAAGAGCAACGTATTCAATACAGTAAATTCAAAGTCGGTTTGGACTTGTTAAAGAACTTTATTAATAATCAGTTATTGCTAGACCATGATTCAAATAACCTACCAAACATTAACAAATGATCTAAAATATTCAAATTAATTCAGACGGTTTAATTAAGTGTAAGGTACGAAGTTAAAGATGTTGTTGATTGGAAAGATAAAATAATCCATGAAACAAAAAATGTTGTGAAATCTAGATTATTCAACAGCAAAGCGCTGGCTTAACTGTTCCAAACCCAACTCCTGCAACAGACTAGTTAAGCGCTCATGAGATTTGGTATTGCCTTGGCCTTGATGTTTAGCAATAATCAACTCATTTTTCATCGAGTGCTCCCAACCAATTAATTCGGTGGCGGTAACTGCATAGCCATGCGCCTCAAGGCGTAAACAACGTAAAACATTACTAATATGACTACCGAATTCACGGGCATGGATCGGATGCCGCCAAATTTCGCCTAGCGCTGGATTAGCTAAATTTTTATTGCGCGGTTTCTTGAGTTCGGCAGCAACTTCGGCTTGGCAACAGGGAACTAAGACAATGAATTTAGCTTTTTTTTGGAGGGCAAAGTCAATTGCATCGTCGGTAGCAGTATTGCAAGCATGGAGTGCGGTGACAATGTCAATGTTTGCGGGCAATAAATCAGACTCGGTTGAATCCGCGACACTTAAATTTAAAAAAGACATATTCTTAAAGCCGAGGCGTGCGGCTAATTCTTGTGACTTATTCACCAATTCACTCCGCGTTTCTATCCCGTAAATATGTGCTGGCACACTTAAAGCTTTAAAGAATAAATCATACAAAATAAAACCGAGATATGATTTACCTGCGCCATGGTCAATTAAATTAACGTGACCTTTAAGCTTAAGAACTTCATTTAAGAGTGGCTCAATAAATTGGTATAAATGATAAACCTGTTTTAATTTACGCCGACTATCTTGATTGAGCTTGCCATCGCGTGTCAAAATATGCAATTCTTTAAGCAGTTCAAGCGATTGACCCGCGCGGATTTCATGTTTTTGCGTCGCTTGGGTATCACTTGCCAAAGTTGGTGTTTTTTTACGTGCCATGTCGGTTTTTCCTTTGTGTTGATTATGCCCGAGATTTTAGCATGTTTCGCAATAATATTTGCTTTGGGATAGTTAAATTAATCCAGGATTTCTGCTATAATCAAGTTCTTTTAATTCTAATGTGGTGGATTGAATGTCACGCAAATTATCTTATCTTCTGGCTAGTTTAAGTCTAATTACGTTAAGTGCTTGTCAACCTAAAGTGAATAATCATCCGCAAGATACATTGCGCGTGGATATTGGTGGTGATGTAACTTCATTTGATCCACAAAAAATGGTTGATTTCTATACTTTTAGGGTGTTAAGCGATTTAGATGAAGGCTTAGTTGATATGGATCAAGCCAATCGCCCGATTCCAGGCATGGCAGAAAGTTGGCAAATTTCAGCCAATGGCAAAACTTATCTTTTTCAATTGCGTAAAGATTTGTATTTTTCCGATGGTACCCCGCTACGAGCAGAGGATTTTGTTTATTCGTGGCAACGTTTGGCTGATCCAAAAACTGCCGCTTATACCTTTGTTATTGATCATTTAGTTAATGCTGAGGCGATTTTTGCGGGTAAATTAGCACCTGCGACACTTGGCGTTAAAGCACTTTCTAAGTATGTGCTGGAAGTTAAATTGGCAACCCCTGATCCAGCATTCTTGGCAAAATGTACGACCTTATTTACCACCGCCGTGCCACGTCACACCATTGAGCAATATGGGGAAAGTTGGAGCACGCCACAACATTTGGTCTCAACTGGTGCCTATAAATTAAGCGATCGGGTGGTGAATGGTCCCATCTCAGCTAAGAAAAACCCATATTTTTATCAAGCCAAGCAAGTAGCGATTACCAATTTAATTTTTACACCTTATGTTGATCGCAATGCTGCGTTAGCGGCGTATAAATCGGGGAGCGTTGATATTTCTGGGGACGTGCCAGTTGATCAATACCAAAGCTTAATTAAGCAATATCCAGCTGAATTACATACGGTAAAAATGGAAGGCATGGCTTTTTATAGCTTAAATACTCAGTTAGCAGCGTTGCAAAATCGTGATTTGCGCCAAGCATTGTCAATGGCAGTTGATCGGGATACGCTCGCTGATAAAATTTTAGCCAATGGTCAAACGCCAAATTATTCCTATGTTACACCCACCATTGAAAATGGACGTTATGCAGGCTTGGATTATGCGTGGAGTAAATTAAGTAGTCCAGAGCGGATTACTCAAGCACAGCAACTCTATGCCGCAGCTGGCTATTCTGCAACTCATCCGCTAAAATTGGATATTTTATATAATACCAATGATGCGAGTCGTAAAGTAGCTGTGGCAATTGCGGCGATGTGGCAAAAAAATCTTGGCGTATTTACTAGTGTGCATAATCAAGAATGGAAGGTATATTTACAATCTCGGCGAACTGGACAATTTGAGGTATTGCGGAATAATTGGGGTGCGGCTTATAATTTTGTGACGACCTATACGCCAGAATATGCTTGTGGCAGTGATGTTAATGTATCGAAATTGTGCATCAGTGATTATGATAAATTAATCCATGCCGCGGATTATGAACAAAATAGTGCTAAGCAAACTAAGCTGTATCGCCAAGCCATCAATTTAGCGATGGAGCAATATGCGGTAATTCCACTCTATCAAAATAGCTATACTACCTTAGTTAAGCCTTATGTGGCTGGCTTGCAAATTGAATCGAATTTACTTGAGGATATTCGCTCCAAATGGGTTAAATTTAGCAACTAAATAAAAGTATTCTAACGAATGAGATATTTTATTGATAAGTTGTAACGCTACTTAATATTTCACCAGATTAGTCGACTGATTTGATTGGTTATATTATTCAATAATGCAGTTATACTAAGTCTTGGGCGGTGCTTATGGCGGGAAATTGTTTGTGTGTTTAAAATTATTTAATTAAAACAACCTGTTCTAACATTGTGTTCGATGGGTGCCAATTGAATTAAATCTATTCAGCGTAGCTATAAGTCACAAGATAAATTTATTAAAGTGCTTTTCATTAAAAAATAGGCTATTTTCATCAATGAATTACTTGGCCAACATATTTAGATGTTAAAATCTTCAAGCCGAAAATTTTAGAATTTCTGATTACTCGAAATAACGCATCCGCGCAATAATCTTTATAGGAATAATTATATGATCAAGCAATTTTGTTCTAGAACAGGCAAATTGTGGCTATTTTGTATGTTTGCTTTAGTTTGTGTGCTTAGTGCATGTAGTAGTGGCAGTAGCTCAACCTCACCATCTTCAGGCGCAAGTAGCTTTATGATTAGCGGTAGCTCAAATCAAATTAGTCAGCTAACGTCTGGAAATAAGTTGCAGAATTTGCAAATCCCTTTAATTAATTATTCAGCTACGATTTATGGTAACGGCACTTATGTGATGGTCGGAACACAGGGGGTCATTCTCAGCTCGACTGATAGCATTAATTGGAAAGCTCAAGTAAGTGGAAGCAATACAGGTTTGCGTAGTATAGCTTTTGGTGTTGGTAAATTTGTGGCAGTCGGTGATGAGGGACTTATTTTGACCTCCGCGACAGGATCTTCTTGGACTGCGGTTAATAGTGGTGTGCATAATTCATTTATTGGGGTTAATTATTTAAATGGCAAATTTATTGCAGTTGGAACTGATGGGGTTATTTTAACCTCCAGTGATGGCAATACTTGGAGTCAACAAACGAGTGGAGTGAATACTAGCTTATATAGCGTTAGTTATGGTGCAGGTCAATTTGTTTTAGTTGGTGATGCTGGAGTCGTTTTAACTTCAAGCGATACGACAAATTGGACTCGCCATGATATTGGTACAGCTAGCAATTTGCGCAGTATTACGTATGCACAGAATATGTTTGTCTTGGTTGGTGCAAGTGGAATTATTAAGACTTCATCTGACGGCGTAACATGGCTGAGCCAAACTAGTGGTGTAACGGTTAATATCATTAGTATAACTTACGCAGCGGGACAGTTTGTGGCTGCTGGTGTCTCTGGAACTATTTTGACTTCTCCAACTGGAATTTATTGGACCTCACAAAATACAAATACTTCAACCTATTTAATTGGTGTTACTTATGGCGGTGGACAATTTGTAGTGGCAGGTTATTCAGGAACGATCTTAACCTCACCTGATGGTATCACCTGGACGGCACAAACCAATAGCTTGATAAATAAAATTGATAATGTTGGGTTTGGCAATGGTGTATTTGTGGCAATCGGCAATTACGGAACTATTTTAACTTCTAGTGATGGCGTGGCTTGGCGTACGCAGCATAGTGGTATTATTGACAATTTGCGTGGTATTAAATATGGCAATGGAAAATTTATTGCAGCTGGTGAAGATAACACGATTATCACTTCTGCTGACAATGGTGTAACGTGGACTCGTCAAAATAGTGGCACTACTGCAGTTGGTTTTAGCAGTATTACTTATGGTGCTGGTAAATTTGTGGTTGTTGGTGGATCTGGCACAGTTGTTACGTCACCCGATGGTGTAACTTGGACTGTAATTCAGACGACGAACAACTATAGTTTTTATAGCACGACTTATGGCAATGGAACATTTGTTATTGTTGGTGAGGGCGGTAAAATTTATACCTCAACGGATGCGGTTACTTGGACTGCTCAGACTAGCCCAACTAGCAATAATTTACGTGGAGTTACTTACGGCAATAATCTGTTTACCGCCGCAGGTAATGCAGGTACAATATTAACTTCGCAAGATGGAATTAAATGGACACCTCAGTCTAGTGGTACTACGGATGTACTTTTAAATATGACCTCAGGTGCTGGCTTAATTATGGCGGTAGGTGATGCTGGAATCATTCTTACGTCAACTAATGGTTCCACCTGGACTCGTCAAACTAGTGGCTCGGCAAATAATTTTAATGGTGTAACTTACGGCGATACTAAAAATTTATTTGTTGCAGTTGGCGATTTGGGAACTATCCAAACCTCACCAAATGGCACTGCCTGGACATCACAGGTTAGTGGTACCTCTAAAAATCTTTATGCTACGGCTTCAGCAGGATCAACTGCAATTATGGTTGGTGACGCTGGTGCAATTTTAACTACGACGAATGGCGTAAATTGGGTTGCTCAAAATAGTAATGCCACGGTGAATTTATTTGGTGCAAGTTATGGCAACGGTAAATTTGTAGTTGTTGGAGATTTGGGAACAGTTTTAAGTTCACCAGATGGCCTCACTTGGAGCGCTCAAAACAGCGGAACGGTTAATAATTTAAGAGGTGTAAGTTACGTTAATGGTTTGTTTGTTACTATTGGTGTAAATGGTACAATCTTAAGTTCTGCTGATGGTGTAACGTGGGCTTTACAAAGTAGTGGTAGCGCGAGTGAATTGCGCAGTGCTGCTTATGGTGCAGGACAATTTGTGGTGGTTGGTGATGCTGGCACTATTTTGAGCTCTACTGATGGTATTACTTGGAGTGCTCAATCAAGTGGTGTAGCAAATAACTTATTAAGTATAAGTTATGCTATGGGCAACTTTGTTGCGGTCGGTAGTGCGGGTATCGTTTTAAGTTCAACTAATGCTGCTACGTGGAATGCACAAAGTAGTGGCACAGCAAGTACTTTACGTGGTATTAGTTATTTGAATGATCAATTTATAGCTATTGGTGATGCTGGTGTGGTATTGAATTCAGCAAATGGTTTGAGTTGGACATCGTTACCAATTATGAATGGTGTAACCGCTTATTCGATTGCGGCATATTAAGTTAAAAAACCTCCAGCAATGGAGGTTTTTAGTTTCAGGAGATTTGGATTTATTTTTGCCAATTTTAAAGCTTTAATTAATGATTTATGCTCCTGAACTTAACATTTTTCAAACTGTCAATAGTTTTTTTTCAACTTATAGCTTTCGGTAATCCTCTTGTAAAAAGCATAGCGATGAGCTTGAATTTTACCTGCTTTGAGTGCAGCAAGAATCGCGCAATTCGGCTCATTTAAATGAACGCAATTATTAAATTTGCATTGCCCAAGATAATTGCGTAAGTCAGGAAAATATTCCGCAAACTCCGTTAATTCTAAGTGAAACAAACCAAATTCCTGTAATCCTGGGCAATCGATTAAATCGGTATTCTCTGCAATATGGTATAAGGCTGCGCTAGTCGTGGTATGACTGCCACTAGTTTCATACTTAGTTATTTCGGCGGTACGCGCTTTGGCCTCGGGGAAAATTTGATTGGTAATCGTCGATTTACCTACGCCAGATTGACCGATTAATAAATTGCGCTTGCCTGTTAGATAGGGCATTAGTTGTTGGCAGTTATCTACGGCGCTGAGTTCTAAAATTGGATAACCCAGTTCATCGCCATAAAGTTGTTGAATTTTGCTGGCAAATTCTGCGGATTCGACTAAATCCATTTTATTGATTAAAATCAGTGGCGTAATCTGGCTGGATTCGGCACAGATTAAACAACTATCCAAAAAATTCTGGTTGAAATTCGGTTTTACCGCAATCACAATAATGATTTGATCTAAATTACTCGCAATGATTTTACTGCGATTCAAATCACTACGATAAATTAAATTCTCACGCGGAATTAATTCCATAATTTGAACTTGTTTGTTATTGATTAAGTTTAATTTAACTTTATCACCAACGACAAATTCGGTTTTTTTACCTTTGGTTACGGCTTGATATTGCTGTCCTTGGTATTCAACAATAAATTGGCGTCCATAGCTGCTGACAATTAGTCCGTGGTGCAAGTTAGCGCTCCAAATTGGCAATACGGAGGTTTGCCGGTGGATGAGAGTAGTAGAATTTTACATACAGATCATCGGGGGTTAAAGTACTAGCATTATCGCGGTATAATTTAACTAAACCGCTGATTAAATCTTGCTTATTCGCATGGGCTTTGGCAAAATCATCGGCTTCAAATTCGTTTTTACGTGACATATAGCTGCTTAGTGGCGCTAGTGGTAAACTAATAATGCTAGTCAAAATGAATAATAACAACAAACCACTGGCTGGATTAATTTGACTGACATTAAGTCCCGCGTAGAACCAGCTTTGATTGATTAGCAAACTAAACACAAATAAGCCGACAAGCATAATTCCGAATGAAGTTAGCATTTGTTTGAGGATGTGTTTATGTTTGAAATGACCTAATTCATGGGCTAAGACCGCGATAATTTCATCATGGCTAAGTTGTTTTAACAGAGTGTCAAAAAATACAATTCGTTTACTTGCGCCCAATCCAGTGAAATACGCATTTCCATGACTCGAGCGTTTTGAGCCATCCATAACAAATACACCTTGCGATTTAAATCCGCACTCACTAAGCAAAGTTTCAATTCGCGCTTTAAGTTCTAGATCTTCAAGTGGGGTAAATTTATTGAATAATGGCGCAATAAAAGTCGGGTAAATCGTGAGAATTAACAGGTTAAAAATTACCATCACCCCCCACACCCAAAGCCACCACGTCGCACCAAGGCTATTCATTAGCCACATAACCAAATACAGTAATGGAACACCGATAATCAGACCAAGTAATGTGCCTTTGATTAAATCTTTGATGAATAAGCCCAGCGTCATTTTATTAAAACCAAAGGCTTGTTCAATTTTGAAAGTACTATAGTAACTTAGCGGTAAACCCAGCGCTGAACTAATTAAACTATACACAATAATTAAACCAACTTCTCTGCTAATTGGGTAATTACTGAATTGAGTGAGTTGTGCAATTTTATCAATTCCACCGCCGAGGGTGAAAATCAGCACGAGGATTACGCCATAAATTAGTTCGATTTTGCCGAGAGTTAGTTTGGCTAATGAATAACGTCCGGCTTTATGATGTTCTTCAAGGCTAATTTGGCTATGAAAGGCGGCTGGAACTTGATTGAAGGAGCGGTTTATTGCTGAAATTTGGCGCTGATTTAAATAATATTTTAAAGCGCAATCAATCAATAAAAGTAGAATAAAAACAATACTAAAGAGTGTCATGTTTATAAATAATCCTTTGAAATTAATTAAACTAGTTAAATTATAGTGCTATGCATAAATTGTATTTTTACTGATTTATGGTGTTTCAATCGGTTAACTGTTTGATTACGTAACTTTGATTTGTCAGCATAAGTCTAGTAATTATTCGATTAATTAGCCAGCGTGCAACCTTAAGCGCATTATAATTTAAATAGCCCTTGGCGGATTGTACCAGAAAAGCTGTTTTTGAGAGAAGTTAAGTCAGGCAAAGCTTAACAGCTGGTTAATCACGATGGCTTATCCATTGATACAGTAGACGTTCTGCTACCTGATAACTTCGGGCACATTCAGACTCGGTTTCCCTACGCCTCCCCTATTGTATATTTCACAACCAGCTGATCTTTAAATTCTTTAGTATAGGGCTGTTGAGGTATTGCTGCTTTGACTGCAGATTTATTTTCAGCACCATAGTTCAAGACGTTTAAGTTTCACACCTTGTTGAATTGCATTTTTAAGATAATCAGACATTGCTGGTTCTACTGTATATTTAACTTGTTTTATTCTTGCAAATTCAGATTTCACCCAATCATTTACATTATCTTCCAATCTCCAATTCCCCATTTTATATCCCCTTGATTTATGAAATAAGCATAAAATTTTTAATCCGCCAATAAGAAATTTTTCACCGCAGCGGCATAGGGTTGCGGCTCTTCGAAATAACCACAATGACTAGCTCCAGCAATGATTACCAATTCAGAATTGAGAACTTGCTGTTGAAATAGCGCCAAGGTGCTTGGGCAAGCCTCATCAAATTCGCCGCCAATAAACAAGGTTGGAATCGCAATTTGTTGAAGATCATCAAAACGTTCCAGATCAATTAAATTACCCGTGACATAGAATTCACTCGGTCCCCACATGCTATGATAAGCCTCAATATTAAAATAACTTGGATTTTCGGCTAAATAATTCAATTGAGCCTCCCCCAACTCACTTTTTCTTAAGACATGCCGATCATAAAATTGCTCCATGGCAAACTTATATTCCGCGCTATCGGTCGTGTCATTATACTCACATTCGAGCATGCACTTATAAATCTCAGCAGGCATTTGTTGTTTTAAAACATTGGCATCTTCTAACCACATTCCAGTACTAATTAACGGACTACCTAAAATCAAGCGTTGCGGTTTTGGCAAATAGTCACTGAATAAATATTCCAGCGCCAAACTCGACCCCCATGAAGTACCAAATAAATTAAATTCCTCAAGTTGATAATATTCAATTACGCAGGCTAATTCGCTCACAAAGCGCTCAACTTGCCATAAATCAGCATGATCAGAATCATCCTCAGGCAAGCTAGAATTACCGCCACCGAGTTGGTCATAAAAAATTATTGGAAAAAATTTCGCCAATTTAGCCAAACCAAATTTAAGACCGTTATGCGTGCTACCAGGTCCACCATGCAAACAAACTAATGCGGGATTATGCTTAGTTGATTCGTTATAAATTAACTCCGACCACACTTGACCGCCAGGTACATTAATCATTACTTCTTGACGAGAATACATCTTTCACCCTCTTAACAAACTATTTAGTAAATTTTTTACTACGCATTAGCATCACAAAAAAAGCTGGGGTTAACAAGGTTGCAATTAAAACTGAACCCAATATTCCACCAATAATTCCTAGACCGACCGAATGTTGTGCATTTGCACCTGCACCATGGGCAAAAACCAGCGGCAAAGTTCCCGCAATAAAAGTAATTGAGGTCATCACAATCGGACGAAAGCGCACACTTAAAGCATGAATCGCACTGTAACTCGCACTATGCCCTTGGCGCATTAATTCTAATCCGTATTCAACCAATAAAATAATATTTTTCGCCGATAACCCCAGTAGCGCAATTAAACTAATCTGGAAGTATAAATCATTTTGGCTCGCGCTGACTAATAAAATAACCGCAGCGCCAAATAATGCCACAGGTACGCCCAATAAAACCACCACTGGCAAGCGCCACATTTCATAAAGTGCGGCTAACACCAAGTAAATCATCACAAACGAAAATGAAAACGCCAAGCTTGAGGTTTTTTGTGATTGTTCGGCTTGATAACTCGTTCCCGACCATTCAAAATCATACCCCTTTGGCAAACTTTGGTTAGCTTCCTGACGCACTACCTGCATCACATCTCCCATCGAATAACCATCACGCGCACGAATAGTAATTTTTGAAGCTAAATAACCGTTAAAATGCTGAATAACTTTTGCCGCTGAACCATATTTAACCGTAGATAAGGTTGCCAGTGGAACCATCATATCATTTTTTTCCGAATGCACAAAAACGTTATTCAAATTTTTAATTGAAGCCCGAAACGGAAAATCTGCCTCCAGCACCACCCACACCAGCCCCTGCATAATATAGGCAAAATTGACATTATTATTACTATAGATCGTTTGTAACGCGTTGTAGTAATCCTGTAAATTTACCCCATAATACGTCGCTTGTTCAACATTCGGTAAAATGGAAACTTCGAGTGCATGCGTATTCAACGATTGGGTTGCCCGCCCAATGGCTTTATGCGTGGCTAACTGCTTAATGAACGCATTCGCAACCTCTTCTAATTTACTTGCATCGCCGATTGAACGATCCTCAATATAAAACTCTACCCCACCGGTAGTGCTCAAACCACGAATCGGCGGTTGATTATAGGCATTTACCACCATACCGCTATGTTGGCGCGCGAGCTTTTCAAGACTCTTAATTATTTCATCGGCAGTACTTTTTTCGCCACTGCGCTCCGACCAGTTTTTAAGATTAACGATTAAAGATGCGACCGAAGAACTTTGGCTGCCTGAATCTCTAAAATTAACCCCAGTTATACTGACTACCGAATCAACATTCTGATTTTTATTGAGATTTTTTATGAATTTTTTAACTTCAGACTCGGTTTGTCCCAAACTATACGAACTGGGTAATTCTAAAGAAGCAAAGACTAAACCCTGATCTTCATTCGGCACAAAGCCCTGTGAAATAATTTTAAATAAACCCAACGTAGTCAAAATAATTGCTAACCAGATTAAAATCACGGTTTTTTTCATCACAATCAAACCCTCGGCAGTTCTGACATAGCAGCGATTTAATTTAGCAAAACCACTTTCAAACCAAGCGAATAACTTAACTGGCGCCATCAATTTGGACATAATTAAGCAACACATGGCAGGGGTTAAACTTAACGAACAAATCCCCGAAATAATTACCGCGCAAGCTATCGTTACCGCAAATTGACGATACATAATTCCACTTAAACCACCTAATCCCATCACGGGTAAAAACACCACGCTTAAAACCAGAACAATCGCCACAATTGCACCAAAGACCTCGTGCATGGTCAAACTAACAATCTGCTTAATATCCATCTCGGGATGCAGCTTACGCAAGCGCTCGACATTTTCGACAATCACAATCGCATCATCGACGACAATCCCAATCGCGAGAATCAAGGCAAATAAACTAATCGTATTGAGCGAATACCCCAGCACTGCCAGACATGCCAACGTTCCCAAAATTGACACTGGGATGGTACACACCGCAACTAAACTAGCACGCCAATTTTGCAAGAACATAAATAGCACCAGCGCAACCAGAAAAAAGGCAATCACAATCGTTTCTAGAACATTATTAACTGAGGCTGCCACAAAACGCGAATTATCTTGCGTAATGCGATATTTAAGTCCCGTTGGAAAATGTTCGGCATCTTTCGCCAAAAGTGCTAAAACCTGTTTTTTGGCGGCAAGTTGATTGGCACCAGGAGTTAATTGAATATCCATGGTTGTAATTGGGTAACGCTTAAACACACCTGATTCATCAATAAAATTGGTGTTTGCCATGGTTGTGGTGTCATTCGAGGTTAATTCCACCCGTGCAAAATCTTTAATTCGAATAGTTTGATTACCCTCATTGCGCACGATCGTATTGGCTAATTCCGCCGCCGTGCTATACATTTGCTGTCCAATCAGATTGAGCGTAATTTTGCTCGCATCTGCCGCGGGGGTACTATTACTTCGCCCAATCACATATTCTTGATTCTGATCATTAATCGCAGCGGCGACTTCGCTCATGCCAAGTTTATAGCGCGCCATTTTATTTGGATCCAGCCACGCAGTAATTGAATATTTTCCTGCACCACGTACCGAAACATTACCAACGCTTGGAATTAGGTAGAGATCATTCATCACCACCCGTTGTAAATAATTACTGACCCAAGTTGGATTAAGATAGGGATCGGAGTAAAATGCCAGCGTCATTAAACTATCTGAGGAACTTTTACGCGCATTAATCCCCATTTTTTGCACAATTACTGGCAGCACCGCTTTTGCCGCATATAAGCGATTGAGGACTTCATTAATTGCGTTGTCTAAATTAGTGCCAACTTCATAGGTTAGCTGAATATTAATTCCACCCGTTGAAGAGGTGTTGGTGGTCATATAAAGTAAATTCGATAAGCCGTTGAGATGTTCCTCAATTTGCGCAGCTACTACCTTAGCAGATGTTTCGGCATTGGCTCCAGGAAAGGAGGCTCGTACTGAAATTGAAGGCGGTGAAATTTCGGGAAATTGGCTAACAGGCAATTTAAATAGCGCCACAATTCCACATAAGCAAATAAACAGCGAAATTGCAGCCGCTAAAATTGGTCGATTGATAAAAAAATCACGCCGCATGGTGTAACTCTAGTTTAGCTAAATTGGCTGAACTCATGCTTAATTGTAAGTCACCGCTCACGCAAGTATGGCTAGCATAGTTGCCGCGCGCAAATCGAACTGGCGCTTGAAAGCAGCAGCAATTCTGCTTAATAGTGAATAAAAATACACTTAAAATGATAGCTTCTCTTTCAGAATTAATGTAACTTATTCCAATTAAAATTTTGGCTAATTACTTTTATATGCAAAAAGCCTCAATCAAGGTTTCAGACTAAACCACTTAATTTGAAAGCGTGCCAAATGATTAGATTCAGGATTATACCCTAAAACATAGGGCTTAACCAGCTTAGTATAGGTTGGCTGATAAAGTGGCAAAATTGGATAGTCATTCAACGCTACGCTTAAGGCTTGTTTATATAATGCAACTTTTTGCGCTAAGGTTGTACCTAGCTCAGCTTGATTAACTAATTTATCATAGGCTGAATTACAATATTGCGAATTATTTTGTGGACTCTTGCACACATACATTTGAGCATATGCCGCAACCGAATTATAATCCACATTCGCACCATCACGCGCAATTTGGAAATCACCTTTATGCCGACCTCACTAAGAAACCATCGGCACACTTAATGTCATATCCAAGGCACCACTCCGATAGGCGTTAAACTCACTAGTGCCATTGGATTCCGTTTGCAATAAAACATTATTAATGGCAACTTGACTCTTTGCATAATAACAATAATACTTATTTTTTACTAACTTAATTTCACCGTTCATCACAGATAGTTATCCTACAAACAACTGAGCGACTAATTGTTCAATCGCCAAACTTAAATTATCCTGACGATTATCATTAGTCCGAATGAAACGCTTTAAATTAGCCCATACATGCTCAATCGGGTTCAAATCAGGTGAATATGGTGGTAAATAAATTAACTTACAGCCTGCACCCTCAATTAATTCTTTAACTCTATCAGACTTATGGAAACTGGCATTATCCATAATTACAACTTGATTTGGCTTTAACTCCTTACATAGAGCAAGTTCACCCCACGCCAAAAACACCTCACCATTGGTATAGCCATAATACTCCATTGGTGCAATAAGCTCTTTACTACCATAGCAATAACCACCAATTAAGGTTATTCGTTTGGTTCTAAATCCTAATGCTTTGGTAAAGGACTTTAAGCCTTTGAGTGCCGAGCCACGTAATGGAGACATATTATTATCTACACCTGTTTCATCAATATAAACTAGATCCTCAGGCGGGATATTTTTAATTTATTCTGTAAATAATGATCTTTTATGCTCACAACGTTGTTTATAATTTACCTCTTTTTTTATATGTGATTTCCATTCGATGAAGTGTATTATAAAAATAACTTTGCGAAACATGAGGTGCTAATTTATTACTTAGCTCTATACCATCAGCATCGGGATGCTCTTGTAAATAGTTCAGAATTGCTTGCTTATCATTAAAGAGGCTATTCCTGCCTTCTTTTAAAGGTTTTAGGACTAAACAATTTCCTGTGTCATCATAGCGTTTACACCACCTTACGCAGTGTTGCATAACCTAAAGAAAGTAATTCTGCTAAATCTTTTTTTACTATAATTTCCAGTTTTATAAAGCGCTATCGCTCTATTTCGAAGGTCTTGAGAGTATCCGTTCATTTTATTATCCAACAAAATAAGTAAACAACAAAGGACTATAGCACATAATGTTCAATAGATTATAGGACAACTATAAACTGCCGCTACAAACGGCTAATGTTGCCAGAGCTAATGCACCAGCGAGGTTTTTAAGGTATTTAGTTTTCATTTTTTGTCCTTTTTTATTCAAATGAACAATGGCATTATTTTCAAAATAATGCCATTGACTATAAAGTTATTTATTACATTATGGGATCGGACTAAACGCTATTGCATATGAAATATTGGATGGATTAGGAGCCATTACCATACTTGGAGATAGTGCTTCAAGCTGCCCATTTGTGGAATTCCATTTAAATTGGCTTATCGCAGACGGTGCATTGTAACTTCCGGTATAAGCGAAAGTTCCAGTCGGATCAAATACCAGTGCACTCTGAACACCTTTATTATTTGATGGATAAACTGGTGCAAGACTTGGAGTCAGTCCAGACAAAGCACCGTTACTAGAATCATAACCAAACTCGACCATTGATGGACTTAGTGAATATCCAACATAAGCGTATAATCCATCAGGCGAGAATGTCATAAACTGATAATATGAGGTTGCTTGATAATTAATTGATGCTAAACTGGATATTGTCCCATCACCGGCAATTGTTGTACGATAGATATATCCAGAATTTGCCCCTTTATGAGTAGTAACGTAAAGATATGTCCCATTGGGAGAAATTTGTACACCATAACCACCGCCATAATTTCCTAGACCATCTTGACGAGATATTTGAGTAAGATTCCCCGTTGTTGATTCAATACCATATGCAAGAACCCGTGATGGAGTACCATATAACTCGGCGGTATAAAGATACTTACCATCTTGAGACATGGCAATTTGAGAAGGTAAATTTAAATTTTCAATCGCGAGAGACGTAAATGTAACTGTACCATTAGACTCTAGGGTATATAATTGGATTCCTCCTGTGCTATAGGTAGAATTTACAACATATCCATACTGTCCATTGGGAGTAATAACCATATTGTTAAACCCGCTAACTGCTGGTGCAGTACCAGTTTGGATAAGATGACCTGTAAACTTATCGATGGAATATGCATAAATATTATTTACAGCCGTAATATAAAAGTGTTTTCCATCAGGACTAAGCGTAACACCCCTAGCCGCAGAGGTTATGGCGGTTGATTCAACAAATATCAATTGGCCAGTGTTTTTATTAAGTGAATAAACATCTACCTCATTAGCATTTCCCGCCACCACAGCAAATACCCCAGCTTGGCTCTCGTAACTGGCGATGACAGATTCAGTTTGCACAACGTTACCATACACGGTATCATAATTAAACGCAAATACCTGCATTCCTGCTGCCGCATAGTTAGTATATACGGTATAGGTACAGCTAGTGTTTGCAGCTAGTATTGAGGTACAAGTTGTACTTGATTCCGTTAATGGTGCAGTCAACGCTGGCATGATTAAGTTAGTTGCCTGAGTTTGTCCATTATTGGTCAGAGTAATGGTTTTACTTGGGCTCGCACTACTTAAATTAAATGATGTTGGCGAAACCGCTATTGATGCTGGTGTTGGAGATGCTGACCAATCAACAGCCACATTGGCCGGAGTTGGCGCGCCATAAGCTACTGAGAAAGTTTGTGCACCAGCTGTAATTTGACTACTATAGTCAACGATTAATGCAAAGGTACAGTTGTCACTGGCTGCTAATGTTGCTCCGCAGGTTGTTGTGTAACTTAAAGGCGCAATTGGTGCGGTGATATTTAATATCGCCGTGGCATTGCCAGTATTTTGTAATGTCACGGTTTGACTAGTATTGGTTGAGCTTAATGAAATAGACGATGGTGTAAAAGCTAAGATTGGCGCAGGTACCGGTGCTGGTGCCACATAAGGAATGGTCGCACTAGTATTAACATTGCTTATCCCGTCATTGTAAAAAACAACAAATGTTGCAATTCCGTTTGAAGTAGCGCTTGACCAATTATAATTGATTCGCACCTGGCAGCTGGCTCCCACCGCTAATGTTGTGGCACAATTTAAATTTGTTTCGCTAAAAATAGAGCTTGATTCAATTGGTTGTAACGCACTAACTTGACCGTTCCCGATATTGCTAATGGTTACAATTTGTGATGCATAACTTTCACTCATATTGAAGTTATTCGGCTGAATGCTTAATATACCAATCTTACTAGCTGAAGAGCGTATATTAATAAGTGCAGGAACTCCAGAGCATGCACTTTGTGGGTTACTACCATCAAATAAAGGGCAATTGTCATCACCACTAGATAACTGTAGCTGCTGTGTCGAAGTATTTGCCGGAATATTTACTTGGTAAGTGTTGACAGTTCCGGTTGCGGTTAATTGGGTTCCAACTAAAATCACATTGCTTATTTTAACACCATTATCATTATACCAATTCAATTTTGAGAAATCAGTCGTATAACTATGATTGTAAACGGTGACAAATGCCGTTGCAGTACCATTAGCATTCGCTAACACGGTTTGTTGGCTTGGTAAAATATAGAATTTATTATCTGTAACAGGTAAGCTTGACAACCCCAAGTTAGCTGTCACCGAAATACTACCCGCTTGTAAAGATTTACTGCTGGTCGTAGTTAATTTAGTACTTTGCGTACCATTGGGAGTCGCTACTACTGTAAAACTCCCTGGTTGTGAACCAGCTGGAATGCTTGCTGTAAATGTACAACTGGCACCCGCGTCAATATTGGCACAGCCTTGTCCAGCGCCATTAGGATAGGGTGTTATTACTACACCGGTATTATTTCCCGATTCTCCTGGCGCTGGTACGCTATATGCCAAATTATTGGCATTAATGCCAGAGGTATTGGTCATAGTCAAATATGCGGTTACCGCCACACCCGCGGGATATTGCGTTGGTGCTTCGATTTTTAAGGTTAAGTTGCCTGGTGTCAGATTGGTTCCCGGAGGACAGCTACCAGATCCGCCACAAGCGGCTAATGTTGCCAGCGCTAATGCACCAGCGAGATTTTTTAGATATTTAGTTTTCATTTTTGCTCCTGATTTTATTTAATAAACTTGTAATTTTACCTGATTATATTACTGCGTAAAAATTAGCATATATTCTTTAAAAGTTATATTGAGTACCAAAAATCACAACATTTGCAGCACCAGTATAGGTGTTTTGGAAAGGAATTAGGCCATAGTCTTCAACGCGTAAATCAAAATGTTGACTTAATTTAAACGAAGCACCAACTCCAGCTAAACCCACACCATAAGTGCTACTTTGACCATTCGTGCATAAAATGCAGCTACCTGTTGTCGCAACAGTTCCGCTCCAACTATTCGTACCAACACCTAAGCCCAAACGTCCATATAATGAAAACATTTCACTTAATGGTAGTGTGCCCTTTACCGCAACATCAACAACATTTTCAGTGACCGTAGCCCCAAATTGAGAACTAGGTAGTAATGTATCACCAATTTCAATGGCTAAAGCTTGATTAAAATTATAACCAGCATTCACCGAGCCAACCCATGAACCAGTTGGCAAATTATGAAGGCTCGCCCACCCCGTATTTACATTGATATAAACTGGATTAGTTGTGTCACTAGGTATCGCTGATGAGGTTTCGCTGGCAAAAGCATTAAGACTTAAACCGCAGCATAAAGTTAATAATAGCTTTTTCATAATAACTCCTAAATTAAAATCTGATTATCTAAACATTTCCGCAATTTTACAGGAGTTAACATAATTTTGTATGTGGGCAAATCTGCCCACAAAACCGCCGCCACGACTACAAATAAATCTAATATTTACAACCACTTCAGTAAATTAAAAAATTCGTCACCAATTTATCTTTACTAAATTAAAATTAATTTACTATTGACTTAGACAGATAAATAGTACATTTATGTTGTAAAATTACGACTAAATTTAATTGCCATGCAATTTATTAGAGAGAAACATAAATGAACTTCTTTCAAGAATACCTTGAATTTAATGAACGCTATTATAAAAACTCATTTAGCCTCACCTTAGATCATGAATTTAACGTTGCTTTCGTTGGGAGTGAGTTTTTACAAGTAACAGGTAAGACGCGCGAACAAACACTAGGCAAGCATCTGCATGAATCGGCACAAATTCCCGAAAAAAATAAAATTCTCTCCAAAATTGCTTTTGGTGAAGCCATTGCACTCAAACAGGTTAAACAAATTTTTATTGCTAATCTCTATCACACCTATCCTGGATACCATATATTATTATTAAAATTTGAACCAATTATTGAGCCAGAAAGTCAGCAAGTCGTAGGTTCCAGACTGGTATTTACACCTACAGATATCGCATATTTCTTTGACATCCTGATTCAAATTAACGGGCGAATTGAACCCAATGACTTACCTGACAATGATGATTATTTAACCAAGCGAGAACATCAGGTGGCTTTTTTACTCTGCCACTGTAAAGACAATTATGAAATTGCCAAAGTTATCAGTCTTACCAAGGATAAAAATATTCAAGCTAAAACGATAAATAACATTATTTCACGCTATCTATTTCCTAAATTCCAAGTGAATAACAAAGAGGAATTACAAGAAAAATTAAAGACGCTAAATTATGATAAAAAAATGCCTAATTCCCTACTCAGTAATCAATTCATTGATTTGACCAAAAACTTCGTGCATGGTCAAGCTAACAATCTGCTTAATATCCATCTCAGGATGTAACTTACGCAAGCGTTCAACATTTTCAACAATCACAATCGCATCATCGACGACAATCCCAATCGCCAGAATCAAGGCAAATAAACTAATCGTATTGAGCGAATACCCCAGCATCGCCAAAAGTGCTAAAACATGTTTTTTTGCCGCAAGTTGATTGGCTCCCGGAGTTAATTGAATATCCATGGTTGTAATGGGATAACGCTTAAATGCACCTGATTCATCAATAAAATTGGTATTTTCCATAGTTGTGGTTTCATTCGAGGTTAATTCAACTCGTGCAAAATATTTAATCCGAATAGTTTGATTACCCTCATTGCGTACGATCGTATTGGCTAATTCTGCAGCCGTGCTATACATTTGCTGACCAATCAAATTGAGCGTAATTTTACTCGCATCTGCAGCTGGTGCACTATTGCTTCGCCCAACCCCACCATTTAAGAATGAAGTGCACCAGTAGCTAAACAGGCACAAAAATAGATAAAGCCAGTTGCGTATTCGACTATAACTTCAGGTGTAAAACCTAAAGAAATAGATAGTTATGGAATACAAACAACTGGCTAAGAGTGAACATTACTACATTCAGAAACGCAAATAATCCTTTGATTTCTGTTCGTGCTTTGGCTAAAGAAATGAATCGTAGTCATACAAGTATAAATCGAGAACTCAAAAGAAATACTGATAAAGGTTTTGGTTTTTACTCGGGTATTCGAGCCGAAACATTGGCAATTGAGCGTAAAAAAGAGGTGAATTTGAAGACCAGAAAGCTGTCTAATCTTTCTGACGATGCCAACTTACTTGTCTTTAGATCACTGCAGGAACGCACTTCGCCTGAGCAACTTTGTGGACGTTTAAAAGCAGTGTTTAGGCTTAAAATTAGCCATCCAACGCTATATAAACACATCAATGAAGACAAAAAAAGTGGTGGAAAGTTGTATTTAAGCTTACGCCACGGTAAAAAGAAATACCGCAAGAAGATTAACAAAGAGAACGCTTGCGCGTTAATTAATAAGAAAAACATAGCCAAAAGTCCTGCTGTAGCAAATGAGAAGCGTGAACCTGTGCATTGGGAAATCGATACCATATTTGGGCTTGACCAAAATCATACTTGTTGACACTAACCGACAAAGCCACCAAGTTTGAGATCGTAAGGAAAATAGCCAATAAAAAGGCTGCAACAATGCTAACTGAAGTGGATAAAATCATAGCATTCACACTGCTACCATTCAAGACCATATAACGGTACTGAGTTTGCGCTGCACTGTAGCATTGAAAAGATCACGGGATCCGAATTCTACTTTGCTGATCCATACTCATCTTGGCAGCGTAGATTGAACGAACATCAAAACGTATTAATCAGGGATTTTTATCTAAAAAAGACAGACTTTAGATTAGTCAGCGATGCTGACATTGCTAAAGTTGAAAGAAACTTAAATAATCGACCAAGAAAATCTCTTGGATTTTTAACTCCAGCTGAGGCTATGCTCAATTACGTAAAACTTGGCATGTGGTGCAATTAATCTTTTAATTGGGGTTGTCTATCATAAACACTCATCACAGATTAGAAATTCTTGAATTTAAATGTGAGTTACCTTTTATTTGTTAATTTTCAAGGGGTATGCTAAAATAGCACAGTTAAAATTAACGCTATACAGCTAGAAAAGGAAAATTATGAAAAAATTCATCCTGAGTACTTTAGGAGTTATTTGGAGTATTTTAGCTTGTGCTGTTGTTCCGTATGACCCTGTTATGACGCAGAGCGCAAAGTGTCAACAGTTGCAAATTTTAGATAAAAATTTAAGTCAAACCATTAACCACGCATATCTTGCTCGTAATCAAAATAGCATTGGCGCGCTAGTAATTAAGCAAAAAGATCTTGAGTTACACCATCATGAATGTTTTACAAGTTAATTTTATTAGGTAACAGTTATGAAAAAAGTTAGTTTATTAGTATTAGGGTTTTCTATTAGTTTGAGCGCGTTGGCGGCACCACAAATGGCGAGTGAAAGCGCTATGCAATGTCAACAGATTCGTCAGCAAATGAAGCTCAATCATCAAGCTATCGATGTGGCGTATCATAAAAATGACGCTTGCACGATGGGCAAACTGATGATTCAAAATCGTCAAGCATTTGAAAGTCATCCAACTTGTTTTCCAAAGATGGAAAAGATGATGAAAAGAATGCAGCAACAAAATTCTGCACTACAAACGACAGCTAAGTAAAGTTTAACCTCACTGTCTATCAGTGAGGTTTTTTTACAAATAGAGTATTATCGGAATTTAAATGAGTAAAAAAATAGGTTTAGTCAGTTTTATTTTGCTGCTAATTGGTTTGGCTGCTTGGCTGATTTATTCAAGCAACAATAAATCCAGCACAGTTAACTTGGTAAGTGAATATAGTGATGTGGTTAAGCAGTCGGCGTCTGCTCCAACAGCGTTAAAACCTGAGTCAGTACCAGATATTAGTTTAACTGCAATGCTGCGGGCTGGAATTTACACCAATCAAGGTGTTTTGCAGAGCGAATCAATTAATCTTGTGAATATTGAGGGTCGCCGTTTGATGCTCAATGGTCAACCGTTACAGGTTCAGGCGGTCTCAGAAATTGAATTGATTAAGGCTTTTGAGTTGGGTAATCAGCAAATTGTTTTATTCGGGTTTAATCAAGGTGGCAATCAATGTGGAATTCAGTATCAAATGTTGAGTATTACTGAAAGTACTAGTAGCACCAGTAAAGTATTTGGTAGTTGCTTACAATTAACTAGTGTTATGGAAAGCGGTAATGAAATTATTCTGAGTATGCCACAAAATAATCCCTACTTAGGTGCTGACGTGTTGGTTAATTATAAATATTCAAACGGACAAATTTATGAGCAAGCTAAATTAACTAAGCAGCAATTGAAGCAAAAATATGCGAATTTAAGTGCCACTAAAATTTTACAAGTTGCCAGCGCTGATGGTTGTTATGTCGATGGAATTATGCTGGATGATAATTCTTGTGGCAATGGGCGTAAGTATTGTGTGATGTTTAAAAACTTGACTCGTCCCGTTAAAAATGCGGATTATAAACTTTTGAAAAGTTTTTGCACTAACTAATTAGAAAGTCGTCGATGGATAAAATTAATTTATTGACTTATCGTTTTGATACGTTTGCATTAAATATAAAGTACAATCATGAGCAATTACTTGCTGCTGAATTTTGTGCTTTAGATCAGGGTATTGTGCCAAATCAGCTTAGCGATGCTAACCAATTAGGTCGTGAAATTATTGCACAGCTAGATGCCTACCGCGTTAATCCACGCTTTAAATTTGATTTACCATTATTGATTAAAGGCAGTGAGCATCAACAGAACGTTTGGCATATTATGCGCCAAATCCCATCTGGGCAGACGTTGACCTATGGTGAAGTTGCAGAGCAAATTTCATCTGCACCGCGAGCGGTTGGTGGCGCCTGTGGTAAAAATCCATTTCCAATAATTATTCCATGTCATCGAATTATTGCGGCAAATCATCAGCTGGGTGGATTTAATTCTGGGCATATTTTCTTCAATCTTGGAATTAAAAAATGGTTGTTGGCTCACGAAGGAATTATGCTTTAAGCTCTTGAAGTTTATCTATTTGACCCCACATCTGGTTTATAATACGTCTAAAAATTCCAAGTTGGTATTTAAATCGTGCGAGTGGGGATTAATGATTTGACATTGATCTAATCGGCTCGTGTTTTAATTGATTCAATTCAATAGGTTTTATTTATTTAATATTAATGTTAAGGTTTACAAACTATGTCAAAACGTGATTTTTATGAAATATTAGGTGTAGCTAAAGGTGCTGCCGATGATGAAATTAAAAAAGCTTACCGTAAGTTAGCGATGAAGTTTCACCCAGATCGAGTTTCGACTTTGCCTGATGCCGAAAAAAAGAAATCTGAAGAAAAATTTAAAGAATTACAAGAGGCTTATGCGGTGCTTTCTGATCCACAAAAAAAACAAATGTATGATCAATTTGGTCATGCTGGAGTTGGTGGTAATTCTGCTAGTGGTGGACAAGGTGGCGGTTTTAGCGGCGGTGGCGGATTTGAAGATATCTTTGATGCCTTTGGTGACATCTTTGGTGGCGGTGGGCGTCGTGGTGGACAACAACGTCATGATGCGCCAATGCGCGGCGGTGATTTAGAATGCACGGTAGAAATTAGCTTAGAAGAGTCAGCCTTTGGTTGTGAAAAAGAAGTTAAATTTCCACGTACCGAAAAATGTTCAAGTTGTAATGGTAAAGGCGCTAAAAACCCGCAAGATGTTACGAGCTGTACAACCTGTAATGGTGCTGGGCAAGTGCGCTATGCACAAGGCTTCTTCTCGGTTCAGCAACCTTGTCCCGATTGTCATGGTCGTGGTAAAACTGTTAAAAATCCTTGTAACGTTTGTCGTGGCAATGGCTTGGTACGTGAAAATCGCAAAGTTAAAGTTACTATTCCAGCTGGAATTGATAATGGTAGCACCTTGCGTTTAACTGGTGAGGGTGAAGCTGGGCTAAATAATGGTCCAAATGGTGATTTATTTGTGCATGTTGCGGTTAAGCAACATAAAGTTTTTACCCGTAAAGGTAAAGACTTACATTGTGAAGTGCCAATTAACTTTATAACTGCAACATTAGGTGGTGAAGTTTCGGTACCGACGATTGATGGTAAAAAGGTAAGTTTAAAGGTTCCAGAGGGTACACAAACTAATCAGATACTTCGTGTGCGTGAAAAAGGCATTAAGGCGCTCCGTGGTATAACTAACGGTGACTTGTATTGTCATATATTCGTAGAAACTCCAGTTAAACTTACCGAGTCTCAAAAGAATGTACTGCGTCAGTTTGCTGATGATAGCGGTGGCAGTGATTCACACAACCCTAAAAGTAAATCTTTTTTTGATACGCTAAAGGGATTGTTTACGGGGGAATAAATATAAACCTCTAACAGTGTTACCTTTGGCGTTGCGCTATGATAAAATACCTCTACTTTTTAGTAGAGGATTTTTTATGAAAAAACACAGCAGTAATATTAACTTTATCGTGTTATATTGCTTATTCTTTGGTTGGGGCTTTGTTACTTGCTTAAATGATTTATTGACACCGATTCTAAAAGGATTGTTCTCAATTTCACATTTTCAAGCCAACTTAGTTGCTTTTGCTTTTTTTACAGCGTACTTTATTGGTTCTTTGGTTTATGTTTTTGCGGCTAAATTTGGAATTAAGTTTTTTGAAAATTTAGGTTTTAAAGGCTTGATTTTGTTGGGGTTGGGTTTATCTGCTTTGGGATGTTTAATTTTTATTCCTGCTGCAACGTTTAAAAGCTATGGGATTTTTTTAACTGGCTTATTTACGATTGGTTTTGGTTTTACATTTTTACAAATTGCCGCTAATCCATTAGTTTTAATCACTGGTAATCCTGAAACTGGTGCGAGTCGCTTGAATTTGGCTGGAGGATTTAATTCTTTGGCAACCGCCGTTGCGCCATTAATTGGGGTTCTGGTGTTTTATGAACTATTGCAAGTTAAAGAAAATCCAGCTAATTTAAAATATCCATATATTTTTCTAACCTTATTCTTCGTTTTACTCGCTTTTATGATTTGGAAGTTTTTAAAAATCAAAGAAGACGATATTACGGTACATGATTCAAGTGGAAAATTATTTGCGCTAAATCATTTAAATTTAATCTTTGGGATGCTAGCAATTTTCTTCTACGTTGGCTCAGAAGTTACTATTGGAACTAATTTAGTGTCTTTTTTAAGTGATCCTTTGACGGTTAATTTACAGGAATCTGTGGCAGGTAAATTATTGGCCTTCTATTGGGGTGGTGCAATGATTGGGCGCTTCTTAGGCTCTGTGGCTTTAAGTGATTCGAAAGCGCTTAAAAAATTAATCTTAATGGTATTAATTAGTATTGCCTTAACGGCGTTCTTAGTTTACTCAATTGGCAATGTTGAATTAAAATTAGTTTATTATGTGGCGTTCCAAGTATTAGCAATTATTTTGCTATTAGCTTGTAAATCAAGTGCACGGATGAATTTAGTTTTATTCTCATTAGTTAATATTGCGAATTTAATTGTCGCGATGATGATGGCAAATACGATGTTTGCAGCTTGGGCTATTTTGTCGATTGGTATCTTTAATTCAGTAATGTGGCCAAACATCTTTGATTTGGGAATTGCGAATTTGGGCAAATATAAAGAACAGGGTTTCATCTTTATTGGTGATGATGATCTTAGGTGGGGCTTTATTACCGTTAGTTCAAGGCTATATTGCTGATATTGGTAATATCGTTGATTCGTATTGGGTGCCAGTGTTTGGTTATGCGTATATTTTATGTTATGGCTTATTTTACTCACAACGTAAGTTGAATTGGATAAAGTAGTTTAGTATTAAAATTAAAAAAGAGCCTTGCGGCTCTTTTTTAATGTGGGTGACTATATTTAATATGATGATGGTGGTTGAAATGAGTTTGCGCTGCAAACTTAGCTTCTTCCAAAGTTCCAAATTCACCAAGTTTTTTACCGTCAGCAAACTCCATCCGTACTAATTCTGAATGCACATGAGCATAACTGTTAGTTAAAACTTCAAAATTATTACTGCGATCGCTGTGCTCAATAATTTTAATTGTTGAACGCACGGTGATTTCATCATTTTTATAATAGAAAACTTCGGCTTGGAAAACCGACATAACGCTTTCTAAGCGAGCAAACTCTTCATGATGATTAATTTCTTGCCAGTCTAATTTATCTTGGGTTAAATGTAAAATCATAGATTTCTCCATCAAAGATTAAATATTAGTTACCTGAGGCTTTACTTGCACGTTTACGCTCAGTTTCATCTAAATAACGTTTACGCATCCGTACACTTTTTGGTGTAACTTCAACCAATTCGTCATCATCAATAAATTCAATTGCACTTTCAAGAGTTAGTGCAATTGGAGGCGTCAAACGTACCGCTTCATCTGTTCCTGATGAACGCACGTTAGTTAATTGTTTCCCTTTGATTGGGTTAACGTTTAAGTCGTTATCACGACTATGGACACCAATAATCATTCCAGCATAAAGTTTTTCACCTGGGCTAACAAACATCCGTCCACGATCTTCCAGTTTCCATAACGCATAAGCAACGGCTGCACCAGCTTCTTGAGAAATTAATACTCCGTTACGACGACCTGGTAGATCAGCTTTAACTGGACCGTAATCATCAAATAAATGTGCCATTAAACCAGAACCACGGGTTAAGGTTAAGAATTCACCTTGGAAACCGATTAAACCACGTGCTGGAATACGGTATTCAAGACGTGTGCGTCCTTTACCATCTGAGACCATATCGCTAAGTTCACCTTTACGGCGACCAAGTTCTTCCATTACCGCGCCTTGATGTTCATCTTCTAAATCAATGGTTAAAGCTTCGTAAGGCTCGCATTTAACTCCATCGATCATTTTCATTACCACGTGAGGTTTAGCCACAGCTAATTCAAAGCCTTCACGGCGCATATTTTCAACTAAAATAGTTAAATGTAACTCACCACGACCTGATAATAAAAACACATCTGCTTCTTCAGTGTCTTCAACTTTAAGCGCGACGTTGGTTAATAATTCTTTATTTAAGCGATCACGAATTTGGCGACTAGTTACAAATTTACCTTCGGTTCCAGCTAAAGGCGAGGTATTTACTTGTAAATTCATGCTTAAAGTTGGTTCATCAATGATTAACATTGGTAATGGAGTCGGGTTAATTACATCACAAATGGTAACCCCAATGCTTAATTCGCTAATTCCATTAATTAAGACAATATCACCTGCCGAAGCTTCATCAACTAAGGCTTTATCTAGTCCACTAAAGATTTGGATTTGATTGATTTTAGCGGTTTTGCGTTCACCATCAACACCTGTTGCCACAATTACTTGTTGCCCAGCTTTAATTTTACCTTGACGAATCCGTCCAATCCCAATGCGACCAACGAAAGTGCTGTAGTCTAAGGCTGAGATTTGTAATTGTAATGAACCATCGACATCGTCGTCAGGAGCGCTTACATGTGATAAAATAGTTTCAAACATCGCTTCCATTGTTTCAGGGCGTTCGTTAGCATCTAAGCTAGCAAAACCATTTAATGCCGATGCATACACAACTGGGAAATCTAGTTGTTCTTCAGTTGCACCTAATTTATCGAATAAATCAAAAGTTTGATCAACAACCCATTCAGGGCGTGCACCATCACGGTCAATTTTATTAATTACCACGATTGGTTTTAAACCTAAAGCTAAAGCCTTACGAGTTACAAAGCGAGTTTGTGGCATTGGACCTTCAACCGCATCAACTAGTAATAAAACCCCATCAACCATACCTAAAACTCGTTCAACTTCACCACCGAAATCGGCATGTCCTGGTGTATCAACGATGTTAATTTTAGTGCCTTTATAGATTAAAGATGCATTTTTAGCGAAAATTGTAATTCCGCGTTCTTTTTCGATGTCATTACTGTCCATCACGCGTTCGGCGATGTGTTGATGTGCAGAAAAAGTTCCTGCTTGATGTAATAATTTGTCAACTAGGGTTGTTTTACCATGATCCACGTGAGCGATGATTGCTATATTGCGTAAGTTTTTTGCCATTGAGTTTCTCTAAAAAATTCTGCACATAATTTATGCAGCTTAAAATAGCGTACATTATAACACAGTTAACAGTTTAACTCTGCTCTATCTGGCTAATTTATCAATTAATGGTGTGGTTTTTAAGAGTTTAAGTAGAATAAAGGCCGGAATAAAGCTACTGATTACAATTAGAATGAAGTTAGCATAACCCACGTGCTGAATTAATCCACCGCCTAAGGTGCTAAGTAAGCTATAGCTCAGACTATCAATGGCGGTTAAGACGGCTAATTGAATTAGGACATGTTGGCGTTTGCAAATTTGGGTTTGAAATGACCAAAACATAATCATCGTCATGCCACGGCTAAATTCTTCGCTGGTAACACAGAGATAAAATGCCCACAGCGGTGCTTGCACTTGGCTAAACCAATAGACTAAGCCATAAGAAAGCAGGTGCAGACCTAGCGCTAGATTGAGATTGCTAATATAGTCACGGTGTTTAATTAGTTTTATGCAAAGAATTCCACCCAGCGATGCGGTGATCATGCCATAGAGCTTATAACCAAAAGCCACATTGGTTTTACTTAGTCCAAAATGTAAATAAAATAAATCAAAATAGTGGGTAATTAGATTATCTGGCGCACGGTAAAAAAACATTAGCAATAAAATTAAGCCAATTTGTGGCATCTGCCAGAGATTTGTAAATGGAGCAATTAAGCGCTGCTTAAATGATAATCGTAGCATATCTATGTTATTGCCAAGATTGAAACTTTGGCTTGGGAAACACAAAATAATTAGGCTAAAGCCAACAATCAGCATTGCAAAATAATGGTAGAGTTGTCCCCAAGGAAAATACTGTGATAAGAATACAGCACAACTGCCGCCAACTAAAAGCCCAACTTTAAAGCTAATCGTTGAAATATTAATTACGACTAAAAGCTTTTGTTCACTAAACAGGATTTTTTGTAAAGCTAGCAAAATCACTCTGACGATGGTTGCAGAAATACTTAAAGCACAGCACAGTACAAACAATTTTGGTGGTTGATTAATTACTGCTGGAATGCAATAGATCGCCAGAGCACTGCAAATTAAGCTTAAAATAAGTACGACTTTATAGCTAAAGTATTTTTTGTAAGAAAGATATTCTAGACTGGCTGAAATGGCAAAAGAAAAGGCGAATGGTAAATTAGCCAGACTATACAGACCAATATTCTGTAAGTTAACGCCATTTTCTTTTAACCAGATAAATAGCGTTGAACCAATCAAAAGTGGAATCATGCCGTTGGTTAGCCCAATTAAAGCTAACAACAGAAAATTTTGTTTATTATCAATGCGCAAATTAATTATCCATTTAACTAAAGATTAAAGTGAGGAAAATTTTACTCACTCCTTGATAAAATGAACATTTGATTAATTAATCATCATTAATTTTTACATATGCCATATCGCGTAAATTGCGCATCCATTCGGTATATAAGATTTGGGCTTTGGTTTCGCGTAGTTCTTGGCGAATTTCAGCTTTTTCTCTATCATTAGCTAGATTGCTATCGCGAGTTTCTAAAACCTCTAAAACATGCCAACCAAATGGTGATTTAAATGGTTGACTAATTTTGCCAACTGGATTACTCATCATTTGTTGCTCAAATTGCGGCACCGTATCACCTTTATTAACCCATCCAATATCGCCACCTTTAAGACTACTAGTGTCATCCGAGTATTGTTTGGCTAAGTCGGTAAATTCTTTACTTTCCAGCGCTTGGTTAGACGAATCTTTGGCTAATTGATTGTAAATATTTTGAATTTTTTGATGGGCTTCATCATCACTGGTTAATTCATTAACCTTGATTAAAATATGGCGTACATGATATTGACGTACGATTTGTGGCGTGCCATGTTGTTTGATGGCATTTACTTTGAAAATAAAGAAGCCGCCAGGGAATTTTACGACCGGAGCAATTCCTCCAACTGGCAAATTGCTAATTTGATTCAAAATTATTGGCGGTAATGAGGTGTTACTCTTCCAGCCTAAATCTCCACCATTTAATACGTTTGGTCCATTGGAGTATTTCAAAACTAGTTGGTCAAAAGACGCACCTTGTTTAAGCTGAGTATAAATTTGGTCGGCTAAAGCTTGTTTTTGTGAGGTTACTTCAAGGGTAGCCTGCTCTGGGATATTTACTACAATATCGGCTAAGCGATAATCAATCCGATTTTTATAACTGGCACTATTTAAAATTCGCGTAACCTCATCATCATTAACGACCACTCGTCCATCCACCTCACGTTGTTTAAGTTTTTCGGTAGTTATTTGATCACTAATTTGTTGACGAAAGTCATCAAATGCGACACCTTGGCTAGTAAGCTTAGCTCTAAATTGGCTATCACTAAGGCTTTGACCTTTTTCAATGCTGGTTATTGCATCTGTGACCTCTGCATCACTAGTTTTAATTCCTCCTCGTGCGGCTAAGTCAAGTTGAATTTGTTGCATGATAAGTTGATCGAGAACCTTTGCCCGCAAATCGGTTGTATCTGCATTGGCAATCCCACGTTGTTGTAAATTATTCCGCGCTTGAACGATTTGTTTGCTTACTTCATTTTGGGTGATAATTCGTTTGTTTACATA
>Ga0247840_10002233_pt1 | contig 35006 bp, 28 predicted proteins | sample LaCruzMarch2015__FD_192404 | JGI IMG/M metagenome (GOLD analysis project Ga0247840, IMG submission 192404) | Freshwater microbial communities from meromictic Lake La Cruz, Castile-La Mancha, Spain - LaCruzMarch2015_17m | ecosystem: Environmental > Aquatic > Freshwater > Lake | place: Spain...
TAGAAAACCAATCATCGAATTCTTGGAATGTCGCCGGATAATCAATTCCGGAAGCAGGCTGTCTCAAATTACCCATGCCGAAAAACTACCTGTTGCGGTCGGTTGAGTAAAGTGCATACCCCGTATTCAATATTAGTAACCGGGCTGAGTTTACTCAAACAGAACATGTCCCCTAGTGCTGTTAGATACCCACCGTAGAACGTACACTCGGAATGAATTGAGGTTGTTTTATGCCCGTTGTAACTATTGATCTGCCGAAACAGAAATGCCGGTTTCTTGCTATGGCCCCAGGCTCTCTTGGCAAAGTGGTAGCTTATGCCAACGACCGGAGCACGCTTTTGAAAAGGGCCAAAAAAGCTGGCGTGGATAAACCGGTGACCATGCCAGTTCTAGACCCTCGCTCGCGCTACGTTTTCTGGCCATGCCGCGCGTCGAATATCCATAACAATTTATCATATTTTGTTTATTGTACTATACAAATAGACAGGTTATATTGCGCATTATGTACCTAAGAAGACAAGCTGAGCAACCGCTGAAGGACATTCTGGCTGGTGACAAGGTAGGCATCATTCTCGGTGCCCGCCAGGTTGGTAAATCAACTTTGGTGGAACATGTTTTAGCAGGTCAACCGGCAACGTTCCTCAACTTCGATGTCGAGGTGGACAAGGCCCGCTTTCAGGCTGCTGCCGCTTTGTCACCCATCGATGGTCTGCGTTCTCTCGGCAGTCCGGCGGTGCTGGTAATCGATGAAGCACAGCGCCTCCCCGAGACCTCCCGCATCATCAAAGGTTGGTACGATGCGCGGGTGCCCGCCAAGCTCCTCCTGCTGGGTTCCTCTTCGAGCCCGCAACGCTCATTCTGACGGATTTTTTCCATCCACTCTCCGTACCCCTCCAGACGATTACGGAGTTCAGCGTCGGATTCACGCGCAAAGATTTCAGCCATACCTTGATCCACACGACCAAGCAGCATCTGACGAAATTCATCGGCGATGATCGCTGGAGAATTAACAGCGGCGATGACTGGGGCTGCTGGCTTCCGAATTGCTTCGAATTTAGCAGCCCACTTCTTTGTCAGGATGTCGGCAGCTACCTGAGCTTCCAGTTCGTTGGTTGTCTTCAATGACTGGGTTATCTCCGTTTTACCAACAGCAGTAACGCAATCCTTGGGGACGCGCATACGAAAACAGTAGATTTCACCCCTTGGAATGACATTCTTCATACGCACCATCACGATCATCTTCCGCTCCATTTGTGGAGCAGTTCTTTGTAGCAAAGTGATGTATTTCCTAGGAAATGGCAACTTTTATAGGGAAAACAGGCAAATGGTCGGGGTGACAGGATTTGAACCTGCGACATCTACACCCCCAGCGTAGCGCTCTACCAGTCTGAGCTACACCCCGCCAAATTCGAAAGCGTGAGAAGCTAGCACGCGACATTAAGGCGGTCAACGCGAGAGTAACCGATAGTACTGTTTTGTTTTAGTTATTGTCACCGCGTTGCTTAAAGGATTCAGGTGCGCCGCCTTGATTTCAATGCCAACGACCAAATAGATATGGGTGTTATAAATATTCCCCAGAAACGACAAGGGCAATCGAGATGGGTTGTCGCGGGACAATGAAACTCCCAATGAGAGAATGCCGCCCCGTCAGTTCCTACCTTTCCACAACCTTGTTATGTATCCACACGAACAAAAAACCCAGCCGCGGGAAAAAACCTGCGGCCGGGTTTCTAATTCTGGTTACATCGACTAGAAGCGCCAGTTGAAGAAGATCATGCCAGGAGCTAATTCATTCGGCAGTCCGCTGAACCAGCGATTGTCAGGAATCAGGTTGACCAGCCCGATCTGCACGCCGGTTGTTGCTGTCTCGGCATAATTGACGAATCCGAACTGTAATCCAGTCAGTTTCCCGGCGTAGTTTACCCAGCCGGTCTGCAGACCTTTCATGAAGCCTTCGGTGTAGTTCACGAATGCAAGCTGCCATCCGAGGAAGTCGCCCGTCATATAATTGATCGGCGCCCACTGAATGCCCTTAACCCTACCTTTAAGCGACTACGCAGTTTTGTTGTTATTCGCTTAGTGCCCGTTCTTCAAAATCATCAGAACCGCCGCGATAAAAATCAGTACAATGACAATGCTCTGTAAAAGTTTATCGGGCATCTTCACCGACAGCTTGCTACCCGGCGGCACACCGACCAGTGATCCCGCCGACATCACTACCGCTGTCACCATATCCACTGCCCCGCCCTTGCTGTAGATCAGCGAGGTCAGCAGGGTCAGCACTACTGCGATGAAAATCGAACTGCCTACCGTACGACGCGCCTCCAGCCCGAAAAGAATCATCAGTAGCGGCACAATTAAAACCCCGCCACCAATAGAAGTCGCACCGATCAGCCCGCCGACCACAGCCCCCATTATGAGACCTAGAATCCGTGAATGGTGTGGTCGCTCAGCGATCCGCTCAGCCAGCGTCTTCCGGCTCCCGCCGGTCTTATCCTTACGAATCTGCCCGACCAGATTCAGCATCATCACTCCGACACAAAAGAAAACGGTTCCGATAATAAACAGCTTCAGCGTGTGCAGAAATTCAGGACTGGTGCCGCTATGTATAATCCAGAATGATACCGCCGCGTTGGCCGGCAGTGCACCTGCCAGAAAAAGAAGCGATATCTGCCAGTCAATCGTCTTGAGCTTCATATGATGAAACGTCGCTGAAACTTTGGTCAGGAATGCATAGAGGCTGGCTGTACCAACTGCCATTACAGGGTTCATTTTCAGCAATAACGTCAGCGCCGGTAGCACCAGTACACCGCCGCCCACTCCGGTCATCCCGATACAAAAACCAATCAGAAGCCCCAGCGCAAAGCGTCCGGTTAACTCCAATAAGGTCAGATCAAAAAATTCCATGTGTTCTCCGTTTAAAACCGTCCCGTCTACGGAATTAAAAGACTACCGCAAACGCCGAAGCACCTGCTCAAAACCTGCTTCATAATGTGTACAGAGAGATTTTGTGCCGCTGTCGATGATGTTGCCGCCGCCGATGCCGATGGGTGCAAAGCCGGCGAGAAGGATTGAGACGACCCCTGCCCCGCTGTCTTCAATACCGACCACTCGATGACGATCTTCGAACGGAATACCGAGGCCGATGCGGGCGGTTTCGGCGTAGAGCCACGGATGCGGCTTCGGCGACAACTCTCCCAGCGTTCCCGGTTCACCGGAGCGAATGGCGTGTCCGGCTGTAATGATGGCATCATAAAATTCGTTCGGGTCGCCCATGCCCAGTGTTTTGAAAGCATCAAGAATTTCGGGCCAGGCCTTTTCGTAAAGGCCGGATGTGACGAGCCCGATTTTCACATTCATCGCTTTGAGTTCATAGAGGAAATCTTTGATGCCAGTCGACGGCGTAAAGGCGCCTTTCTTGCCGCGGCCTTCAAGAATTTCATTCATCTCGTAATTGGTGTGCTTGAAGTACCAGATCCGCGCCTCTTCGACAGTTTTATCCGGGCAGTATTTGCGGACACAGTATTGCAGATGCTCGGAAACCGAGTGACCGGAAACGTGCGGTTCATCGCAGGCTTCGAGCTTGTATGTCAGATCGCCCAGCAGACTGGCGACCGTTTTTTCGATGATCCATATCCAGAAGTGCTCACTATGAACCGTCGTGCCGTCGAGATCCATCAGCACAGCCTTGAGCGGCTTCTCAATCTTCACATCGTGCACCGGATAGTAGGCCGGGTAGCCCATCGCCGATTTCACCAGCGCCAGCTGTTTACCGTTTTCAAACGACACAAACTCCACCTTGCGGTCGGCAATGGTTTTCACCGCCACCACACCGTTTACGCCCGCTTTGAATGCCGAGTCACAGGTCTGTTCCAAATCTATCATTTGTTTCATCCTCATTTAACCGCCGTTTTTGTTTTCAGTTCTCCCAGGCGCTCGCTCTGCTTTTGACGCATGGCCCGGTTGGCTTCTCGCAATGCTTCGAGCATGTATGAGCGATGGTTGCCGATTGTTACGTTATAGCGAACCTGATTCCGATGTTCAAAATCGAAATTCCACAAGGCAGACAACTGCACCTGATTGGTCATCAGCAGACCCAGCAGAAATTCAAATTGCCGCCGTTCTTCTTCGTTGGTTTTTTCTTTACCATCAGGTCCGAATTCACCGACAAACAAAGGCTTTCCGGTCAGCCGGGCAATCTCCATCATAAATCCCATCTTCCGTTCAGGACTGAGTTCAGCGATGCTTGAACTGCGCTGACTGTTTGTAACAGTGTAATAGTAAAAATGCGCTGAAAGGGCATCCATCGCTTCGTTATCTTTGCGAAAAACAGCGCTCCATTCATCCGGCAAATCGTCCCGCCAGGCTCCCTCTGTCCAGTTGTGGAAGGCAACGTTCCGGGGTGCGCAGTCACCGGATAAAACCGGGCGGCGGGGATCCAGCGAGCGGACGGTTTCGGCAAAAACCTGATAGGCAACCCACACATTTTTACGGAACATCTTGTCGCGCTCCGTACGGACGGACGGCGTTCCGAATCCGGGGGCAATCAGTCCCCTGCCCAGTTCCGGCTGAGGAAGGTCACAGGAAAGAAGATATTCATTACCGAACTCCCAGCCCCAGATTGCCGGGGAATTCTTGTAGCGTGACACTACTTCGGTTGTGTACTGCCGCATAAATTCATGTGTTTTGCTTTGCGGATTACCCCACTGATTGATCGGCTCACCTGCCATATCGGGAACGGTTGCATAATTCCAGAAAAGGGAGGGGATCAGGCCAATACCATATTTTTCGGCATCGGCGATCAGACTGTCGAATATTTTGAAATAAGCCTCCTTGTCTGTCCTGTATAAATCCCAGTCCTTCGGGTAAAAACCTCCAGCACAAAACCGGATAAAAGGAATCTCATACTCTCTGAGTGTTCGAAACCCCTGACCATACGCAATGTCAGGGCCGGTGACCGCACGCCCTTCAAGGCCCGTTCTGCGGATAAGAACATTGAAATAATTGATCCCGATGCCATAAAACGGCCGGCCATCTTTCATAAATAGCCCCTGTTCAACAGTCAGCCCGGGACATCCCGTCGTCTGGCCGAAAGCCGCAAGTGAAACCGCCAGAATTATTCCGACTGTAATTTTTTTATTAAACGGATTCATGATCATCTCAGATTTTTTCCCCGCGCCATTCGCGGACAGCCTCTGTCATGGCAATCCAGTTGGCCGGCTCGGTGTAGGAGGAAATCTGATTGCCGGTACCTATGGCAATTCCCCCGTGTCCTTCAATCTTCGGCAACAGTTTGCGCACATAGGCGTTGACTTCCTCCGGCGTGTTCAGCGTCATGATGTTCATTTCGATGCCACCAAAGTTGCCGATACGGTCACCATAGCGGTTGACCCAAATATCAAAGGTGTCGATAGCATCTTCGTTGGAGTGCTTGGCATCTATCCCTGCCGCGATCAGATCATCCATCACTTCGTAAATTCTTCCGCAGGAGTGCAGCAGAAAAGGTTTGTCGTACGAATGCACTAGGTCGATCACCCGCTTATACTGCGGAATAATATGCTTACGGATTTCATCCGGTTGAATCAGCGTCGAGGAGCGGAATCCGAGATCGTCACCAAATCGGCAGACAGCAAAACAGTCGGCATAGTTTTCCAGCGCCCAGCCCCACAACTCCACCATCAGGTCGCCGATTTTTTTCCAGAGCAGTTCGTATGCCTCCGGCTCATCGACCTGTAAAAAGGCCAGTTGTTGGAACGGAACAAAATCCTGCATAGCCTCCAGCAGTCCGTTGCCAACGCCCCCGACCGCTTTCATCCCTTCCGGGAGAGCTTCGCGCAGAGCGGCATAGTCGGGTTCAAAGCGACGGATATATTCCGGCAGTTTACTTGCCCACGGGTAGTTTTCGACATCTTCCAGCGTCGCAATAATGGAGGGGGCATGTCCCATCAACCCCTGCCCGTTCTGAATCATGCGACAGATATTCCGTTCGAACGGAATGCAGTCATAACCCAGCTGAATTCCACAACGACCGATACGCCGATACGCTTCAACACGATCAGTATAACTTCCGGAAAGCAGCGGCGTCACCGGTTCGCCTATGATTTTTTCAACAACTCCTGAGTCAAACCCGTGCTCATACAAAGGCAGCCGCCCTGCCTCCAGGTTGTTCGCTGCGTCAACAATGTTTCTATAATCCGGATCAAATCGCTTCGTCATTTATTCTCCTCTACTCACTTTTTCAGCGGATCGAAATCGGCACCGGTTTCATCCTCGCCGGCAATACCTTCGTCGGAGTAACCGGGAATAAACAGCCGGTCATGGAAACACGGCGGGTCCTGAACGATCAGTCCGGCATCCGGATCATCGGGCAGCGTGACCGGCTCTTTAACAATCCAGCCGTTTTTATCCACAACATTTTCGTATCCCGGCATGGTGCGAATATGATCCTGCAACAGCTTGCGCATTTTCCGAACTGCCGCGCCGCAGGCAACGTTATACGCCCGGTTGCGCATTTCCTGCGGGTCCTTGATGCGATCAAAGAGCAGCTCTTTGTTATCCGCCGCCGACCAGATGTATTTCCAATCTTTGGAAACCGCCATATAGATGCCGGCGTGTGCCCCTTGATAATGCCCAAAAACGAACTCCCTAGAGGAAGTCCCGTCAGCAATTCTTGCAAGATCTGCCCCATCTAACTGTGGGGCGGGCATCCCTGCCTGCCCGGATTCGCAGGCAGGGATGCCTGCGCCACAATCCACACCGGCGGCGGCCAGCGCGGTCGGCATAATATCCACCAGACTGACCGGCGTATCACAGACCTCACCCGCTTTGAAAGTTCCGGGAAGGCGGCAGATCATCGGCACGCGCGCACAAGAGTCGAGGAAGCTGCGCTTCCCGAAGCAGTTGTAGTCGCCTAGAAAATCGCCGTGATCGGCGGCAAAAATAATCAACGTGTTATCCAGCTGGCCAGTCTCTTCCAGAGTTTCAAAAATCCGCCCGACCTGATAGTCGATGAAGGAGATCGATGCCCAGTAATAGGCTTTAATCAGCTGATGCAGACGGATATCCCGTCCGGCATCCCGTCCTTTGTAGCGGTTCTGAATCCGGTTGGTATAAAGGTATAGACTCTCATTGTCTTCCGCCATTTTCGGCAGCGGCATATCCGGCCCGCGATACAGCTTATGCCATGGTGTCGGCGGCGAAAATGGCGGATGCGGATGAATAAAACTGCTGAAAAGAAAGAACGGCTGTTCTCCAGCCCCTTCGTTTTTAATCCATTCGACCGTGCGATCCGCGGTCCACTGCGTGGGATGATGCTTCGGAGGCAGGCTGGAAAGTTGCGGAACATAATAGGCTTCGCCGCGCACACCGTACGGTTCGATGGCATAGCCGCATCCGTTTTTTTCCAGATACTGCAGGTAGTCATCCTGCATGGCATCCTCGGGGATTTCCTCCTGCCGCTCCAACGTCTGAAAACCGCGCCCGGCATATGGATCGGGCGTAAAGTGGCGTTTCCCGATGGCGTGGGTGCGGTAGCCTGCTTCGGCCAGCACATCTGCAACACTTGGCCGGTCGGTCGGCATGTCATAGTTATTTTCAAAACAGCCGGTATTCATCGGATACTGCCCGTAGTGCATCGAACAGCGCGCCGGCACGCAGACCGGCGACGGCGTGTAGGCCGATGAAAACAGCGTGCCTTCGCGCACCAGCCGATCTAAATTTGGCGTTTTGATGTGCGAATTGCCGGCGGCGGCAATCGTGTCGAAGCGCTGCTGGTCGGTGAAAAGCAGAAGAACATTTTTCTTTTTCATAATTATTTTGTGCTGTTGGGGTTCAATTTGATCAGTTCAGAAAAATCAATAATCCCGCACCGCTTCTGCCATGCGATACAAGCCGCTTCTAACTGCTTTACCCGCTCCGGATTCTGTGCGGCCAGATTTTTGGTTTCAGCCGGGTCGTTCTGCAAATCGTACAGCTCGTACGCGAGTCCGGGCACCTGACTGGTCTGCGGATACCAGCCCGGCTCGATCAGCAGTTTCCAGCGTCCTTGATAGATAACGCCCTGCTGGCCGCGGTCATTCGAGAAGAGGTATTCAGGCGGAGTCATTTCCTGCCCAAGCAAAGCTGGCACCAGACTGCGCCCATCCAGCGGTTCGGTCTTTTTTCCCTTAAACTCCGCCGGATAGGTTCCGCCCGCCAGCTCAAGAGCCGTCGGTAGAAAATCGCCGACCCAGCCGACCGCATCTGTAATGGTTCCAGCTTTGATCTTCGCGGGCCAGTGCGCAATACAGTGTGTTTTGGTTCCACCTTCCCACATCAGGGCTTTAGCGCCCTGATACGGCTGATTGAGTAGCCAGCCGACATGCGAAGCCGCACCGTTATCCGACAGATAAAAAATCAGGGTATTCTCCAGTCGTCCGGCCTTCTGCAACGCATCGATCAGCCGCCCGACATTTTCATCCACTTTTTCCATCATCACGGCATGCACCGCCAGAAGATCGGGATCGATCTTCTGCTTCAACGGCTGATGCTCAGTATCCGCCGGAAAAAGTTTTTCACCCACCAGTTTGGTCACCCGATCCTCTTCAATCTTTTTTAGATCGCCATAGCGGGCACGGTATTTATCAACCAAATCTTTAGGCGCCTGAAGTGGTAGATGAGGCGCCCGATAGGCGACGTACATAAAAAACGGAGCCCTTTGATCCGCCTGCTGAAGCATCGCCACCGCACGATCGGTCACCCCGTCGGTGTCATAAAACGCCTCCGCCGTTTTCCCCTGATGAATAAACGGTTTGGCCGTCTTGCGCGGCTCGGCGGCTTCAATCGTATAAGTCCGATTGTAAACCAGCGACGCCGGCGAGTTGCCGTCCAGATAGTCATGACGATCGCCGGTAAGAAAAAAGAAATCGGTTTCCCCTTCGATCATTCCGAAGAACCGGTCAAATCCGCGCTGGGCCGGCAGAGCCTTCCAGTCCGCATCGATCTCCGCCGGGGTCAGATTCCAACCAGGATGCAACCGCTTCCACAAGGCCTGCTCTGCCGGATTTTCTCTCATTGTGCTGCCGCCAAGGTGCCACTTGCCCACCATCATGGTTTGATAGCCGGAGGCCTTCAGCACCTCGGCAATCGTCGGCAGATCGGCAGACAGCCGTGCGCGGTAGGCTGACATATTGATTTCGCGCTTCCATCCACCCAGCGTCCCGGCACCAAATCCGGCATATGCGGATTCTCTTCCGGTCAAAATCGAAGCGCGCGTCGGACTGCAACGGCCATTGGTGTAAAAATTACTGAATCGCAACCCATTGCGGGCAAGCCGGTCGATGTTCGGAGTATCAATCTCCCCTCCGTAACATCCCAGATCCGTATAGCCGGAATCATCGGTCAGAATGATCATGATGTTCGGCTGTGAGATACCAAATGCCCCGGCAGAAACCGCCACTGGAAACGCCCGCACAGCTAAACTGCGAATATTCATCATAAGACGCCTCTCTCAAACGGCGCGGCGGGAAGTCCTGCTCCGTTAAACAGACTGACCTCACCCCAGTTAAACCAGCCGTACCGCACCACGACCGGATCGCAAAGTTCCGAGCTGTAAAGCCTCACGGCACCATCCGGTAAAATCTCCGCCTGCGCCGGAAAAAATTTTCTATCGGCACCGCAGATTTCAAATCCCTGCGCGACACCGCCTTTAAAAAATAAACCATCCGAAAATTCAAACCGCACCAGCATATCTCTGCCCACTTTTTCCATGCTTTTTAAAACAGGACCGCTACAAGCCGCATCCTGCCCGTACACCTTCGCCCGTGCCAGCAGAGCCAGACGTTCACCAACCGGCTGTTTATCAGTGGGATGAATCTGTTTCTCTTCACCGCAATCAATCGTTACGGCCAGCCCGATATTCGGAACGGTCTCCGCCACCTGTGCCTGCGCAGCGCGCACGGTAGGCCAGTCGTTCCCGGCAGGCGCACCGTAGCGCGGAAGTTGTACCACCAGAAACGACAGTTCCGGCTGCTCAAATCCGATGCGCCAGCTGGTGATCAGTGCCGTCAGCGTTTCCGCATAACCGGATGCCAGCCACTTCTGCGAATTGCCTTCGCCTTGATACCAGATCACGCCGCGCGCGGCGAAGGGTTGCAGCGGAGCCACCTTACCGTTAAACAGTCCGGCCGGGCGGCGAAAATTGTTCGGCCCCCAGTAGCCTTTGTCGTCAAAGACATCGGGTTTAATTTCCATCACGGCTTTATCAAGGAACGGGCGGGCTGATGGTGTTTTTTCCAGAGTCTGGAAATCAATCCAGCACTCAGCGTAGGTTCCGCCCATCTGCGTATCAATTAGAGCAACCGGCGTGCCGGGCGGCATGGATTTTTGCAGCTCGCGGGCGAAGAAAAAGCCGACCCCCGAGATGCTGCCAGCCATCTGCGGAGTGCATCCCGCCCACTGTCCTCCCTTGACGTCACGTGCCGGAACGTCACACGCACCTTGATTCGGCCACTGCTTGAAAACCTTCAGCCACGGGTAATCGGCTTGCGCGGTAGCCTCTGCGCCGCCAGCGGACTGCCCCAGCGTCCAGCCCATGTTGGATTGGCCGGCCAAGATCCAGACTTCGCCAACGAGAACATTGTCGATTGCCGAGTTCTGACTGCCGATTGAAGTGGAAACAACCAGTGAACGGGGTTGCGATGACATGGCCATGGGATCGAGAATCACCCGCCACTTGCCACGGTCACTTGCCACCGTCGATTTTTTCTGTCCGGCGAATTCGACTGTCACTTCCGCTCCGGGATCGGCCTCGCCCCAAACTGGAACCGGCTTACCGGACTGCAATACCATGCCGTCATTAAAAATGGAAGGCAGCCACAATTCAGCCCGGCTTAGAGCGGCAGCCAGCCAAAGCAACAGAATGACCCGATTCCTTTTCATAACGCTGTGATTCCCGGACGACCTGTATCCTGTGCTACTTTGTTACCAACGACTTTACACTAATATTTTTCAACGGTTTTGTGCTCAAGATTTCCAAGGTTTTGCTTTCTCCCAGAATGAGGTCGAAGTAGTTGTCGCTCAGCGTTACAGCGCGCACTTGTTTCAGTGGAATATCCACATAGACGAAGCGGGCGTAATTTTTCGCCGTGATCGTCACCATCGTCTTCCAGACATTCAGACTTTTGACTTTTCGACTTTCAGACTGCCTCACCGTCAGTTCCGGCTTCTCAAACGCAACATCCTTGAACAGCTGCGGAAAATAATTCGCCGAGAATATTTCTTTGCCGACATTCCACTCCATCCGCAGAAAAACATTCTCTCCCTTAACTTTCGACGGCACATAGCTCTTGAGCAATACTGCGTTGTTGGCCGGGCACACACCTTTCAAAATTTCTTTCCAGAACACTTTGCCGTGGATGTCCATCAGACAGACCTTCACCGTACCGGATGCGTCTTTGAGCGTGTCGTTCATCAGGTGCAGTGTGAAGTTGTCGTGGATGCGCTTGATGGTGACGGCCAATGGTGCAAAGAGCGTTTTCTCCATCCAGTAAGCCGGTTTCATCGCTCCATAAAAGTCCACGTTAGCCCAGTTGGAGCACGGCCAGCATTCGTTGTACATCCAGAGCATCGCGCCGCTGTTGCCCCACTTGGTCGATCGGTAGAAGCCCAGTTCCTCGCGCACCATTTCGGCGTGGGCCATCATGGCGTTATTCGTGAACGACTCCGTGCTGTCGCACGGACCGATGATCTGTTCCGCCGCTTTGAGCTGCGAAATCACAAAACGCGGATGCACCTCCGGCAACGCCGGATGATTCATGACATGGAAGTCAACCACCGCATTCGGCGGCCAGATATCCGACTTGTCAAGGAACTGCAACTGCGAAGAAAGCTGCGACGGACCTTGCAGGCAAATTTCGCCGTTGAAGACCGTGCGAACCAGCTTGAGCCGTTCGCGATAGGTTCCGTAGCCGTCGGAATTTTTGCGCGGCCACATCGACCAGTGGGTTTCGCCGGAGGTCTGTATCTGTCCGAAATCGGATTTACCGTGCGACGATCCGGGGATATAGGGCGTGAACGGCGAAAGATCGCCGACCACTCCGCGATAATAATAACGGCAGAGTCGGCGGCCCGGACGGTCGGGCTCGTAGCGGTGCGAGCTGGAGCTTTCGTTACCGCCGCACCAGCAGGCAATGGACGGATGATTGCGCAAACGCTTCACCTGGTATTCTGCTTCTTCTATGATGTTGCGCAGGAAGAACTCGTCGTCGTCCGGCGGCTCGGCGCAGGCATTGGCAAAGTCCTGCCAGACCATAATGCCGCGCCGGTCGCATTCTTCGTAGAAACGGTCTTTTTCATAGATGCCGCCGCCCCAGATGCGGAGCATATTGTAGTTGGCCTGCTGTGCGCGGCTGACCAGATATTCGTAGGTTTTATCTTCAATCACGCCGGGGAAGCAATGCGCCGGAACCCAGTTGGCTCCTTTGATAAAGATGCGCTCGCCGTTGACCAAAAAGGTAAAACTGATGCGATCCGCTTCCAGCTTCTTTTCCTCAATAGCGACCGAGCGGAACCCGAACGTGCGGGTCATAGTGTCCTGCACTTTGCCGGCGTCGTTCATCAGCGTCACGCGGCACTCGTAAAGCTCCTGCTTGCCCATGCCGTTAGGCCACCACCATTTCGGGTTTTTCACTTTCAGACAGATGAAGTTGTGAACGCCGTTCGGCTTTACCTGATCTGCATCAAGCACTTTACCGTTGTACAGAATTTCCGCCTTAATGGTTCCGGTAGGATAGTATGGCGGGATCTTGTCGAGCGGCACTCCTTTGGGCAGTTCTTCCTGATCAAGCAGCGGCAGTTCAACGCGTACACAGCAGTCGCCATCGAGCTGTGCTTCGACAAACAGGTTTACTATTTTTGCACCGTCACACTCTTCCAGAAAAACATCCTGCCAGATACCCAGCGCCAGAGCATCCGGCGCCCAGTCCCAGCCGAACTGGCATTGTGCATGCCGCACCAGCGACCGGCCCGGCGTAAACAGCGACCAGTACTTTGGATATTTCTTGTGCAACTCCCCGACCATCTTGCGGGTCGGAGAAAATTCCACTTCGAGTTTGTTCGCCCCGGGCTTTACCAGTGCGGTGGCATCGAACCGGAACGGCTTGAAGGCGTTGTCGGCATATCCGGCCTTCGCGCCGTTGACGTAAACGGTCGCGAAAAGATCCAACCCTTGAAAAACCAGCTCCAGTTTGTTTTTCGGAAGCGCCTTCAGCGTAAAGGCAGTTTCATACCACCAGTATTTTCCTTCCACCCACTTGGCCTCGCGCAGATTTTCGCGAAAGAAAAGATCCGCCGGAAGCTTCCCGGCTTTGCTCAGTGATACCGTCACATCGCCCGGCACCTCGGCATCGATCCACTGCTCTGCCGGCCGCTGCCCCGCAGCGTCACTGCATGCCAGTTTCCAAATCCCGTTCAAATTGATCTGCTTCTTCATGGTCTTATCCTTTTTATTCCTCAAATTTCAGCACCAGCACCGTCACCGACGGACTGGCCGCTTCAAACGACATCTCTGCCCCGTCGGTTTTCTTGTCGACCGTGCCGTTAAAATCAGACAGCTTGAGCGAGTCGCGCATGAGCTGTTCATATTTTTCCCAATGTCCGGAAACAAACTGTGCGCCGGCCTTTTTATCCGCCGCCATACGGTCGTAGCCGTTCTGAATTACAGAAGTCGCCGGAGCACCACGATGCTTCTTATGTTTTTCGGAAAGCATATCTGCGGAGGCCAGATCGCGTCGGAGCACATCGTAGACCGAGTTCGTTTCGGTGAAGGAAAGCGCCTGAACGGTTCCGATCTTCTTCAGCAGAACCGAGTCCGGAAGGCGCAGGGTCAGTTGATCCGGCGTCTGCTTCAGCCGGTCGACATTCCAGCAGGAAACCATCAGGATGGCACGATCCTCAAGAACGATCAGCAGGGCTTTGTGCGTGTTGCCGTTGTCTGCGGCAGACTGAACCGGCAGAACGAAAGCGTTCCCGCCGCGCAGATGATCAAAAACCGAATACAACCAGCCGATGCTGTAGAGCAGTTGTTTATCGGCGTCCACCTTTTCAAAAACGTCCCAGTGCCAGAGGCGATCCACGCCGATTTCCCGGAACTGCACCACGGTATGAAAGGTCTGCGCCGCGCCGCGCGCACCGGTGTCGAACCCATAGATCCCATCCTCGGTGCTCAGGTGCGGACCGAATTCCTGCACTTCGCGCGACAGATTTTTATACTTGGGATCAATCTGTTCCAGCTGCTCCCAAAGCGTTTCCAGCTCGTCTGTCCGCTGGTCCGGATGAATATTTCCGAACACGCCGGGCTTGGGTTGACTAGAGAAAAAATAAAACGAGCGGGCCAGAAAATCGAAAGGTACGTTTTCACGAGCGCAGTGTTTTGCCAGTTCAATAATGGAAACTGCTTCGCCTTTCTGTGGAACCGACCGGTTGAACGGACCGAATCCGGCACCGGGAATTTCTTCCTGAACCGCTTTGGCGGCCAGGTCGTAATAGTGCAGGTAGCCTTCATAGCCGCCGGTCCAACGACGCGCATCCTGCATTTCGGTGCCCATGCGGAAGCGAAAATGTTTAACGGTCTCTTGGCCGTAAATCCGCTTCAATTCGGCGCACATCGCCTTCATGAAGGCATACCATTCCTGATATTCCGCAGGCGCACCCATCTGACCGTATTCACCGATCACCGGTATTTTCGGGAAGCACCAGGGAATGTTGTCCATCACCAAAGTCAGATCGGTGTAACCAAGATTAATATAGGGATCGAGGCGGGCTTTGAGCACCTCCCAGCGGTATTGCAACTGACCGGACGGATTGCGGTAAACCAGATCCATCGTTCCGCCCGGTTTGTTTGCGTCTTCCGCCGTCTTACTGGCGCTCAGCAACCGCACTACGCTCAATCCGTCGGCAAAGGGAATTTCTTTTTCGTACGGACGCTTCTGATACGGAAGATCGGTTTCCTGCATCCATTCCGGAATTGCCGTCACCTGATACCCGCCTTCCAGCTGCGGCCCCAGAACAGCGGTGTACCGGTAAAAGCCGTTCATTTTTCCAAGAGACTTAATTCCGTCAGCTGACAGCTCCGTCGCCGCCGCACTGCAAACCAGCCCCGCCACCATTAATAAAACTACCCGATTCTTCATCCGCAATTCATCCCGTTTTTTAACACCACTAATCTGCACTGGAGTTTAATCAGAATAATTATGGACAGAATAATGATTCGAACCCACAGATTCCGGAACTGAACCAGTTCAAACGGCAGACACATTCCCGTAGTATTTTTCTACCTCTAAAAATTATTCTGTCCTTAATTATTCTGATTTCCCTGCTGCTGTTGCACCCCTCCGCGCCTCAAGCTGAGCCCGGATTTCAGCGGCCTTCTGTTGATTAATCGGGAACCGCGCAATCACCGCCATAGCAATCAAAATGCCCGCCGCCGGAACCAGCGAATAAAGCAGCCGGATGGCAAACAGCGTCCCTTCCGGCTGGGCCCCGCCCAGTGAGGCATCAAAGCCGGTCCATTGCAGAATAAACCCGGAAATCAGGAAACAGAACGCGAAGCCCAACTTCATCGTCCAGCAGTAAAAAGCGCCGAACGAACCCTCGCGCCGCGTGCCATGTTCCAGCTCATCAAGATCCGTCACATCCGCCGTCATCGAAGCCAGCAGCGTCCAGATAGCAGACAATCCCGGAGCGATCAGGCCGGTTGAAACCAGTTGCAACCAGGGATTGGCCGGCGTGAAACACCACCATTTGGACAGGCAGCCCAAAAATGCGATAAACATAAAAATCAGCAGCGCGCCCTTTTTGCCCAGCCTGCGGGAAACCCGGGCAATCAGCGGCACCGAAGCCATGCAGCAGAGGTGATAAAAGGTTCCCTGCACGCCGAGAATCATCGACGCCGCTTTTAAATCGCCGCCGAAGACGTAATAGACGTTGATGTAAAATCCGAGCGTGATCACCAGAAACATGCCGAGAATCGCCCAGTTCAACGACCAGAGAATACAGCGGAACGGCGCCACGCTGAACACCTTCAGCAGTCCGCTCAATTTAATGTTCTTCCGGTTATGCGCTTTCTCATCCGTCGTCAGAACGCGCTCTTTAATAAACAGCCCCGGAGCGGTGCCCATCACCAGCAGAAGAATGGCCACCCCGATGCCGACCCAGCGCATGCCGTCAACCGTCCCTTTGAAAATATCGCGCTGCGTCAGCCAGAACAGCCACTGGATGCAGATGCCGCCGAGCGAGGCAAACCAGGTGCGGAAAGACATAATCCGCGTACGTTCGTGGTAATCCGGACTCATCTCGTAGCCGAGCGCCACAAACGGAATGCCGAAGACGGTGAAGGCGGTATAAAACAGAATGGACAGCAGCAGGAACCAGCCGAAATAGAAACCGGGACTCATTCCGAGCGGACACCACCACATCAGCGCGAACAACAGCGCGGACAGAACCGAGCCGATCACAATGTACGGCTTGCGGCGTCCGAAGCGCGACTCGGTCCGGTCGCTGATCATCCCCATAATCGGATCGGTCACGGCCTCCCAGATCCGGAACGCAAAGGTGGCAATTCCGAGCTGCGCCGGGCTGACACCCAGCGCCACGTTGAAAAACGGGTTGGCCATATTGTTGATGCCGTTCTGCATCGTGTTTTCAGCGACGGCCCCTACACCATAAGCCAGTTTTTTCCCTGCACTAACGCTTCCGGTACCCTTCTCGCTTGGACCAGCTGACATAAACACCTCTGATAAAACGTTAACTTTCGCACTGATTTCCAACTAGACCGACAAAAACGAGATAGTTATCCAATTATATTTCCCGCAGATTCTTTGAGTTCAATTTTCTTGATGCGGCGGATTGCATTAGGAAACTGAGGATTCGTATCGAATTCGATGTATATTTCCTTTTTGCTCTTCAGAGCCTCTTTGAACAACTCTTCGTGTTTGGCAACATCAGGTGACAGCGTGTTCGCCTCGTATTGCTTTCCGGGTCCGTTCTCCTGAATCGTGTAAAACACAGCATTGTTCACGCCACTGCGAGTCTTCACCACTTTTCCGGTGAGAACCACGTTTTCCTGAGCCCATGACGTTACACCCACCGCCAACACCAACATGATTATCCACTTTTTCATTGCATCCTCCTGTTTTGACAAAAAAAAGGCGGAGGGTTAATCCGCCTCTTTTTTTGTTATTTAACCGGCCTCATCGGGTGGCTATACGGCGCAGTGCAAACGCACCAATTCCTGCCACAACGAATAGAGAGATCGTAGTCGGCTCAGGAATAACCGTCAGAGCTAAATCCTTACCGCCGTCAGCAAGAGCAATCGACCACTGCTTCGTCCCGCCGTTAAGAACCTGAAAATTCGAGTTGGAGTAAGATCCGGTATTGGTAAAGGATCCGCCAACGCCGTTCAACCAGGTATAAAGGCTCCCATTGATCAACCGGTTTGAATTGGTTGAGTCAATCAAAGTATAAGTTCCTGTCGTTGCAGTCAGAGCAGCCAGATCAACCTGCAAAAGACCGTTCAATGTGTTATCGACCACATTCGTTCCCACTGTGCTAAGTGTGCTGACCGAATTAGAACCGAAGATAAACTGCATTCTGCCATAGGTTCCAAGCTCAATGTGATTCTGCCGGAACAATGCCGCACCAGCTTCTACAAATAACTCCCCGATCATCCCGCTCGTGTTACCACCAACAAACATCGCTCCGGAGTTTGGTGCCAGCGTATCCATACCTGCGCCTGAACGAAGAATCAAACTACCGTCAAATGCGGCATTGGCGTTATTCCCGATATAGGTAGTTGAAGCCTTCAGTGTTGTTCCGGAAAGCACTTCAGCGTAGGACATGCCTTGTCCATAACCAGTTTGAGAATGAATACGGGCCTGTGAGAACGTATTCGTGATATTAATCTTCGCTCGGTTTACTTCCGTGTTATTGGTCACCCCAATATAAAACGTATCACCACTAGCCGCCGGATAGCTTGCTCCGAACCAGTTTCCGGTTACAGAAAAGTTATTACCGGAACCTGAACCGATATAGTTCACGGTTACCGCCTGAGCCGAATACGCTACAAGAAGAACCGTCAAGACTCCTAACCATTTTGATCTCATTTTTTCTCCTTATTCTCTGATCGAAAAGCCCATCGGAACCACCCGATAAAATTTCCTTTCCGACCTTTGTGGCCACACGTTATAGAAAATTAACGAAATGTCAAATTACTTTTTCTATTTCATTTTGCCATATAAAATCATTTTTCAAGTCGCCTTTAGTCACATACTGTATTTTGATTCGTTATTTTTCGTTATAACCACGAACAAACCGATTGGATTAAGGGAGAGAAACGTCTAAACGATAAAACTGCTGGGACAACCCATTGGTATCATTCAAAAAAAACAGACTGCCAGTGCCGCTGAATGCTGGTACCACAGCGAACCACTCCCCCGAAAGAAGATTAGTGCGGGTGTAAATTGCATACTGCCTGCCAGTCATGGTCCCAAATGAAAATTCCGGACGACCCCCATTAACCCTTCCGTACAACTGCAATTTTGATGAACTGTTTTTCGGATCGGTTCCGGCTATATATTCCTGCCGATTGCTTGATCCATCGCCATCTGCATCCTGATTTTCATCGGCGATGCCGGTTTTGATTTCCTCCGGCGTGAAATGAGCTTCCCTCCAGACGCCCCATTCATTTTCTATGATGACGCCGGCATAAATCTCCACCGGGCTCAGCGAAACGGTCAGCGCGTTGGACAAAGTAGCTGTAATTCCGACACTCGGAGTCACGGCCTGCGGCGACAAAACAGAGGCCTGCAAAGGTGTCCCCTGCATCCACGCGGGCAGAACCACTTCAACGGTCAGCACGGCAGTTGAAGAAACCAGCCAGCTGTTCGTATTGATATTCATATTGTTGACGTCGACGAACAGTTTGCCGGCCGCCTCATCCTGATAGACGGTGACCCCGGCGGTAGACGGCGCGGTGGTGCCGGTCAGCAAGGTCGGCGGGGTTCCGGCTAGCGCGTTGGTCAAGGCCGTTGCAAACTCAGATAACGATGAGGGGCGGTTGGTGTAAGCCAGATAATAATTCTGGCCGATGTTGTTCGTCATATAAACGACGTTGGCATGGTTGGTGAGCGAAGCGATGGAGAGTCCGTTGGTGTTCTGCGCAAAGTTGCTGGGTTCGCCGAGATATTTGCCGCTATCACCGGTGATGATCAGCCGACCGCCGGCATTGACCCACGAAGTCAGCACTGGAACGTCGGCAGGATCCAGCACATCCGCATTCGGTATCACCAGCAGGCGCAGCGTGCCCAGCAAATCGGCAAATTTCCATTCCGGAACTGCGCGGTACTGATAATGGAGTTCGCCCAGCGCGGTCGCCCAGCCCCAGAATCCGAACTGATGCGGCTGCAGGTTCTGGTTGATGAAGCCTTTCGGCGTCAGCTGCCGCAACACAGAGGATGACGAATAATAGACGCCGATATCTTCAACCGGTTTGCGTGCGCCATAGTGCGGAGCGGCGCGGGAAACAAAATCAAAGAACCCGGCGTTAGTCGCCTCATCGCCGGCAATCCGGTCACTGGCGGGATTAAACTTCGGCAGTGTATGCGACGCCAGCATCTCGTAATAGAGCACGTTGCATGTATCAGCATGCGCCAGCTGATTGGTATAATGATCATTGTAGAGCCAGACATTCACAAACCGGCTTTGGGCGTGCTCGCGGGCCAGCTTATAAAGCGGGGCGTAGCGGCCCGTCGGCGGCGCGGTAAATCCGACCGTACCGCTGCAGGTTTTGTAGCCCAGCGACAGTTCCGTGCTGACCATATCCAGATCGCCTCGGCACCAGCCTAGACTGAATCCGGGAATGTCGTTTCCTGAAACCAGAAATTCGGCATTCCCAGCGGCCAGCGCGGCGGATTTTACCGCCGCATAGTAATTCGATAACGCTTCCGTTCCGGTCTGCCGACGGAAAATCAGGTATGCCCGCCACAACGAATCGTCCAGCCAGTCGGCACGACTCCATACGTTACTGGCCAGATTGGTTCCGTCCCAGCCCTTTCCGGTCGCCACCGTTTTGAGATAGGTTCGGATATCAAAGGTAGAAGCATTGGTCACGCCCATGACAATCAGCTCGGCCGACGAAAAATGGTTGGTCAGGTACGGACGGAAGCGGGCGACCGACCAGTCGCCAAAAGCGGTTTCCACTGGAGTATATCCGAGCGAATCCCACGGCCCGTAGTTATCGCTCCACATGCCATCGATGCCCGCATCGGCCGCCTGCAAGGTGGAGGCATAGGTGTAGTTTGTCCAAAGCGGACAGCTCGCATCCTTGCTGAACATCATGAAAGAGGCATAGTTGGAGGTCGCTGGATTAATGATTAGTCCGTTGGTCGGGCCTGTGGCGTCTGTGTAATCCACGACCAGATTGCCGAGAATGTCCTTGGAGCAACCGGCATCATAAACCAGGCTGTTGCGCGGGTCGGTGGCGGAACCGACATATCCTGTTGCCACCGTACTGTCCGGATAGGTCATCGGCGATCCGCCGTAGCGCGAATGAGTCCGAGTGTAAGGCCTCGCAAAATCTTCATCGTCAAAAAAGTTTTTTGCCCCCAGCCAGCGGATCGTTCCGCCGGCATAGTTCGCCCAGCTCCAGTGAGTATGCAGAACCGGTGTCAGATTGGTTCCATCCCAGCTCCCCAGTTCAGATACCGGACAATAGCTGGTTCCAAAGGTTTCAAAATAACCGATCTGACGCAGCCCGGCATTTTTAACCGTCTGGATTTTGTTCGTACTTTTTACGATCCCGTCCCGCTGGAAAAACGTGCCCCATCCCGGATCCTGCGCGTTGCCATTCATGTTGATGAAGGCGTGGTGGTTGACCGTCACGACCGCCTGTGTTGTGGAACCATCGCTGACCATGCGCGGAAAATCATCCCACCACGGCGCGGACGCCGCACCGGCCGCGCAAACCAACGTGGTCAGCGCAACGGCCACAAGGGATATTTTATGGTTTCTTGCCATCGAAATTTCTCTCAAAAACCAGCACGCATACTTCATCGGGCGCAAGATTCGCACTGATTTCGACCTGTGGTACCCGCGGTACGGTTTTCAGCGCAACCTTGCCCTCCGGAACCGCTTTCAGCCTGAGGCTATTCTGCTGCATAAGCTGATATTTGTCGAGATTCCGGAAGATCATGCCGCGAGCCGACGAGTAATCGGCGGCCATATTTTTAATCGTCGCCAGCGCCTTCGGATGCTCGACAAAAACCGGTTGCAGGTTGTCCGCCGCTGCCAGGTCACGCCGGATCTCGCTGTAGACGTTTTCCGCGTCGACAAAGGAAACAACTCTGGCCTGCTGCAGATTGAGATCAAACGGCAGAACGGAGCGCGGAATTTTAACACGAACCGGAATGCCGCTGGTTGCGTCCGGATCGCGGGTCCAGGAGCTGAGAATCAATGTGACACGCTGATCGTTCACAAACGCCGCAGCCGTAACATCGCAGTCGGTTCCCTGCGGCTGGAACGCTCCCAGCAAATAAGTGCGGTCGCCCTGCAGGTTGTCGAGGATCATATAAAGCCAGCCGAGTCCGTTTAAAATATGCGTGTCGTTGGTTTTGGTCTGTTCAACCCGCTCCGCCTTGTCCCACGACCAGCACTTATCCATATAACCGGAAGCTTTGGAGCGGAACAAAACCTGAAACTGCCACGAGGCGATACGGGCTTCCACCGGATAAGCTGTATCTGAAAAACGGGTACCAAGGACGCCGAACTGGTGATATTCCAGACTCAGTCCGTCCGCAAACGCCTGCGGCTTCCCGGTCAGCACTTCTTTCAAACTGTCGACCGAAAACTGCACCCGCTCCTTGGGGCTGAGATCTTTCTTGAAGGGAAACGAATGCGACGAGCGGGTCAGCACCGAGACCGGCGAAGGCTGCGACAGCCCGGCATAGTTGGTGCCGCTTACAAAATGGTCGTACAGCTTCGGGTAATCGACCGCATTGTCGGGGCCGGAGGCTCCGCCGCCGATTTCGCCCGGCATAATTTCTGCCGCCGGAAAAACCGACCGGATGGCCGCCGCCGAGTAATCGTATAGCTTCAGATAATCTTCATGGCTGCCGGTGAAAGATTTTTTCTGGTTGTACTCGTTGCCGATCTTGAACTTTAGCTGCACATCAGCAGGATAGACCCGTTTCATTTCTTCGCAGACGGCTTTGACGAAATTGTACCACTCGTTCCAATCGCGCGGCGGCTCCGTCGGACCGTACGGGCCGAACTTGGCAGGATCACGGGACAGATCCCAGATATTTTCGATGCCGATAATGAAGCGCCGGTAGCCGTTGTCGATGTAGGGCTGGAGCCGTTCTGTGACGAGGTTAAGCCGGTACTGCACCTTGCCGTCCTCGTTGGTGTAAGCCATGTCGTTATTCTTCAGCTGGCGGTCGTTATGTTTCCACTGCTGTGGATAGCCGCCCAGAAAACGGGTGACGGAAAATTCATCCGTAAAAAAAACTTCCCGCTCGCTGCTCTTTTTCTTGTACGCGAAATCGCTGCCGATACACCAGAAGTCCGGCACTTTATACAGATTCAGTCCGTCCTGAACCAGATGGCCTTGCAACTGGGTATAGCGGTAGAAACCGTTCAGCCTGCCCATATCGGTCAGTACAGCCGGATTGGCTTCGCCCCAGTCCGACAATACAAACCGGGTTGCCGGGTTTTCAAAGGCCGGCCCGTCCCACTGCGCCGGAGCCGCATCCATCGGCTTATTGGCCGGAGCCGCAAAAACCGCTGCAGGGAAAATCAGTGCCGCCATCAGACCAAAAATCATCTTCATCATTAAGACAACTCCTACTTCTTTTTCTTCCCAGTGTCAGGCATTGGAATAAAACATCGGCCTTCTGCAATCAACGCATCCCAGCGGATGCGGATTTCCTTTGCCATTCCGGCGGTAACCTCGGGAAACTTTTCCTGAACATCGGTCGACTCGCTGGGATCGGCAACCAAGTCATAGAGCGCACATTTTCCGCCGGGTAACGTGTGATATTTAAACCGCAACCCGCGCAAGGTGAGATGATGATCTTCAAACTTTCGCGGCTGTCCCGCCGTAAGGTCGCGAGGCGCGCCGGAACCTGAAATGGCCATGCGGAAAAGATCCGGATGCTGCATTTCAGTCGCAGCATCATGCAGCACAGGACGCAGACTGACGCCCGTGAAAGGTAAATGGTTGATGCTATCAGGACTGACCCCCGCAAGATCCAGCATCGTCGGCAACAGGTCTTCTGCGGCACCCAGCTGAGAGCGCACGCCGGGCACTATCCGACCCGGCCAGCGCACAAGACAAGGAACATAAATCCCGTTTTCCCAAGCCGTCGCCTTTTCACCGCGCAAATTGTGAAAGTCACGGATTGCCCAGTCCTTTTCGGAATATTCCTGACCGGAATTCGTTTTGTGACTCATCCCGTTGTCGCTAACCAGCACAACAATCGTATTATCTGCCTGCCCGCTTTCTTTTAAGCCGTCTAGCAGCCGCCCGATCGCTGCATCGAGCTGGGCAATGCTTCCGTAGCAAAGGGCCAGATCCGCCGATAAACCTTTCTCAAGAAACGGCGTCATATAACTCTCATCACAGACAAACGGAAGGTGCGGAATAATATAGGCCGCCGTCGCCAGCCACGGTCCGCCCGGATTCTGTTTCCAGAAGTCGAGAATCAGATCCGTCATGATATCGCACGTCCAGCCCTTGGGATTAATCGTCGCCCCGCGATTCGGCAGTACTGGATCTTTATGCTGATAATTGCTGACAAAATACCCGTTATCCCAGCCGCGCTCCCACGGCGTGGAGTTTGGCGGCGACCCCATGTCGCGCTTGCCGGCGTAAAACGTGCGGTAGCCAGACGCCTTGAAAAAGGCCGGCAGCAACGCCTCATCGGTTCCGAGATTATCGCGCGGCGGCACCCCCCACACGCCGGTATGCAAATGATCACGCCCGGTATAAAAGGCTGCACGCGAAGGCGAACAGGCTGGTGCTACCACAAAATTTTTAAAAACAGCGGATTGCGCGGCCAACCGGTCAATGTTCGGTGTCTTTACCAGAGGATTGCCGGAAAATCCAAAATCGCTATAGCCCTGATCATCCGTAATGATAAACAGAACATTGGGGCGATCAGCATGCACTGCACTCTGCCCATTTAATGCAATCCCGCATTGCATTGCCATCATGATCCCAGTTCCCTTTATCAACCTACTCATTTCGAACCTCCTATTGAGCGAACCGCAAACGATCTTCCTTCATGCCAATCTTTGGCGTGATAGAATTAAAATACGAAATTTTACGAAATGTCAACAAGTTGATCAAAATCCAACGGGTCCATGCGTTCAACTTTTTTAGTCCACTTGATACATGATTATTTTATATTTTTAAATTTACAGACCCAATCGATAAAATTAAAAGTAACGAAATGTTTCGATGGAATGCTCGTTATGAAAAAAACAACTATCTTCACTCTTAGTAAAGAGATTGGCGTTAGCCCTGCGACGATCAGCAAAGCCCTGAATAATTCGCCGGAAATCAGCCAGGAAACCTCTGAAAAAATCCGACGGCTCGCAAAAGAAAAAGGGTTCAGTCCGCGGCCGATGGCTTCTCGCACCATAAACATCTGCGCGCTGATTCAAACCCCAAATGCCAATGCCAGCTGTTTCTCGCCATACACCGTGGATGTAATGCAGGGCATGATGGACTACCTTCAGGAAAATGAGCTGGAGTTTTCACTGTTCAGCGGAGAGTTCTCTAGACTCAACAACGGGCTGCTTCTCCGCCAGCTCGGTCGGCGTAATGTGAACGGTGCCGTGCTAATCAACACCAACGAGGACAGCGAATTTTATGATGAGTTCGACAAAAACAACTTCTCATACTGCAGCCTGCTTACGAATAACGGAAAAAACGAACACCGGTTACTAGCCATCGACAACATTGATGCTGGACTCCGCTCTGTCGAATACCTTATCCAGCTCGGACACAGGAAAATCGCCACCATCGTAACCCCTGCACATGGAATAACCGGACGCGACCGTCTGGAGGGGTATAAAAAAGCGCTTCAACAGGCAGGTATCCCGACCGATCCGTCATTAATTATAAAGGCCGAGTCCGAACAGGACAGCCTTGAGTTCGGACACCGGGGAACCATCGAACTTTTAAAAAAACATCCCGAGGTCACCGCCCTATTCGTCATGAGCGAACGTGTTGCCATCGGATCCATGCATGCACTTGCCCAGCTTGGCCTTCCAATCCCTCAACGGGTATCGCTGATAACCTGCGACGATGCACCGGAAACACCGTATCTCAACCCACCGCTCACCGTCATGCGCATCCCCAACCGCAAACTCGGCTATACAGCCGCCAGCCGGGTACACCGTATGATCACCGACACCTCCAGTCTCGAATACCATCAAGAGCCTTGGATGCGCGGCGAACTCGTAATTCGCGACAGTACAGCCGCACCACAACGGTGAGCAGATTATTGAAGTAACCCCAGCTTGACGGACACTCTGAAATTAACCGAAGTGTTCTGGAAGGAGGGTCTTATGATGCAGGAACTGCGTATACTCCCTTCATAGAAATCCAGCAGAACTTGCAGACCTATGTCAGACTCTGTTTTTAAAATCTTAGGCAGATTTTTCTCCATCTGATCGATGAGTCCTTGCCGGAACGACTCGCTGGCTTCGTCAGGAACAGCAGGAGAGCTGTACTTCGTAGCCACGTGGGATTTGGACTCTCTCGCTTCGTTAAGAAAGCTTCCAGTCTAGAGACTGAAGCCTTGGTCGCCATCGGGTCTTTGGTTTCAGGGATACGACGATTTCTGTTTTACCGATTGCTTTGATGCAATCCTTAGGAACAGGCATCCGGAAGTAGTAAGTTTTTCCCCTCAGAATGACGCGCTTTAGCTCCATTGTGATGGCCATTTTTTCGCTCCATTATGGAGCAAATTTATGTAGCAAAGTGATGTATTTCCTAGGAAACGGCAACTTTTATAGGGAAAACAGACGAATGGTCGGGGTGACAAGATTCGAACTTGCGACTTCTACGTCCCGAACGTAGCGCTCTACCAGGCTGAGCCACACCCCGTCAAATGAACTGACAATCCTGTGCCAAAAATGAGTGGACATCGTACTCGGCCTGCCTTGTTTGACAAGCTCAAGCTTTTAAAATATTGCGCCAAAAGCCTCACTACTCAGTCAACTCAAGACTCCGGTTGACTTCCCTGATTTCATCGATGCTGTTGGCACCTCGAAAAAGAATCAGACTGCCCCCGTAGTCTCCGGTCAGTTTGCGTAAATTACGATCCGTTCCGGCGCTGCTATTTTCGTCCTGAGCAGGAACAAGGCAGACATAATTGACTGCCGGTTTAGTAATCACGCCACCAGTCATATATTTGGACTGGACGACTGCATTGAGGTGGTCGCTGATTTGAGGTGAGGTGTAGCGCATATAGGAAAGGATATCCCGCACGAAAGGCTGCGCTCCCCCCTCGGCCTTGCGAAGCTGGTCTTCTTTTGCAATGGCTTTGAGTGCTTCTTTCAAAAGCGCGTCCCGTTGTTTTTTGTCCTGCTGCATACCGGTAATCGTCCCGAGTGAGGTGCTACCGGAAGAACCACCGGTGGTTGTAGAAGTAGTTGTGACATCGCCGTTTTCATCTATCTCTTCAGTGACTTCCGTTTCGCCGGCGCTACCGGCAGTTCCACTTCCGCTACCCCATGAATTCCACACTGAAAAATCGAGAAGTTTGCGGCCTTTTTCGCGGTTTATCGGCTGATCGACCCATCCGGAGCCTATCATAAAAACTACATCGGACTTTTGTTCCATGGCGGCTTGCAGGGCTCGCAACCAGCCGGAAGAGTCCGTTCCTACAACCGTACCGTAGTTTGTCAACGAAGCCCTGCTAACAAGGCTTTCCGGCAAACCTGAGTTCGATAGGTCGCTGTTGACCGGTTGCAACCACTCCCTGAGCGCCGCAATATTTTCAGTAGTGGCCGGAACCATCTCGGGTTTGAAAAGCGCGAGCTGCTGTCCGTCATGAAGAATAACATTAAACTGGGCGCCGGTCTGAATCCCCTCCACGCATTTTTGTATCTGATCCTTAATAAAACCGTAGCTGACAAGCCCCCCGTTTTCCTCCGCCAGCATATCCGGAGAGGCATCCAGAACAAATGCAACACGAGACCCCGTTCCTTCGATGCTGAAAAATTTAACCGGCAAAGCAATTGATCCGGATCCGGAAACTTCCGCGGCCGGCGGGATGTCGCTTTCTGCTATTGCGGTCAGAGCATGATCCCTTCGCAAAAATTCAAGTTTCCCATTAAAGCGTCCCGTCAATGCCCATAAATACCGCAATGTCGCACCGGCAACCACCTGATTAGCAGACTCGGTCAGACATACAAAATGAATACTCGGTTTCGACAAACCGCGGTCACCATAACCAGCCTGACAGACAGATTCCAAATGCTCCAGCACTTGAGTTTTTGAATACTCAACATACTGTGCGATATCCCGGACAAATCCCGCCGGAACGGTTTTTGCCGTACGAAGTTTTTCGTCCTGCTGAATAGCAGTGCATGCTTCTTTGAGCAGATCATCCCTGAGCTTTCGATCCGATGTCAGCGCAGGCGCGCCGCTGACAACATTCCCAACCAGCAATTCCCACATGGCATAGTCGAGCAGACGAGTCGCTTTTTCCGAACTGATGTGATGATGCCCCCAACCCGAACCCAGTATCATAACGGTATCGGGTTGCTGCTCTAAGGCCGCCTGAAGCGCCAGGAACCAGCCTTGCGCATCGGAACCAACTGCCGTTTCATAAGAAGTGGGAGCCTCGTAATTATGCTGATTGGTAAGCAATCCGGCCTGTGCTGGGTCACTGTTTACCGCCTGTATCCAGGCAGTCAGCGCGCTGGCCGTATCTCGGGTTGCCGGAACAAGGTTCGGGCGAAACATATAGACGCGCTGTTGATCATAAAAAATGAGATTAAACAGCATGGTGGGTTTCAGTTCTGAAACAATTTTTGACAGCTCGCCTTTTATATATTCATAAGTTGCAGGCCCGCCGGTACGGTCATCCAGCATAGCCGCTGAAGCATCAATTATAAAAACCGCCTTTTCGCCTTCAGCCCGGACTCCGAAAAAATCGATGCGTGACGGTCCGATGCCAGGGGCTCGGGATAAACTGCTCAGAGCACGTCCGGCATTGGCTCCCGGCAGACTGAGTTTTTGTGCTTTAAACGAGCCGATCTTACCCGTATCGGGAAGAATAAACTTCGGATTAGTAAACGAGACCTTTTTACTGACCAGTTTGGAGGTAAGTGATCTTTGCTGAAGCTGTTCGACCCGCGCCACCGGTGCCTGAAGTTTTTTACGCTCCAGCTTGGGGCGGCTTTCAGTGCGGGCAATCAGTTCAGCCCTTTGTTTCTGTACATAGCGAACCGTAACGATTGACCCTGCAAAAAGGATCAATAAAGAATGAATAATGATGCTCGTGATTGCCGCTTGAGCGGAATACGACCGGGTTTTGTTTTTCCAAAGAGTGCTGAGGTTCCGCTTTTTCATGGGGTGTGACAGCCTGCCTATTCCACATTTGCAAAGGTTACGTTTTTAATACCTGCACCGGCGCAGGCATTCAGCACATCAACCACCCGTCCGTGAACAGAATCTTTGTCCGCAGCAATGGTAATCAGAGGTTGCGCATCCAATAGAGAGGAGGCCTCCCTGTAACGGATCAATGTCTGTTCCAGTGACGCAAGATCAGCTTTGGAATGGTTGGCGTATTGCTGGTCATTGAGAATAATTATTCCATCTGCCCGGACTTCAATAACCTGTTCATCCGGCATGGAAACCGCCTCCGTCTGTTTGACCTGCCCGGGAAGACTCAAAGCCAAATCCGCTTCAGACCGTATCAGTGAGCAGCACACCATAAAATAGATCAACAGCACAAACACACAGTCGATCAGCGGTACAAGCTGCAACTTGAATTTCTCATTGATCAACTCGTCCAGCCAGGCTTTCATACGTCCGTTCCGGATTCAACAACCCCGAAAATGATGTCAGCAATCCCCGCTTCCGCGCACGCTTCCATGACCGCTTTGATATATTTATGCCGTACCTGCCGATCCGCCCGCAGATAGATCCGTATATTTTCATTCGCTTCCTGCTGCCGGGCGATTTCGAAAGACAGCTCTTTGATGTCCATCTTCCGCAGGTTCATATAGTAGCTCACCTTGCCATCTGCTTCCGCCGCTACCGTAATAACCTGCCGGTCACGCGCCTCTTCCGGCACTTTCGCCTTATCCGCTATCGGCAGTGAAATCGGCACCAGCTCCAGCGCTTTCATGTGTGAAGTCACCATGAAGAAAATCAGCAGCATCAATACAACGTCGATCAGGGGCATGACGTTGATTTCTTCCTCGCCGCTTTCGAATGGAATTTTAAATTGCATTGCCGCTCCAGGCCGTTTACCGGCTCACTGAGTTCCGGTAGACATTCATAAAGTGCCCGATCATCCGGCCCATCGTGGACATGCTCTTAATGAAATTATTTTTGAAAATGGAATAAATCATCATGGAAGGAATGGCGATGACCAAACCGGTACCTGTGGCAATAAGCGCCTCGCCGATGTTCCCCGCCAGCAGTTCCGGCTTACCCATTGCTCCGGCCGAAATATTTGCAAACGCTTTGATAATCCCGGAAACGGTTCCCAGCAGTCCGAGCATCGGGGCTGCAGTGCCAATCACTGAAAGGTAGTTGATCGGCCGCATAAAGGTAACCAGCTGTTCATTGCCAGCCTCTTCGATAGCCTGCATAACGTGCGCCGAATCAAAGTCGTTTTCAGAAATGCGCTCCAGTCCTGCATCCAGAACCGAAGTCATCAGGCACAGATTGTTCTGGCAGAGTTCGCGCGCTCCTTTGATATCACGACGGGCAAGTAACGCTTCAATTTCCGGCTTCAAGTCAGCGCGTAATAGATTTTTTGCACGCAACATCAGAAAATTACGGATCACAAGATACAGCGCGCTGACCGAGCAAAATCCCAGTGGCCACATGCACCAACCGCCCACTCGCCACATTTCAGCAAAGGTCACGGTTTTGACGCCAACACCCGACTCCTGCGCCCAGACTGAAACTGCTCCGGCAAATACGAAAAATATTACTCCAGCCATTTTCTTGTTCATGTTCATTCTCCCTGTTCTGTTAATGATCATTTCAACTCCCCTGCGCGGCGGCTCCATTCACTCTCCGGCCAACCGATAGTCAGCTCCTCTGCCGCATAGGCGGCTGCCTCCGGGCACCCAGTCTGCTTATAAACCAGTCCTTCATAAAATACTGCCGCAGGCACCCATTTGGCATCGTGGCTATGAAGAACTGAATTTGAGCCAAGGTCTGAAGCGCTTCCGTATAGCGTCCCTGTTCGACGGCTTGCCGGGCGGTTGCAAATAAAGCGGAAGCTTCCGGTGCGGCCGTAACCGAACAGGCTGTCATCAGGGCAACGATTCCAATGATGCGTACACCTTTCATGCTTTATCCCTCGCTTGCGCGGCGCAATGCATCCGCAGCCCGGAGCCCTTCCGGCGTGTTCTGAATGGCCGGATCGGCCACCATTTCTTTCCGGGTTTGAATTACTTCATCGTTACGGCCCAGTTTCTGCAAGCAATCCACACTCGCCTCATAAGCCTTGGCCGCCCATTCAGGATGGCTCTTGTAGAGAACATAAACCCGCTGGAAGAAAGCAAAGGCTTTTTCCGTCTCGCCCTGTTCGCGTTTGCAGACACCGATCCAATAGAGAGCTTGCGGAATCAGCACGCCGCGTTCTGTCCGGATAGAAAATATCTTCTGGTACGCTTCAATCGCCTTCGCCCAGTCTCCGGAAAGACGGAAGGCATCCGCCTGCAGTTTACGGGAAAAAACAGCACGGGGATTTCCTTCGAACCGACTGAACACCTCTTCAGTCAGGGCGATTGTCCTTTCATACTGCTTTGCGGCCAAACAGGCTGAAGCTCCCACATTGAGTAAATCTATCAACTGTTCGGAACCGAAAAAACGGGCTTTAAACTCCGCTACAATGCGGCCAACGCTTTCGATGTCGCTGCCGGCAGCGTATTTCTCTGCCAGCACGATTAACGGTAGCGGAGAGAAATCTTTCAGATCCTTTTCGGTCAGCAGGTCGGCTGAATAACGTTCACCTCCGGCGAGGCGGGCGAGCACTGCCGTTAAACGTAATGCCAGCGCACGTTCATTTTTCTGCCGTGCAAGTGCAAGTTCCTCAGTCAAACGCGTTGTTGCAAACAAAAGATCGCCAGCCCCCTGCCCGTCATTTAAATCGTCCAGCATCTGCGTCATCACCTGATCCGCGCCCTCAAGCACAGGGTTGTTTCCGAAATCGGACAGGACCTTGAGGTAATTTTCCAGCGCCTGCCGGCGGTCTCCCCGGGCCTTACAGGATTTACCGATCCAAAGTCCGGCATCCGCCAGATGAGCCTGGGCTCCCCGCCGGGCTATGTATGCTTTCATCAGATCGACTGTTTCCGCGTAACGCTGCTGAAGTTCATACGTCCGGGCAGACTGAAAAACAGCATAACTGTCCTGCTCGGCATCAACAGCCGTCGCGATGGCTTTCTGATAGATTGTCAGCGCCAGATCAAGGTCTCCGTCAGCACTGCGCAAATCACCCAGCATACTATAGGCCTCAGACACCAGCGAGCTGTCCGGATAAAGCACAAGAAACTGCTTAAAGGTGCTTTCGGCCTCCGCAAAAGCTTCTGTTCCATATTGTGCGACTCCAAGCCGGTAGGTGGCATCGTCCGCAAAACGCAGGGGAACATACGCCGGATTTTTCAAATACCCTTTGAAGGCCGTAATTGCTTCGGCGAAACGGCCTTCGAAGAGATAACACATGCAACTCCAATAGTCGGCATCCTGCACATAAACCCCTTGTGGCCATTTTCCCTTCACCTGAGAAAACAGATCGAAAGCCTGAGCCCAGTTCTGTTGCTGAAGCAGAGTGGTTGCCAGTATATAACTGATTTGATCCGCCAGACGGCGGTTCGGCATAGCCGCCAGAGCGCGCTGACCAAGCTCCACGGCAGATGCCAGCTCACCCCGCGCCAAATACAATTGCATAAGGCTCACCGTGACCTCATCTTCAAACCGGCCTTGCGGGTAGCGAACCATATAATCGAGTCCGGCAGCGAGAGCGGCATCCTGATCATCCAAAGCCATCAGCGACTGAAAGGCCGAAGCTCTGCACTGCTCAGCCAGCTGATGTTCCGGGAATCCGTTGTAAACATAGCTGTAAGCCGCAATGGCCAGTCTGTATCGCTTCATTGCGTCATAGCATTGCGCTCTGCGAACCATCAGTTCCGGATCGTAGCCGGTTTCTTTAAAAAACAGGATGGACTGTTTTAATCCCTCCAGCCGGTCCTGCTCATCCTGCCGCTCCATCTGCTGGCGATCGCGATCGGTGAGCGGCACCCACGGCAAAGGTTGAGCCACTGCTGCTTCCAGCGCAGCCACCTGCTTGCTGTATACAGGAAGCACCTCATCCTTTAGTCGAACCATGCGGTACAAAACCAGCGCCTGGGCATAATTCCCTTTATCAAAGGCCTGATCACCACCGCTCAACAGCGCCATATTAAATCCGGCATCGGATAGAACCGCCTCATCGCAGAAAGGCAGGAATACTCGAAGGTTCTCCAGATCGCCCTGTTCTGCATAACTCTTCAACAGCGTAAGGATTGCATTGCGACGGAAATCAGCATTTTTTTCATCGGTGAAAAACTTCATCAATTCAGCGAAAGCGCCGCTGGTTTTTAGTTCATTCAACCAAGCGGTCATTTGCGCGATGTCGTTCTGACGGGCATACGATTCCAGCACCATAAAACGAGCCATCGAAGCCAGTCCATCGAGAGGATAGTCTGCGATAAATTTTTTAAACGAAACCGCCGCCCCGGCGAAATCCGAGGATCGAAGCTGACACTCGCCCAATTGATAGAGGCAGGAGGCGCGGGCTGTCACTGATTCGGCATCTGTTGAAGATTCCAGCCGGATTAAAATCTCGCGCAGATAATCGGCGGCATTTTTAAATGAGCCGGCGGTCAGCATGTCCTGCGCCTCTGACACCAGAACACTGGTTGCTTTTGATTGAAGAACTCCGTTTTCAACGGCATGTGCTATCGGGCTAAAAAAAAGAGAGCATGCCGCAAGCAGAATGTGCGGCGAAAGAATCCATCTACGCATTGAAAAGGATTTCATAAAGCTGAGACGTATAACAGAAACAGCAAGTGAGGCCAATAACAATGACGGCACAATCCTTTATTTCAGCACTTATTCCGCACTGCCGAAGGTGACGCTGGTTATACCGGCACCGGCGCAGGCATTCAAAACATCAATCACCATTTCATGGGCAGATTCATCCTCTGCAATAATCGTGATCATCGCAGTGGTGTTGGCCATCTGAGAAGCTTCACGATAACGAGTCAGCGTGTATTCGAGATGCTTTAAGTCCGCCCGGGAAGATGCTGAGTATGGTTTTTCATTTAAGACAATCGATCCGTTGGCCAGCACTTCAACAATCTGCTCATCCAGCATCTTAAGTTCCCTGGACTGAGCCACCTGGCCGGGCAGTGTAAGGCTCAAATCCGCTTCAGACCGTATCAGGGTGCAGCACACCATAAAATAAATCAACAGCACGAATACGCAATCAATCAGCGGCACAAGCTGCAGTCTGAACTTCTCATTGATCAACTCATCCAGCCAGGTTTTCATAGGTCAATTCCCGCCTTTGGACGGAGCCAGCGTATTCAACATCGCCTGAGCCCGCTGACCTTCAGGCCTCGCAGCGATATCCGCGTTAGACAGCATCTCCCGGAGAGTTTTCAACATATCATCACGACGTCCCAGTTTTTCCAAACACCGGATACTGCCTTCATAGGCCTGGGCTGACCACTCGGCATATCCTTCATACAGCACATAAACCCGCTGAAAAAAAGCGAAGGCTTCGTCGGGCTTCCCCTGCGATTCGAGACAGCACCCGATCCAGTAAAGCGATTCCGGAATTAACGGACCGCGCCATTCGCGCACAGCAAAAAGTTCGTTATAGGTCTTCACTGCGGCATCGTACTGCTTCGAAAGGCGCAGTGCATCCGCCTTCAGCTTACGGGTCAAACCGATCTGCGGCTGATAACCAAACCGACTGGTTGTTTCCTCAGCCAGCGCAACAGCTGCCGGGTATTTCGATTCCTGAAGGAGGGCGTTGAGTTTGCAATTCATCATATCAGGCGTGATGTCCGATGATTTAAATATGCTGGAAAAATGATCACATGCTTTATACACACGTTCATACTCCCGGCGGCGCAAAGATTCTTCCGCAAACAGCAGCAGAGTCAGTGCTCCAGACTTTTCCATATTGTCGTCCTTCAGCACAGCACTGATATATAAATCCCTTTCCGCTCCGTCCGTTATGTAGGCGAACAGCGTCTGAAGTCGCAGTACAAGTGTTTCCTCGCGGCGACTTCCGGCCTGCTGCAAGGCGGCGGTAAGCATATCCATAAATTCAGTTCTATGAGCCGCCCCCAGCTTGCTTTTGAACTCCCTGATCAACTCTCGAAGAATGGTATCCACGTTATCATTCGCTGGATTGTCACCAAACTGGACAACAGTATCCATGTAGATAGAAACGGCCTTGTTGTACTGATTCATCGCTTTACAGGCCTTACCCATCCAAAAACCGGCTCCGGCCAAATTACCCCGCTCACCACGGTCTTGGATGTATTTCCCCATTAATTCGATAATGGCCTGATAATTCTTCTGCCGTTCATAAACTCTGGCAGTCTGAAATACCGCGTAATCAGCCTGTTCCTTATTCGTCGCGGCATCCAGCCCTTTGCCGTAGCACCCCAGCGCAAGATCAAACTCGCCTTCCGCAACACGCAGGTCGCCCAGC
>Ga0247840_10002234_pt1 | contig 35001 bp, 33 predicted proteins | sample LaCruzMarch2015__FD_192404 | JGI IMG/M metagenome (GOLD analysis project Ga0247840, IMG submission 192404) | Freshwater microbial communities from meromictic Lake La Cruz, Castile-La Mancha, Spain - LaCruzMarch2015_17m | ecosystem: Environmental > Aquatic > Freshwater > Lake | place: Spain...
GGGTCAGAGGGTGTGGACGAACATCAAGAACGGCAGCGCCAAGTGAGAAGCTTAAAAAGCGGCTGCCTAAAAAACGTAGTGCCAGTTTGTGCCCGAGATCGGGCATTATCGGACGCAATTACTACATTAGAAACTTAATTACAGAATGTTTCTGCAGGCGATTTCGAGGATATTCCAGCATTGAATACTGAAATACACCCCCTAACAAGATCTATTGGAAGGTTATGGCAGCATATTAGCAATCGACGGCGCAAACAATTTTATTGTTTATTTATTCTGATTGTCTTCTCTTCATTTGCAGAAATTGTAAGCATTGGGAGTGCATTGCCTTTTCTGGGAGCTTTAACTATGCCAGAAAGAGTCTTTGATGCCGCCACCGCACAGCCTTTTATAAAAGCAGCTGGACTTAGCTCTCCCCAAGAAATACTGCTTCCACTGACAATCTTTTTTTGCTTAGCTGCTCTTTTGGCTGGAGCGGTGCGTTTACTGTTGTTGTGGGCTAGTACGCGCCTCTCATTTGCTGCAGGCTCCGATCTCAGTATCGGTATTTATCAGCGAACTCTATATCAACCTTACTCCATTCATGTTTCTAGAAACAGCAGCGAAGTCATTAGCGGTATATCAGTTAAGGCCAATGGTGTTATTTACAGCACCATCATGCCAGTTTTAACCCTCCTAAGCACTGGCGTGATGTTTATTAGCATCTTAAGCGCCTTACTTTATTTGGATCCAGGTATTGCAATTTTCGCTTTTATTGGCTTTGGATTGATATATGCATTGATTACTTGGCTTACTCGCACTCAAAAAATTAAGAATAGTCAGCATATTGCTCGTGAATCTTCCCAAGTAATTAAATCCTTACAGGAGGGCTTAGGGGGAATTCGGGATGTTTTGATTGATGGTAGTCAAGAGGTATATTGCCAAGTTTATCGTAAGGCGGATTTGCAGTTACGCCAAGCTCAAGGCAACAATCAATTTTTAGCTCAAAGTCCACGCTATGGCATGGAGGCGTTAGGTATGGTGCTAATAGCATCCTTGGCGTATGCCTTAACTCAAAGATCAGATGGAATTGCAAAGATAATTCCTGTATTGGGCGTACTTGCCTTGGGTGCGCAGCGCTTGCTCCCGATAATGCAACAGGCGTATGCATCATGGTCCACTATACAGGGTGGGCAAGCATCACTTCAAGATACGTTAGATTTATTAGATCAATCGCTTCCCGATCAAATCGATAATATTTCTTTTGAATCTACCAAGTTTGAGAATCAAATTGCTTTAAATCAATTAAGCTTCCGCTACAACAAAACTAGCCCGTGGATATTGAAAGAGCTAGATTTGAAAATCGCTAAAGGCAGCAGGGTTGGTTTCATTGGTATCACTGGAAGCGGTAAGAGTACTTTATTGGACATTATCATGGGTTTGCTGTCGCCATCCAATGGCTACTTGGAGGTAGATGGAGAGCGCATTACCCGAAAAAATCAACGTAATTGGCATTCCCATATTGCACATGTCCCACAAGCGATTTTCTTATCCGATGGAACCATTGAAGAAAATATTGCATTTGGCGTTCCCAAAGAACTCATTGACCACCAGCGAGTTATGCAATCGGCCAGACAGGCTAAGATTGCTCAGAGCGTTGAGAGTTGGTCAAATGGGTATCAAACATTGGTAGGTGAGAGAGGAATTCGATTATCAGGTGGTCAGCGACAACGTATCGGTATTGCCCGCGCACTATATAAGCAAGCAGATGTGATTATTCTAGATGAGGCAACCAGCGCCTTGGATAATGAAACCGAAGAAGCGGTCATGGATGCGATAGATAATCTTAGTGCGGATCTGACGATTTTGATTATTGCGCATCGCATCACCACATTAAGAAATTGTTCTCAAATTGTTAAACTTAATCATGGCCGCATAGAAAGTATTTGTAGTTATTCAGATCTGTTAAACATCCCTCATTAGTTCATTTATAAAATACTATGTTAAAAAATTCATCAATTCTTATTACTGGCGGTACAGGTTCTTTTGGCAATACTTTTGTGCCAATGACATTGGCTAAACATAATCCTAAGCGTTTGGTGATCTACTCTCGTGATGAGATGAAGCAGTGGGATATGGCACAAAAATATGCTGGTGATCCCAGAGTCGTTTTTATGATTGGCGATGTTCGAGATAGGGAAAGGTTGGCTCGTGCATTGGATGGTATCGATTATGTGGTGCATGCTGCAGCCACAAAGATTGTGCCCACTGCTGAATACAATCCATTCGAATGCGTCAAAACCAATATTAATGGTGCAATGAATTTAATTGATGTCTGTATTGATCGCGGAATCAAACGAGTGGTTGCTTTATCCACAGACAAAGCGAGCAACCCCATTAATTTGTATGGAGCTACTAAGCTAGCCTCTGATAAATTATTTGTAGCAGCTAACGCCTATGCTGGCATTCATAACACGAGATTTTCGGTGGTGCGCTATGGAAATGTCATGGGTTCCAGAGGCTCAGTAATCCCCTTTTTCATGTCGGTTGCAGGAAATGGAACATTACCAATTACAGATATGCGCATGACGCGCTTTATGATTACCTTAGAGCAAGGTGTAGAGCTTGTTTGGCACGCCTTTGACGACATGCAAGGAGGGGAAATTTATGTCAAAAAAATCCCTTCAATGTCAATCGGAGATATTGCTAAGGCCGTTGCTCCAGAGGCTGGCCATAAAATTATTGGCATTAGGCCAGGCGAGAAAATTCATGAGCAGATGATTGGGCTAGAGGACGCTCCCAATACTTACGAGTATAAGGAGCACTATAAAATATTGCCGATGATTCATGGGTGGTCCTTGGATGCATCCAGAATCAAAGATGGAGCTAAGGTGGGGGATGCTTTCACTTACACATCAGATAACAATGTAGATTGGATGCCAGTTGAGGATCTGAGAAATTGGATTAATTTGAATAAAAATAAAGTGGGTTCGATTTAGTATTTATGAAAATTAGAACCTTAATTACTGGCGGCTCGGGATTGCTTGCCTTGAATTGGGCTTCTGCGCTGAGAGATAAATACTCCATCACTTTAGGGTTGCACCAGCAACAAGTTAGCCTTATTGGGGTTTCAGCGGTACGGCTCAATTTAGAGTCATTAGATAGACTTGTTAAACAATTTGAAGTTTTGCAGCCTCAAATTGTTATTCATGCGGCAGGGCTTACTAGCATAGAAAAATGCGAGTCTGATCCTATTTTAGCTAGGCAGTTAAATGTTCTTTTGGCTATCAATATGGCGAAAGTGTGCGCCATATTTAAAGTACCTTTCGCACATATCTCTACCGACCACCTATTTTCTGGTCACAATGCATTTTCTGATGAGGATTTGCCAATATCCCCAATCAACATTTATGGCAGCACCAAAGCCGAAGCTGAGCTAAGGGTTCTCGAAGAAAACCCAGATGCCCTGGTAATTCGAACGAATTTTTATGGATGGGGTACGAGTTATCGTCAATCTTTTAGTGATTTTATTATTCGCACACTGCGGGCAGAAAAAGAATTGGAATTATTCGATGATGTTTTTTACACGCCCATTGTGGCAGAGGCTCTTGCACAAACGACGCATGATTTGATTGCCATGAAAGCCGGTGGAATTTTTAATATTGTTGGTGGGCAACGTCTTTCCAAGTTTGATTTTGGATTAAAGTTGGCTAAAGAGTTTGATTTAAATAAAGCTCTAATCAAAGCTACGCAGATTTCTAAGCAATCCTCACTGGTAAAAAGACCCTTAGATATGAGTTTGAGCAATAAAAAAGCTGTTGGTTTATTGGGAAGGGATTTGGGCACTATTGATGATCATCTTTCTCGATTACGCCAGCAAGAGGAAAATGGTATGGCAATGGAGTTAGAAAAACTATGATCCCTTATGGAAAACATCATATTGATGAAGAAGATATTCAAGCCGTTGTCAACGTTTTAAGAAGCGGAATTCTGACTCAGGGCCCGATCATTGAACAATTTGAGCAGGAGATCGCGCGGTATGTTGGTGCTAGATATGCGATTGCAGTATCTAGTGGAACTGCCGCATTGCACCTTGCCGCCCTAGCGGCTGGAGTGGGCCCTGGTTCAGCTTTAATAACAAGCCCAATTACATTTGTCGCCAGTGCAAACGCAGCTTTATATACTGGTGGAAGCGTTGTCTTTGCAGATATTGATCCTCAAACGATCAATATGTCCCCTAATTCTTTAGCAATAGCCTTAGCAAATAATCCCAACACTAAAGCTGTTATACCGGTGCACTTTGCAGGCTTACCATGTGACATGCCTGCCATTAAGTTGCTGGCGGATAATGCCGGAGCGGTCATTATTGAAGATGCCGCACATGCTTTGGGTGCAAGTTACCCGGCTGGAGGTAAGGTTGGTTCTTGCTCGCACTCCCTTATGACTATTTTTTCATTTCATCCAGTAAAGGCTATTGCAGCTGGTGAAGGGGGAATGATTACCACGAATGATGAGACCATTTATCGTAAGCTATTGCGTTTACGCAGTCATGGCATAAATAAGCTAGATGACGCCCTAGAAATACCCTCTCAGGCCCAAGCCAATGGGGAGGTAAATCCTTGGTATTATGAAATGCAAACATTAGGATTTCATTACCGCATCACCGAGATGCAATGCGCACTTGCACTCTCGCAGTTCAATAAATTAGATCAATTTATATCACGTCGCCGGACTTTAGCAAAAAGGTACGATGAGTCATTTGCTGCTTTTAAGAATTGCCGACCTGCACAGCTAGTGGGTCGGGATTTAAGTGGGCACCATCTTTATGTTCTAAGGATTGATTTTAATTCCCTTGATATAAATAGAGCGGAATTAATGAAAAAATTAAAAGATAAGGGTATTGGTAGTCAGGTTCATTACATACCAGTTCCAATGCAACCTTATTACCGAAGGTTGGGATTAAATTTTGAGGACTTTCCAGATGCCATTAATTACTATGAAGAGGCGCTCAGCATCCCTTTATTTTACGATTTAACGGATGAGCAGCAAGAATATATAGTTACTATTTTTAAGGATTTGGTGGCGTGAAGCTTGCTTTAGGAACAGCCCAGTTTGGAATGCAATATGGAGTAGCAAATTATGCGGGTCAGCCTAGTGAGGGTGAGGTCAAAGAAATGCTGCAGATTGCTAGTTCGTATGGCATCAATACTCTCGATACCGCCATTGCGTACGGAGACTGCGAAGAGCGTCTAGGAAGAATTGGGGTCCCTAATTGGCAAATAATTTCTAAGCTCCCAGCATTTGAAGGCGATGTCAATAATATCTATGAAGAAGTTAGAGCGGTTGTTCGCGAGTCCTTGCAAAGGCTGGGGGTTGAACGAATTTACGGGCTACTATTGCATCGTCCAGAACAGCTACTGGAAAAAAATGGGGACACTTTATATCGCGCTTTGGATCAAGTGAAGAAAGATGGGCTTATTCAGAAAACAGGTATCTCTATATACGACCCAGCGTCACTTGAAATCATTCTTCCAAATTTTAACTTTGATTTAGTGCAGACCCCTTTTAGCCCATTTGATCAGCGAGTCATCCTATCTGGCTGGGCAGCTCGCCTAAAATCTTTGGGGATTGAGTTGCACGTTCGATCAATTTTTCTTCAAGGGTTGCTTTTGATGCAGAGTGGTAAAAGACCGAATCAATTTAATCGATGGTTGCCACTTTGGACTAGGTGGCATAAATGGTTGCAAGAAAATAAAATGACAGCTTTGCAAGCTTGTATTGGGTTCGTTGCTTCCTTTCCTCAAATTGATCGTATGATAGTTGGCGTTGAGAGTGCTGATCAACTATTAGAAATTGTGGAGGGAATGCAAAGACCGGCTCTAGTGATTCCTGAAGAATTTAGCTGTAATGATTTAGACTTAATTAATCCAGCCAATTGGTCCCTATTGAATTCAGTTAAATAAAGCTAATTTACAGAAAATCGCTAGAAAGAAATAATGGATTTATTGCTGGTCATTCGTGGGTTTGCAGCCACCCTTGTTGTTCTTTGGCATGGGTTTGGGGCATATCATGTCAATGCTATTTCACCATTAATTAATACGCCTGGTAGAACAGCCGTATGGATTTTTTTCGGAATATCTGGTTATGTAATCTCTTATGGGTTTATCCATAAGAGATATGTCTTAGGTTTTGAGAGTCTTAAAAATTTTTACATCAATCGTTTTCTTCGAATTTATCCATTATTTTTTTGTGTTGCATTATTAGCATGGGTTATTGAATATTTTTTAAGTGGAATAAATCCACTCGGGTTAAAAGATTTCCCTTCGCAGTTACTTGGTTTTCAGTTTAATCACAGCTACATATTGAATAGTGTATTTTGGACCCTTGGAATAGAAGTTCAATTTTATTTAATTGCCCCCGTGTTGGCTCTGGTATTTACTTTATCAAATAAGAGGCTCAGTATGGCCCTTGGAATAATGCTGTATCTAGTGCTAGTAGGGTTGCAGCATTTTCTAGTATCTAAACATGGGTGGAGTTATGACGGGAGAAATATTGTGTCAAATCTCCCACATTTTTTTGTTGGAATGATCGGCTGTGCTTTAGTCTATAAAATGAAGTCAAATATTTTTCGCTTGCTGCCCTGTATCCTTCTAAGTGTATTTTTATTGACCCTCTGCAATTATCTATATCACAAGGATCCAGCGATTTATTGGTCATCTAATGGAGTTTTTTTAGTTGATGCTTTAATACTTCTTCTCATAATTTCTCATGGCAGTATTAATCAGGTTGTTTGTAAAAATAAAGCTTACTTAATATTTGGATTTTTGGGCACCATTTCATATGGAGTATATGCTTGGCACCCTTTATTAATGAGATTTGTAGATAATATTCAAGAGCAGCCTTTTTATATATCTATAGTAACATTATTACTTACGATAGTGATTGCAACTATAAGTTACGCAGTGATAGAAAGACCATCTTTGAAATTAAGGCGCCATTAATGAATTTTTTAACTCAAAATATCTTCCGCGAGAATTAAGGCACATGGCTATCAAAATTATTGCTGAACTAGCTCAGGGCTTTGAGGGTAATGTAGAACAGGCTCGATTGTTAATGAAGGCTGCGGCTAATGCTGGGGCTAGTGCTGCTAAGTACCAAATGGTATATGCCGATGAATTAGCTACGCCAGATTACGAGCATTATCATCTATTTAAATCTCTTGAAATGCCTATTGATGCATGGCAAGATTTAGTGAATTTGGCTTTAGATCTGGAAATTGAGCTCCAGCTAGATATTTTTGGTATTCGAAGCCTTCATCTATCTGAGCAAATTGGTGTGAAGACTATCAAGCTGCATGGAACGGATATTGCGAATATTGGCTTGCTGCATGAGGTAGCCAAAAGCTCGATAGAAAAAGTGCTATTGGGCGCCGGAGGAGCTTATCTTGCTGAGTTAGATAGGGCTTTAGAAATATTATCAAATAAGCGGGTAATTGTTCTTCTTGGATTTCAGGGATACCCAACCATTACTCCAGATAATCAAATATCTAGAGTGGCATTGCTAGTCAATAGATTTAAAAGCTCTAGTCAGGATGTGGCGGTTGGATTTGCAGACCATGCTGAGCAAAATAGCCCGCTAAGCTATGCATTAGCCGCTGCTGCGATTGGGGCTGGCGCGACAACACTAGAAAAACATTTGACCCTGGGAAGGGTGATGAAATTAGAGGATCATGAGTCTGCTTTAAATCCAGATGAATTTTTGGAATTTACTCAAACCATACAAGGGTGCTACTCTGCCATGGGGATATCAAGTCTTGTAGAGGACTTTGGTATGAGTATCGGCGAGCAGGAATACAGGAAAAAAATTCGGCGTCATGTAGTCGCCAGTCGAAACCTTGAAATTGGCACTGTTATTGGCCCTAATGATCTAGTGCTTAAAAGAACCTCTGCTGATAAGCCTGTGACCGATATCAGCACAATCTATAAGAGGCTACTGAAGATGCCTGTTACGGAAAACTTGCCCATAACCTTGGCCCACTTAGACTGATTGACAAATGAAAAGATGCCTAGTTGCTGCTATTGCTTGCCGAAATCAAGGCTCACGTCTTTATGGAAAACCAGTACAAAATTTAGATGTAGAAAATAGTACGCGTATTATTGATAATATTATTTCATGTTTGAAATTAATTAAATGTATCGACGAGATTATCTTGGGAGTCTCTGAGGGCGTTGAAAATGAAGTATTTATTCATATTGCGAAAGAAAAAGGTCTCCGGTATGTTGTTGGAGATGAAATAGATGTTTTATCGCGGCTTGTAGCATGCGGAGCTTTATCTAATGCAACTGATATTTTTCGAGTTACAAGCGAATCACCATTTCTATTTTTCGAGCCTGTAGAAGTGGCTTGGAAAATCCATCAAGATAACAAATCTGACGCAACCTTTATGGATGACGTGATTGACGGATGTGGCTTTGAAATTATCTCCTTACGAGCGCTCAAAGAGTCTCACGAAAGAGGGGGCGAGCAACACCGCTCCGAATTTTGTACGCTCTATATTCGAGAGCATCCAGAGGCGTATAAAATTATTAAACTCGAAGCGCCAACTATATTAGTTAGAAAAGACCTGAGATTAACAGTTGATAATCCTGAAGATTTGACGTTATGCAGGAGGGTGTATGCTCAATTTAAAGATCAGGCTCCGCTTATCTCAGTTGAAAAAATAGTGAGCTTTTTAGATGCCCACCCACATCTCATTGAATTGACCTATCCTTATACGGAGGTGGGTTATTCCACGATGTATCGCTAAGAATCCATAAAGCGTTTACTTTCTTCTTAAGAGATATGAAAAAGATTACTAACTTTAGTCGATCCAAAGAATTTTCCTCCCGAATCCATGACTTAATTCCAGGTGGATCACACACTTATTCAAAGGGCGATGATCAATTTCCTGTTAATGCGCCTTCAGCGATAGAGTATGGGAAAGGGGCTTATGTCTGGGACCTTGATGGGAATGAGTTTATTGACTGTAGCATGGGCTTAACCTCAGTTTGTATTGGGCATGGGTATGAGCCGGTTGCTCAGGCTGTATGCGAGGCGGCCTATAAAGGAACTAATTTTCAAAGGCCAGCCAGCCTTGAGTTGAAAGCTGCAGATGTATTTTTAGATACCGTGCAATCTGGTGATATGGTCAAGTTTGCGAAGAATGGCTCTACAGTAACCACTGCGGCTGTGAAGTTAGCGCGGGCCTATACCGGTCGAAATAAAGTCGCGATTGCTAAGGAGCATAATTTTTTTAGTTTTGATGACTGGTTTATCAGTACCACGCCATGCGATCTAGGAATTCCGGGGCAAGTGAGGTCAATGACTTCGCTCTTTAGCTATAACAATATAGAGTCGGTTGAGCTGTTACTAAAGAATGAAGGCAAAGATATTGCATGTTTAATCATGGAGCCAGTTAAATTCGACCCACCTAAGGATAATTTTTTACATAAAGTTGCTGATTTATGCAGGGAGCATGGCGTTCTTTTGATATTGGATGAAATGGTGTCTGGGTTTAAGTGGAGTATGACCGGCGCTCATAATTATTTTGGAGTCCAAGCGGATATGTCCACTTGGGGAAAAGGGATAGCCAATGGTTTTTCGGCCTGTGCATTAACTGGACGCGCTGAAATTATGGAGCTCGGCGGCATTAGGGCGGAGGGTAGTGACAAATTATTTTTGATTTCTTCTACTCACGGTGCAGAGTCTACTGGTCTTGCGGCAATGCTTGCAACTATAGAAGCTTTCAAAACTCATGACATGATCGAAAGTAATTGGGCAAGAGGGGGTGATTTAAAGCTGCGACTAGAACACATTATTAAAAATCATAATTTGGAACCTTTTCTTAAAATTATCGGTTATTCGTGTTTATTTGCAGTCTCTTGCTTAAATTCTCGAGGTCAGGCTGACGATTTTTACAGAACCTTAATGATGCAAGAAATGATTTCACGTGGAATTTTATTTCAAGGGTTGTTTTATCCTACGTGGTCTCATCAGAAAACTGAAATGGAGCACATAGCAATAGCATTTGATGAATCATGCGCTGTTTACAAGAGGGCAGTCGAAATTGGCAATACAGATTCCTTGTTGATTGGGCGTCCTGCTAAGCCCGTATTTCGTGCCAAGATTTAATTTCTTTTTTAATGATGAAGGTTCTATTTCGCGCAGATGCATCAAGGGAAATTGGGTCTGGGCATATTATGCGCTGCATAGTTTTGGCCGAAGAGTTAAAAAATCTAGGTGCTGAATGTATATTTGTTTGCCGTAACGGCAGCGGAAATTTGATTACTCAGATTCGCGATCAAGGTTTTTTTGTACACAGTATTTGCCTGCAGCACCAAGATGGTATAACAGTTCATCAAAGCAAAGAATGCAATGCAACCGCTTTATATATCTATTCCTATGATGAGAAGAGCGATGCCGAACAAACTAAATTCTTAGTAGCTGGCCAAATTTTTGATTGGGTTGTGGTTGATCACTACAGTTTAGGCGAAAATTGGGATGTACTGATCAGACCAGTTTGTAGAAAATTGATGGTGATAGATGATTTAGCGAACAGGCGCCATGATTGCGATCTATTACTTGACCAAAACTATTATAGAAAACCTCATAAGCGATATCAAAAATTAGTGCCAGAAAATTGTATTTGCTTGCTTGGGCCTGATTATGTACTTTTGAGGCGAGAATTTATTGAGGCCAAAGAGAATTTACGTATAAGGACGGGTGAAGTTAGAAGAGTCCTTGTTTTTTTAGGCGGAAGTGATCCAACCAATGAGACAAAAAAAATATTAATTGCATTAAAGCAGATGGCTCTAAATCGAATTGAAGTTGATGTTGTGGTTGGTGTCACTAATCCTCACCATGCCATAATCCAGGCAATGTGCAAAGAGATGGCTGGTGTAAATTTTTGCCAGAATATATCTAACATGGCTGAATTGATATCCGAGGCTGATATTGCGATCGGGGCTGGAGGCTCATCTATTTGGGAGAGATGTTATCTTGGGTTGCCATCAATTACATCCGTAGTGGCATCTAATCAGTTGGAGACAACAAGTGATGCTGCCTCTTTGGGTGCAATAGAGTATATGGGCCTTGCAGAAGCTCTTGATCCTGAGGATTATGCGACTGCAATCTCGAATTTTATTGAAAGTCCCGATTATCTAAAGTCAATGTCTGCTGCTGGAATGCAAATAGTAAATGGAGTTGGAACTAACGCCGTCATTGATGTTATGTTGAAGGCGTTGAAAAAAAAGACTCTTATTCCTGCTGCTTAAATCTAACTTTAGAAGATAAATATGAATGACTCACGGCTAAAAAAAAATCCTCTCGGATACTGGGAGATTGTTGACAAACCTTCATCAAAAGAATTGCAAGATTATTACGCAAAAAAATATTATCAAGAGGGCAAAGGGAGTTATGAGCTGGAGTACTCCGAGCAGGAGTTGGCTTATTTCAATGCCAAACTTGAACAACGTTGGGCTGTTCTCCAGAGATGTCTTAAATCATCTAAAAATGAGAGGCGATTCCTTGATGTTGGTTGTGGAGAGGGGTATGCGCTAGCATTCTTTCGTAAGCTTGGGTGGGTAGTTAAGGGGTTTGATTTTAGCTCTGCTGGTGTTGAGTCCAAAAATCTCAATTGTTTAGATGCCTTGGTGACTGGGGATATCTTTCAGCTTTTAGAAAATGAAATAAATGACAATAAGCAATACGATGTTATTTGGTTGCAGAATGTGTTGGAGCATGTTCTTGATCCATTGCATCTCCTCAGGTCACTTAAAAAGTTAGTTGCGCCTAACGGATTTTTAGTTATGACGGTGCCTAATGACTTTTCCGTTGCGCAGCAAGCAGCACTTTTACTAAATCATATCGATAGTCAGTTTTGGGTTGCTCCTCCTGACCATTTGAGTTATTTTGATCATTCAAGTTTAAGAAATATTGCAGAATCAACAAACTGGGAATGCGTCGAGATGCTTGGGGATTTTCCAATAGATTGGTTCTTATTTCACTCAAATTCAAATTATGTTCGCAATAAATCGACTGGTAAGACTGCTCATATTGCGCGCGTGGAAATTGAAAATATGATCCATGGGATGCCCCTGGAGGATGTTATTAATTTTTGGTCGGCTGCTGCAAAGCTCGGGTTAGGGCGAGATATCACTGCATTCCTTCGTAACACAGGGGCTGAAATTGTCTAGTGGAAAAACAGTTTTAGTAACCGGCGCCAATGGTTTCATTGGGCGTGAGGTGGTGAATGAATTAGAAATAGCTGGATGGGTCGTTACTAAAGCTATTCGTTCCAATCAAAAATCATTGGGGAAAGGTTTTATAGAGATCGATCTGAATGATCCTGCCTCATTGCTTTCATTGGCTAATGAGGTAAGATTCGATGCAATAGTTCATCTTGGCGCACATATCGGTTGGCATGGTAGCGCTGAAGCAGAAATGTATTCCCCCAATGTGTTGTCAACAAGCCTACTGTCTTTTTTGGCTGCCAAATGGAATTCTTTCCTTGTTTTTTCTTCAGCTGCTATAGTATGCGGCGTAAAGACTGAAAAAATTAGCATTAATTCGCCTATCATTCCCGATACCCCTTATGGGAAAAGTAAATATCTTGGCGAGCAGCTAATTGCCGCCTCAAATATCAGATCTTGTATTCTTCGAATTGCAGGCACTTTCGGGCCAAAAGGACCCACGCATTTGGGATTGAACCAAGCTATAGACTCTGGGATCCGTGGTGTATTGCCGGTGCAAACGGGCTCAGGAAAGGCTTTGAGGAATTATATTTACGTCAAAGATGTAGGTCGGTCTATAGTTTATGCCCTTGATCATCATGTTCAAGGAATTCATTTTCTAGCTGGTAGTGAGGTGCTATCTGTGGCACAGATGCTGGGAGAAGTTTGTGATATTTTTTTGCCTGGACAACAACCAGTCAGAAGGCATGGGCCAGAATCATCTGACCAGATCATTGAATCTTCTTACCAATTACCGCAAGCGCGTAGTTTCTATGATGCACTTCTAGATATCAAGAGTACATTGCAATGAAGCTTGGTTTGCTAGGGGATATTCACGGAAACGCTGAAGCGCTACGTGTGGTACTCGATGCAGCTTCATGTGCTAATGTTCAAAAATTACTTATTACTGGCGATTTAATAGGGTATTATTTTTCTCCACTACAGGTGGTTCAAATGCTCGATGAATGGGACACATTTATTGTGCGTGGAAATCATGAGGAGATGTTGAGGCTTGCCCATAAAGACCCCAGTTATTTGATGTCAGTAGATGCTCGCTACGGTAGTGGTCTTCGGTTGGCAATTGAACAGCTCGGTCCTGAGCAAATAGTGCGATTATGCGAACTAGAGCACCCGCTAAATATTGAATTTGACGGTATTAAAATTTTATTGTCTCACGGTTCACCGTGGGATTTGGATCAGTATATATATCCTAACGCCGACGACGCACTAATTGCAAAATGTGCCAATAGTGAGTGCGACCTAGTGGTGATGGGGCACACACATTACCCAATGCAAATCATGATTGGTGGTACTTGTCTTGTAAATCCTGGCTCAGTTGGACAACCCAGAAATAGGGACCCTGGGGCACATTGGGCGATTTTTGATACTGAAACACGTTCCATTGAATTTAGGTGTGAATCCTATGATGCGACTGATTTAATTAGGGAGTGCAAGCAAAGACATCCCAATTTACCTTATTTAGCCAATGTTCTGGAGCGTACATGAGTAGCGTAGTCTTAATTACAGGGATTGGTGGGGATATTTCTCAAGGTGTCGCCACTATTTTGCGTGAATGTCGAAAAGATCTATGTTTGATTGGGGTTGACGTGCATTTACAGCACGGAGGTAAGCTTTTCGTAGATTTTTATGAGACGATTCCGAGCGCATCTGATCCCGATTATTTAGTGGCCCTTGGATTAATAATAGAAAAATATCAGGTTGATATTTTTGTGCCAATGACTGAGCCCGAGTTGAGTATTCTTCAGCCTTTCTTTCACAGTATTTTTCCGAAGGTTAAGTGGATAACCGCTGGTGCGGAAGTTGTAGCTGCAGGGCTTGATAAGCTTGCCACTATAAAAGTATTGGAGCAGTTAGGGTTACCAGTTCCCTGGACTGTGTCGGTCAGTGATGGTGAGCCATTGGGATATCCCTGTATCTTAAAAAATAGGTATGGATCTGGATCCAGGGCGGTCTTCACGCTTCAAAATAGAGAGGACGCAACCTTCTTTAGCAAGCGTTACCCAGAGGCAATATATCAAGAAATGCTTGAGCCGCCCGATCGTGAAATAACGTGTGCAGTATATAGGCGCAACAATGGATTCGTATACAGTCTATTAATGCTGAGACGCCTAACGGGTGGGTTTACTGGATGGGCTAAGATAATTGATAATAAAGAAACCAGAGTAATGTGTGAGCAGATTGCTATCGGACTTAATCTAAGGGGCGCCATGAATATTCAATTGCGCCTAACAGATCAAGGTCCGCGAGTATTTGAAATTAATCCTAGATTTTCTTCTACAGTGTTAATGAGGCATCGACTCGGTTTTAACGATCTTCTTTGGGCTATAGAAGAGGCTGAAGGAAAAGAGGTTAGTTATTCGCCAGTTTCAGAGAATAAAATTATCGTGAGAATTCAAGAGGCTGCAATTTTTGATGAATAAAAAGAGTGAGGTTAATAAATGATAAATATTGCTGGAAGAAAGATTGGTCTCAACCAACCTCCTCTTGTAATTGCTGAAATGTCTGGAAATCATAATCAGTCGTTGAAGCGTGCCTTAGAGATAGTAGAAGCTGCAGCACGAGCTGGTGCCCATGCATTAAAGATTCAGACTTACACGCCAGATACCATGACACTTGATTTGGATGAGCGGGAATTTTGCATTACCGATAAGAATAGTCTGTGGCAAGGAAACTCACTCTATAAATTGTATGGAGAGGCAAGTACGCCTTGGGAGTGGCACCAGCCTATATTTGATAGGGCTCGGAAATTGGGAATGATACCTTTTAGCACCCCTTTTGATGGAACCTCGGTTGATTTTTTAGAGAGTTTGAATGTTCCATGTTACAAAATAGCTTCTTTTGAAAATACTGATCTACCTTTAATACGGAAGGTTGCTGCAACAGGTAAGCCAATGATTATTTCAACTGGCATGGCTTCAATTGCTGAGCTTGATGAGATGGTGCGTGCTGCTCGAGAAGCTGGGTGTAAGGAGTTGGTTTTACTTAAATGCACTAGTACATATCCGGCCACCCCTGAAAATACGAATTTGCTAACTATTCCTCATTTACAGGCTTTGTTTAATTGTGAGGTTGGACTGTCTGACCACACCATGGGAATAGGAGTCTCGGTAGCTAGTATTGCATTGGGTGCTTCAGTAATTGAAAAGCATTTCACTCTCAATAGGGGTGATGGCGGGGTAGATAGTACATTCTCAATGGAGCCTGATGAGATGTCTAGTTTAGTGATTGAATCTGAGCGAGCATGGAGAGCATTGGGCGTAATTAGTTATGGCCCTACGGAGGCTGAAAAGAAATCGCTTCAATATAGACGCTCTCTTTACATTGTAGAAGATATAGCAGCAGGTGAGGTATTAACAGAAAATAATTTACGAGCAATTCGCCCTGGATTTGGCCTTGCTCCAAAGTACTTCCAAGTGCTCCTTGGCAAAACAATTGCGAAAGATATTAAAAGAGGTACGGCTATGACCTGGGACCTGTTAGAAATATGATGCCTACTGAGATCTTGTCTTTTGATGGCGGGTATCTAAAGTCTTTGAATAGAGGCGATGCACATAAGGGTTATGTGAATGGTTTGAATGACCCTATTGTTAATTTTTACTTAGACGGAGTAAAGGAGGCCGTTCAAACACAAAAATCAGTAGAAAATTTCATAGTTGAAAATGCTAAAGAAAAAAATTGTGTGCTTTGGGGGATTTTTCTAAATAGCGCAAGCATTCATGTCGGCACGGTCAGGCTGCATGGGATTGAATATAGACATAAAACAGCCCATATAGGTATTTGCCTATTTGATAAAGCTTCCTGGGGTAAGGGGGTTGGAAGCAGCTCTATACGATTGGTTACTCAATGGGCAATAGATATATTGGGGCTGAGGTGGATTGAGGCGGGCATCTATTCGGAGAATATAGCCTCACAAAAAGCATTTATTACCGCTGGTTACCGTTGGAGTTTTGATGTATGCGGAAAGTATGTGTGCAATGGAATGCCAGCAGATGTGAAAGTGTATGTGGCCTCTAAGTCAAAATAAATATCCCACAATTAATGAAAAATATTTGTTTTAATTATGCAATTTAATTTCATTAATATTGTGCTTAGACGACTCTCAAGAACGAGAGCTTGCTTAATTATGCGTGGCTACAGATGTCTAAGAAGGTCTGGTCGGATCGGTGACATTGCTCTTATAAAAAAGAGCCTAACAACCCACTCACTAGGTATTAAAGATAAAGATTTTTCTGATTTGATATATGGATCGAGTGGGATTAAATCTGCCGAAGTAGTAACCCGCCAATACCTTTTACATCGACTGGCTGGGTTGGGTCTTAACAAGGCGATATTGTATAGTTTGGGAAAAAAGCAAGCTTTTATATGCTATCCGTTGCCAAGGGTTTGGCAGGAGATATTTAAGTCGAATGGGTTTAAAGTTTCAACTATTTTCTGCGATATTCTTTGGGGATATCAAGTCCTTTTGCATTGGGGGTACGGATTTTTAAAGATAATTAGCATTTTATTTTCTTGGCCTCGTACATCACAATCTTTCGATGAAGCCAAGGATGCAAGCCCATATATTTATTTTGAAAGCTTGGGCAGTGGAAACCTTCCAAATGTGGATGGAAAAACTAAAGATATTATTTCTTGGTATTTGCAATGGCCTGGCGCGCGAAATGACATAAAGTCGGCTAGACATAATGCAGAGACTGCTAATTCGGACTTAACTCTAGGGGATGTAAAGGTTTTATTTCAGCGAACCGCAGTACCAGATTTATGTGGCTTGATGACAAGGTTAAAATATTTTATATGGGGGGTATCTGCATCCGTTTTTTCTTTATTAGATCTTATCCGTGGTCGCTGGTGGCATGCGCTGTTGTTGAATCAAGCTGCAGTTATGGGGCAAGTTCATTTCATTAAACCCAACACATTAGCAAAAGAATATCTGTTTCATAATTCTGGCTGGATATATAAACCACTCTGGACTTATGAGGCTGAGGCCCTCGGATCAATAATTACTTTTTATTTTTATTCAACGAATTGTCAAAACTTCAAAAGGGACAATAAAGAAGCCTCAATTGCCTATGGCTGGGAGGCCATGAATTGGCCTAGATATTTAGTCTGGGATGATGGGCAAGCTAATTTTGTGAGAAATGTAGCTCTTAAGAAAGATGCAGAGATAATCGTGTGTGGGTCTATATGGTTCGAGGGGGGTGAATATGATCACCCACCTTTGATAAATAAAGCAATTGCAGTTTTTGATGTAACCCCGCGCCGCCATTCGCAATACTGCACATTGGGATTAGATATGGAATATTACATTCCTGATATCGTAAATTTATTTTGTAGTGACATAAGTGAGGTGATTAAAAGTAATAATTTATTCATGCTATGGAAAAAAAAGAGAGAAGTCGGATCATTAGCACATCCTCGCTACAGATATCAGTCAACGAAATTATCAAAAGATGGTCATGTAGTGTTAGTTGCTCCTGAAGTTGCTGCATTTAATGTAATTGAGGCCTGTATTGCTACCATCTCCATTCCATTTACATCAACAGCATTAATCGCAAGATCCTTGGGAAAGCCATCGATCTACTATGATTCTTCTGGTTTGCTTGATAGGGATGATGAAGCTGCGCATGGCATACCCATTCTGCAATCTAAAGAAGAGTTAGCCATTTGGCTCTCTCGGCTATAGAATTTTGGTGAATAGTGATTAATTTGGATATTCGGCAATTTAATAGCAATACTTGGGCTAAATCATCTGCGACAATTATCCATGAGGCTATTAAATCGATCCTTCAACAAAAAGGAGTTTGTAATATTTTACTTCCAGGGGGGAGGAGTGCTGAATCCCTTTATTTGGCATGGATTCAGTTGCCGGAATTTAAGCTTTTATCTGGGGTGAATATATATTTTTGTGATGAGCGTTGTGTGCCAAAGCATGATTCTCAAAGTAATTATCAATTGGCCTTCTCAATCTTATTCCATTCTTCTATTCCAAATGGGTTTCGTATTTTTCGTATTGAGGCTGAAGAACCTGATATAGAAAATGCAGCATTTAGATATGCTGACTTAATACCATTAGTTATAGACATAGCTATATTTGGCGTTGGAGAGGATGGCCATATTGCTTCATTATTTCCAGGTGATCCTGCAATTCATGAATTCTCTAGATTAGTAATGCCAGTTATTGGACCTAAAGCACCATTTCAGAGAATTTCCATTACCCCTCTAGTTATAAAAAAAATAGATAAAATTTTCATTTTAGTTAGTGGAGTATCTAAATCTACCGTATTAAAAAAGGCTATAAAAGACCATTATAATGTTAGTGAATACCCAGTAAGGCTATTAATTCATGGTACCTGGTTAATCGATTCAGAAATTATCATTCCTAATGACTAAAAAGACAGAGCTAATGCCAAGAGTGTTAATAACAACCGTACCTTTTGGCGCTAAAGATAGATCGCCAATCGCTAAATTGGAAGATGCTGGTATAGATTATGTCATCAACCCAATTGGACGCAAGCTTACGGAACAAGAGTTGGCAAAAATGATAGGTGAATTTGATGTATTAATAGCTGGCACTGAATGCATATCTGAGTCGGTATTTCAAAGGGCGAAAAATTTAAAATTTATCTCAAGGGTGGGAATTGGACTTGATAGTGTAGATTTAACTGCCGCGCAAGAAAGAGGTATTAAAGTTAGCTACACGCCTGATGCGCCAGCACCTGCAGTAGCCGAACTAACAGTAGGATTTATTTTTGCACTTCTTAGGTCTACCCATACTGCAAACTTGCAAATGCATCAAGGTAAATGGATGAGACATTTTGGAAGAAGAATTGGTGATGTAACTATTGGGATTATTGGGGCAGGTCGAATAGGCGGTAATGTCTTGCGCCTTCTTGCTGGATTTTCAGGGGCTCGAGTGCTAGTACATGATGTTAATCTGGGCATTAATATGCCAAACGTGGAAGGGTTTAAAAAAGTAAGTCTTGAAGAAATCTATAAACAAGCCGATTTAATTAGTTTGCATATTCCCCTAAATTCCCAAACTAAAAATATGATTAAGTCTGAGCAGCTTTATGCAATGAAAGAAGATGCCCTTTTGATAAACACCTCAAGAGGAGGAATTATTAACGAGAAAGATTTAATTGCAGTTTTAAATTCAGGCCATTTAGGAGGGGTTGCCATTGATGTATTTGAAACTGAGCCCTATATTGGGGGGCTATCAAAAATAGAGCGCTGCTTGCTTACCTCCCATATGGGGTCTATGTCTTTTGATTGTAGGGCTCGAATGGAAATAGAGGCCACTGACGAGGCAATTCGTTTTTTAAATGGGCAGACTTTGCAAAGTCTCGTGCCTATTGAAGAGTATGAAATGCAAAAACTAAGGAATTTGATGTGAAAAAGGTTTGCGTAATTGGCGGAGGCGGATTTTTAGGGTCTCATGTATGCGATCAATTAACTGATTCGGGTTATCGAGTTATTGTTTTTGATAAAAAAGAGTCGGTATGGAAAAACTCAAATCAAACGATGATTATTGGCGATGTCCTAGATCAGGCTGCCCTAGAAAATGCCATCGAAGGTTGTGAGGCAGTTTATAACTTTGCAGCAATAGCCGATTTAGACGATGCATTGAATAGGCCAATAGATACCGTCAAAGTAAATATTCTGGGAAATATCATGGCATTGGAGGCGTGCCGAAAATATAACGTTAAACGATTTGTATATGCAAGTACTGTTTACGTACATAGTCGGGAGGGTGGATTCTATAGATGCAGTAAACATGCTGCTGAGCAATTTGTTGAGGAGTATCAAGCGCGATACGGTCTTGATTTTACTATTCTTAGGTATGGCTCCCTCTATGGTCCTCGCTCCGATCATCATAATGGTTTGTGGAGAATCATTGCCAATGCTTTGAATAAAAAGCTCGTCTACTATGAAGGCAGCCCTGAAGCTATGCGGGAATACATTCATGTGGTAGATGCTGCAAGAGCGAGTGTTGCGATATTGGATAATGATTTTAAAAATGAGCATATAGTCTTAACTGGGCAAGAGCCGATGAGAGTTGCAGATTTGCTTAAAATGCTTGCTGAAATTTTGGGAATTTCGCAGTCGGTTGAGTTTAGAGAGTCTGACCATGCGGGCCATTACATAAGAACACCATACGCTTATCAAACAAGACTCGGACGTAAATACGTGCCTTCATTGCATGTTGATTTGGGCCAAGGGTTGCTTGAGATGATAGGCGAGATAAAAGCAAGCACTCAGACTAACGTTAATAACGATTGAATTAAAATACTATGCCGATTAAAGACTTTATTAAAAATTCCATTAAGCGCTTTGTTGAGATTCTTGGCCAGACTCGACCCGGAAAATATTTATTCGACCAAATAATTTCAAATGCCATGGGAGCAGTTATTCCCATCACTCATAATGGGGTGGAGTTAAGGCTGATAACACCTAATTCACTATGTGCTTGGAGGGCTAAAACTTTTTCAAATAAAGAACCTGAAACGTTAGAGTGGATAGACGCAATGCAAGACAATTCCATAATGTGGGATGTTGGGGCAAACGTAGGCTTATATTCCCTATATGCAGCAAAGAAAAAAAACTGTCGGGTATGGGCTTTTGAGCCCTCAATATTTAATCTTGAAACACTGGCAAGAAATATTTATGAGAATCAATTGACTAACCATATATGCATTGTTCCCCTACCTCTTAATACAAAATTCGGGCCAAGCTTTCTTCACATGTCTACCACCGAGTGGGGCGGTGCACTTTCTACGTTTGATAAGGGTTTTGGTTGGGATGGACATGATATTCACCAGGTTTTCGAATTCCAAACCTTTGGAATTTCAATGGATGATGGGATTAAAGTAATGGGCATGCCGCAGCCCGATTATATTAAGATGGACGTTGATGGTTTAGAGCATTTTATTTTAAAGGGCGGAGCTAATATGCTTTTACAAGTTAAGGGCATTCTTATAGAGGTTAATGATGACTTCACGGAGCAGTCTGAACAATGTGCATTTTTATTGAATCAGTCGGGATTGGTTTTGAAAGAGAAGCGAAACTCCGAAATGATTTCTAGCTCTACAACAGGATTTAGTAATTGCTTTAATCAAATTTGGGTGCGCCAATAAAAAATGATTTCTTTATTTTCTGAAAAAGAAATTATCTTTTGGGACTTTGATGGAGTCATTAAAGAATCAGATGTATGTAAAGCTACTGCGTTTGAAGAACTTTTTTTGCCGTATGGCCAAGATGTAGCTAAGCAGGTTAGAAAGCATCATAGCTTTAATGGTGGCATGTCTCGATTTGATAAGATTCCCATATATCTGAACTGGGCGGGTCTCATTGCTACCAAAGAATTAATAAATGAGTTCTGTAATAAGTTTTCAGAATTAGTTTATCGGGCGGTAATCAATTCCCCAGCTGTCCCTGGAGTAATTGAATATCTAAAAAATAATTATATGCAGCAATACTTCTTTCTTATTACCGCAACGCCACAGGTGGAAATAGAAAAAATTCTTGAAGAATTAAACCTAAGTCATTTTTTTCGCGGTATTTATGGATCTCCTTATTTAAAAAGTGACGCAGTATACGATACGATTATGCGCTTAAAAGTTGCCCCCAGCGCAGCATTAGTTGTTGGTGACTCTGAAGTTGATTATCAAGCAGCAATAAAAAATAATGTACCTTTTATATTGCGTCGAACGGAAGCAAATCAATACCTGCAAGAAAAATATATTGGACCTTCTTTTAATGGTTTAAGTGAATGAATAAACTAGAAAGCATTGCAAAAATACGCAATAAGCTGTTATTAAGGGGCTTTTCAATTGGAAGTTGGATCCAAATTCCACATGCTTCGGTAGCGGAAGTTATGGGTCAATCTGGCTACGACTGGGTTGCTGTAGATCTTGAGCATGGAAGTATTTCTACCGATCAGTTACCTGATCTATTTCGCGCGCTAGAACTCGGGGATACTCTACCTCTGGCTCGACTTGCGGAGGGCACATCAAAAGATTGTAAGCAGGCGTTAGATGCTGGAGCGGCTGGGGTGATAGTCCCAATGATTGAATCATCCGAGCATCTTTTGCGCATTAGAGATGCCTGTCGTTGGCCGCCGGCTGGAAATCGGGGCGTTGGATTTTCTCGAGCAAATTTATTCGGTAGAAACTTTGATAAATATTCTTCTGAAGCGCAGGCGCCAATTTTAGTTGCAATGATTGAGCGCCATCGCGCTCTAAAGAATTTGGATAAAATTCTTAAGGTGGATGGCTTAGACGCTATTTTAATCGGACCTTATGATTTTTCTGCGTCAATGGGGCTAACGGCGATGTTTGATCACCCTGATTTTATTGCCTCCATAGCAAAGATTCGAGAACTCTGCCATCAGAATTTAGTCCCCTGTGGAATGCATATTGTAGATCCCAGCCCACGAGACTTAAGGGCTGGAATTGATGGGGGCTATCAATTCATTGCGTATTCTATCGACTCTGTTTTCTTAAATAAAGGTTGCATCAATCCAGCAATAGGGCCCTCATGAAAGAGTTTGATATTAGACCGAGGTTGGTATTTGAGGAGTACCTCAGGTTAGCAGCATATGATGCTGACTTATATTTTCGCGAGTCAGTTAGATCGGATCTAATGTGCCCTGCTTGTAATTCTAAGGGGCTAGATTCTTTTCAAAAGCATAGTTTTAATTATCAAGAATGCCTATCCTGCCAAACTTTATATGTCAGCCCTCGGCCGCCAGCCAGTGATTTCTTTAAATATTACCAGGAGTCTGCGTCTGCAAACTACTTTGCCACCACTTTTTATAAGAGTACTGAGGTTGCTCGGCGTGAGAGATTGTGGCGCCCAAAGGCTGAGATGGTGTTTGATATATTGCATAAAAGAAATGCTGATAATAGCAATGTTGTAGATATTGGTGGCGGCTATGGTATTTTTGCTGAAGAATATTACCGGCTAACAAAAAATTCGGTCGCAGTAATTGAGCCGGGTCCTGAGTCGGCTAAGATTTGCAGGGAAAAAGGGTTAAGAGTAATTCAGGGGTTCTTGGAGGAGGTTAAAGAAAGTGAGCTTCCTAAAGGACCTAGAGCATTTGTTAGTTTTGAGCTTTTTGAGCATTTACATGACTGCAATCTCTTCTTGCGGCACCTACGATCATTAATGAATCCTGGTGACCTTTTTATTTTTACCACCCTCTCTGGCATGGGGGTTGATATTCAAGCACTTTGGAGCGAGTCAAATTCAATTTCACTTCAACATTTGAATTTTTTCAATCCAAAATCTGCTGAGATACTATTGGAGCGTAATGGATTTGAAATAATTTCCATTGAAACCCCTGGTAAATTAGATTTAGATATCCTGCGCAATAATAGCAGCCTTATCTCGGATCGCTTTTGGAAGAATTTTATCTTGCAAGTTAGCGAAGAAAATCAAAATAAATGGCAGGAATTCATATCCTTAAATGGCTTTAGTTCACATATGTGGGTTGTTTGCCAGCGCCCATGGGATAGCAATGAAAGCATGAATAAATAATTAGGAGGTAACATGGCTTTACCGGAAGAGTGCCCTTTGTGTGGGGCTGATAGAAAAATGCAAAGTATAGTAACCCCTCATGTTTCTGGCCAAATTGGGAGATGTGGGAACGGCTTCTTTTATTGTGAAGCTTGTCAGGTTCGCTATCAATATCCCGGTCTGACCCCCGAAGAGGAAATGGAGTTCTATGCGGCTGAATTTGAAAGGTTTATGTCTCACCGCTCTGGGAGTGATGGTGGATGGCTTAAGGCAGAAGATCATGTGAAGGCAAATCAAGCTACTGTTGAGCGTCGAATGAGGTATTTATTGCCAAATTTTGGCGATAAATTGGATGTATTGGAAATAGGTTGCTCTTCAGGTTTTATGCTCTACCCATTGATGGCTGCAGGCCATGTTTGTCATGGTATTGAGCCTTCAGGAGCATTTGGCGAGTTTGTGAGAAATCATGGTGTAGAAGTATTTGAATCCATGGAGCACTTGTCTATCTCTAAACCGTCCATAAGCTATGACCTAATCATGCATTTCTTTGTTCTCGAGCATATTTCTGATCCCGTGACTTTTCTTAGGCATCAACTCGATATCCTGAGGCCGGGTGGAAAAATCATCTTTGAAATTCCTAATGCAGCAGATCCATTAGCCTCGCTATATGACATTCCAGCTTTTGAAAGATTTTATTGGTCCAAGGCTCATCCTTGGTATTTTAATGAGCATTCATTGGCTTACCTAATAGATAAGCTCGACGTAGACTACAAGGTAATTCGTGAACAACGCTACGATATCTCTAATCATATTGTGTGGGCTAGGGATGGTGTGCCAGGTGGAATGAATCGATTTTCAAATATTCTTGGTGCGGAACTCAACGAAATGTATAAAAAGACGCTAATTGATAGCGGCTATTGCGATACTTTAGTCTGCATTTTAGAAAAAGATGATTAAAGAATGGAAAAGATTTTAATAACAGGAGTTGCTGGATTTATAGCATCCCATATTTCTAGACGTTTTTTATCTGAGGGTTATAGGGTAGTTGGTGTTGATGACTTATCCACGGGGCTGATTGAAGCGATCCCGGATGGTGTGGATTTTATCCAGGGTGATTTAGCCTTACCTTCAACTATTGCTAAATTACCTAAAAACTGTAGCAAGGTACTACATCTTGCTGGACAATCTTCTGGGGAAATAAGTTTTGATGATCCAGCAACCGACTTGCAAAAAAATACAATTTCTACTATTAACTTAATTCAATATGGCATTCAAAATAAAATTGAGCGTTTTGTATATGCAAGTTCAATGTCTGTCTACGGGGCGGCACCTGATGCGCCTATCAGCGAAGATTATGAATGCAGGCCCTTATCTTGTTATGGCATAGGAAAGAGAGCGTCTGAAGAGTATTTACGCATTTATCAAGATAAGATGCCGTCAGTTTCAATGCGTATGTTTAATGTATATGGACCGGGCCAGAATTTGAGCAACCTTCGACAGGGAATGGTGAGTATTTATTTAGCGCAGGCATTGACCGAGGGGGTAATAGAGGTTAAGGGTGGGGGTGATCGTTTTAGAGATTTTATTTTTATTGACGACGTAGTTGAAGCTTGGTTTCGCGCGACTACTTTTTCATCGACCATTGGAAAAACTCTAAATATAGGAACAGGCATAAAAACCACAGTCAGTTCGTTACTTGGTGATATATGTACAATAATTCCCAATTCGCATTACTTTATAACTGATACGACACAAGGGGATCAGGCTGGAATTTATGCAAATACCAATTCTCTTTTAGAGTTAACTCAGATGGAGAAATTCGTGCCTCTAAAAATTGGATTGAAAATATTTGCTGATTGGGCTTTAAAACAGGAACTTTGAATAGTTATTAAAATTGAGGGTTAAATGAACATTTTAGCTATAATTCCCGCTCGCATGGGTAGCAGCCGATTCCCCGGAAAGCCAATGGCTCATATTTTTGGAAAGCCAATGATCGGTCACGTATACGAGCGGGTCTCAAAAGCAGGCTGCCTATCAATGACGGCTGTTGCCACTTGCGACCAAGAAATTTATGACTACATCATATCGATTGGTGGCAATGCTGTAATGACGGCCAATACATACGAACGTGCATCAGATAGATGTGCCGAGGCTTTGTTAAAGTTGGAGAAGAAAAACAGCGTTCGCTATGACATTGTTGTCATGGTTCAGGGAGATGAGCCCATGACGCATCCAAACATGATTGATGAGGCTGTACAGCCGATGCTTGATGATTTAACTATTCAAGTGACAAATTTGCTTGGAAAAATCAAGGACATAGCCGAATTTGAGGACAAAAACTGTATCAAGGTCGTATGCGATCTCAATGGAAATGCTATGTACTTCTCTCGAGAGGCGATTCCAACTCGCTCTAGGATAGGTACGGCGGAAATGGGTAAACAAGTTTGTGTTATCCCATTTAGAAGGGATTATCTACTGGAATATACAAAATTAGAACCAACCCCACTCGAGATAATCGAATCCGTTGACATGATGCGTATTTTAGAGCATGGAATGAAGGTTCGCATGGTGCCAACAACCTACAACACACAATCGGTGGATACGCCCGCAGACCTAGAGAAGGTAACAGCCCTAATGAATAAGAGTAATGTCTAATTTCTCGAAATGTAGTGGTTTATTTGGGCAAAAAGATTTATTTATTTGGGATGGAGTTGGAGCGGCCCCCGATAGGGGTTGTATCTCCATATATTGGCAAGAGTATCCTGAGGTGCATAGTGAAACTGTTTTCTCTATAGTTGACTTGGTAGAGAATAATTCAGATGAGTTGAGGTCTAGGTACTTGTCGTGGATCTATCATTTAGGTGAATTTAAGGTTGATGGGAAAAGTATCAAAGAGCATTTGACGCTAAGTACAGGATTCAGTTACTGGTGGGCAGGTTCGTTTGCACAAAAATTTAATTTTCTAAACACCTCGCCTATCAATAATGCAATTAAAATTTTAGGGTTAGAGGACTTCCTTAATACAAATAATTTTATAAGAATAATTCTTGTATCAAATAGCGATCGTTTAGCAGATTGCATAAAAAGTATTTGTGACTCAAAAAATTTACATTTTGAATTTGAGAAAATAAAGCCATCAGATTCAAAAAAAAGTTTGAAGCAATTTACTCTAGAATCTTTGCCAGAGCCTGTAAAGGCTTTAATTTATCTTTTGAGATATGTGGTGAACACAATTCCGCTTTACTTCGTTCGATCTCAAAAAAGATCAAGTGATTTTGGTGAGATAACTTTTTTTGATATTTTTGTACACCTAGATGCGAATGCAGCAAGGCGGGGTATTTTCAAGTCCAACTATTGGACAAAACTCGTAGATTTACTCAGCGAATCGAATATTAGATGTAATTGGGCGCATATTTTTTATAGACATAATCTAACACCATCAATTGAGCGGGCTAGTAAATTGGCGGAGAATTTTAACGTTAATAAATTACAGAACCATTTAATGCTGGAGCGACCCTTGGGTCTAAAAAATCTTATACAGATTACTCAGAATTATATTACCTTGTATAGATCTTTTAAAAAATTAAAGAATCTTTGTCGGGTTCGGCTTAAGGCGTCTAATGCCTATTTATGGCCATTGTTTGAGAAGGAGTGGAAGGGTTCTCTGCGCGGAATTTCGGCTATAGATACTTGCATAAAGTTAACATTATTTACTGAAATGTTTAGAGATATACCTACGCAGAGAATTGGTATATACATAGCTGAAAATCAACCATGGGAATTGGCCCTCATTCATGCCTGGAGAGCGCAAGGGCATCGAACATTGATTGGGGTTCCACACACAATAGTTAGACATTGGGATCTGCGTTATTTTCACGATCCTAGAAGCTTTGTTGACAAAAATCCCGCAAGTTTTCCAATGGCAGATGCTTTGGCTGTCAATGGGCCTGCAGCTTATTCAACCCTCGCTACCGCTGGTTTTCCAACAACACAACTTTTTGAAGTTGAGGCGCTTCGATTTCTATATCTAAATGAGATGCCGAAATATGAGATATCTTCCAATAGGATGGGCACGCTAAGAATTTTGGTCTGCGGGGATTTTTTGGAGAAAAATAACCATCAAATGATTTCATGGCTTGATTCTGCTTGCAGGAACTTACCTCTAGATACTGATTATGTTATTAAACCTCATCCAGCATGCCCTATAAAACTTCAAGAATACTCAAGAGATAAATTTAAACTATGCAACAGGCCTTTGGAAGAATTGTTTATGAAATGTGATGTTGTGCTTACTAGCAATGCAACTTCAGCGTCAATAGGCGCATATATTTCTGGATTAGATGTTATTCAAATTTTAGACGGCAATTCATTTAATTTAAGTCCACTCAGAGGTTTTGGAAATGTAGTGTACGTAAAAAATGCAAAGGATTTACTTAATTCATTAAATCAACTAAGTCATAAAAAGCGAGTCAATTTAAATGCAAAATCTTATTTTTATCTAAATGAGGATTTGAGGGGTTGGAGTGCTCTATTGGGCATTTAGTTGTGGCGAATGGAATAAGATGATATTAAAAATATACAATATAAATAATGCAGAAAAGATATTTTTATCTTGCTATGTAAAAACAAACATTTTATTAATTTTAGTATCAACCTATGGTTTTTACTCGGGCGCTGGATTTCTCGCTACTACCTCAGGAATTTTTTATTTAACAATATCCTTAGTATTAACATTAAATAAAAGATTTATTGATAATCCTTTTTCTATCTTATTTTGCTTTAGCAGTCTAATTTTTTTTAATATTCCAGCGACCTTCATCCTGGTGGAGGGGGGCAATTATATATTTGGCGATGGATTAGCTACAGTGCCTTATCTTTTTGGTGATTATGCTCAAAATCTATGGCTGGGATTTTTATATCTATCTATACTTTGGGCCTCTATATGGGCTGGTCTAGTTTCTATAGACTATAAAAAAATTGAAATTAGACAACTTAGTCTGTCAAAAATTAGCAATACACGAATTATATTTTTGGGATTTATTGTTTTAATTATTACTTGGATTGATAGCCAAAGTATTATGGAGGGCTATCTGGAGAAAGCAGAAAAGTTATTTAATATATCTGCATTTATATTATTTGATCAAGCATATTTACTGCTTGCAGGAATTATTATTTATTTCAAAATAAATGATTTGGAATTAGTGAAAAATTATAGAAATATAATTAATTCAGGATCAACAATATTTTTATGTTTTGTAATGCTAAGCTTTTTGAGTGGTAGTAAGGGTGCAATTTTAATAATATTTATTTTTTTTATATTAATTCCATTTTCATTTTCTAGGCATTATTCCGTGGGTTATGTTGTCGGGCCTTCGATTATTACCTCTGTCTTACTATTAATTTTTTCGCCAATAATTTTTTATCTGGCGTTATTACAGCGGATTAATCTAGCTGGTGGTATAGTGCCTACATTGGGCACGTATCTTTCTGGAGTATCCGCTATAGACATGGATGTAGCCAATACAGCATTAAAGCAAATGTTATATCGACTTTCATGGGGTGGGGTAGATAGGTTCATACTATTATTTCAGTCATTTATATTCGAAGATTTTAATTTTTCATTTGTAAGTCATTTCCTAACATATTTAGGCAAAAATACGTTAAATTTATTGTTACCTGGCACACCCTTTTCCGAGGCCTATTACCCCTCTTCTCAATTCTTTTCGGAAGTTTTATCAAAGAATCTTATTTCAAGTGATGGCGATTATATTCAATTAATGACCTCATTAAACACGCAGGCATATACAATATTTGGAATTTTTATTATTTTATTTGGCATTATTGCGCCAATTTTTCTATATATTTTCACTTTATTTTTAGTATTTGTATTTAATAGAATTAATAGTGTATTTATAAGGGTTTCAATCTTATATTTTTGGATGATGTCTTTATCGTCTTATGGCATTGAGGTGGTGATTGGAAATAGTGCCCATGTATACTTGAGCATTTGGCTGATGTACATGCTGATTGGTAAACACAATAAATTTAATTTAACTTTATTGTGGAAAAAATCAGAACTCTAAAATATGGCAATTAAATGACTGGTTACGAGCGAGGCAATAGTATTACTGCGGTAATACCTACGCGTAATAGGCCACAAGATCTTATTACTGCCGTTAAATCTATCTCCGTTCAAACGCGTCTCCCTGACGAATTATTAATTGTTGATCAAAGTTTGGGTGATGAATCTTATGATCTAGTTAATTCATATATGCTGGAATTTGCTAGTATTAAGTTGACATATGTTCATGACAGTTCAATATTGGGGTTGGTTGATGCGAAACGGGTAGCTGTAGATAGGGCCGATGGGGATATTATCTGTTTTCTTGAGGATGATGTTGTCTTGGAGTTAGACTTTATTGAGAAAATCATGCTAGGGTTTGCTGCTAAGCCTAATATGTTAGGCTGTAGCGGTGTGATTACAAATCCACCTAATCAAACTTTCCTTTATAAATTCCTATTTAATTTATTTCACCGTGGGATATTTAGGGATGTTCGCGTTAGCTTATATGGTAATTTGAATTCTCAATCTGATTTTATTAGAAGTAATATGCTGTCTGGTGGCCTATCAGCTTGGCGGGCTGAGGTTTTTAAAGTGATTAAATTTGATGTTAAAAATCACTTCCATATGTTTGAAGATATAGATTTTTCAACTAGAGCCGATGAGTATTTTGGTCCACAGTTTTATATAAACCCAAAAGCCCGTCTTGCGCATAATTGCTCTTCAATTAATCGGGCCGTTCTCGGTGAGCTGCAAAGACGCAAGTTAACTGAATGTATTATTTATTATAAAAAACGTAAACATTTACCACATGCAACTATCTCTTTTTTATGGCTATTAGTTGGCATGATGTTTAAAGCTGCATTCCAATCTTTTTCTGAATTTAATTTAGGCCCCATTAAAGGCTATTTTTCTGGTGTAAAGAATGGGCTGTTAACAAAATTAGTTTTCTAAAATTTCACTTCTAAATACCAAGATTTCAAGTAGCCTTAATCTATCGATTGGCATATTTGAAGTCCATGTTTTATTTGGCTAGAGTTCTGTTTGTGCACAATGTGCGACTCTCTGAGATTTTCTTTTGATTTATATCACATGTGATTAATATTTAGCAGGTTTCTTTAATGTCAATACTATGCGTTACAGGTCCCTCTGGATTTATTGGCAAGGCGTTGGTAGAGCGTCTATCAAGCGCAGAATCATGTATTCGTTTGTTGAGTAGGCGGGATATTTTGAGTGTTGATTGTTTAGAGCGCTTTCGTGGGGACTTATCTGATCCAGCAACTTCTTTCGATGCTTTTCTTGCTGGTGTTGATGTCATTTATCACTGTGCTGGCGAGATTGTAGATATAGATGCCATGAGACCCTTGCATGTTGATGGCACTGCTCGATTGGTGAATGCCGTTCTTGATGAGATTAAGAGGAGCAACAAACCAATTCATTGGGTTCAACTCAGCAGTGTTGGTGCCTATGGACCCCCAGAAGGTTATGTTGGAAAGCGTAGAGTTATTAATGAAAGTAGCGAGGTTCGCCCATGCGGAGAGTATGAGGTTACAAAAACACTTTCAGATGAGCTGGTGATTCAGGCGTCGAAAAATAATCCATTATTTACTTACACTATTTTACGCCCATCCAATGTCATAGGAAAAAATATGACTAATAGATCTTTGCAGTCTCTTATTGGCGCGGTAAGGAATAGGTATTTTTTTTATGTCGGCGGAAAATCTGCGATTACTAATTATATCCATGTCGATGATGTTGTGTCGGCATTGATGCTATGTGGATTTGATGCTCGCGCGAAAGGAGAAATTTTCAACTTATCAAACGATTGTTTATTGAAGGATCTTATTAGATCGATAGAGATTTCACTTAATTTGAGATTTACTAAGTTATGCGTTCCAGAGATTCCATTGCGTATACTAGTTTCCATAATCTCTAATTTTGTAAATATTCCCTTAACGTCCAGCCGAATTGATGCCCTTGTTAATAAAACTTACTATCCAATTGGGCGCATCTCTTGGGTTTTGGGGTTTACTCCTCAATATGCTATTCCAGAGGTGGTGCCTCATATGTTTAATGTTGGATTGAAAACCTCGGTTCGTAAGAAAATTTGTATTGTCGCTACTGTTCCGTATGCGTTAAATATGTTTATGCGGCCTCATATTGAGAGACTTGCTCTGGAGCATGACCTAACGCTAATCTCAAACTGCGATATTTGGGGCGTTTCCGGATTAATATCTGAAAACGTACGTTTTATAAGCGTTAAGATTGATCGTAAGATATCAATTTGGCAGGATTTTCATTCGCTAATTGCTTTATTTAGAATTTTCAGAAATGAAAAATTCGATGTTGTGCATTCACTAACGCCTAAAGCAGGCTTACTGGCCATGTTTTCTGCTTGGATGGCTGGGGTACCAATTCGAATACATATTTTTACCGGCCAAGTTTGGGCTAATAAATTTGGATTTAGGCGTAACCTTCTCAAGGTATGCGACGTTATTCTTTCACGTTGTTCTACAAACTTACTTGCAGATAGCAATTCTCAAAAATTATTTTTAGTCGAGCAAAAAATCTCCCCATTGGAAAAAATTAAAGTATTAGGGGAGGGCTCTGTTTGTGGAGTAGATTTAATTCGGTTTAAGCCTAACTTATCCATCCGTTTAAGTTTGCGCGTACAGTTGGATATTCCACGGGATGCAATTGTTTACCTTTTTGTCGGCCGTTTAAACGAGGACAAAGGTATCCTGGATCTGGTGGCGGCATTTGGGCGTCTGGCGAATGAAGATGCAAATATACATTTGCTCGTGGTCGGGCCTGATGAGGAGGGGATATATCCTCGAATGATTAAAATGTTAGCCGGCTACTCGTCACAACTTCATTGCGTTGGCTATTCCGAAAAGCCGGAGGAGTATATGGCTTGTGCGGACATACTTTGTTTGCCAAGCTATAGGGAGGGCTTTGGGTCGGTAGTTGTAGAGGCGGGTGCTGTTGGTTTACCAGCTATAGCGTCAAATATATATGGCTTGCAAGATGCTGTCATTAACGGCCAGACAGGTATTTTGCATCAACCTAAAAATATTGATGAAATAACTGCGGCAATGAGGGCGCTTGGCAAAGATTCGGTATTGCGTAATAAAATGGGTCAGCTGGCTAAAAGTAGGGTGCAGGCTTGTTTTTCAACATCTGCGCTTGCTAATGAGATGCGAAATTACTACATGTCATTATTGGGTGGTGGTCTTAGATGAAGCAAGATAAGATCTCAATCACGGGCGCCAATGGATTTATTGGTCGCGATCTATGTAAGTCATTAATTCTCGATGGTGTCGATATAACTCAAGTTGTTCGTAAGGCAACCAGGAGCAGTGAAGTTCAAATTGGAAGTTTTTCATCTGAAACAGATTGGACTCAGGCTTTGGATGGGTGTAAGGTAATTTTTCATTTGACCGCGCGAGCCCATTTATTAAATGAGGTCTGTATGGATCCGCTTGCTGCTTTTCGTACCATCAATGTTGACGCTTCAATCAATCTAGCAACGCAAGCAGCGAAAATAGGTGTTAAGAGGTTTGTATTTATTAGCTTCATTGGCGTTAATGGGATAGAAACTTTTTCAATGCCATTTACATAAATAACCCCACCTAATCCACATTCAGATTTTGCATTATCAAAAATTTTTAACGCAGGTATTCCATTGCCCTTGGGGGCATTAATAATAAGAGGTCAAGGATTTCTTTGGAAAGTACTGTAAGTTTTCTTAAGTTTCGTGGAGATGCTAAAGAGGCAGCCAATCAAACATTTTTGATCGCTGATGAACCGGATTTATCCATATCGGAACTAATTGATCTATTGAGTTTTGGGATGGGGAAAGAGAATCATCTTTTTTCGATTCACCCAAAATTCTTAAGATGTTAGCTAAATTAATTAGCAAAGAGTATATGTATACACAACTTGTTTCATCGCTGCAGGTTGATGCATCTAAAGCAAAATCCTTATTCGTGGACATCGTCTATTGCTTCAGAAAGGGCTGTTATTTTGACTGGAAAAAGGTATGTTTGTAAAACGATTCTTTGATTTCTTTTTAGCATTTTTGTGCCTAGCCATTTTTGCCTTACCTATGGCTATTATTTCGCTAGCTATAAAATTCTCCTCAAGAGGGGATGTTATCTACTGGTCGGATAGGGTTGGTAGGGCTAATGCGATTTTCAGAATGCCTAAATTTCGAACAATGTATATTGGAGCGCCTGTTATTGCAACACACCTCCTTTCTGACTCTGGTCAATACTTAACGTATATAGGTTCATTTTTACGACAATCGAGCTTAGATGAATTACCACAACTATGGAGTATATTGATTGGCAATATGAGTTTTGTAGGGCCAAGACCTGCATTATTTAATCAAGATGATTTAATTGCCTTGCGAACTCAATATGGGGTGGATAAGTTAGTGCCAGGCTTAACTGGCTGGGCGCAAGTCAATGGCCGTGATGAATTATCAATTCCGCTCAAAGTGCAATATGAGGTTGAGTACCTAAATAAAAAGTCTTTTTGGTTTGATATGAAGATATTGGGCCTAACCTTATTAAAGGTGGTTCGTCGAGCAGGAGTTTCTCATTAAGACGGCCTTTTGGAGTGCTTTCCCTTTTTTGCCAAGCACTTGGAATGGCTGTACAGTTTGCTATTCAATAATAGTTATTTTTAAGTTGTTTGTTAATTCAAATGTTCGAGCTGTGCTAGTGACTCCAATATCTCAGAATATTTGACTATATAATTTACAATGAGCGCATGCCCATCAACGCAATTAAACAGTCATTATTAAATCTGCCCCGCTCAATTAAGAGGGGTGCGGTAATGTACTGCGATGTCCTTATTTGTGCACTTAGTGTTTGGTTATCATTTGGGCTTCGCTTAGACCAGTGGGACCCTTTTCAAGGCCAACAGTGGATGGTTCTCATTGCCGTCATTGGATTTTCATTGCCCCTCTTTATTTCTTTTGGCTTATACCGGGCTATTTTTAGATATGTTGGCTCTGCGGCGCTTGCTTCAATTGCGCGCGTTTTCATTCTTTACTCAGGCTTATTTTTCTGTGTTTTTACACTCATTGGTGTCGATGATGTACCTCGGTCAATTGGCGTCATTCAACCAATTTTACTGTTTATCGGAATT